>Ga0075347_1000002_pt1 | contig 350004 bp, 292 predicted proteins | sample RushSE_CattailNL_5_FD_120084 | JGI IMG/M metagenome (GOLD analysis project Ga0075347, IMG submission 120084) | Natural and restored wetland microbial communities from the San Francisco Bay, California, USA, that impact long-term carbon... | ecosystem: Environmental > Terrestrial > Soil >...
CGCAGGCCTGCGGCGTTTCGGATGAAAACGAGCTGATCCGAGCGGAGGCCCTGGACCGGGGTCTCGACAAGGGTCTTGGGGTCGCGCATGAAGCCGTTGCGCCGCTCCTGAATAATGACGATGTAGCCTTCGTCGTCCGGGCCAATCATTTCCTCTGCGTCTGCCTTGATCTGCTCACTGGCGGATCGAGTCGTGGCGATGATCTTGGTGGTCTGAATGCCGCGCGAGATCACGGCGGAGGTGTCACGGAACAGCTCGTCCATGAGGAAGAGCAAAAGCAGGAGCAGGCTCATGGTGATCATGAGCTCGATGATCGAGAGGCCGGCTTGTTTGCGAATACGCGAGTGCATCGTGGGGTTCCGTTAGGCGTAGGCCGGTCAGGGCGTGGGGGTGATCGCGAGGGTGAGGATGCGTCGCCCGGGGCTGCGGGTGCCCTGGTAAGTCGGCGCGTACCAGACCTTGGTTGGCGGATTCGGTGTCAGGATGACCGAATTCAGGACCGAGAGGTTGTTGCCGGTGACGGAGGTGATGTACATCTCGTTGCCGTTGTTATCGAGGATGACATCGCCCGCCCTCAGGCCGTGCGGGCTGTAAGTCAAGTTGCTCAGTGTCAGCGTGTATTCACCGGTCACGTTGCAGTCCGCGGAAAACACCTTGGGGATTTTGCCTGAATCGTTGTAGTTCGCGATGAGGCTGGTGTTGTCCGGTGGCGTGTAGAGGTAATTGGCGCGGGAATCGGGCTGCAGCATGAAGAGCCGGAGCACCCAGATCGGGCTGTTCTCATCCCCGTTGATGTCCTGGAGGAAGGGGACCCAGAACAGATCGCAGTCGGCAACGATCGGTACGGAGCCGGAGTAATCGATCTGCGAGGTCGGGTAGCTCCGCATAAATGCAGATAGTTTGTCGGTCAGCAGGCTCGTGTTGATCGCGCTAAGCGGGACGGCGTCCTGGAAGTTGGCACCGAAGAGGGTGTGGTAGTTTGCAAGATCGCCGCTGCTTTCGATGCCGGGCCACACGGCCTCCACGATCGCCTGGGCGCTGTCGGACGCGTTCTGCATCGACACCTCGTCCGCCGTCTCGCGCTGAAGGATCGCCGCCGCGGGCAGCAGTGACGCCACCGCGATCATCCCGACCGCGAACACGCCCAGCGCGATGAGGATCTCGTTGAGTGTGAAGCCTCGCCGCTTGCCTTGGACGCTGGCCCGATGTCTGTGCTGCATGGTTGTCTGACTCATCATTGCACCTCTTCCCGCAAGGCGATACCCGTGCTCGGGCTGAAGAACAGCGTCGTCCCGTTCTCACGCAACCACTGGCCGGCATCCGAGGTCAGCGAGACCGCTCCGCCCGAAGAGAGCTTGCTGCCGAATCCCCCCTCAGCCGAGGCGTAGTCGTTCTTGTCGTAGATAATCACGCCCGGCACGCACTCCATCGCGTCGAACGGAAGCTTCTTGGTCGGGTTGGTGCCGGCGTTGGCCAAATAGCCCTGGTTTAGCGCGCCCTTCTCGCCGGTCCACTGGTCGGGGTTGTAGGCGCCGGTTCGGCCTGTGCCGGTGTCAAAGTTCCCCGAGCCGTCGCCGTTGTAGTAGATCCGCCTGGTCGTGTCGCCGAAGTACATGCTCCCGTTGCCGTCGAACGCGATGGCGAAAGGCGGGGCGATGAGCTCGACGTCGTTGGTGTTCGCGCCGGTGCGATGGATGCCGACGAGCCCCACGCCGTTGGGGATGACGATGTAATCGATGCCGAAGACGTCGGCGTAGCCGTTCTTCGCGACGGGGTTGGTGAGGTCTTCGAGGAAGTTATTGCTGTTGTCGCGTGCGTTGCGGATGTTGTAGACGATGCGCACCTCGCCGGTGGGGCAGAACAGCGCGGCCGTGCCGGTGTAGGACTCATTGCTCGGCGGGAAAAGGCTGTTGTCATTGACCCAGGCGTTGGCCGAAACCCACTGGCGGGCGACGTCCACGGACATGCTGACGGTGTTCTGCCCCGCTTCTTCCCGCCCGCTTTTCTGCAGGATCTTCAAGGTCGGGAACGTCAGGCCGATCAGCATCGCCACGATCGACAGAACCACCAGCGCCTCGGTGAGCGTGAAGCCGCGCGATGCCGACGGGGTTTGGGAACGGTAGGCCAGATTCATAGACGGCGCTCCTGAATTAGTTATCCTCAACGCTGCCGTTGGGCAGGGAGTTGATGTCGTCATCGGTACCAAATTCCTTGTCCGGCCCTGCCGAGACAAAGAAAGGCGAACGCGAGATCGGCAAAAGGGAGTTGGCGATCTTGGTCGAGGTCGAGCTGCCGTAGGCGGTGTTGGTGCTGGGGCCATCGCCTCCGCCGTCATTAGATGAACGGTATTCGAGGGGTGTGCCCCAGCGGTCGTACAACTCTTCGTACGCATCGTTGCCCGAGTTGCTGTCCTTGTCGCGATTGGCGTAGAGCTTGCTGTCGGAGCTGGACGGGCCGGAGAAGATCGCCGCGAGCATGATCTGCTCGGCGGCGGGGATCTGCTTGCAGGCGACGACGAAGCGCTCGGAGGAGGACATATTCTTTTCGTCGGCGCCGTAGATCGCTGCCCAGTTGATGGGGTAAACGCCGTCGTGGTTGATGTTGCCCTGCTGACGGACGGCGCGGAATTCGACATTGGCCCCGATCAATCCCTCGAGCATCGCCTTGGTCTGGGTCCGCCTTGCTTCCGCATTAAATTTGCTCGCCAGAGCAAAGCCGATCGCCAGCAGGAGGGACGCGATCGAAATCACGACCAGAAGCTCAACGATGGTCACGCCGGCCTGTCGACGGATCAATGTCCATTTATTTCCGGAATAATGATGGACACATGGTTTTTGGTTCATCTTTATCTCGCTTTCACAGGTCGCCGAAGCTGTCATCTAGTCCAGGATTTATCAGGTGATTGGGGGTCGGCCAGTCGGCCGGACTAAGGGGAGGGATTTATCTAAGCGCAGCAGTCGGCATATTGCCTAAAACACCACGCTCCTACGATCCTAACGGAACATCGTACAGAAATCCAGACCTAAATTAAAAAAACTAATTTTAAAAACCATATCGTGCCAGATTCACCCGATTATCCGGCCTAACCCCGCGGATCCTGAGCCTGGGCCCCGGGCCTGGCAGGTAGAACGTCAGGCCCACAATCCGGTAGGCTAGCGGCATGTCTGACTCCTCTGAAAAGCCGATTGTTGCCGTGATCATGGGTTCCGCCTCGGACTGGCCGACGATGCGCCATGCCAGTGAGATCCTGACGAAGTTTGGCGTGCCGCACATCAGCAAGGTGGTCTCGGCCCACCGCACGCCGGGGCTGATGAACAGCTTCGCGGCCGACGCCGAGGACGCGGGCCTGGAGGTCATCATCGCCGGGGCCGGTGGGGCGGCGCACCTGCCGGGGATGGTCGCGGCTCAGACGACACTGCCGGTGCTGGGCGTGCCGATCCAGTCCAAGGCCTTGTCGGGCCAGGACTCTCTATTATCGATCGTGCAGATGCCTGCGGGGGTGCCGGTGGGGACATTGGCGATCGGTGACAGCGGGGCAAAAAACGCGGCGCTGCTGGCCATCGCGATCGTTGCGAACAACGGCCGGCCTCACCTGCGCGAGCAGCTTCACGCTTTCCGTCAGCAGCAGGCCGACGAGGCGCTCAGTAAGCCGCTGGAGTGAACGGTTGGCGGTCACTCGATGCAAGCATGCTCACGCAGATGTGTCAGAAGATTGACTTCATTCATCATCTGATAGAATGTCCGAGGTTAAACGGGTGAGCAGCCCGTTTGCGTGCCGCCTCGTCAGGAGTTTTAACGCAACTACGGCTACTCTCCACCGGGACCTTGCGTTCCCCCCGATGACCCGCCCGTGACGGGCCTTCTCTGGTCTTCGTTTGCCCCGCACAAAAACACACTTTCATCACCGTGAATCTGTCACGGGTGTTGTCGCGTATGCCGTGGCGATCGGGTCGCCGCGTCAGCCGCGGGGTACACCTGCGATCGATGCGGACTTGATCCACAACCCAGGCGTATACCTATGAAAAGCGAAACACTCACACAATCCCTTGTTACCCCCAAGCCACTGGAGATCGCATCCCCTTCCACCGGCCGTAGCGGCCGATGGGTCGGCCGGCTGATCGGCGCAGTCTCCGTGCTGTTGGTGGCCGTTTCGCTGTCGATGATTGTCGTCGGCGATCCGTACTGGCTTGCAGGCCCCTCTGCGGTTGGGGCGATCCTGCTCGCACAGCTAGTCCTCTACCGCTTCGATGAGCGGCAGTTGTCCGGCTTGATCGGCAGCTCGCTGGGCATCTGTGCGCTGTTGATCTGGCTGGTCATTAATGTGGCGCTTCATTACATCGTCGGATTTGACTTCTCGCTTTTTGCAGCACCGGCTCCATGAACTTGTTACTTAGAGAGTGTATAAAAAGCAGTTTGCCTAACAACCCGCTCCCTCACGGTCGCGGCTCGTTGAGGCAAGACAGATTCTCACACACGCTCTAAGCTTTACCACGGAGCACGACGACATGGCAGGCCACAGTAAATGGGCCAATATCAGGCACCGCAAGGGTCGGCAGGACGCCAAGCGTTCGAAGGTCTGGAGCAAGTGCTCGCGCGCGATCATCGTCGCGGCCAAGGCCGGCGGAGGCGACCCGGCCATGAACCACACCCTGCGCTACGCCATTGACGAGGCCAAGGCGCAGAACATGCCCAAGGACACGATCCAGAAGGCGATCGACAAGGGCACCGGCGGCGGCGACGGCGCGGACTACGAAGAGATCATGTATGAGGGCTACGGGCCCAACGGCGTGGCGATCATGCTCGAGGTGCTCACCGACAACCGAAACCGCACCGCGTCCGAGCTGCGCAGGATCTTTGAGAAGGGCGGGGGCAACCTCGGCGCGACCGGCTGCGTGGCGTACAACTTCGAAAAGAAGGGCGAGATCTACGTCGAGAAGACCAAGGCCGACGAAGAGAGGCTGATGGAGCTTGCGCTCGAGGCCGGCGCGGAAGACATCGCCGACGAGGGCGACGCCTGGCGGATCGCGACCGACCCTCCATCTTTTATTTCTGTAAAGGATGTGCTAGGCACGGCGGGGATCGAGCCCGCGTCGGCATCCCTGAGCATGGTCGCGTCCACCACGGTCGAGTGTATCGGCGCGGACGCGGAGAAGGTCATGCGACTGATCGAGACCTTCGAAGACCACGACGACGTTCAGAAGGTCCACACCAACGTGGACATCCCCGACGAAGAGATGGCAAAACTCGGCGCGTAATAGTGTCAGCTTAGCGCCCGCCCGATAGGGCGGGGATCATTGTGTCCGTTCTACTGCAGGTCCGTCATGATCCGCAGAATCGTCTACTACTCCGGCCGGGTGCAGGGCGTGGGCTTCCGCTATACGACCGCCAACCTCGCGCGGGACTTCCGCGTCGCCGGCTACGTCCAGAACCTTGACGATGGCAGGGTCCGGCTCGATGTCCAGGGTGACAGCGACCAGGTCCTGGGCCTGCTGGAAGCCATTGCCCACAATCTGTCCCGAAATATCACCACCCGGGACGTGACCGACAGCCCACCCGATCCCGCTCTTGGCGACCCGAACAGCCCCCATGCGTTCGGGATTCGCCGTTAATCCGGCTGGGCTTGGGATTTATAAATTGGATTGAACTTAGGCCGACCTCAAGCGTCTACAACTCTTGTCTCGACTTCACCAGGCAGACGTCGACCGCAACGGATTGGAAGCAAAACATGACACGTCAAACCGAACGTAAATCATTTCTCCGGCCCGCCTTGTACACCATGCTGCTCACGACCCTCATGGGCACGCTCCTGCCCATACCCGGGCTCTACGCCCAGGACCAGGGGCAAGACCAGCCCGAGGCCAAGCCCCAGACCCTGACCGAAAAACTCGGCGGCGACGACCGCTATCTCACCCACCTGGCCACCGACAAGCCCATCTACCGGGCCGGCGAAGCGGTCTATGTCCGCGGCACGATCCTGCATGCGTTTACTCACAAGCCCTTCGAGGACAAGCAGGCGGAGATCGAGGCCCTGGACAAGCAGATCGAGGCGATCAATGCAAAGCAGGCGATCGACAAGGCCGACCGCAAGCAGATGCGCGAGCTGGCCGAGCGCCGTTGGCAAATGCAGCAACAAAACCAACAGGCCCCGACGATCGAGATCAAGGACCCCAAGGGCGCGACCGTCGCCTCAGGCCAGGCGCAGGTGGAGAACAGCTCTTTCGGCTTCAAGTGGGATGTGCCCGCAGATCAGGCCGGCGGACAGTACACCGTCAAGGTCTCACACCCCTGGTCGGGCCTGGCGCCGGCCGAGCGCACGTTTGATATCCGCGCCTACCGCGCGCCACGCATCAAGACCCAGATCCAGTTCCTCAAGGACGGCTACGGCCCGGGCGACAGCGTCGTTGCCACCCTCCAGGCCACGCGCGCTGAAGGTGGCGCGCCTGCGGGAGCGAAGGTGACGGCGATTGCGCGCGTCGATGGCGAAGAGGTCGCGCGCGTCGAATCGACGGTGGGTGAGTCGGGCTCCGCCGAGGCGCGGTTTGACCTTCCGGGGCAAATCACGCGCGGTGAGGGCTCGCTCACCTTCGTCATTGAAGACGGCGGCGTGGTCGAGAGCGCGAGCAAGACCCTGCCGATCCTGCTGCAGACCGTTGACCTGTCTCTGTATCCCGAGGGCGGGGACCTGGTCGCGGGGATTGAAAATCGCGTTTATTTTGAAGCAAAGACGCCATACGGTAAGCCAGCGGATATCAAGGGCTACGTCCACGTGGTCTTTGAAGACGGCGTCGTTTCTGAATTCTTTGATTCGCACCTGGTCACGACCCACGAAGGACGCGGCGTCTTCACGATTAAGCCGGGCGTCGGCGCGAAGTATGTCATCAAGATCACCGAGCCCAGCAGCGTCACAAAGATGTTTGAACTGCCCGCGGCGATTGCCTCGGGTCTCACCCTCTCGCCGTTTCACCCGGACACCGACAACAACAAGCTCGGCTTACTGCCCGGCAGGTTCTACAGCAGCGTCTTTGGAAACGATGAAACGCTCGGGTTTAAAATCCTTTCAACCGACGTCGATACGGTCAAAGTCGTTATCCGTCAGCGCGAGCGCGTTGTCTACGAGCAGACACTGGAAGGCATTAAGAACACGCCTGGCTCACTCGTGATGGCGACGCCGGACAAACTCGACGCCTCAATCAGCGGCATCCTTACTGCAACTGCCTACGACGCCGCTGGTAAGCCCCTCGCAGAACGCCTGGTCTACCGCGCACCCAAAGACCGCGTCAACATCGAGATCCTCCCCGACTCGGCGCAGTACACGCCCGGCGGGAAGGTGCAGATGTCGATCAAGACCACCGACGCGCAGGGCAAGCCCGTCTCGGCTTATGCCGGGCTCACCGTCACCGACGACTCGGTGCTGGAGATGATCGAGACGCGCGAGCAGGCGCCGATGCTGCCGGCGATGGTGATGCTCGAGCAGGAAGTGCAGGAGCTGGCCGACGCGCAGGTCTACCTCGACCCCAGCAACCCCGACGCGGCGAATCAGCTTGATTTGTTGCTGGGCACGCAGGGCTGGCGACGCTTTGCGCTGGTGAATCTCGAAGACTTCATCCTCGAGCACGGCGACGACGCGCGGCGTGTGCTGGCGCTGCGCGTGCCGGTGCGTGAAGAAATGCTGCATATTAACAGGGCAATGGCGCGGGGCGGGGCGGAAGCCGATGGGGTTTTGCTCTTTAATGCCGTGCCAGCGGCTGCTGCTCCGGAGTTAGCGGAAGACGCCGCTGCTGATCCGGCCGCCCCTGTCGAAGAAGCGTTAGCGCAAGCCGACAAAAATGAAGACGCGCCGGCGATCGTCGATGAAAAGCCCGACCTGGCCAAAGTGCTCGATCAGGCGGTTGCGAAAGAACAGGCGCAGGGCCGGCTGATCGCAGCAGAAGACGCCCGGGAAGCCAAGCGCGTCGCCTTTGAGCCGATGGTCTATATCCGCGAGTACGCCCACAAGCAGCCGGCGGGCAAGCCCTTCGGCGAGCGCTCGGACTTCACCGAGACGGTCTACTGGTCCAGCGCAACGCGCACCGGCGAGGACGGCCTGGCGACGGTTGAGTTTGATCTCTCGGACAGCGTGACCAGCTTCCGCGTCAAGGCCGACGCGTTCACCAAGGACGGCGCGCTGGGCGCGGGCACGGGCCTGATCGAGTCGGTGCGCCCGTTCTACATCGAGCCCAAGCTACCGCTTGAACTCACGGCCGGGGACAAGGTGCTCCTGCCTATCGCGGTTATCAACAACACCGACCGCGAACTCGCGGTTCAAATGCTAGCCAGCAGGCTCGGCGCGGCGGGCACGGTCGACCTCGACCCGCTCATGCTCAATGCCGACTCGCGCAGCCGGGCGCTCTACGAACTGGTGATCGCAGACACCTACGGCGAGCTGGGCTTCAACCTCGAGGCCCGGGCCGGCAACCTGTTTGATCAGAACAACCGCAAGCTCCGCGTCGTGCCCCGCGGCTTCCCGATCAAGGACGGCAGCGGCGGCATGCTCCAGCCCGACGGCGAGGCCACCGACAAGATCATCATCCCCGACACCGTCGTGCCCGGATCGCTCGTCGCGTCCGTCACCGTCTACCCCACGCCCCTGGCCAACCTCACCGAGGCCCTCGAAGCGCTCATCCACGACCCCTACGGCTGCTTCGAGCAGACCAGCTCAACCACCTTCCCGCTGGTCATGGCCCAGCAGTACTTCCTCACACACCAGGGCGTCGACCCCGCCATCATCGCCAAGGCACAGGAAAAACTCGACGCCGGATACAAGCGACTCATCGGCTTCGAAACCAAGGACAAGGGCTACGAGTGGTTCGGCTCCACCCCGCCGCACGAAGCACTCACCGCCTACGGCCTGCTGCAGTTCAACGAGATGAAAGACGTCATGGACGTCGACCAGAAGATGATCGAACGTACGAGCGACTGGCTCATGGCCCGGCGCGACGGCAACGGCTCGTTCAAGCTCGACGACAAGCAGCTGGACTCCTTCGGCGGCGCGCCGCAGGAAACCACCAACGCCTACATCGTCTGGTCGCTGCTCGAAGCGGGCTATGACCCTGCGAAGATCGAGAAGGAAATCGAGCACGTCCTCAAGCAGGCCACCGAGGGTAACGACACCTACATCGTCGCGCTGGGCGCGAATATCGCGCAGCTCACCGGGCGCGACCAGGCGGGTTCGCTGCTGAAGAAGCTCGCCGACAAGCTCAACGACGAGGGCTTTGTCGATGGCGCCGTTACCAGCATCACGCGCTCCGGAGGCGATGCGCTGAACATCGAGACGACCTCGCTGGCGATCCTCGCCTGGCTGCGAGACGACCAGTACACCAAGCAGGTCGAGAAGTCGATGCTCTGGCTGACCGAGCGATGCAAGGCCGGGCGCTTCGGCTCGACGCAGTCCACCGTGCTCGCGCTCAAGGCCATCGTCGAGTACGACAAGGCGCGCTCGACGCCCAAGGCCCCGGGCGAGCTGGTGCTGCTGGTCGACGGCAAGCCCGTCGGCGAGCCGGTGAAGTTCACCAAAGAAACCAAGGGCGCGATCCACCTGCCCGCGTTTGCCGACAAGCTCACGCCCGGTCAGCACACGGTCGCGGTGCTGATGGACGGCGGCAGCAAGATGCCCTACTCCATCAACGTCGAGTATTACGCCAATACCCCGGCAAGCAGTGATGAGTGCATGCTGCGGATCCAGACTCAGCTGCTCAATCTTGTTGCGGGCAAGCTGATGCCTTTGAAAGAAGGCGAGACCACCGAGGTCAGCGTCAAGGTCAGCAACGTCACCAAGGACGGCCTGCCGACGCCGATCGCGATCGTTGGCATCCCCGGCGGGCTCGAGCCCAGCTACGACCAGCTCAAGGAGCTGGTCAAGGCCGGGACGATTGCGAGCTTCGAAGTGATCGGCCGGGACGTCGTGCTCTACTGGCGCGAGCTCAAGCCCGAGCAGGTGGTCGACTTGTCCATCCGATGCACCGCGGCGATCCCCGGCACGTACACCGGCCCGGCGTCACGCACGTACCTCTACTACACCGATGAGTTCAAGCATTGGGTGGACGGGTTGAGCGTGACGATCACGCCACGCAATCCGTAATCCTGCGTTTAAAGCAACTGGCGTGATTTATCTTCATTCGGTGCGTGGCGCAAGCCCCGAGCAACGACTCGGGGGTGCAAGCCCATTTTGATTCGACCCCCGGGGCGTTGCCCGGGGGCTGCAGCACGAACTTTGGTGAAGTGGAGAAAGTTTCTGCTCGCTGCTCTAGCGGGCTACGCTTACACCACGCGGATGAGCACGATGGTGACGTCGTCGTTGGCTTCGCGTTCGCCGCGGTGCCTGTCCAGTCGTTCGACCAGCTGTTTAACGCCGGCCTCTGCGGAGAGCGAGCCGATCTCGTGCAGGGTGTATTCGAGGCGGTCGCGGCCGAAGCGCTGGTTGTGCTCGTTCATCGCGTCGACCACGCCGTCGGAGTAGAGCAGCACGCTGTCGCCGGGCTTGAGGAAGACGAGGGACTTGTTGAAGGTGGTGTCTTTGAGGACGCCCGCGACCATGCCGCCGACGTCAAGCGGGAAGATCTTGCCGTCGCGCAGCAGCAGCGCGGGTTCGTGTCCGGCGTTGCAGTAGGTCAGGCGCTTGGTTTCGTGGTCGATCGTGCCGTACCACAGCGTGGCGAACTCGTTGTCGAGAGTGTCGCGGTAGAGCGCGCGGTTGACGCGGTCGATCACGACGTCCAGGTCGTAGAGGTCGTGCGCGTAGGCGCGGATCGAGGCCCGGACCGACGCCATCAGTAGCGACGCGGCGACGCCCTTGCCCACCGCGTCGCCCACGGCGATGCCGGTGGCGTTGCCCAGTGCGATGAAGTCGTAGAAATCGCCGCCCAGGCCCTGCGAGGGGACATAGGTCGCCGCGATATCGATGCCCGGGATGCTCGGAGCGCGCTTGGGGAGCATGCGAAGCTGCACGCCCTGCGCCAGCTCGAGCTGACGGGAGAGTGAGCGCGCACGCTGGCGCTCGACGTCGAGCTGCGCGTTGCGGATCGCGGTGGCCAGCATCTGTGCGATCGCGCGCACGAGGTTTTCCTCGAACATCGAGAAACGGCGGGGCTTCTCGGTGAACAGCTGGATCGTGCCCATGCCCTTGTCCTGGTACATCAGCCCGGTGGAGAGCATCGAGGTGATGCCGGCCTTGGCGCAGTCCGCGGGGTAGTAGCTGCGCGGGTCGGAGGTCATGTCCTCGATGTAGACCATCTCGCCCGAGAGGGCCTTGCGTGTCAGCTCGGACTTGTTGACCAGTGTCTTGCCCTTGTCGGCCAGGTCTATATCGATTCCGTAGATCGCGCGGGCTTCAAGCTCGGGCTTGCCGCCGGGGCCTTCCTTGAGCAGGCGGATGACCACAGCCTTGACGTCCATCACACGAGCGATCGCGTTGGCGGCGGTGTCCAGCGTCTCCTGCGGGTTGGCCTGCGCAGCGAGCAGGGTGGACAGCTCGTAGAGCACGCGCAGCTCGCGGATGCGCTGGCGGTTCTGGTGCTGCTCGTAGCAAAGCGAGGCGATCGAGTTTGCGATCAGGTAGATAAAGCCAAGCGAAGCGCCTGCGGTGGGGGTGTAGGCTTTCTCGGCCGCGTCCAAGAGCTCATCCCTTGCCGCGGGCGCGATGCCCAGGCGGTCGCACAGCGTGGCGAGTTTCTCCCGGCTCTCGGTGGACAGGGCCTGGTCGGGCTGGACATCGAGCGGGTGGACCACGATCGAGCCGAGCTCGGTTCCGCCGATGCTGACCGGTGCGCGGAGTGAGCCGTCGGGCTCGCGCTCGGTGAAGGTCAATTCGCCGAAGGTGCGGTCGGCCTCATCACGGGCGGGCAGGTCGGTGGGCTGGGTGACGGGCTGGCCGTTGGCATCGAGCACGCGCATGGACAGGCGGGCGAAGCTGGTGAAGCTGTCCTGGAGTTCCTGCAGCGTCGCGGGATCGATGAAGTCGGTCAGCGAGAGGCCGGCAGTCGAGTCGTGCTGGATGGCGGGGGTGCTCAAGGGTGTCTCTAGAAACATCGGCTCCGCGGGGCTGCGGAGCCGATTGAAGCGAACAGATATTGTAGAGACTGGCGTGAGGCGCGTTGTGGGAAGGGTGTAGATTCGTTGTTAGCAGGCGGCTAGAACGGGTCTTTTTCGTGTTCCAGGGGGTGTGTCCTGCGGTCGATGACGCCCATGAGCATGACGCCGATGGGCCAGCCGATCGCCGGTCCGACGGTGAAGGACAGGAGCATGAGCCCGCGCGAGCCGAGGATCAGCCCGATCGCGAGCATGATGATGGGGATAGTGATCATCGTTGCGATGACGATGAGTTCTTCGGAGACGGGCCACTGTTTCATCGCGTGTTGCATGGTTTGCTCCTTTGGGTGGGGATGGGATAGCCGCTCGGGTGAACCAAGAATCGGTGAGGCGGAGATACGTTTTGCCTTACGCAAAGGCGCGAAGATCAAGGGCTCAGAAAGCAAACAAAGCAGAACCAGCCCGCATCATTTGGCTGTGAAAGAGTGAGCTTGGATGTCTCATGCCTCTCCTTTGCGCCTTGGCGCCTTTGTGCGAGGCCTGGATGATTCGGCGGGTCGCTGCGCGTCGCCCGCTACGCGGCGTTATTTTCCTGCGTCTTGCTTTGCCTTTTCGCCCTCGAGCCAGATCTGGCGCAGTACGGGCATCAGCGGGTCGCGGGGTGCGGCGGCCTGGGCGACGGCCAGTCCGAACTCGATCAGCGGCTTGGCTTCGAGCTGGTAGCCCATATAGGCCATGACCAGGCCCGCGTCGGCGCCCTGCTGTTCTTCGGAGATCATCTTCTGCAGCCGGCCCTGAAGCCAGCGCAGGCGTTCGGTGTCGGGCAGTAGCTTGGTTTCATAGCGTAGCGCGATGAGCTCGGGGTGCTCGGAGAACTGGGCCCGCAGGTTGAACGCCGCCGAGCGGATCATGCCCGCGCCCATCTGGCTGTGGATCAGCCCGGCCTTGGCCAGCGGGTCGCCCTGCGTCTCTCGCAGGATCTGGCGGTAGAGGTTCTCGGCGACGATGTATCGGCCTTCCTTGAGCTCCTGCTCGCCTCGGCTCATCATCGTGCTGATGCGGTTTTCATCGGGGCTGGCCAGCGTGCGAACGCGCGGCAGCTCGTAAGACAGGTCGGTCAGCAGTTTGCCCAACTCGCTGTCGGGGTCGATGGTCGGCAGGGGGGTCTCGTAGTCCACCTCGCCCTTTTCATCGATCATCCCCAGCGAGATCCGCAGGGCGTGCTCCCGCGCCTTTTCTTTTGCTTCGAGCACAGCTTTCTCAGGCTCTTCAAGGATCTGCTGCCATCGCGGGCGATTGTCTTCTTCCTTGACATCGGGCTGATCGGTCGGCTCTTGGGTCTTGCCCTTGTTTTGTGCGAGGATGTCGGCGATGAGCTTGTCGTAGGGGTTCTGCGGGGCCTGGGGCGGCTTGTTGTTATCTTCCGTTGTTGCCGTGTTGCCAAAGAGCTGGGTGCGGATCGCCTGGGCCTGGGCGTTGGCGATGCTGTTGTCGGTGCGTCCGGCGAGGCTGAGCGACATCTGCGACTGGAGCTGGGAACCAATCATGAGCGCGAGCGGGTCTTTCGAGGCGGTCGGGTTCAGGGTCGGGTCTTCGATAGGCGCGGGCTTATAGGTGCCGTCGATCCGCGGGTTGAGATTGAGCGAGGGGTTGTTGGGGTCGGTCGTTGAATCGTTTTCGAGTACGGGTTCGGGCTGAATGGCCGTCGGCTTCCCGGTGCTGTAGTCAAGCCGAGGGGTGAGTGAGGTGGTGGGCTTAACTGTTTCGTAGTTGACGCCGGTGAGGGGCGAGGCGTTGATGCTGACCAGGCCGCCAGGCGTGCGGACAAGCCCGAGGCTGGTTGTATTGCGCAGCGCGGTGGGGTCTTTGAGGCCCGTGAGCGAGACGAGCCCGCCGCCGCTTTGACGGAAGGTGAGCACGCCGGAGGTGGGGTCATAAGCGGCGCGAGTGTCCAGCGCGCTGCCGCCGGGGAATTGATATCCGGGGACGGAGGTGGTGGGGCGTGTGACGATGACCTGGCTGCCGATCTGTCGCGCGGAATAGCCGCCTAAGCCGCCCGGAGCGGAGTAGATGCTGTCACGGTTGAAGTTGAACAGGGAGTCGCTGCCGAGGTTGCCGTGGAAGCTGCCTTCTGAGCTGTAGTTGATCTGACCTCGGAAGGCTTGTCCCCCGCCGACGTCGCCTGTGACCAGCAGGTTGCGGGCCCGATAGTCAACCTGCGCGCCGGGCTGGTTGTAACCGCCTCCGCCGACCTGCTGGTTTGCGTCCAGCGCGTTGCCGTCCTGGACCTGCACCTGGCTTAGAGCGGGCGTGGCGAACAGGGCCGCGACAAGCAGGACACGGGTCTGTCGTCCGAGCGATTTGGGGTGGGCGATCATGCTCCAACTCCGTGAGGTGAGGCGAACGAAGCCGACAACTTCATTATAGGTCCGGGGATTGGACCGACGAACAGTCATCGGCCAAATTGGTCCTCGGGCATGTCGCATAACTCCGCCGGGCCTCTCACTATATATAGACGCGCAGGTGTTCCACCGGTTCAGAAACGGGCTTGAGGCGAGTTCAGGCGCGTTATTGGGCTTTATCGGCCCCCTGGAATCGCCAGCCTTCGAGCGGGCCTTCGATCGAGCTGAGTTTTTTGAGCGCCTGATCGAACGCTCCCTGATCGAGGATGCACCCGGCCGTCGCCGCCGCGTCGGTGGCAAAGGCGCTCGGGCCCTTGACGCAGCAGTACCGGCTGCCGGTCACGCCCAGCCCGGTGCGCGGGTCGATCACGTGTGAGTAGCGCACGCCCTCGATCTCCACAAACCGATACGTATCACCCGACACCGAAACCCCGCCGTTCTTATGCCAGAACGATAGACCCGTCTGGCCGTCCTCTTTCGGGAAATCCGCGACGTGGATGGGCCAGCCTTCAAGCCCCGGCGGCGCGTCGCCCAGCGCCATGTCGCCGCCCGCATGCACCTGCGCGATGGTGAGCCCGCTGGCCTTGAGCGTGTCCAGTGCGCGGTCCGCGATGAAGCCCTTCGCGATCCCGCCCAGGTCCAGCCAAGCCCCGGGCTTACTCAGCCGCGCCGTCTGCTTCTCCTTGTCCAGCAGCAGGTACTGCATCCCCACAAAAGGACGCATCCGCTCGATCGCCTGCTTCGGCGGCAGCTCGCGACGCTCACGGCTGGTCCGCCACATATTCGTGAACGGTTTGGCGGTGATATCAAACGCGCCGCCCGTCGCCTCGTAAACCTCCACCGAGCGCACTAGCACGGGCCAGAGATCGTCCGAGACCTTGCGCGCCTCGGCCGGGTCCTCGCTGGCGAACCGCGCAAGCTGCAAAAGCTCGCTGTCGGGGAACGACTGGATGTAGTCGCTCATGATCGATTCCAGCCGGGCCATCTCATCGAACGCGGCTTCGCTGGCGGCGGCGGCTTCCTTTTCGTTGTCGGCAAAGACGCTGATGCTGCAGGCGGTGCCCATGAGCTTGCGCTCGTATGTGAAGCGAGAGAGTCCGAGGCGGTTGGCCGCGTTATCGGCGTAAGTCAGCGCGGCCTCGGGATCGGCGGGAGTGGGCGCTTTGCCCTCGGTCTCAACCGCATGCGCCGCCCCGGTCGCGGCCAGAATGAAGAAAAGAAACAGTGGTTTGAAGAAGTGTGTCATGGCATCTGACCCCGGTGAGGAACGGGACTGATCAATCATAGAAAACGCCGCAATGCAGGGCATAAAGACGCTCAAAAATCAGTCCCGATACACCAACTTGCCCAGGACGCCGGGGACCGGGCGTAACTTGGGAATCGGGCTTCACGTCTTTAGCCCGAGCGTCTATACTATGAGGCTCGATGCCCGGTCTCGGCCGGGCTCTTTTTTGGCAGAGACTTCCCGCCCCAGCCTGCCTAAGCCCCTGATCCTGATACGGAAACGCGCGATGAAAAAGTTCCTTGTTGGTCTGGTGATCGTTCTCGCCCTGCTGGCCGGCCTCGGTGGCTTGGCGCTCGGCGGTTTCGCGGCCATGCTCGCCATCGAGAACCAGAACGTATCCGAGGTTGATGAAAAGGTCGAGACCGACCTGACCAGTGTCGCGGGCTACACGCCCAGCGCGAAGGACGGCGACATCGTCGCGCCGCTGGCCAACGAACTCAAGGGAGGCAACACCAAGCTGGTCTGGGAGACCGGCAAGGTCCAGGCCGGCACACGCCACGACTTCGACGGCACATGGACGAGCCTCGGCGGCGCGCTGGTCTACAACCCCACGTCGAAGACGATCAAGGCGCTCGAGGTCTCGATCCTGATCGAGAGCTTCAACAGCTACGGCAGTGAAGAGCCGGCACCCGGCGGCCTGATCAACACCGTGCTCGGTAAGGGCGCGGTCGGTGGCACCCCGTGGTTCAACTGGTCGCAGTACCCCAATGCGGTATTCACCGCCACCAGGTTCATCGCGCGCAGCAACGACACCGAGGCCGCGTTCGAAAACGGACCCGAAGGCTGGACGCACCTGATCGAGGGATCATTCGACCTCAACGGAAAGAAAGAAGATCTCACGCTCCCCGCGCTGGTCACCTTCAGCGGCGAGACGCTCACACTGAAGACTATGTTCGGCATCAGCCGCTCTGCGTATGGCATCGAGCCCAGTTCGCCGCTGCCGCTGACGGTCGTGGACGATGTCGTTGAGATTACCGCCGAGGTCAAGGCCCAGCCCGACGCGGGCCTGGCTGTCGACGCCCTGGCCGAGATGGTCGGGCAGCAGGGCACGCTCATCGCCGCGCAACAGAAAGCCATTGCCGACCTGGGCACCCAGATCTCGCTCATGAGTGAGACGCTCACTTCACTCGAGCGCAAGGTCGCCAGCGGCGGCGGCACCGCCACGCCGGCGGTGGATGTCGCAAGCCTGCCCAAGACCTACACCGACCAGATCCAGTACCCCGGCAAGGACCCTATCCCCTTCGACATGATCCTCGTGCCGGGAGAGGGCGGAATCGCTCCTTTCTACATGGCCAAGAACGAAGTCACCTGGGAAATGTTCTACGACTGGGCCTACAGCGCCGACATCGACGCGAGCGCCTCGGCCGATCTGCAGAAGAAGAACCTGCGACCGAGCCCGCTTTACGAAGACTGCAACCAGCTCAAGCTCGGCCTGGGTAAGCGCCCGGCGATCAGCATGAGCCGTACAACCGCGGAGGCCTTCACCAAGTGGGTCAGCGAACAGACCGGCCGCAACTACCGATTGCCGACCGATGCCGAGTGGCAGCTCGCGCTCAAGCTCGGCGGCGGCATCCCCGCCGACAAGCAGGCGCTTCTCGCGCAGGCGGTACTCGTTGATAACGCCGAGGTCCAGTTCGACCCGCCGTTCCTCGAGCTTACCGGCTTCGTCGGCAGCAAGGCCCCCAACGCGATGGGCATCTACGACTTGCTGGGCAACGCCGCGGAATGGGTGGTCGACACCGGCGCCGACAAGATCGTGCGTGGCGGGCACTTCATGCTCCCGTCCGACGAGCTCAGCGCCGACTGGAAGTCGACCGAAGACCAGTCGATCTGGAACGAGACCTACCCCCAGCTCCCGGTCAGCCGGTTCTGGTACCGCGACCACTACTACCAGGGCATCCGCCTGGTGTGTGATCCGAAGTAGCGTCTAGCGTCTAGGGCCTAGCGTCGATCCACGTGTAAACAAAAACGCCGCGAATTACCGCGGCGTTTTTATGTGCTCGATATTATCTGCCAAGGCTAGACGCTAGACAATCTCAAGCACCACGAAATACTTGGTCCCGCGGGGCAGGTCGGCTTTGATTGTTTCGCCGACGCGTGACTTCATCATCGCGGCACCCAGCGGGCTTGCGGCGGTCACTTCGATCGCGTCGCTGTCGAATCGGCCGGACGCTTCGCCGACGAGCTTGTAGAGGTCCTCGCTGTTGTCGTCCTTGTCCAGCAGCTTGACCGTCGTGCCCAGGAAGACCATGTCGTCGGGTTTGTCGATGTCGTCGGCGACCTGCGCGCTGGCGATGCGCTCTTCGAGCCGGCGGATCTCGGCTTCCTCCAGGCCCTGGTCGTCACGGGCGGCGTGGTAGTCGGCGTTTTCTTTCAGGTCGCCCTGGGCGCGGGCCTCGGCGATGCGCTGAGCGAGCACGGCGCGGTTGGCGATCAGCGCATCGAGCTTCTTCTGGAGGGTGGCTTTCTCTTCTCGGGTGATGAATTCCAAGGCTGGCTCTCCGGGTCAGAATTCGGGCCGTAATGAATGACGCCACGCCTGTCTTGGCGCGGCGTCGTGTCGCTTGCGGTCCCTTGCGGGTTACGCGGATTGTATCACATTCCGTCCGCCGTCCCGTTTGCGCGTTTGTTCCGCCATGTCGATGCCCGCGTCGCAAGTGACCACAGCCAGAGGGCGGACCACCCCGCGACAGCAACCAATCCCACCTGCATGATGCGATGGTCCCATGGCGCGGCCGTGGCCTGGTTGGACGAACGGGTCAACTCCCACAGCGCCTGGATCGGGCTGACGCGCATCGCCCAGCCCTCGCCCCCCTTCATGATCACTGCCCACACCCCCAGTGGCTCGGCCCCGACCAGCGCGATACAGACCATCATCCCTACCGAGCGAGCCAGCGCGCCGGGCCACAGCCTTGCACACGCCACGATCAGCGCCGTCAATAACGACCACGACAACACCGCCGCATCCAGCCAGAGGCCGTGCACGATCGGCCAGCCCGCGATCAGGTGCAGCGACCACACCACCGCCTGGTACACCCCAAGCATCGCCAGCCAATCAAAGAACACCTCGCCTGTGCCCGCCGACATCCGGCCCGGAGTGCTGCGCTCGCTCAGCCGATACGCGGGCCAGACCAGCATCAGGCCGAACAACCCCGCAAACATCATCCACCGAACCCGCGGCACCGATGTGTCACTGAGCCACGCCACCGCCCACGCTCCCAAAAGCCAGAAGCACCACACGACGATCACGATCCGTAGCTTGCTGTCATCCGCCACCTGCCTGGTGCGGCGCGGCGCATAGACCGGCGCAAACTCTGGCATGCTCGTCGGCTCAGCAGCCGGCGCGGTATCCATCACGGGCTCGGTGGGGTCGGTCGGCGAAGCGTCCATGTGATCATGCTAGCCGGGCAAGGCGTGTTCGTCGTTGGACTAGACCGCCGGGAAGCCGGGCTCTTTGCCATCGAGCACCGCGATGATGTCGCGCACGACCCAGCTCATGTTGCGCAGGGCCGTGTCCGTCCGGCTGGCCAGGTGCGGCAAGAGCACGGCGTTGTCGCAGTTGTAGAGTTCGCAGTCGGCGTGCGGTGGCTCGGGGTCGTGGACGTCGAGCACGGCCGTGGCGTCGGGGCTCACTTCAAGCCAGCTCGCCAGCGCCGCGTGATCGACGAGCATCCCGCGTGCCGCATTGATCAGCAGCACGTTATCGCGCATGCACGTGAGCGCGTGTGCGTTGATCAGGTGTTTGTTGCCCGGCCGACCATCGACGTGCACCGTGATGATGTCGCTGCGCTGGTAGAGCGTCTGGTGATCGACCCACTCAAAGGGCACCTGCGGGATCGCGTGTCGGACCTGGGCCTCGCTGATCACGTCGCAGCCGAGCACGTTGATGCCCAGCGCGTGCGCGACGGTCGCGACGCGCTTGCCGATGCGCCCCATGCCGAGGATGCCCAGGGTCAGCGTTGCCAGCTCGATGCCGACCTCGCTCTTGCGCAAGGCGTGGAAGGCCTGCGCGTCGGTGCCCGGCTCAAGCGCGGTGCGTGGGCGGTAGTGGTCGAGCATCAGGCCAAAGACGTACTCGACCACCGCCTGGGTGTTGGCGTCGGGTGTGTAGACGACGCGCACGCCGCGCGACTTGCAGGCGTCGAGGTCGAAGTTGTCCAGCCCCACGCCCGCCCGGCCGATCACGCGCACCTTCGGCGCCTGGTCCAGCAGCGCGTCATCGACCTGGGTGTAGGTGCGCACGATCAGCGCGTCGGCATCCGCCAGCGCACGGGCCAGGCCCGGCTTGTCGTGTGCGTGCCAGACGACTTCCGCGCGCTCGCTGAGCCAGGCGGCGCACTCGACGTCCAGCGTCTCGGTGATGACGACCTTGGGCATGGCATGATGCTACCCCAAGGCGATCGCCTGCGTTAGCCGGCGGGCTTGTCCCGCCGATTGCATTGCACCCAGACAGATCGGCGGGACGAGCCCGCCGGCTAACGCCAACCCTACTAGACCGAGCGCGCGCCCCGCGCTACAATCGCCTTCATGCCAACGCCTTCTGCGACCGCAACCAACGCCAAGATCGTCCGCAACACCATCGCCGCGGGCGACTGCATCCAGCAGATGCGCGACTGGCCGGCCGGCTCGGTCGATCTGGTCTTCGCCGACCCGCCTTACAACATCGGCTTCAAGTACGACCAGTACAAGGACACGCTGGACTGCGACAAGTACATCGCGTGGACCGAGGACTGGATCAGCGCCGCGGCCGACCTCCTGAAACCCACCGGCTCGATGTACATCCTCATCGGCGATGAATATGCGGCCGAAACCCGCCTGCACCTCAAGCGTCTGCAGAGCCAGGGCAAGCTGCTCTTCCGCAACTGGATCGTCTGGCACTACACCTTCGGCCAGCGCTGCAAGATCAAGTTCAACCGCAGCCACGCACACCTTTTCTATTGCGTCGGCAGCGCCGCGGTGAACAAAAAAACCGGCCAGCCCCTGAGCAACATCACGCACGCCCCCCCCTTCACATTCAACTACGACGCCGTCGCCGTTCCCTCGGCCCGAATGACAACGTACAAGGACGCACGCCAGAACCCCAAGGGCAAGCTGCCCGACGACACCTGGTATCAGCGATTCCCCAACGCCAAAGACTGGTACCAGCGCCCGCAGGACGCGATCGATGAAGCCGCTAAGCTGATTGATCGCGCTAACGATCCTGATGCCCCGGCCGGCGGATACTTCGATGCCGACAGCGACACGTGGTACCTCTCGCGCCTCTGCGGCACGTTCAAGGAGCGCGAACAGTGGCACCCGTGCCAGCTGCCCGAGGCGCTGCTGGATCGCATCATCCTCACGAGCTCTAACCCCGGCGACCTGGTCTTCGACCCCTTCGCCGGCAGCGGGACGACACTCGCGGTCGCCAACCGACTGAAGCGCGACTGGCTGGGCTGCGAGCTCAGCGCCGACTACCGCAAGCGTGCGCTCAAGCGCATCAAGGCGGCGGGGAAGTAATCAAGTAAAAATGCCCACACTTTTAACGTGTGGGCTTCGCGTGAGCTGCGATGTTGTGCTGGTTATTCCTTCGGGGCTTTGTGGAAGGTGTACCAGACCTCGTTGGACCACATCTTTTCGCCGGCTTCGGAGTTGACGCTGGATCGGATGTGGTAGACGTGGTTGGGCTTGCGCTCGCCTTTTAGCACGATCTTTACGGCCATGCCGTCGTCTGCCGTGGCGATGTAATCGATCGCGACAACCTGGTCTTTATCGTCTTTAGGGATCTTCGGTCCGCCGTATTGCGGGGTCTGTTTGTAGGTCCAAGCGTTGATGGCCCAGTTGTTGATGTCCTGAAGATCGGCGAGCTTGACGGGCTTGGTGAAGTAGACTTCGAATCCCTCTTTGGTCGCGTGGACCTCACGGAACTCGAAGGCGGTCTTGCCGGTCGGGCGCATGCGCTGCAGGCCGAAGAGCGCGTTGGAGCCTTTGCCCGGCGGCCTCCAGCCCCAGTTGCCGCCCGAGCCCATGCCGCCGACGTACAGGCAGCCGTCCGGGCCCCATTCCAGGCGGTTGAGCCCGGCCTCGAAGCCCTGGCTGTGGCGGAAGATCGCGCCCTGCCAAGTCCCATCAACTTCTTCCAGCATGACGCGACGCAGGCCGCCACGGGTGATCTCGGCCATGAGGTACTGGCCTGCGAAGGGCTGGCCCTGGGGAATGGCGATCATCTCGGCGGGGGAATTGGCGCACTCGTTCTGTGGGATCCAGATGGCCGGCGGGGTGATGGGCTGATCGGAGAAGGCCGAGGGCACGCCGCCGTTGGGGTAGAAGTCGCTGGTGGCCTCGGTGTTGTTGTAGTGGCCATAGAACGCGCCCTGCTGTGCGACATAGATGCCGCTGGCGGGTTTCCACGCGCCCTGGTTGTCGGGCATGAGGATGTTGCCGTCGGTGGCCAGCGACACACCGTTGGGAGTTCGCAGCCCGCCGACGACGATCGTGTACTGCCCTGTCTTCGCGTCGATCTTCAGGAGACAGCCGCGCTCGGCGGGGTTCGGCCCGTTGAGCGAGTCGACCCTGCCCTTGATGTTCTCTTCCTTGATCATCTTGTCGAAGGTGATGTTGGTCGAGAGGGTGACATAGAAGTAGCCGTCGTGGTAGGGCAGGCCGAAGGTGAAGTGGTGGTAGTTGTCGCTGATCCACCCCGAGGCGAAGGTCTCGCGCTTGTCGGGGTAGCCGTCGTTGTCGGTGTCGGTCCACTTGCTCACTTCGTCGCGGTCGCTGATGTAGAGCGCGCCGTCGACGTAGTTCATCCCCAGTGGGTTGTAGAGCTGATCGGTGACCTTGTGGACTTTGATCTTGGAGGTGTCGGTGGAGGTGGGGTTGTCGAGGATGTAGAGCGTGCCGTTGGGCTCTTCACGGAAGACGCCGTTGTTCGCGGGGGTGAAACTCAGGACGGCGAGCTTTCCGTTGGGCAGGAAGCACAGTGCGCCGACGTTAGGCTGAAAGTCATCGGGCCGGGCCTGCTCGATGGTGTAGGCGGGGTTGACATCGACCAGCGGTTCGCCGGAGCCGGGGCGCTTTTCTGTTTTATTATTGTCCTGGCCCTGGGCCTGTGCGCCGGCGAGGGCGAGGCAGGCGATCAGTCCGATCATCAGCACGGGTTTCTTGAGCATGTGGTTTCCTTCGAAGGTTACAAGCATGAGAGCCCGGAAATTAAACGACGGGAGCCTTCAGGCCCCTCTTACACCTGGGGTTTACTTCGCCGGGGCCTTGTGGAAGGTGTACCAGGCCTCGGGCGACCACATCTTCTCGCCCTCGGACGAGACCGCGTCGATGCGGATGTGATAGACGTAGTTGGGCTTGCGCTCGCCGATCACCAGGTCCACGGTCTTCTGGTCCTGGTGCACGATCGCCTGCTTCACAGCCACGGCATGGGGGTCCTTCTTCGGGCCGCCGTAGAAAGGCGAAGCAACATAGGTCCACGCGTCGATCAGCCAGTTCGCTGCTTCGCCGGCCTGCTTGGCGTTCACGGGCTTGGTGAACGTCACGCGGTAGCCGTCCTGGGTCGCCTGGATCTTTTCAAACTCGAACGCGGTCTTGCCGGTCGGTCGCAGGCGCTGCAGGCCGAACAATGTCGTGCCCCAGCCCCATCCGCCGACCCCGCCCGAGCCCATCGCGCCGACGTAGAGGCAGCCGTCGGGCCCCCACTGGATGTCGTTGGGCCCGCCCTCGAGCCCCATCGTGTGGCGGAACGCGACGCCCTGCCACGTGCCATCGATCTTTTCCATGTAGATGCGGTGGATCGCGCCTTCGGTCAGGTCGGCGCTGAGCACCTGGCCGGCAAAGGGCTTGCCCTCAGGGATCAGCAGCGTGGACGAGGGCGAGTTGCCGACCTCGTTCTGCGGCAGCCAGATGGCGGGGGGCGTGGGTTCTTTTTCGGAGAACATCGAGGGCACGCCGCCGTCGGGCAGGTTGACGTGGCTGCAGGTGGAGTTGTACTTGCCGAAGAAGTCGCCCTTGCCGGTGGGGACGTAGATGCCGTTGGAGGGTTTCCAGTCGCCCTGGTTGTCGGGGCAGAGGACGATGCCCTCGGGCCCGATGCCGACGCCGTTGGGCGTGCGCAGCCCGCCTGCGATCCACTGGATTTCGCCGGTCTTGGCGTTGACCTTCATGACACAGCCGCGGAACTCGGGGTTGGGCGCGTTGCCGCCGAGGGTCTTGCCGTTGTCATTGCTGACCTTGCCGGCGATGGGGTCCTTGGGGTTGGGCTTGATGGTGTCGCGTTCTTCCTGCGAAAGGTGCAGATAGGTGGACAGCGCGCCGTAGAAGTACCCGTCGCTGTAGGCCAGTCCGAAAGAGAAGGCGTGGAAGTTATCGCTGAGCCAGCCGGAGGCGAAGCTGTCTTTGTGCTCGGGCAGTCCGTCGCCGTTGCCGTCGGTCCACTTGGACAGTTCCCAGCGGTCGAGGATGAACAGGCCGTCCTGGTTCCAGTAGGCGCCCAGCGGGAGCATGAGGTCTTCGCTGACCTTGGTGATCTTGATCTGGCTGGTGTCCTTAGCGGAGAAGTTTTCGAGGATGTAGAGCGTGCCGTTGCGATCGACATTGGTCCCGGTGCGCTTGGGGTCGAACGTCAGCAGGGCCATGTACTTGCCGTCGGGGCTGAAGGCGAGCTTGCCGACCTGTGGTTTAAAGTCGTCGGGCCGAGCCTGCTCGACGGTCCATCCGGGGTGGACGGCATCAAGGGGCATCTGGTAGCCCGGTCGTTTCTCGATGTCGGGGCGCTCTTCCTGAGCGAGGGTGGGCAGGCAGGCCCCCGCGAGGGTCATGCCAAGCAGCAGGGACGAGAAGAACTTGCGACGCATAGGCACTCTTTCTGTGTTCGTAGGGGTGATGTCGGGATCACCAAGATACCCCGTTGGGACGAGCCTGGGCCGGGTTTCTTACCTCCAGCGGGCCTTAATCCGCATGGGGTTATAAATGACAGGTTTTGCGAAGGCCAGGAGGGATCATAGGCGGGCCGGCCGGGGGGCTATACTTGAGGCTACCGATTACTTCTCCTCTCGCCCCGAGGCCGCCACGGATGGCTCAGACCGCCGATCCCGCACCCCCGCCCGCCCTCAAGGGCCAGTTTGTGCACCTGCACCTGCACAGCCAGTACTCGCTGCTGGACGGGGGCAACCGTCTGGACCGGCTGGTCAAACACGTCAAAGAGCTGGGTATGGACGCGGTGGCCGTCACCGACCACGGCAACCTCCACGGGGCCGTCGAGTTCTACAACCTCGCCAAAGCCCAGGGCGTCAAACCCATCCTCGGCATCGAGGCCTACGTCGCGCCCGACATCGGCGGCAAGACCTCCGACCGCACCAACCGCGAGTTCACCGGCGTTAGCGACGGCGGGTTCCACCTCGTCCTGCTCGCAGAAAACAACACCGGCTGGTCCAACCTGCTCAAGCTCTCGTCCGACGCGTTTGTCAACGGCTTCTACTTCAAGCCGCGCATGGACAAGACCACCCTCACCCAGTGGGCCGACGGGCTGATCGCCATCAACGGGCACCTCGGCTCGTCCGTCGCCTACCACCTGGTCAAGTTCCACCAGTCCAACGACCCCACCCACTACCAGAACGCCAAAAAAGAAGCCCAGTGGCACAAGGACCTCTTCGGCGTCAACGAGCACGGCGAGCCACGCTTCTACCTCGAGATGCAGCGCCACGAAGAAAAGCTGCAGGACGAGATCAACCCCTACATCCGTCAGCTCGCGCGTGAGCTGGACATCCCGCTGGTGTGCGACAACGACGCTCACTTCATGACCGCCGACGACTGGGACGCGCACGACACGCTCTGCTGCATCTCGATGGGCAAGATCAAGGCGGACGAGAACCGCCTGCACTACCCGCGTGACCTGTTTGTGAAGAGCCCCGAGCAGATGCTCGCCTCGTTCGCCGACTGCCCCGAGGCCGTAGAGAACACGGTGAAGATCGCCCAGCGCTGCGACGTGCAGATCGGCTTTGGCAAGAGCTACGCGCCTGTGGTGCGTCCGGTTTACACCGATCGTTTACAGAAACTGCTTAAATCCAAGAAGAAGGCGGACCCCGCCGACCTGGTGCTCAAGTTCGAGAGCGACGAGGCGCTGGGCTCAAACCGCTGGCTCAAGGATTTCTGCGCCCAGGTCGTCGTCGAGCCGGTCAAGGAAAATGATGCAGACGATGCCTCCACGAGCCGCGACCGTGAGGGAGCGGGTCAAGATACGGAAGGCTCGCTTAAAGGCCGCCCGCTTCCCGACGGGCGCGGCCCGTCAAGGCAAGAGCTCGAAAAGCAGTGCGACCACGCGCTGCGCCTGCTCTGCGAGGCCGGGCTTGTCTGGCGGTACGGCGTCGACGGCATCACCGACGACATCCGCGCCAGGCTCGAGCGCGAGCTCTCGATCCTCGCCGACAAAAAAATCTCCGCCTACTTCATCATCGTCTGGGACTTTGTCAACCACGGACGGCAGAACAACATCCCCTGCAACGCACGCGGATCAGGCGTCGGCACCATGGCCGGCTACGTGCTGGGCCTCTCCAACGCGTGCCCGGTGAAGTACGGCCTGCTGTTCGAACGCTTCACCGACCCCGACCGATCCGAATACCCCGACATCGATATCGACATGTGCCAGGACGGCCGCGGCGACATCCTCCAGTGGGTCCGCGAGAAGTACGGCTACGTCGCGCAGATCATCACCTTCGGTACGCTCAAAGCCCGCGCCGCCATACGCGACGTCGGCCGAGTCCTCGACCTGCCGCTGCCGGAAGTCGACAAGGTCTGCAAACTCGTCGGCGACGGGCTCAAGACCACGCTCGACTCGGCGCTCGAGACCGAGCCGGACCTGCGCAAGGTCTACGACGAGTCGCCACAGATCCGCAGCGTCTACGACACCGCACGCAGGCTCGAGGGCATGGCAAGGCATGCCGGGGTCCACGCCGCCGGCGTCATCGTCGCCACCCAGCCGCTGGACAATATCTGCCCGCTCTACAAGCCGCCCGGCCAGGACGACCAGATCGTCACGCAGTGGGACGGCCCGACGTGTGAAAAGGTCGGCCTGCTGAAAATGGACTTCCTGGGCCTGCGCACGCTCTCGATCATCGAGCGCGCAAAAGCCCTTGTTTCGCAAGACTTCTCGACCAGGCAGGTCAAGGACGCCGTCAAGCCCGCCCCCGGCTCGGCGCAGCTCGAGGGCGCGAACCCCGACGACCCGGCCTACGACCCCTTGGACCTCGAGCGCCTCAAGTACGACGACCCGCGCGTGCTCGCACTGTTCGAGCGAGGCGAGACGGCCGGCGTGTTCCAGTTTGAATCCGGCGGCATGCGCAACCTGCTCATGGCCATGAAGCCCGACCGCCTGGAAGACCTCATCGCCGCCAACGCGCTCTACCGCCCCGGGCCGATGGAGCTCATCCCCAACTACAACAACCGAAAGCACGGCAAGGAACAGGTCCCGCGCCTGCACGAGATCGTCGACAACCTCACCGCCGACACCTACGGGATCATGGTCTATCAGGAGCAGGTGATGCAGGTCATCAACCAGCTCGGCGGTATCCCGCTGCGTATGGCCTACACGATCATCAAGGCCATCAGCAAGAAGGACATGAAGAAGATCGAGGCCGCGCGGCTCGACTTCGTCAAGGGCGCCAAGTCGATCAACAACGTGCCCGAGAAAGTCTCGGGCGAGTTGTTCGAGCTCATCCTCAAGTTCGCGGGCTACGGCTTCAACAAGTCGCACTCGACCGGCTACGCGATCGTCGCGTATCAGACCGCCTACCTCAAGACGCACTTCCCGCTGCATTACATGGCCGCCGTGCTCACCTACGAAGCCGGCAGCACCGACAAGGTCATCGAGTACATCGACGAGTGCAAGAAGCTGCTCAAGCCCGACGGCTCACGCAGCGTTGAGGTGCGCCCGCCGGATATCAACCTCTCCAACGTCGGCTTCTCCGTTGTCTACATGCCCGGCGAGAAGAAAGCCCCGAGCACCGGGCACATCCGCTTCGGCCTGCACGCGGTCAAGGGCGTCGGCGAGAAAGCCATCCGCACCATCGTCGACGAGCGGCAGAAGAACGGCCCGTTCGTCGGCCTGTTCGACTTCTGCGAGCGCGTGGACCTGCGTGCGGTCAACCGTGCAACCATCGAAGCGCTGATCAAGTGCGGCGCGTTCGACGCGCTGCACGGCATCGCGCAACGCGCGGCGCTGGTCGAGTCGCTGGATAACGCCGTCAAGGCAGGCCAACGCGCCGCCGCCGACCGCGCCTCGGGACAGCTCAACATGTTCGGCATGCCGGTCGAAGAGGCCTCCGCTGCCGGCAGCAAGGGCGACAAGCAGCAGGTCCCCCTGCCCACCACCACGCCTTGGAACACCGCAGAGCTGCTCGCCTTCGAGAAGGAAGTCATGGGCTTCTACGTCTCCAGCCACCCGCTCGACGAGCACCTGGACGCGATCGATCGCTTCGGCACCGTCACCGTCGCGGACATCGGTTCACTACCCGCGGAGACGCGCGTCGTCATCGGCGGCATGCTCACACGCGTGCGGCCGACGCTGGTCAAGAACGGCCGATCCGCCGGGCAGAAGATGGCGATGATCACGCTTGAAGACAAGCGAGGGAAGATCGACGGCGTGCTCTTCTCCGACGCCTACGCGCTGCACTACATGCACCTGGAGCTCGACGAGGTCGTGTTCCTCTGCGGCAAGGTCGACCGCCGCCGCGAAGAACCGAGCATCGTCATCGACCGCGTTGTGCCGGTGAGACAGGCGAGCAAGTCCCTTGCCGAGGCGGTCAAGATCGTGATCCGTGAGCCGGGTGTGGTCAGCCGCAACGGCGAGTCGCGCGATCAGATGAACAAGCTCAAGGAGCTGCTGCGCCAGGCGGGGCTTCGCGCATCATCGTCCGGCGGCGGGTCGGCGGGCGTGCTCTTCGAGCTGCACCAGGGCGGGACGGTGGTGGAGCTGCGCCTGCCTAACATCCGCATCAGCGCGGATGAGAACCTGCTCGCCTCGATCCGCACGGTGCTCAGCAGCCTGCCGGACCGCGAGGCCTCGTGCGAGCTGGTCGGCGCCCCGAAGGTCAACAAGCGCCAGGCCATCGAACAGCACGGCGAAGTCCGCAGCGAGGGCAACCTCGCCTTCGCGATGCACGACGACGAGGGGATGTCGATCGACAGGTATTGATGCATCAATGAATAGCACCACCCGGGCGGGTGGTGCTAAATCAAGTTGTTGTTTTTACGGCACCACCCTCCCGGGTGGTGTTATTCAATTGGTTAGACCGCGACGCTGTGGGCGTGGCCGTTGCTGTGGCCGTTGAGCTTGAGCCGGGGCTTGGGGGTGATCGGCTCGGTGCGCAGGGTCTCGGGGTTGCGGGCTCGGGTGAGCGAGCGGTAGCCGCGGCCGGTCTTGGCAAAGCGGTGCAGGTCGGCCAGTGCGCCGGCCTCGATGAGGTGCATCAGCGGCTGGTCGACCTCGAAGAAGCGCTTGAGCACGGGCTTGAGCGTGCGGTCCCAGACGGGCACGAGTTTGACGAAGTCGCTGGAGCGGATGTGCCCGCGGCAGGTCGGCTCGTTGCAGAGCAGCGGGCCGAAGTCGTCGGTGTAGATACCGTAGTCGTCTGTGATCTCTTCGCCGACATGGATGTCGCGGAGCGCGACCTGGAAGCCGTAGCCGGTGGTGAGGGTGTTGGGGGTGCAGGAGTGGTTGACGTACTTACCGATGTCCCAGCACATGACGCGAGTGCCATCGGGATCGAGGTAGGTGTAGGTCTCGATGTGGTCGACGAGCTTGGGGTCGCTCAGTCGCGGGTCGTTGGGGGGGATCCGGATGTCCAGCGGGTCGGTTTGATAGACCGCGGTACCGGCGGGGATGAGGCGTGTTGCTACGACGCCGACGCCAATCTCCGCAGAGATCGGCTGGACACGGGTATGGGGGTGCATCATGGGAGGGAAAGGACTCTGAAAGCCCTGAGATGCAGGTCATTTGCCTGCGACCCGCTGTCGCCTCGAAGCCCAACGGCCCGAATGGCAAGCGGAATGCGCCGCAGTATAAACATCGTTCTGCACCGATCAATAGGGCATAGGCCTCGTGGACAACTTTTTTTATTTCTCCCGGCTAACCGACAGGTTATCGACCGGTGCTGACGCCCACGATCGACTGCTTCGGGATGATCTGGCCGGTGTTGATCCAAACCTCCCGCCACAGGCCCATCTGGTAGCGCCCGTCCGACAGCAGCGCGCCCAGGGCCGCGAGTTTGCGGTCCACGTCCGGCTCGATGCTCCGCTCCTCGCCCGGCGGCAGGCCCCAGACGATCCGGCACTCGATCGGTTCGCCACCGCCCTGCGGCGCCACCAGCGTGTTGATCACCAGGCGGGTCCGCCCGCGCTCGTCGGTCACGTTCACCGAGATCGACTCGATGCAGTCTATCGCCGCTGTACCGCGCAGCTCCGCGATCAGGCTCAGGGCGGCGTCGACCTCCCGGCCCTGCCAGCGGTACTCGCCGAGGTTGTCCTTGGGCCGATACTTCGAGTTTACGCCGACGATCTGGGGCAGCCCGCGGTTGGGCAGTTCGTTGAGGTAGCGCGGGCCGTACATCTGGTAGCCCATGTCGTCGATGACGTGGTAGCCGTCGTTCGAGAGCTCACCGGTGCGTTCGTTGCGCATGCGTACGATCGCGGCCGGGGTGCGGAAGACCAGGTCGATGTCCACCGTGCCGTCGGGGTTCCGCCGGACCTGGTGCAGCTCACGCACGATGTCCTTTCGGCTGAGCAGGAGGTCGGCCGCCTGCTCCAGCCCCCGGCGGTTCATCGGGTTGTCGCCGATCATCGCCGCGAGCTCGGCCCGCAGCAGGTTGATGTCGGCCGCCGACATCTCCTTGGGTTTGTCGCTGAAACGGATGTCCTCGGCCGTGATCGGCTGGGGGTGGCGCGTCTGGACGTAAGCCTCCAGGCGCTCGGTCCCGAAGTGCCACGCCAGCGCGATGACCACGATCGCCCCGGCGGCGCTGGCAAACTTCACGCCCAACAGTGTGCGCTGCGGATCCCAGCTCGGATCGACCGAGCGCTTGCGTGCCGGCTTCTTCGCGGCCTTGGTCTTCTTATTACTTGTGAGGAACCAGCCCATACCTTCTCCATGTGTACCGTGATCATTGCTATCGGATGACAGCAGCGCCCAGCGACAAGGAACGGGGTTCGGGTGAGCGATGCACGCCGTCAGCCCAGCGCCAGACGCACCAGTCGGTCGCACAGGTCCGGGAACCCGATGCCCGCCTGTTTCGCCGCCTTAGGAAGTAACGAGTGGCTGGTGAAGCCCGGCATCGTGTTGGCCTCGAGGATGTAGGGGTGCATCTGCGGGTCGACGATGAAGTCGATGCGTGCCAGGTGCCGGCAGCCGAGTGTTTCAAACGCCCGTTTGGCCGCGTCGCTCACGCTCGCCAGGCACGCCGCGGGCAGGTCGATATCAAATCGGTACTGCGTGTCATCGCGGGTGTACTTGGCTTCGTAGTCATAAAACTCGACGGCCGGGACGATGTGGATCGGCGGCAGGGGCGTCGGCTTACCGGTCTTGGGGTCTTCGATGACGCCGACCGTCAGCTCCTTGCCCGCGACAAAGCGTTCGATCATCAGTCGGCCGTGCTCGGCAAAGAGCTTCTTCACCGCCTCGTCTGCTTCGGGCTGGGTCTGGCACACCGCCAGGCCGTAGCTCGAACCCTCGTCCAGCGCCTTGACCACGCACGGAGCGGGCAGCGACCGCTTCTGTCCGCGCTCGATCAGCTCTGCCTCGGCGGTGGGCAGGCCGGCGTCCTGCAGCTTCTTCTTCGTGTCCCACTTGTTCATGCACAGCCGTGCCGCGGGCTCCTTGCAGCCGACATAAGGCAGGCCTGAAGCCTCAAGGATCGCCTGCATCGGCCCGCCCTCGCCCCAGGGCCCGTGCAGCACCGGGAACACCACGTTCACGCCGAGTTGCTTCGCTTCATCGAGCGCCGAGAGATCATCGGGCATGATGTCGCGCTCGAACACGGTATGCCCCGCCTCACGAAGCGCGATCCCCACCTGCCCGCCGGAGTTCAGCGAGACATCACGTTCACGGTCGGGGCCGCCGCGGAGGACCAGTATTTTCAACGGAGATTTCGCCATCACGCAAAAGATATCGGCAAGTTGAATTACAAATCAAGATCAAGCGCAACGTTTAGCTCACCCGTGAGGGGCGGGCGGTATTAGGCGCGAGAGTTAGATGCCGTGACCGTTGCGGGGTGGCGCTAAGAGATGTCGCGTCGCCGCCAAGTTCTTCGGCGCTAAGAATTGAATCACCCCGCGCTGCTCGTGATGCACCGTGCGATGGGGTTGAGCATCTCCGGCACGAGCTTGTCGATGGCGAGCTGGCCACAGATCTGTGAGAGCTCGGGCAGGTAGGACTGCAGGTGGTCGATCGAGTCGACCGGGCCGTACTTGCGGACGGTGAGGTAGAGGGAGATCGGCTCGTCGCGGAAGCGTGATCCCGAGCCGCGTCGGGATTTTTGGCGGGTCTTGACCTCGAAGTAGGCCTGCAGCGCGCCGGTGTCGTCGAGGTTGACCGAAACAAAGGGCTGGCAGTCGAGCACGCGTGCGCCGCGGATGTCCATCACGCGTCCGAGCGCTGTGTCTGCGAAGAGGGCCTGGTAGACGATCTCGTCGTGGTTGGCGTCGCACTCGAGATCGAAGCCGTAGGTCAACTCGACGCAGTCCACATCGAGCGGGCTGATGGACAGGTGGTAGGGCACCTGCTGGAGGATGAACTTGTGGAAGTCCATCGCCTGCTCCATGGTGTCGGGGTTGACGTGGCCGGCCCGGATGGAGTTGCGTCGCAGTGCGAGCCACTGGTATCGCGGGTCGTCTTTTCTGCGCGCCGATTCAAGCGCCAGTTCGCCGTCGTACCTGCGAAACCTGGACATCGCGGGGAGCTGCTGGCGGATGCGTTCGAAGAAGTGCAGCGAGGCCTCGCGCTCCGAGGGCAGGTCCATCTTCACCGCGAGCTTCAGATTGACATAAAAATCGGTGCAGAGGGCGCCGAAGCTGGTGGCCATGGGGCGTGTCCTTGGGGGTATCTTTTCGCCGGGGCGTCGGTCAGGGGGCCTGAGTCTCGACCGCTGAATTGTACCATTCTGACGTGGGCTGGGCGCGGTTCATAGGGCATCAATTAAATCGCTGTTTCGCTCGGGTTGCGCCCGCATTTGCGCCCGCCCGTAAGGGCGGGGATGGTTGGTTGTAACACCGAACCGACCCCGCCCTTGCGGGCGGGCGCTAAACGCAGGCGCAAACGCAGGCGCTAATACGGGCGATAAACGCGGGTGCTGTCAGACATTGACAGATTCGCGACTCAGTCCTCAAACAGGTGGTGGTACGCCGTCGCAGAGTAGAACTTGAAGTTCACCTCGCGCAGGTACTCCACCGCGCCGGCGTCCCTGACCTTCTGCACCAGTAGATCAATCTGTCTCTGGCTCTTGTACGCGGCGATGGCGTCGAGCTTGGCCTGGAACTGCTGGGCATCACACTTGAGCTGAAGGTTCGGCGGCTCGGGGAAGTCGCAGTAGATCGCCAGCTCGTACACCGCGGGGACCTGTGTCGGCGGACCGAGCTCAGGCCAGATCGTCCCGTTGGCGTGGAACAGGCTGATCTGCATCTCGTTGTAGACGACCTGGTGATCGGGGTGGTAGTCCATCGGCGAGGGCATGAACAGCCGGTGCGGACGGATCTCACGCAGCTTCTGCACGAAAGCGTTCTGCAGCCCGGTGTAGCCGGCGTACTCGGGCTCGCCCGCCTGCGCCGGCCGACGACCCAGGTAGCGCGACAGGTTGCAGTCCGGGAAGCCCAGCAGGTGGATCTTCGTCGTGTCGCTCAGGCCCAGGCGTTTGCAGGACTCGATCAGCTCGGATGCGCGCACCTGCGTGATCGTGTCCTTTTCCTCAGCCGAGCAGTAGCCCATGCGTCCGTCGGTCGCGGCAAGGAGGTGCACGTCGATGCCCGCCTCGCAGGCCGCCTTCATCCACAGGCCCCCGCCGATGGCGATGTCATCATCGTGCGGGCAGGCGAAGAGCCAGGTCTCGCCGGCGACGTGGTCGTTTCCGGTGATGCCCGCGAGGTTGTTGTAGCGGTAGATCTTGTGGGTCGATTTACGGGCGTAGTTAAATGGCATGGCGGGTCCACGTTACCATACCCGCATGATTGCTGACGACCCGAAGTATCAGGCGTTTTCACTGTGCACGGACATGCTCGCTGCGCCCGAGATCGTGCGGCGCTTTGATCCTAAGCGCTTCGAGGCCGCGGCCGACGCGCTCAACGAGATCGGAAACCTGCACCTGACCGGCGAGGGCTCGTCGCGCCTCTTCCCGGCCAAGCACGCGATCAAGCTCGCACGCCAGCGCGGCTATGACCTCAACCTCCACACCGAGGCGGGCTACCAGAGCAAGGGCTATCAGCTCGATGACTGGGCGGTGCTGGGCGCGAGCAACTCGGGGCGCACGGCCGAGGTGATCTCGCTGTTCAAGCAGCTCAAGCAGGCCGGGCACGAAAGGCTGTTCAGCGTGACCGCGTTTGCGAACTCGACGCTCGCTTCTTTTGCCAGGGTCGGCTACGTGCTGACCTGCGGGGCCGAGGGTGCCGTCGCCGCGACCAAGAGCGTCATCGAGCAGGCGCTGGTGGTGCAGTCGATCGTTGAGTCCGCCGCGGGCGATGAGTGCTTGGCGGACGAACTCGGCGCGATCGCCGACGCGATGCAGCATGCGCTGACCACCGAGGTGCCCGCCGAGATCACGAAGATGATGACGCAGAGCCCGGTGATCTACTGGGCCGGGCCTAACGACGGCGTGGCCGAGGAACTGACGCTCAAGACCAACGAGATCACGCGCAAGCCCAGCGATTTTCTGGAGGGCACGTACGCGGCGCATGGTGTTGAAGAAGTGATGAACGCCGGCGACGTGGTGATCTGGGTCGACCCGATCGCGGAGCAGGAGCAGAAGTTCGAGGAGGTGCTGGTCAAGGGCGTGGGCGTGAACATCATCGCGCTGAGCACGCGAGGCACACGCTTCCCGACGCTGCGCGTGCCCGACTGCGGCCAGATGACCGGCTACGCCATGATGGCGGGGGGCTGGAACCTGCTGGTCGAGGCCGGCATCGCGCTGGGCGTCGACCTGGACAAGCCCCAGCGGGCACGAAAAATCGGCAACGCGTTCGTCGAGTGACATGTCTTTGGGTTCAGCGTGACTGTGGGTATGCTGTTGCGGTCGATGTACTGGTCCGCTCCCCGATGTAAAGGATGACTAACGATGAAGCGACTGGCCCTGAACCTATTCCTGCTCGCCTTGATGAGCCTGCTTGTGCCCGCGACCGCTCTGGCCGAAGACGCGCTGCCCGAAATCAAGGGCCTGTGGGTTGCCGAGTCCCTCGTCGGACAACCGCTGCCCGAGGGCGCGAGCATGTCGATGGATTTCATTGACGCCAGCACGGTCCGCGCCACCGCCGTATCACCCGACGGCAAGAAGAACGAGCAGGAGATCCGCTACACCGCGACCAAGGACGGCAAGCTCACCCTCTTCCCCGAGCCGGACAAGAACCCCAAGGGCGAGCCCGCGACGTGGAAGATCGAAAACGGCAAGCTGATCATCACCAGCTCGGAAAACGAGACGATGGTGTTCAAGCGACCGGCGTGATTCTGCTGCTCTGATTTTTCAGCTTATTTCTCAAACCGCGTCCACATCTCGTCCTGCAGCTTGTCGAAGTGTTCGAACTGCTGGATGAGGCCGGTACGCAGGGCTTCGAGCTTCGCGGGGTCGATCCCCTCGAGGGCGGATGCCTGCTGCAGCGCTGCGGCGGCGGACTCGAGGTCCTCCGCGGCCTTGGCGTAGGCGCGCGCGGTGGCGTAGAGTTCGAGGTTGTTGAGGTCCTTCTCGTCCGGCGGCCAGATCAGGCGCGAGGGGTTTGCACGCAGGTCGTCGACCAGCCCTTCGAGCTCGTCCGCGCTGCGTTTGGCCGACTCCACCATGCGATCGATGTTGGGCTTGTTGTCGGCCAGCAGCGTTTCGACGCCGCCGATCGCGTGGCTTGCCTTGCTGACCAAGCCGGTGATCTCATCGAACGTGGCCGGCAGCTTCTGGTCCAGCCCGGTGGTGATCGTGTTCAGGTTTGCCAGCGTGGTGCGGATGTCCGTGCCGCTGTCGCCGAAGACCCCGCGGATGTCGGTCATGACGCCGGTCGCCTCGGCCAGCAGGGTGTCGAAGTCCTTGACCATCGGCTCAAACTTCTGATCCATTTTTTCGATCAGGACGGTGGCGGTGTTAGCGCTCTTCTCGATGCTGTCGGCGGTCTGAACCAGCTCGGTGCTGATGTCGTCAAGGTCTTTGCGCAGCGCCGCCATCGTAATCTGCACCTCGTCGCGCACGTCCGCCATGATCGCCAGCAGGTTGCTCGCCTTCGCGCTCACCTGACCGCCCTCGGCCAGCGCGACGCCATGGCCGACGCTGAGGATGTTCAGCCAGGCCCCGCCGGTCACCGCGGTCTGCAGCTCGACGATCGCGCCTTGGGTCCGCAGTTCCAGGCCGTCGCCGACGACAAAGCCCACGTGGATCTTCGCGTCGTCCTCGCTGCGGGCTGGCTTAACGACTTCCACCGACTCTACGCGCCCGACTTTCAGGCCCATCAGGCGCACTTCCGCGCCGGGCGACAGGCCCGCGATATCCTCGCCCGCGTCGAACACCGCCACGTACAGCCTTGCATCGGACGGCGTCCGCCGGCTCTCGGCCACGCGCGCCACCAGGAAGATCGCGCCGGCGATCGACAGCAGGATGAACAGGCCGGCCTGGAATGCATATTTTGAAGGGTTCACGGGATACTCCCTGTTCGGTGCGTGACGCGTTAGTGCCTGGGTCGAAGCAGCGCGTCGAAGTAGGCGCTCATGTCTTTGCGGTCGGTCAGCGGGCCCTGAAGCTGGCCGTGCACAAACTGTTTGACCAGCGGGTTGTCGCTGTTCTGCATCTCTTGCGGCGTGCCGTCGGCCACAAAACGGCCCTGGTCCAGCAGCACCAAGCGCGTCGCGATCCGGAACGCGCTGGTCATCTCGTGCGTGATCACAACCGTCGTCACGCCCGTCGTTTCGTTGAGGTCCACCATCAGCTTGTCGATTTCCGTGACCGACACCGGGTCCAGCCCCGCGCTGGGCTCGTCGTAGAAAATGATCTTCGGGTCCAGCGCGAGCGCCCGCCCGAGGCCCGCACGCTTCTTCATGCCGCCGGAGATTTCGGAGGGGTACTTGTCTGCGTGCGCAAGCAGGCCCACAAGGTTGAGCTTCATCGTCACGATCGTGTCGATGGTGCTGGGGTCCAGGTCGGTGTGCTCCTGCAGCGGCAGGGCTACGTTCTCCGCCAGCGTCAGCGAATTAAACAGCGCGCCGGACTGGAACAGAACACCCATGGTTTTGCGGTATTCATTGAGTTCACGCTCGGACATCGAGCAGATATTGTGGCCGTCGAACTTGATCGTGCCTGCGGTCGGCCGGGTCTCCGCGGCCATGAGGTTGAGCAGCGTTGACTTGCCCGCGCCCGACCCGCCGAGCATCACCAGCCGTTCGCCTCGCTTGACATTTAGTGTGAGGTCGTCGAGCACCTTCGTCGTACCAAACTGCTTGGTGACGTTGCGGATCTCGATGATGTTCTCGCCAGTGGAGGTCATGTGCTTTGTACTTTGCGAATCGTAACCGTGGTTCGAACTCGTTCTTAATTTTGTTCTTCTTGTTCTCGTTTTGAAGCGGGGCCGGGTCGATCACGAATTACGAAAACGAGAACGGTCTGTCTTGCGGCACAACAATCATCAATCACTACCACCCCAGCATGTAGAAGACGGCGGTGAAAGCCAGGTCCACGATCGTCAGCGCGACGATGCTGATCACGACGGTACGTGTTGTGGCGTTGCCCACGCCCGAAGCCCCGCCCCGCACCGACAGTCCGAGATGGCACGCCAGCGCGCCGATGAGCACGCCGAACACCGCGGCCTTAATCAGCCCGGTGACGATGTCTGCGGTCTCGGAGCTTGAGAACGTGAGGTCGATGTACGCGTGGTAGGGCATGCCCGCGACCGCGCGTGTCGTCAGCATCCCGCCCACAACGCCCATCACGCTGCTGAGCACCGCCAGGCAGGTGGTCATCACCATCGCCGCCAGTACGCGTGGCACGACGAGGAAGCGTACCGGGCTGATCGCGTGCGAGCGCAGCGCCTTGAGTTCTTCGTTGACCGCCATCGTGCCGATCTCTGCGGCGATCGATGCGCCGGCAAACCCGGTGAGCACGATCGCGCCGACCAGCGGGCCCAGCTCACGGAAGAACGCGATGCCGATGATCGTTGCGATCTGTTCTGCCGCGCCGTAGCGCTCGAGGATCGGCACGATCTGCAGTGACAGGATCACGCCGATCGAGAAGGTGACGAGCATCACCACGCCGATGGACTTGACGCCCACGCGGTGGAGCTGGAACCAGAGGTTGCGCCAGGCCAGCCGCCGGCCCCGGCGCTGAATCACCATGGTGGGGCTGGCGCGGAAGGTCGCGCTGATGAGCAGGCCCAGCTGTCCGATAAAAGTGACGGTGCCGATGGCACGTTCGCCGAGGTTTGTGATGGGGCGGGTGATCAGGCGCATGGCAACACCTCGTCGGGGACAAGTCTGCTGCTTGTTTTTCGGTTGATAGCCTCAGATCAAAACAAAGCTCGCGGCCTCTGCCTGAACCATAGAGACTTGCAAGCGGGTCGCGAGGCGTTATCGGAACCTTATTCCGAAGCGGTCAGGAGGTCGGCCTCGTCATCCACGAAGCTGAAGACGCTCTCGAGGTTCATGATCCGCATCAACCCACGAATTTCTTTGTTGGCGTTCGTGAAGGCGACCATGCCCGAGTTCGAAGCCATCTCCCGCCGGGCCTCGACGAATACACCCAGCGCGCTGGAGTCGATGAAATCGACCGCGGCGAGGTTGATCGCCAGGGTCTTGGGCTTGTGCTTGCGGATCGTTTCCAGCAGTCCCACGCGCAGCTCGGGCGCGTTCATCACGGTCAGCGAGCCGGCCAGCCTTGCGACGGCCGTGTTGTCCTGAGCCATAGTCTCGCGGATGGGATTGGACATATCGTTTCTCGGTCCAGGGGTTCAGGGGGCGTCGGGAGCATCAGGCGCATCGGCCTGTACGGTGGCGTCGGGCCCGGCCTGTTCATCAAGCCACGCCTGCCAGCGCGCGATCGAGGCCGATCGTTTTTCCTGCGGATCATAATAACGGTACCCCAGGCTCTGGCCCGTGCGTTCCTGCAGCGACCTGGCTGCGAACATCCGGACCGCGGGGTCTTCGTCATTAAGTGAGCGAACGAGTTCGGCGAGGGTGTCGGCGTCGGATTGAGCCGAGGCATCGACCAGCGCGGGGACGCGTCCGGCGGTGTCGGTCGCGTGCAGGTCGGCCTTGGCCGGGGCCTGACGGGGCGAACAGCCTGTAGCGATAGCCGTCACACAAAGCAGAATCAGAAAAACGGGGGACCGCAGAGACATTACTCAGGCTCGCAGCAGAGAATTTATCGATCGGAACAGAGACACTGCCCAATAGATTGTATCGACTGCGGCGGGTGAGGAATTACTCGTCTTCAGACTTATCTTTCCCAGAGCGGCGGCCCTTGGAGTCCGATTTATTTACATTCTCAGACCATTGCATCCACTTGGCGCTGAGAGTCTGCACCAGGGCCGGGTTTTTCGCCGAGAGGTCGTTCAGTTCGGTGCGGTCCTTGGAGAGGTCGTAAAGCTCCCATTGGCCGCCGGGTTCCGAGACCAGCTTCATGTTCCCCTCGCGAATACCACGGTTCTGCGCGAAGGAGAAGAACAGGTCCTGGTGCGGCTTGCGCAGCTTGCCCTCGAGGATGGGCATGAGCGACAGGCCCTGAAACGGTTTGACCGGCCCCTGATGATCTTTCATCGGGTAGGATGTGTTCCCCAACTCGACCACCGTGGCCATCACGTCGATCAGGTGAGCCGGCTGATCGGTGAGCGAGCCCGCCTTAGCCTTCAATCCCGCGGGCCAGTACGCGATCGTCGGCGAGGTGATGCCGCCCTCGTGTTGGTTCTGCTTGTACAGGCGGTAGGGCGTGTTGCCGACGTGGGCCCATCCCTTGCTGTAGGTCCAGTGCCCGCGCGAGTCCCACGGTTCATACTGCTTGCCCTTGGTCCGTTCGAACGGGCAGGCGCCGTTGTCCGACATGAACAGCACCAGGGTGTTGTCCAGCATGCCTACTTGTTTGAGGTGGTCGATGACACGGCCGATCTCGATGTCAAGCCGATCGACCATCGCGGCGTACACCGCCATGCGCTTTGCTTCCCATTCCTGCTCGGAGGCATCGACGTCTTTCCATGCCGCAACGTCGTCGGGGCGAGGCGCTGGGGTCACGGATTGATCGCCGAAAATACCTAGTGCCTGCTGCTTCTTTATGCGCTCTGCGCGGATGGCGTCCCAGCCGACCTTGTAGGTGTTCTCGTATTTTGCGTAGTCTTCTTCGCTGCACTGAAGCGGGTAGTGCGGGGCGTTGAAGGCGAGGTACATGAACATCGGCTTGCCGGAGACGCCGGCCTCGTCGATGAATTGGATGGCGTAGTCTGCGTTGGCGGTGGTGTTGTAGAAGTTTTCCTTGGGGACCTCCCACGCCTTGCCGTTGAGCCTGAACGTGTTGTCGCCGGTGAAGTAATTGGTCGAGCCCGAGAGGTGGCCGAAGTAGCGTTCAAACCCGTGATCGGTGGGCTGATCGTCCAGGTGCCACTTGCCTACAGCCGCGGTGAAGTAGCCCGCGTCGCGCATGACCTGCGCCATCGTGACGCCGTGTGACAGCGACGTATACCCCGCTTCGTTGGGGTAGAGCCCGGTCAGCAGGCTGATGCGTGTCGTCTCGCACTTGGCGGTGTTGTAGAACTGGGTGAAGCGCAGCCCGCCCTCCGCCAGTCGATCAAGGTTGGGCGTCTTGATCTCCGAGCCAAAGCAGCCGACATCTGCAAAGCCCAGGTCGTCCGCAAGGATTACAAGGATGTTGGGGCGGGCGTCTGCGGCGATGGCGGGGGTATGAAACACGAAGCAGACTGCAGCGATGACCAAGAATATTCTTATCGACATGGGGTATCTCCGTGTATCAGGCGACGCACAGCGTCCCGTAGGGCGCATTCATATCCTCGGTCTTTAAGCTGGAATCTTAATTGAATTTCGAGCGAGTTCGAATAATTGCACGGCATGGGGAGATTCAAATCAGAATATCCCTCAACACATGGCCGTGGACGTCCGTGAGACGGAAGTCTCTGCCCTGGTAGCGGTAGGTAAGGCGTTCGTGGTCGATGCCCATCAGGTGCAGGACGGTGGCCTGGAAGTCGTGGACGTGGACGCCCTGGTTTTCCTTGTCGACGAGGTTGAAGCCGAAGTCGTCAGACTGCCCGTACGTGATGCCGGGCTTGACGCCTCCGCCGGCCATCCAGAAGGAGAAGGCGTTGCCGTGGTGGTCGCGGCCGTAGTTGGGTGACTTTGTATCACCCTGAGCAAAGGGCGTACGTCCGAACTCACCGCCCCAGATCACCAGTGTGTCGTCAAGCAGACCACGCCGCTTGAGGTCGAGCACCAGCGCGGCCGAGGGCTGGTCGGTGTCTTTGCACTGCACATCGAACTGGTAGGCGAGGTTGTTGTGCTGGTCCCATCCCGCGTGCATGAGCTGGATGAACTGGACGCCGCGCTCGGCAAGCCGTCGCGCGTAGAGGCAGTTGCGTGCGAACGAGCCGGGGCGGTGCACATCCGGGCCGTAGAGCGCGAGTGTGTCTTCACTCTCATCCGAGAGGTCGGTAAGCTCGGGCACGGACATCTGCATGCGGTAGGCCAGCTCGTACTGCGTGATGCGTGCCTTGATCTCGGGGTCGCCGACGGATTCGTGCTTGAAGTGGTTGAGCGTGCTGAGGTCTTCGATGGCTTTGCCGCGCTGGGCGCGGTCTACGCCGTCGGGGTCTTTGAGGTAGAGGACCGGGTCGCCCTCACCGCGCAGGCGTGAGCCCTGGAACTCGCTGGGGAGGAAGCCCGAGCCCCAGTAGTGGTCGTAGAGCAGTTGGCCGCAGGAGTTTTCCTTGTCGCGCGAGGTCATGACGACGAAGGAGGGCAGGTCGCGGTTCATGGTGCCCAGGCCGTAGCTGGCCCACGCGCCGATGGAGGGTCTGCCGGGGATCTGGCTTCCGGTAAGGAAGAAGGTGACGGCGGGGGCGTGGTTGACCGCCTCGGTGTAGGCCGAGCGGACCAGGCAGATTTCATCGGCGATCGAGCCCATGTACGGGATGAGTGTGGACATCTGTGTGCCGCACTTGCCGTAGCGAGTAAAGGGGTCGCGGCCGGGCAGGACGTTGAAGCCTTTTTGTCCCTGCGTGGTGGCCAGTCGCGTGGTCTTCATGAGCGACTCGGGCATGGGCTGTCCGGCGTACTTGACCATCTCTGGCTTGGGGTCAAAGAGATCGACGTGGCTGGGCCCGCCGCCCATCATGAGGTAGATGACGCGCTTGGCTTTTTGCGCATAGTGCGGGCTCGCGAGCGCGGGCATGCTCTTGCCGGCGAGCGCGCTCTGCGGGTTAAGCATCGAGCTTAGCGCCAGCGCGCCAAGCCCGAGCGCACTTTTTCCCATGAGTGTCCGCCGGGTCATCTGCAGCAGCGGATGCGTGTCGGGCACGTGGTCGAGGTTGCGGGGGTTGGTGTGCATGATTCAATCTCTCATGATTTGAAGCCTACGGATTCAATACGTGGGCTTCGAACAGCCTTATTCCTTGGTCATCGCCTCATCGAGGTTCATGATCGTTTGCGCAACGCTGCTGAGCGCCGCGAGGTGTGTCGGCTCGATTCCTTCCGGCGCACGCAGTTCGCCCACCGCGAGGTACGCCGCGGCCTCTTGCGTGTGCTGGGCGTACCACTTGTGCTCACGTTCGTACGCCGCGACGAGTACCTCCAGCTCACGATCTTCCACCGGCCTAAGCAGCGTCAGGAGCACCATCTCTCTGATCAAATCGCGCGGGTCCGCGCCGGGTCTGCGCTGCATTGACCGCATCGCCAACGCGCGTGCCGCCTCCACATAGGTCGGGTCATTCAGCAGCGTCAGCGCCTGCAGCGGCGTGTTCGTGCGAGAAATCTTGACCGTGCACGCCTGCCGGTTGGCGTTGTCAAAGAGGTTCGGCGGCGCGAGCGTACGACGGAAGAAGCTGTAGATGCTCCTGCGATAGAGATCGGCGCTCTCGCTCTGTACGTACTCAAACTGCGCAAAGCTCACATCGATCCACAGCCCCGGAGGCTGATACGGGTAGACCGGCGCACCGAACATCTCATTATTAAAAAGGCCCGACGCGACCAGCGCCTGATCACGGATGAGCATCGCAGGCAGCCGGAAGCGCGGACCGCGCGCCAGCAGTTTGTTCTCGGGGTCAAGCTGCAACAGATCCGGCGTCATCGTCGAAGACTGGCGGTAGGTCGCGCTGGTGACGATCTGACGCAGGATTTCCTTGGTATCCCAGTGTTTTCGATACTTTACCGCGAGGTAGTCCAGCAGCTCGGGATGCGTCGGCAGCGCCCCCTGGAGCCCGAAGTCCTCCGGCGTCTTCACGATGCCGACGCCAAAAACCTCCTGCCACAGCCGATTAACCAGCACACGCGCGGTCAGCGGGTTACGGTCACTCACCATCCAGCGCGCAAAGCCCAGGCGGTTGCTTGGCTGATCCTTGGCCAGTTCGCCCAGCGCCACGGGGATCCCCGGCGTGACCGGGTCGCCCACCGGCGCGCTGTAGAGCCCACGGTTGCGCACCCGTACCTCGATCGGCGTCTTGCGGTCGCCCATCACCATGACCAGCGGCATCGTCTGCTGATGTTTCATGCGCGCCCGCTGCGCATCGTTCCACGCCTTGTACTGGTCAATCCCGGGTGTGTCCTGCGGCGCGACGTGCCGTGCGTAGTAGTCCAGGAACTTGGCGTCCTGCATCGGTGCCTGAAAGTTGCGCTCATAGCGTGCACGGCCCACAAGCCCGTAGATCAGGCCGGACAGCTCGCTGACCTGCTGCGGCGTCAGCGCGTTCGCCCAGTTGCGTGCGGCGTTGACCAGCTTGTTCTTCGCCTGCTTGCCGCCGAAGGCGTTGAACGCCTCGGCTTCGACCGCCTCGAGCCGTTTTAGCTCCTGCTCCTGCGCATCGGTGGCGATAGAGATGAATGGCTTGTCGATGACGTACTGGAAGTCCCAGGTGGGGACACTCTTGTGGCGTGTGCCCGTCTCGTCGGTCTGGGCGAAGAGCGCGAAGAACTCGTAGAAGTTCTTCTGGCTTATGGGGTCGTACTTGTGGTCGTGACACTGGGCGCAGGCGTAGGTGAGCCCGAGGAACGTCGTTGCCGTCGTCTCGACGCGGTCGAGCGCGTAGTTGAAGCGGACTTCCTCCGCGATCGCGCCGCCCTCGCCGTTGATGAAGTGGTTGCGGTTAAACGATGTAGCGATCAGCTGCTCCTGCGTCGGCTCGGGGAGCAGGTCGCCTGCGAGCATCTCGACGATGACCTCGTCAAAGCGCCGATTGCTGTTGATCGCCCTGATCAGCCAGTCGCGCCAGGGCCAGGCCCAGCGGTCGTTGTCGAACTGGTAGCTGTTGGAATCCGCGTATCGTGCCGCGTCGAGCCAGGGCATCGCCCATCGCTCGCCGAAGTGCTCGCTGGCCAGCAGCTTTTCGACGATCTTCTCGTACGCGTCGGGCGCCGTGTCGTTGATAAATGAATCGACTTCCTCCGGCGTCGGCGGAAGGCCGATCAGGTCCAGGTACAACCGGCGGATCAGCGTGCGCCTGCCCGCCTCTGGCGAGGGCTTGATGTCTTGCGCCTCGAGCTTCGCGAGCACGAAGCGGTCGATGTCGTTGCGAACCCAGGCGCTGTCCACGACCGCGGGCAGCTCGGGCTCACTGGGCACGATGAACGCCCAGTGCGGCTGATACTCGGCGCCCTGCGCGATCCATCGCCGCAAAATATCACGCTCCTCCGCCGTTACCTTCTTGTGCAGGCGAGGCGGGGGCATGATCAGTTTTGCGCTGCTGGTTTCGACCCGCTTGATCAGCGTGCTCGCATCCGGATCGCCCGGCACGATGGCCGTGCCGTTTTCACGGGGCATGATCGCCTCCTCACGCAGGTCCAGGCGCAGCCCGGCTTCGCGCTTCTTCGCATCAAAGCCGTGGCAGGCGAAACACTTGTCCGAGAGGATCGGCCGGACATCGCGGTTGAACGAGAGCTTCTCGTCGGAGCGCTGCGGTATTGACTTGGGCTTGTCGGCGACGGGCGAGATCGAAGCAGAAGGATCAGATGTCGTTGGCTGCGTGTGGATCGCCCGACTCAGGCCGACCAGTGACAGCAGCGCCATGCAGCCTGTCACGAGCAAAGCCCGTCGTCGTCGGCGCCCGCTGCCGGGCGCGATGCGATCAACCTCTGCCATGATCATGACCCAGAGCTCCTTCGGCCGTATCAGCGCAGCATAGCTCCCGCTTTTGGCTCTCCAAGTGTCTTACGGACGAATCATACCGCCTGCCCTTACAGCGACAGCCGGGGCCATGAAAAAACCCCGTGTCACGCGGGTCGACACGGGGCTGCGTTTGGAATGGCGGTTTTTTGGGAGGGCGAGGCGTTTACCACTCGAGGTTGCCCGAGGACTGGTACTCGGTGACTCGGCTCTCGAAGAAGTTCTTTTCCTTGGCCAGGTCGATGACCTCGCTCATCCAGGGGAAGGGGTTGCGGACGCCGTCGTACTGGGTCGGCAGGCCGATGCGCTCGGTCCGGCGGTTGGCGATGTACTTGACGTACTGGTCGAAGGCTTCGGCGTTGAGCCCGAGCACGCCGTTGGGCAGGCAGTCCTTGGCGTACTGGATCTCGTAGTTGACGGCCTGCTTGATGAGGTCGACGCACTCCTGCTTGAAGGACTCGGTCCAGATCTCGGGGTTTTCCTCGCGGATGCCGTTGATCAGGTCGATGCCGAAGTTCATGTGGATCGACTCGTCGCGCATGATGTACTGGAACTGCTCGCCGATGCCGACCATCTGGTTGCGGCGGTGGAACGAGAGCATCATCACGAAGCCGGAGTAGAAGAAGATGCCTTCCATGATGACGTAGAACCCCACGAGGTTCTTGATGAACCTCTGGATGTTCTCGGGGGTGTCGGTCTTGAAGTCCTCGCGCATGACGTCCTGGGTCAGCGACATGACGAAGTCGTCCTTGCCGGCGATGGACTCGACCTCGTGGTACATGTTGAAGACCTCGCGGTGGTCGAGGTTCAAGGACTCGCAGCAGTACTGGAAGGTGTGGGTGTGGATGGCTTCCTCGAAGGCCTGCCGCAGGAGGTACTGCCGGGCCTCGGGGTTGGTGACGTGCTTGAAGATGGCGAGCACGATGTTGTTGGCCACCAGCGACTCGCCGGTCGAGAAGAAGCCGAGGTTGCGCATGATGACGCGGCGTTCGTCGTCGGTGAAGAGGTTGGGGTTCTTCCACTGCTCGATGTCTTTCTGCATCGAGACCTCGGTGGGCATCCAGTGGTTGGCGCAGCCGTTGATGTAGTGCTCCCACGCCCAGGTGTACTTGATCGGGCAGAGCTGGTTAACGTCCACGGCCTTGCAGTTGATCAGCCGCTTGGCGTTGGCGTCAACGGGCTTGGTCAGGTCGTATTTTTCGCTGGGTCCGTCGCAGCAACTCATGAGTCGGGTCTCCGTGGTTGGATTGAATAGCGTTTAAAGTGGCCTTGTGTTGTTTCCAGCACAAGGCCGGTAACCGTGGCGTCAAATTATGCACATGTCAATTTTCATGTTGACACTCGGCTTCATGCCGATACGATTTCAAATCTGTTACCCGCCCGGCAAGGCGGGCAACAGTCTCGGTCTTCAGATCAGCTGATTACGCATGCATCTGAAGTACCCACGTCACGGCTCGCCCGTTGTACGGCGGCATACGATTACCCTTGGCAATCGGTGCCGTCGTCGACGGGAAGCCATCCACACGCCAAACACCGCTTTCGGGACAGGCTTGGCCTGTGCTGGCTCGCGTTCCGATTGGCTTTTTCATGGTGGTCTCCTTTCGATTTTTCTAGAGCTCTTGCATTGGCTTTTGACCGTCAAAAACGTCTTCAAAACAAGTGAAAAACGCTTGCTTTACTTTCATAAAGCAAGCGGTGAAGATTAAATTGCTTATTGACACGCCTCGCAGCTGGGGTTGTCGATGGAGCAGGCGTTTTTCACGATCTGCTTGCCTTCGAGCAGCTTGTCGATCAGTTCGGCTTCGGACGGATCGGTTGCGCTGGTCGTCGGTGTGATGGGGGCGTTGGCCTCGGCCGCGGTCGCGGCCGGGCTGGCTGAGGGGGCAGGGGCCTTGCGGATCTGCTTGGAGGTGTCGCCCACGGCGCGGGTGGTGGACTTCTCGATGCGGGTAGCGCCTTGGCCACGGAGGTAGTAGGTGGTCTTGAGCCCCTGCTTCCAGCAGGCCATGTACATGTCGTTGAGCAGCTTGCCCGAGGGCTGATCGATGTAGAGGTTGAAGCTCACGCCCATGTCGATCCACTTCTGACGGCGGGCGGTGCAGGCGATGAGTGCGAAGATGTCGATCTCGAAGGCGGTCTTGTAGAGGTGCTTGAGGTCCTCGGGGATGCGGTCGATGTGCTGGAGCGACCCGTCGTAGTACTTGAGGTCGTCGAGCATCTGCTCGTCCCAGAGGCCGAGCTCTTTGAGGTCGTTGATGAGGTAGTCGTTAACGATGGTGAAGTCGCCCGAGAGGTTGGACTTGACGAAGAGGTTTCGGTAGGTCGGCTCGATGGACTGGTAGGAGCCTGCGATGTTGGAGATCGTGGCGGTGGGTGCGATGGCCATGACGTTGGAGTTGCGCATGCCGTGCTGCTTGACGGCGTCGCGGACGACGGACCAGTCGAGGGTGGACGAGTCGTTGAACTCGCAGAACTCGGCGCCGCGGTGTTCGATGACGAGCCTGTTGGTGTCCATCGGCAGGAGGCCACGGTCCCACTTGCTGCCCTTGTAGGTGCTGTACGTGCCGCGTTCTTCGGCCAGGCGGGTGGAGGCGAGGATGGCGTGGTAGCTGATGAGCTCCATGGAGGTGTCGGCGAACTCGATGGCGCTCTGCGACTCGTAGGGGATCTTCTGGATGAAGAGCGCATCCTGGAAGCCCATGAGGCCCAGGCCGATGGGGCGGTGACGCAGGTTGGCGTTCTTGGCCTCGGGGGTGGGGTAGTAGTTGATGTCGATGACGTTATCGAGCATGCGGACGGCGGTGTTGACGGTGTCGGCGATGAGGTCGGCGTCCAGGCCGTCGGCCGTGGTGAGCATGGGCATGTTCAGCGAGCCGAGGTTGCAGACGGCGGTCTCGTTGTTGCTGGTGTTCAGCAGGATCTCGGTGCAGAGGTTGGAGTTGTGGACGACGCCGGCGTGGTCCTGCGGGCTGCGGAGGTTGCTGGGGTCCTTGAAGGTCATCCATGGGTGGCCGGTCTCGAAGACCATCGAGAGCATCTTGCGCCAGAGCTCGACGGCTTCGACGGTGCGGTGCTGGTGCATCTGGCCGTCGCGGGCCTTGCGTTCGTACTCGACGTACTTGGCTTCGAAGGCCTTGCCGTAGAGGTCGTGCAGCTCGGGGACTTCGTTGGGCGAGAAGAGGGTCCAGGTGCCCTTGTCGGCCACGCGCTTCATGAAGAGGTCGGGGATCCAGTTGGCGGTGTGCATGTCGTGCGTGCGTCGGCGGTCGTCGCCGGTGTTCTTGCGCAGCTCGAGGAACTCTTCGATATCCAGGTGCCAGGTCTCGAGGTACGAGCAGACGGCGCCCTTGCGCTTGCCGCCCTGGTTCACGGCGACGGCGGTGTCGTTGACGATCTTGAGGAAGGGGATGACGCCCTGCGATTCGCCGTTGGTCCCCTTGATGTGGCTGCCGGTCGCGCGGACGCGGGTCCAGTCGTTGCCCAGGCCTCCGGCCCACTTCGAGAGCGAGGCGTTGTCGCCGATGCACTTGAAGATGTGGCCCAGGTCGTCGTCGACCGAGGTGAGGTAGCACGAGGAGAGCTGGGGGTGGCGTGTGCCGGAGTTAAAGAGCGTCGGCGTCGCGCTGACGAAGCGGAAGGTGGACAGCAGTTCGTAGAACTTGATCGCGTAGGTCTCGCGCTCGGCCTTGTCTTCACGCAGCGCCAGGCCCATCGCCACACGCATGAAGAAGAACTGCGGGGTCTCGATCCGGCGCTTGCTGATGTGGATCAGGTAGCGGTCGTAGACGGTCTGGGCGCCGAGGTAGGTGAAGGTCTCGTCACGCTCGGGCTTGAGCGCGGCAACCAGCTTGGCCATGTCGTAGGTCAGGAGCTCGGGGTTGAGCAGTTCCGCCTCGACGCCAGCCTTGAGTGCTTCCTCGAACTTGACGCGGTAGATCGCGTCGTGGTCCTGCTTGGCGGGCACCTCGCCCAGCGCCTGGCGGTAGACGATGTTGAGCACAAGCCGGGTCGCGACCTTGTTGTAGGCCGGCTCGGTCTCGATGTGCTGGCGGGTGACCATGACCATGGCCTTTTCGAGCTCGGTCGTGGTGATGCCGTTGTAGAGGTTGGCGTAGAGCTCCTGGAGCAGCTCGTTGGGCTTGCACTGGGGCAGGCCGTGGCAGGCTTCGTAGATGCGGCGCTTGACCAGGTGGGTGTTGAGCGGTTCGGTGGTTCCGTCGGGCTTGTTGACGGTGATGTCGGCGGCCTGCTTGACCGACTCCATGCGCAGGACGCGGGCGCGGTTGCGCTCCTGGCGGTAGACGATGTAGCGGCGAGCGACGCTGAACTCGCCCGAGCGCATCAGCTTTTCTTCGACCAGGTCCTGCACGCCTTCGACTTCGAGCACGGCACCGGAGCGGTCCTGATCGCTGCAGGCCGCGATGACCATCTTGGTGATGTTATCGATGTGGGTGCGCTGGGCGTCGGAGAGCGGGGCGTTGGTCTTGTCGGCGTACTCGGCGACGAAGGCGGCCTCGATGGCGCGTTGGATGCGTGCGGGTTCGAACTCCACGACTCGGCCGTCGCGCTTGGTGACCTGGAGGGTGATGTTGGTGCCGCTGTCGGTCAGGTCGGGTGTCAGGCGCTTGGTGGGGGTCTGGGTCATGGGACGCATACTCCAAGGTTGAGTGTTTGAGTCTTTGTGCCGTTGCCGGCGTCCGTGCATGGCGAGCGGATAGACCGATCGCGCTGGGGTCCGCAGCTCCGCCGCGGGCCCGTGTGAAGGGCTGGGTTGTCGGTCACTTCGCTTGGGGTCGTGACCCCTTGGAATCCGCCAGGGGGCCGCGACAGGCGTGGCCCCGGGGCGGGGCCCAAGACAGAACGGCTAGCCGGTTGACGCCGGCTGGTTCGCCTTGGCCCCGCGCGTGGCGGCGGCGGGGTCGGCCCCGGCGTAACCACACACCCGCCGGTCACCCAGCAGGTCGGTACAAAACTTTCCAGTCATCGTCAGTCGGTTGGTCATTGCCCCGTGACCTCTATCCAATGATTCGTCCGATCAGGCGGGCCACACGGCGTCGCCCCGAGCGTTTGGATGGCCAGAGGATTTTAGGGACTTGTTAGGAAAAATTCAACAATAGGCCGCGTGATACCTCCGCCAGGCTTGGTGCTCAGGCGGCTGTATTTGGCTCAATTTTCCAAACAAGACCCGTACCAAACAACGGGCTTTCCTCTGATACGCTCCACCAGATTGAGTGGAGATCAAACGCTCGACCACTATATGTTGGTGTATCGCACCGGTCAATGGGTTTGCTTGAGTTGTTTTCTAAAAAATCTGCGACGACTCAAAGCTGTTGATTTGGACAGAGTTTATAGACCTGCCGCTTGTTCGATTGACTGTTGTTGCCGCGGTGGAAAACCTGATTCAGACTGTCAGACCAATCGGTCTGATCACCGCTGAATACGGATCAGATTGGACTCGGAAGAAAATGAACGGCGCTATTATAAAAATGATACTTCTTTATCAAATTATTAATTGCTGATTAACAATGATGTTAGATCACTATCGCCGTACAGAGATATCATTGGCCTATGAACGATCAGGTGGAGAGCCAGGACTGGCGCGTCGGTGTCGACACCGGCGGAACCTTCACCGACTTGCTCCTGGTCGACCCCCGCGGGCGGGTCTGCTGTGACTGCAAAGTGCTTTCAACCCCGGATGACCCCGGCAGGGCCGTGGTCCAGGGCATCGACCGATTGCTGGACCGCTACCAATCTCAGGGCCACGACCGGCCTCGGATCGGGACGGTGGTGCACGGCTCAACCGTCGCGACCAACGCGCTGCTCGAGGCCAAGGGCGCCCCGGCCGCGCTGATCACCACCGCCGGCTTCGAGGACCTGCTGCTGCTCGCGCGGCAGGATCGGCCCGAACTCTACGCGCTCGCACCGATGCGCCCGGCCCCGCCGATTGCCCGGCATCGTGTGATCGGGGTTGATGAGCGTGTGGCGTACGACGGCCGAGTGTTGGCGACGCTGACGCAGCATGAAGTTGACCGTGTTGTTAAGCGATTGCGCTCGCTTGAGGTCAGCGCGGCGGCGGTGTGCCTCTTGCACAGCTACGCGAACCCCGCGCACGAGCGGTTAGTCGCAAAGGCGATCAGGCGAGCGCTGCCGGAGTTGCACCTGACGGTGTCCAGCGAGTTGTTGCCGGAGCTGCGTGAATACGAGCGTGCTACGACGTGCGCGGTGAACGCGGTGGTCGGGCCGACGATGTCGCGATACATCGGTGGTCTGGACCGTGCGCTTGGCGAGGTGGAACTGCGGGTGATGGCCAGTGGTGGCGGCACGCTGCCGCCGCGCGTGGTGGGAGAGCGCCCGGTGGAGACGGTGATGTCGGGGCCTGCGGGCGGTGTGCTGGGCGCGTGGTCGATGGCGTGCTCGGCGCAGGTGGGCGGGGTGATCGGCTTTGATATGGGCGGGACGAGCACGGACGTCGCGCTGTGCGAGAGCGGGCCGACGCTGACCACAGAGACTTCGATTAATGCGCTACCGATCCGCCTGGCGGTGATCGATATCCATACGGTGGGCGCGGGCGGGGGCTCGATCGCGTGGATCGACCGGGGCGGCGCGCTGCGGGTTGGGCCCGAGTCGGCCGGCGCGGACCCGGGCCCGGCGTGCTACGGCATGCAGGGCGAAAACCCTTTAATCGCAACGGTAACCGACGCGCATGCGGTGCTGGGTCACCTGCGTGACGGGCGTCGGCTTGGCGAGGCGTTGGCGGTGGACCGCAGCGCCGCGACGCGCGCGGTGCAGGGTGTCGCGGCACGGCTGGGCCTGTCGCTGGCAGATACGGCCGAGGGCATCCTGCGTGTGGCGGATGCGTCGATGGCGCGGGCGATCCAGCGTGTGAGTGTGCAGCGCGGGCATGATGCGCGCGCGTACACGCTGGTTGCGTTCGGTGGCGCGGGCGGGCTGCATGCGTGTCGGCTCGCGGCGCTGCTGGGGATGCCGCGCGTGCTTGTGCCGGTGTACGGCGGGCTCCTGAGCGCGTACGGCATGCTGGCGGCGCCGCCGCGTTATGCGCTCTCGCAAGCGGTGCTGCGCACAATAGAGTCACGCGACGGGCGATACGACGACCCGGCTCAGGATGCGGAGGTCTGTCGCGCGCTAATATCGCTCAGCGAGCAGGCGCATCAAAAGCTTGCGGAGGAAGAGGTCGCGCCTGCCGACCGTACGCTCACGCCCGCGCTCGATCTTCGTTTTGCGGGGCAGTCGTACGAGATCACCGTCCCGATGGAAGCGAGGGGTGAAGTGATCGATCGCTTCATCACAGAGCACCGCCGCTTGTATGGCTACGCGCCCGTCGGAAAACCGATCGAGGTAGTCGCTGCACGCATGCAGGCGACCGGCCCCACGCCCACGATCAGCCCGGGGGCCTGCGAGGAGCCGCGCGAGGGTGCATCAGAGCTTCAAGCTCGCGAAGTGGTTGAGCATCGGCACGCTCAGACCTGGCGGTTCATATCACGCAATGCGCTAAGAGCGGGCGACCATGACCAGGGCCCGGCCGTGATCGAGGAGTACGCCGCGACCACCGTTGTCCCGCCGGGCTGGTCGGTCGCGGTGCTGCCCGATGGCCAGATTCTCCTGGAAAACAAGGGGCAGCCGACATGAGCGACATCGACCCGATCGAGCTGGAGGTGTTCCGTCATTTATTCGCGGCGGTGGCCGAGGAGATGGGTGATCGCCTGATGCGCAGCGCCTACTCGCCGAACATCAAGGAGCGTCGTGATTTTTCATGCGCGCTTTTTGATGGAAGCGGCGAGATGCTGGCGCAGGCGGCGCATATCCCGGTGCACCTGGGTTCGACGCCGATGGCGGTGCACGCGGTGATCGATGCGTTTGGTGCGCAGATGAAAGACGGCTCGGTGTATGTGCTCAATGATCCCTATGCGGGCGGCACACACCTTCCGGACATCACGGTTGTGCAGCCGTTGTACCTGCCCGCAGATGATCGGCCGGCGTTTTACCTTGCCAACCGCGCGCACCATGCGGACGTTGGCGGCATCAGCCCGGGCTCGCTGCCGATCAGCCGTCACATCGATGACGAAGGCCTGCGCATCACCCCGCGTGAGCTTGATGATGCGACGGTGGACTGGATCGCGGATAGCTCTCGGACACCGGACGAGCGTCGGGGCGACCTGCGTGCGCAGCTCGCGGCATTGCGTGCCGGTGCGGATCGCCTGCGATCGATGGCCGATCGCTATGGCAGTCAGATGCTTGCCGAGCGTGGTCGGGCGTTGGTTGCGTACACCGAGCGCATCGTCCGCGCGCTGATCGGTGACTTGCCCGATGGCGTCTACCGCTTTGATGATGTGCTGGATGACGATGGCTTTGGCACAACCGCGATCCCGATCCGCTGTGTGCTGACGATTACTGGCGATACCGCGACGGTCGATCTCACGGGATCGGCGGACCAGGTGGCGGGCCCGGTCAACGCGGTGCGCGCGATCGCGCTGTCCGCTGTCAACTACTGCTTCCGCTGCCTGCTGCCTGCGGACCTTCCCAGCAACGGCGGGGTCATGCGGCCGATCCGCGTGCTCACGAGGCCAGCCTCGGTCGTCGACGCGCAGTACCCCGCGCCCGTCGCCGGCGGAAACGTCGAGACCTCGCAGCGCCTGGTCGATGTGGTCTTCGGCGCACTGGCCAAGGTGCTGCCCGAGCGTGTGCCGGCCGCGTCGTGCGGGTCGATGAACAACCTCACGCTCGGAGGCCAAGACCCCAGGCCCGGCATGCACAACCGCGCGTTCGCGTACTACGAGACGCTTGCCGGTGGCGCTGGCGCGTCGATAGACCGTGACGGCGCAAGCGCACTGCACACGCATATGACCAACACGCTCAACACGCCGGTCGAGGCGTTTGAGCACGCGTACCCCGCACGCATCGTCAAGTACGCGGTGCGTGAAGGAAGCGGCGGGGCGGGGCGACACCGTGGCGGCGACGGCATCGTCCGCGCTTACCAGTTCGACACGCCTGTCACCGCGACCCTGCTCACCGATCGACGCAGCGCACAACCCTACGGTCTATGCGGCGGTCAGCCCGGCGAGCCCGGCCTCAATACGCTGACCGACGCGCAGGGCAACACTACAGTTTTGCCTGCAAAAACAACCGTAAACATACAACCGGGCCAGACCCTGACGATCCACACACCCGGCGGTGGCGGGCACTCTCCCATTTGAATCGATGCGCCGTTTTAGCTCTTGTCCTTCTTGATGTCCGGGTCGGTCTCGGGGACCTGATAAAGCTTACGAAGACGCTCGAGTTCGGCGTGGAGATCGGCCCGGACCTCGGCGTAGGCAGGGTCGTTGTAGTAGTTGTGCTGTTCGAGCGGGTCTTTTTCGATGTCGATCAGCTCCCACTCGTCGAAGCCCGGATTCTTCGCGTTCTCGGTCTTATAGAAGTGGATGAGCTTGTACCGCTTGGTGCAGACCGCGTAGTGGCGGTTGACCATGTGGACGGCGGGGAACTCGTAGTAGTGGTAGTAGTGGCTCGTACGCCAGTCGTCGGGGGTGCTGCCCTTGAGGATCGGGGCGAGCGAGCGCCCCTGCATCTCGTCGGGCACCTCGAGGCCGGCGACGTCGAGGAAGGTCTCGGCGAAGTCCAGCGACGAGACGATGTCGTTGTTGACGCTGCCGGGCTTGACTTTGCCGGGCCAGCGGACGATGAGCGGGGTCTTGAGCGATTCTTCGTAGACCCATCGCTTGTCGAACCAGCCGTGCTCGCCGAGGTAGAAGCCCTGGTCGGAGCTGTAGATCACGATGGTGTTTTCGGTCAGGCCCTGGTCATCGAGGTACTTCAGCACGCGCCCGACGTTATCGTCGACCGACTCGATGCAGGCGGAGTAGATACGCATGTAACGCTGATAGACCCACTCGACGCGCTGTTGCTCGGTCATATTCGGCAGCGCTTTTTCGAACGCCTCGTTGTCCTGAGCGAACATCGCCTTGTACGCCTCGCTCTGCTCGGGCGTGAGCCTGCCCGGCGTGAAGCCGTTGGTCTTGTCGTCGTAGCCCTTCCTGAAGTGGCGGGCAAGGGTCATCTCCTGTGCACCGCGGGGCTTGACCTTGTCCTTGTAGTTTTCAAAGAGTGTTTCGGGGACGGGGAACGTTACGTCCTTCCATCCCTCGTAGATGTCGGGCCTGGGGCTCCACTCGCGGTGCGGGGCTTTGTTCTGGAGCATGAGCATGAAGGGCTTTGACTTGTCTCGGCCCTGATTGAGCCAGTCCAGCGCGAGGTCGGTGATGATGTCGGTCGTGTAGCCGGTGTACTGCGACTTGACGCGCAGCTGGTTGACGCCGGAGCCCTTGGCGTCTTTCATCATCACCGGGTTGTAATAATCTCCCTGCCCCAGGAGGACCTCGGAATAGTTGTAGCCCTGCGGCGCTTGATTATCACCCAGGTGCCATTTGCCGACGATGGCGGTCTGGTAGCCGGCCTTCTGCAGGAGCTTGGGGAAGGTCGTCTGGCTTCCATCGAACTTGGTTGTTCCGCGGTTGTCCAGGAAGCCGTTGAGGTGCGAGTACTTGCCGGTTTGGATGACGGCTCGCATCGGACCGCAGATCGAGTTGGTGACCATGCAGCGGTCAAAGCGGATGCCCTGCTCGGCGAGCGAGTCGATGTTGGGCGTGCGGACCACGTCCTTGAGGTAGCTCTGGTATGCACCGATGGCCTGGTAGGCGTGGTCGTCAGAGAAGATGAAGACGATGTTGGGACGCTGGGCCTGGGCGTTCGCGGGGCTGGCCAGCAGGAAGGCGCAGGCCAGCAGGCAGCAGATCCACGAGAGGGTCTTCAAGGGAAGGTTCATTTCGGGGCTTCCTGTAAAGGAGGGGGATACATATGCTACAGGGAACGACTGCGTAGCAAGCGATTTATTTCAGACCGGGCGGCGGTTAGCCTATATCAGAAGATACGATTAGATTTTATTTCTGAGCTGTAATGCACCGGGTCTATGCGGTGTATTTCTTCGAGGGCTTGAAAGGAAAGATTAAAGCCAATGACCATGATGGGTCTAAAGTTGAGGACGGGTTCTCAGGCCCTCGCTCCGCTGTGGGGTTTAGCGGTTTTATGTTTGGCGATGGGCCTGTTGATTGCTCAGGCTCGGGCCGAGCCCGGCAAGGGGCTTGGGCCTGACGCGGATCCGGACGCCATCGTGTTTTTCGAACAGCAGGTCCGGCCGCTGCTCGAGAAGCGCTGCCTCAAGTGCCACGGCGGGGAGAAGATCGAAGGCAAGCTCAGCTTCGCGACGCGCGACCTGATGCTCATGGGCGGGACCAGCGGCAAGGCGATCGATCTTGATCAGCCCCAGAAGAGCCTGCTGATCACCGCGATCAACTACAGCGACATTGACTACGAGATGCCCCCGGCCGGCAAACTACCGGCTGGCGAGATCGAGACGCTCACGCAGTGGGTGAAGATGGGCCTGCCCTGGACCCAGGGGCAGAAGGGCCACCTCGCCGCCCCCAAGGGCGCGGGCCAGCATCACGACGGACCGCTCACGATTGAGCAAGGCAAGCAGTACTGGGCCTACAAGCCGCTGGTCAAGCCCGAGGTGCCGAAGGTGGGCGATGCGCAGTGGGGTGCGCACCCGATCGACGCTTTCATCTACGACAAGCTCGCGCGAGAGGGCCTGAAGCCAAGCCCCGAGGCCGACCGTGTCACGCTGATCCGTCGTGCGACGTACAACCTCACCGGGCTTCCGCCGACGCCGCAGGAAATCGAGGCGTTTGTTGCCGACGACGGGCCCGAAGCGTGGGAGCGCGTGATCGATCGGCTGCTCGCATCACCACACTACGGCGAGCAGTGGGCGCGGCACTGGATGGACATCGCGCGCTATGCCGAGACCAACGGCTACGAGCGTGACGATGTGAAGCGCAACATCTGGCGCTACCGAGATTACCTCATCCGCTCATTCAACAGCGACAAACCATATGACCGCTTTGTGAAGGAGCATGTCGCCGGCGACCTCTTGCCTGATCGCGATGCGCAATCTCTGATCGCCACCGGCTTCAACCGCCTGCAGATCTGGGACGACGAGCCGACCGACCCCGAGCAGGCCCGCGCCGACTACATCGCCGACATCGTCAGCACGACCGGCGAGGCGCTGCTCGCGACAACCGTCGGCTGCGCGCGCTGCCACGACCACAAGAAAGACCCCGTCCTCCAGAGCGACTACTACGCGCTCTTTGCCTTCTACAACAACATCGCCGAGCCGGTGCGAGGTAAGGACGACGCGATCTCGGTGAGTATCCGCGACATCCCCACGGGCCAGGACGAGCAGGCGCAGCTCAAGGCATGGGAGGACCGCGTCGCGGCACTGAGTGAGAGGGTCGAGCTGGCCGAGCAGGCTTTTGCCAAGGCGCTCGGCAGCGAGTTCAAGAAGTCTGCGCTCGAGCCGGTTGCAGAAGACAGCAGTAAATCGCTCCAGGCCTGGCGCTACGCGACCCAGGACCCCGGCGAAGAATGGCACCTCCAGCCCTTTGATGACAGCGCCTGGCCGCAGGCGCAGGGCGGTTTCGGCCACAGCGTCGACAAGCCTTACTTCCCCAACGACTGGGTCACCGACAACATCTACCTGCGTCGAAACTTCCGGCTGACCGAGATCCCGCGATTCCTTGTGATGACGGTTACGCATCAGGGACCGACCGATGTCTATATCAACGGCATACGGATTTACCATAGCGACAAGGGCACCGGGCCAAGCCACCGACAACTGCAACTCCCCGCCGAGGCGCTCAGCGCTCTGGTCGTGGGTTCCAACTCGTTTGCGGTCAAGTCCAACCAGGGGCCCGGGCCCGAGCAGTACATCGACACCGGCCTGTACTCGGGCATCTTCGACCCGCGCGTAGCACTCCACTCCGCGATCGACGCGATGGGCAAGGCGGTGCTCGGCGAAGAAGCGGACAAGGCTTACCAGGAAAACCGTGGCGAACTGATGCGTCTTAACGATGCGCCTGTCGCCAGGCCCTACCCCGCGCTCGTAATCAACGAGCACGGCAAAGAAGCGCCCGCCCAGTTCATCCACCTGCGAGGCAGCGCACACGCCGCGGGGGATCAAGTCCCGCCACGCTTCCCGCTTGTGCTCGGCGGCGAAGTGCCCGCGATCCCCGACCTGCCCGACGATGTCAACGCCACCGGCCGACGTCTCGCGCTGGCCCAATGGCTTGCGAGCGCCGACAACCCCCTGGCCGCGCGCGTCATGGTCAACCGTATCTGGCAGCACCAATTCGGACGCGGCATCGTCCGCTCGGCCAGCGACTTCGGTCAGCTCGGCGAACAGCCCACCCACCCCGAGCTCTTGAACTACCTCGCCGCGACCTTCATCGAGCAGGGCTGGTCCATCAAGCAGGTGCAGAAGTTCATCATGACCAGCCGCGCCTACCGCATGTCGAGCGCATCGCAGGACCTTGCGATGGAGAAGGACCCGGTCAACAACCTGTTCTGGCGTTACGACATGCGTCGGCTTACGGCCGAGGAATTCCGCGACTCGCTGCTGGCGGTCAACGGCTCGCTCAATGAAAAGATGTTCGGCCCGAGCGTCTACACGAAGATGCCCGCCGCGGTCCTCGCCACCGCTTCACGCCCGGACCAGGCATGGGGCAGCTCCAGCGAATCAGAGCGTGACCGGCGCAGCATCTACATCCATGTCAAGCGCTCTCTGCGGGAGCCCTTGCTATCTTCGCTGGACCAGGCCGAGACGGACACGCCCTGCCCGGTGCGTTTTGCGACGACGGTGCCGACGCAGTCGCTGATCACGCTCAACAGCGAGCAGATGCAGGAAGAGGCGGCGGTGTTTGCCCGGCGTCTGATCAAAGAGGCCGGCCCGAAGACTGAAGACCGTGTGCGCCTGGGGCTGAAGCTCGTGCTTGGCCGCGAACCCTCTGAACAGCAGATCAGCGAGAACGTTGCGTTTACGAGATCGATGCGCGAGAAGCACGGCCTGACCCAAGAGCGGGCGCTGGAGCTGTTCTGCCTGGTGGCTTACAACCTCAATGGGTTTGCGTATCTAGACTGAACTCGTTGTAGACAGGACTTTCATGATGTCAGGACAGCCCAGGCAAAACGACTTCTGCGGCCGCACCCGCCGCGAGTTTCTCTGGCAGGTTGGTGGCGGCTTTGGTGCCGTTGCGCTGGCGGGGATGCTCGGGCCCAAGTGGCTCGGCAGTCAGGCGGTCGCGGCCGACGGCTCGGCGTACAGCAACCCGCTGGCGCCCAAAAAGCCCATGCTCCCGGCCAAGGCCAAGAGTGTCATCTTCCTGTTCATGTACGGCGGGCCCAGCCATATCGACACCTTCGACTACAAGCCCAAGATGTATGGGATGGATGGCAAGACGATCGACGTCAAGACATTCGGTCGCGGCGGGCACAGGAACCAGGGCCGGATCGTCGAGCCCCGATGGAAGTTCAAGCAGTATGGTGAGAGCGGCAAGTGGGTGTCGGACCTGTTCCCGAAAGTCGCCAAGCACGTGGACGACATCGCGTTTATCCACTCGATGTACGCCGACTCACCGCTGCACGGCAGCGCTCTGCTGATGATGAACTGCGGGCGGATCCTGTCGGGCCACCCGTCGCTGGGCTCTTGGGTGAACTACGGGCTGGGCACGGAGAATCGGAACCTGCCGGGCTATGTGGTCATGCTCGATGAGTCGGGCGGGCCGATCAGCGGCGCAAAGAACTGGACCAGTGGGTACATGCCCGCGAGTTATCAGGGCTGCGTGGTGAACGCGACGGGCACGCCGATCCTCTCTCTGGACTCGCCTAAGGGTGTCAGCCGGGAGATGCAGCGTGACCTGATCGACCACCTCAACGCGCAGAACCATCAGCACTACACCGACCACGCGGACAACTCGAATCTCTCTGCGCGGATCAACAGCTTCGAGCTTGCCTACCGCATGCAGGCCGAGGCGCCCGAGGCGGTCGCGATCGATAGCGAGGACGAGGCGACCAAGGCGATGTACGGGCTGGACCGCGCCCAGACACGGGAGTACGGCCGAAAGTGCCTGCTTGCGCGTCGGCTGGTCGAGCGTGGCGTGCGCTTTATCCAGGTCTACTCCGGCGGCGCTCACAACGACCACAACTGGGATGCGCACGGCGACCTCGAGGTCAACCACAACCTTCACGCCGGCGCGACCGATCAGCCCATCGCGGCGCTGCTGTCCGACCTCAAGCGCCGCGGCCTGCTCGATGAAACGCTGGTGGTCTGGGGCGGCGAATTCGGACGCCAGCCCACCGCCGAGTACGCCAAGGGCTCGGGCCGTGACCACAACAGCTACGGCTTCACGATGTGGATGGCCGGCGGCGGGATCAAGGGCGGCACGAGTGTCGGCCAGACCGACGAACTCGGAAGCCAGGCGATCGTCGACCGCTTCCACGTCAAGAACCTGCACGCGACGATCCTTAACCAGATGGGCCTGGACCCCAACGCGCTTTCTTATTTCTACAACGGCCTGGACCAGAAGCTCGTCGGCGTCGAGGGCGCAGCGCCGATCCATCAGATCCTCTGAGCGTTTTCATCGATCAGCGCTGACCCAGTAAATCCCACACCTGCTGCTGCAGCGCGTTGTAGCCTGCACTCAGACCGACGCACTGGCTTAGAGGCGTGTCGAAATCGGCGCGGTTGTGCCATGCGACGGCCGAGTCGGCGTAGAGCACGAAGACGCCGGTGATGTGACGCGAGTCCAGGCGCTGGGGCATGCCTACGCCGTCGGCGATGATCGGCTGCGCGGGCCCGAGGGTGTCGACGCTGGGCCAGGGCTGCGGCGGGCTCAGCTGATCCGGCGTCGATGCGTAGCCCCAGTCGATGAACGGGTAGGACGCGTACCCGCCCTCGGTGTTCGTTGTGGCGATGAGCCCCGGTGGCCAGGGGTTCTCGGCGGTGTTGTAGCGCTGCTGCGGTGCGGTCTCGACCGGGCAGTACAGCGACTCGCCCTCGTTCAGGTAGCCGTCCACGTAGAGCCTTCCAAAGAGGACAAACTTCCCGCTCGTGCCGCTATAGACCATCGTGTTCCACTGCAAGCGTCCGCCGCGATAGCCCAGGGGCAGTCGGCCCTGCTGGTCGGTTGCAAAGGCGCTGATCAGCTGGTGCGTAGAGCGGAGGTTGGCCTGGCAGTTGAGGTCCATCGCCGAGGCCCGTGCCGAACCGAGGGCCGGCAGCACCAGCGCGACCAGCAGCGACAGCACGCTGATCACGACCAGCAGTTCCAGCAGGGTGAACGCTCGTTGCGGGGGTTGGCGCAGGGGTATCACAGTCCTTAGCATCGGGCGGCGGGCCTGACGGGCTTTGATCCCGGGCGGCAGCGGGGTCCGAGTTCCTTTTAGGACGCAAGTCCTTGGGCTTGGCGTATAGTCTTGGCGGTTCTGAACGTCGCTCTCGCATATCTGCTTACAGGAGTCCACGATGCATCGCTTTTTGACCGCTCTTCTACTCGTCCTCGCGGCCGTGCCGGTGCTCGCCGCCGATCGGCCCAACGTCATCCTCATCATGTCCGACGACCAGGGCTACGGCGAGATCGCCGCGCACGGCAACAAGCTCATCCACACCCCCAACCTCGATCAGCTCTACAAAGAGTCCGTTCGGCTAACCAACTACCACGTAGACCCGACCTGCTCGCCCACACGCAGCGCATTGATGACCGGGCGCTACTCCACGCGCACGGGCGTCTGGCACACGATCAACGGCCGATCGATGATGTCCACCGACGAGTACTCCATGGCCGAGTACTTCAGAGACAACGGCTACCGCACGGCGATGTTCGGTAAGTGGCACCTGGGCGACAACGCGCCGTGCAGGCCGATGGACCAGGGCTTCGAGTACGCGGTGTGGCACCAGTCCGGCGGCGTGACGCAGGGCTCGGACTACTTCACCAACGACTACTTCGACGACACCTACAAGGTCAATGACAAGTGGCAGAAGTTCGAGGGCTACTGCACGGACGTGTGGTTTGCTGAGGCGAAGAAGTACATCGAGAGCGGCGACAAGAACAAGCCCTTCTTTGTCTACATGCCCACCAACGCGCCGCACGGTCCTTACTTTGTCGATGAGAAATATTCCAAGCCCTATGCCGAGATGGGCATCCCCGAGAGCAGCGCACGCTTCTACGGCATGATCCAGAATATCGATGAGAACGTCGGCAAGCTGCGCGAGTGGCTCAAGGAAAAGGGGCTGGACCGGAACACGATCTTCATCTACACGACCGACAACGGCACGGCGGCGGGGGTGTTCAAAAGCAAGCAGGGTATAGAAGGGTTCAACGCCGGCATGCGGGGCGTCAAGGGCTCTGAGTATGAGGGCGGGCACCGTGTACCTTTCTTCATCCACTGGCCTGCGGGCGGGATCGTCACGGGGCGTGATATCGGCGAGCTTCAAGCCCACATCGACGTGATGCCGACGCTCGGCGCTTTGTGCGGCCTGCCGCCGGTCGATGCAGGCATGCTCAAGCGTGGCCCGCAGGATGGGCGATCGTTCCGTGACCTGCTCTACCCCAGCGCGCCCAACCCGCAGCCGCGCACGCTATTCGTGCACAGCCAGCGCACCAGCGACCCGATCAAGTGGCGCAAGTGCTCGGTGATGACCGAGCAGTATCGGCTGGTCAACGGCAAGGAGCTGTACGACATCGTCAATGACCCCGGGCAGAAGAACGACATCGCCGCGGATCATGCCGAGGTCGTCAAGCAGCTACGAGGTGAGTACGAGAACTGGTGGCAGTCACTATCTCCGGTGTTCGATGATTTCGTGCGCTACGATCTGGGCGGTGTCGAGAACCCGACGACGCTGATGAGCCACGACTGGCTGATGAAGGGCGAGGAGCCCTCGGCCTGGCACCACAACGACGTGACCGCGAACCGTCTGAAGAACGGGCCGTTCATGGTCAACATCGTCAAGGCCGGCAAGTACCGCATCACGCCGATGCGCTGGCCGGAGTATGTCGATAAGCCGTCGGGGTTCACGAAGGCGGAGGTCGAAATGGCCTGCGAGAATAGCAAGGTTGTAAGGACCTGGGCGGATGGCGCTGCGGATAACAACTTTACTCCCGGGTTTGATGTCGAGTTGCCCGCCGGTCCTGCAAAATTGACCACAACCCTCACCCGCGAGGACGGTAAGACTTTCGGCGCGTACTACGTCAAGGTCGAGTATCTCGGCGAGTAGATGACTCGATGTAGAATGTTCATAGCATCACCCACTTCATTAAATCGGAAGGCCCGCCATGTCCTCACCGCTCTCAAAGATGACCCGCCGCAAATTCATCGCCGGCGCCGCAGCTGCCACCACGCTGGGCCCGACCATGCTCACCGGCCGGTCCTGGGCTCAGGCCACCGCCAACGCACAGTACGGCGTGCTCCTGATCGGCGCGGGTAAGCGCGCCACCCAGCTGGTCAACCAGTTCTTCGGCGAGAGCCGGTTCCGCATCCTTGCCGTTGCAGAGGTCGATACCAACCGACGAAATAACTTCGTCGATATCGTCAACAAGAAGTACGGCAACAAAGACTGCCTCTCGGTCAACGACTACCGCGAGGTGCTCGACGATAAGCGGTTTGATGTCGTCCTGAACATCACCCCCGACCACTGGCACACGCTCCCCGCGATGCAGGCCGCCATGCTGGGCAAGCACATCTACTGCGAGAAGCCGCTCACACTCAACATCCACGAGAGCGAACAGATCATCAAGGCGGTACGCAAGTACAACGTCAAGTTCCAGACCGGAAGCCAGCAGCGCACCGAGTTCGGCGGACGGTTCATCACCGCCTGCGAGTACGTGCTCAATGGTCGCTTGGGCAAGTGTGAACTGGCCGAGTGTGGCAGCGGTGACCCCGCGGTGCCCTGCGACCTGCCCACGGAGGAGATGGAGGCGGGCCTGGACTGGAACCTCTGGCAGGGCCAGGCGCCCGAGCGCGGCTACAACGCGATCCTCAGCCCGCGCGGCGTGCACACCCACTTCCCCATGTTCCGCCAGTACGAGGAGTACGCCGGTGGCATCCTCGCGGACCTGGGCGCGCACATGTTCGACATCGCGCAGTGGGGCCTTGGCAAGGACCGCGAGAGCCCGGTCAAGATCATTCCGCCGGATAACGCCGATGCGAAAGGCGGCGCGAAGATGATCTACGCCGACGGCAAAACCATCGTCGACGTCGCTAAGCCCTTCCAGCTCAAGTTCATCGGCGAACGCGGGAGCATCACCGTTGATCGCGGCAATATTTCCTCAGAGCCCGCCGACATACTCAAGGAACCGCTGACCGATAAAGACATCCGCCTGCCCCGCCCCAAGAACCACGTTGTCAATTTCGCCGACAGCATCGGAACCGACACGCAGCCGGTCTGCGATGTCGAAATCGGCTCGCGCTCTGCAACGCTCTGCCACCTCGCGAACATCGCCTACGACGTCCGCGAGCAGCTCACCTTCGACCCCGCCGCATGGCGTTTTACCGGGAATGAAGCGGCCAACAAACGCTTGCGGCTCCACGAACCTCGACGAGGTTTCGAGCTGCCTGAAGTTGAATAAGTGTCCTTCGGGACCACTCGCCTGACCACCCAGATGTGAATCTGGCCCGTCCGTCGGGCGCTGGCCGTGCTTGATGCGAGTCTACAATGCTTGTTGTGGGAAAAACATTTCTAAGCATGATGCCGTTGTTTTTCTGTTTCGCAGTCTATGCAAGCGATATCCCTGCGCCGGCCACGTTCACCGACGAGCGGCTCGCGTTTTTTGAGACGAAGATTCGGCCGGTGCTGGTCGAGAACTGCTACGGCTGCCATTCGCACGAGGCGAAGAAGCTCAAGGGTGGGTTCTACTTGGACAGCCGCGAGGGTTTGCTTGACGCGTTCCTGGCCGAGCCGGGGAACGCGGAGAAGAGCGTGTTGATCGAGGCGGTGCGGTACAAGGATCCGAAGATGGCGATGCCGCCGAAGGCGAAGCTGCCCGACGCGGTGGTCGCGGATTTGGAGAAGTGGGTGGAGATGGGCCTGCCCTGGCCTGACGAGGCGGCGCCGGGCAGCGGCAAGCGTTTTGATCTGGAGGCTCGCAAGGCGTCGCACTGGGCGTGGAAGGCTCCCGTTCGCTCTGCTGATTACGACAGCATTGATGAATTCATCGATGCGCGGTTGTCGAAAGAAGGCCTTGAGCCTGCGCCGCCCGCCGACCGTGCGACCTTGATCCGTCGCGTGACTTTGGACCTGACCGGCCTGCCGCCGACCCCTCAGGAGATCGACGCGTTTCTAAATGACACATCTCACGATGCGTATCAGACGCTGGTCGATCGATTGCTTGCTTCGCCGCGCTATGGCGAAAAGTGGGCGAGGCATTTCCTGGACCTCGTGCGCTATGCAGAGAGCTTCGGCCACGAATTCGATTTCAGCATCCCGTACGCGTGGAAGTACCGTGACTACGTTATCCGCGCGATCAACGGTGACGTGCCCTACGACCGCTTTGTGCGTGAGCATATTGCCGGCGACCTGATCGATCCGCGCATCGACCCGCAGACGCAGGTGAACGAGGCGGTGAAGGCGACCGGCTGGTGGTTCCTGCACGAACAGACGCACTCGCCGACGGAAGTTCGTCAGCACGAGGCCGATCGCTTTGACAACCAGGTCGACGTGCTGAGTAAGACGTTTTTAGGAGTGACGGTGGGCTGTGCGCGTTGCCACGACCATAAGTTCGACGCGATCAGCACGGCCGACTACTACGCGATGTTTGGTTACCTGCAGAGCTCGCGTCAGCAGGAAGCGTACCTGGACAAGGGCGGGAAGATCGAAGAGTTGCTGGCGCAGGTGCGTGCGTCGATCGCGGTGGGGCAGGCGAACTTTGATGAACTCAAGCCACCGAAGACCGAGCCGAGCACGACGGATCACAAAGACTCGCAACTCTACGAAGATTTCAACGCCGGTTCGTTTAACGGCTGGCGCACGACCGGCTGGTCGTGGGGCGATCGCCCGACGGTACCCGGCGAGTGGGACCCGCGCTCCCGCAAGGCCGCCGCGGTGCTGCCGGGCGTGGCGCACAGCGGCTTCATTGGCGACAAGACGGTGGGCACGATCCGCAGCCCCGAGTTTGATTTCGACATCAATACCAAGAACATCTGGCTTCGCGTCTACGGCAAGGGCCAGGTCCGATTGATCATGGATAGCTACACGATGGACCGCTTCAACAAGCTGTTGTTCGAGGGGTTCAACGTGAGCTTCGATACGAAGGGCAAGTGGCAGTGGGTCCAGGTCAGCGACCGGCGTGGTCTGTACTTGGGAAAAGCCGAGCATCGGGCGCATTTAGAAGTGATCGACGACAACGTCAACGCGTTTGCGGCGATCGACGAGGTGCGATTTGGCGGTGACAAGCCGCCGCCGAACCCGGACACGGCCCTGTCCCTCGCCTCCGTTTCGCCGGTTGACGACCCGGCTTTCGGTGAGCAGGCGCAACACATCGCTGAGGTCGCGGCTGAGATGCCCGAGCCCGAGCGTGTGCTCGCGATGACCGACGGCAGCGGCGAAGACAGCTACGTGCACATCCGCGGCGCGTGGCGCGGTGTGGGGCAGACGGTGCCGCGGCGCTGTCTGACCGCGCTGGGTGGCGAGGACATGGCGAGGCCTGACGAGGGCAGTGGACGGCGGGAGCTCGCGGACAAGCTGACCGAGGCGGGCAACCCGCTGACCGCGCGGGTGCAGGTCAATCGGCTCTGGCATCATCTCTTTGGGCGCGGGATCGTGCCGACGGTCGACAACTTTGGCTACCTCGGTCTGCCGCCGAGCCATCACGACCTGCTTGATCACTTGGCGGTGGTCTTTGTGGAAGACGACCACTGGTCGAACAAGGCGATGATCAAGCGGATCGTGATGAGCCGGGCCTATCAGCGTGCCAGCGACAAGCTTGATCCGGTCGCGGAAGAGAAGGACCCCGACAATGTGCTGCTACACCGCCAGAACATCCGCAGGCTGACGGCCGAGAGCTTGCGCGACTCGGTGCTGTTCGTCGCAGGCTCGCTCAAGGAACAGCGGTTTGGCCCGTCGGTGGACGTGTATCTCACCGAGTTCATGCAGGGCCGGGGCAGGCCGCCGCAGGGCCCGCTCGATGGTGGTGGCCGGCGCAGTATCTACATCAGTGTTCGCCGAAACTTCCTCTCGCCGATGATGCTGAACTTTGACGCGCCGATCCCATTTAGCACGATTGGAAATCGCAACGTGTCGAATGTTCCTGCGCAGGCCTTGGCGCTGATGAACGACCCGTTTGTGCACGATCAGGCGGACAAGTGGGCTGCACGCTTGATGGAAGACAAGTCTCAAAAAATCGCGCAGCGCGTGGACTGCATCTTTCTTTCGGCGCTGGGTCGTCGGCCAGGCGAGACCGAGTTGAAGGCGATCAAGGCTTTCATCGCACAGGAGGTAGGTCAAGACGCGACCGACGAGCGGGCACTGGCAAATCAATTGCTTTGGCGCGAACTCTGTCACGCGGTCTTTAATCTCAAGGGCTTCCTGTACGTTCGCTAGGATGAAATGATGGGCCACCACTGCAACCGCTATATCCAGCAGCCCATGAGCCGACGCGAGATGCTGACGCGCTGCGCCTCGGGATTCGGCGGGATCGCTCTCGCGGGGCTTCTGTCGGATAAGGCGTTTGGCAAAACGCTCGGCTCCACCCGCAGCAGCCCGCTCGCGCCGCGCCCCGGCCACTACAAGGCCAAGGCGAAGAACATCATCTTCCTCTACATGGACGGCGGCCCCTCGCAGGTCGATACGTTTGATCACAAGCCGGCGCTCGAGACCCATGCGGGCAAGAACCCCAAGCAGGTGCTTGGGCGGGTCGAACCGACGCAGTTTGATGACAACGGCGTGATCATGCCCTCGCCGTGGAAGTTCAATCAGTTCGGCCAGAGCGGCGCTTGGGTGAGTGAGCTTTTCCCGCATGTTGCGCAGTGCGTGGACGACATCGCGTTTGTGAAGTCGATGACGAGCAAATTCGCCGAGCACACCTCGGCCAACTACTTCCTGCACACCGGCCACGGCATCCAGGGCCGACCGTCGATGGGGGCATGGCTCGGCTACGGGCTGGGCAGTGAGAACGACGCGCTGCCCGGCTTTGCCGTCCTCAACGGCGGGCTGATCCCCCCCGGCGGGCTGGACAACTTCAACTCCGGCTTCCTGCCCGCTTCTTATCAGGGCTCGGTACTCAACGCCGGCGACACGCCTCTGGCGAACATCACCCCGCGCGAGAAGCAGCCCGGCGAACAGCGCGGCAAGCTCGATCTGGTCAGTGCGCTCGACCACGCGATGATCGATGCGGTAGGCGGGGACGATGCGCTGGAGTCTGCCGTGAACAACTACGAGACGGCTTACCGAATGCAGCGTGCCGTGCCCGAGCTGGCCGACCTGACCGGCGAGAGCGAGCGGACCAAGTCGATGTACGGCCTGGACCACAAGAACCCGCAGACCGCGACGTTCGCTCGGCAGTGCCTGCTTGCGCGTCGACTGGTGGAACGCGGGGTGCGCTTTGTTGAGCTGACCTGCCCGAAGACCGGCGGCGACCGCTGGGACCAGCACGGCAACCTCAAGAAGGGCCACGAGGACAACGCGTTGGCGGTGGATCAGCCGATCGCGGCGCTGCTCAAGGACCTTAAGCGTACGGGCCTGCTGGATACGACGCTGGTGGTGTGGGGCGCCGAGTTCGGCAGGACACCCTTTGCTCAAGGTAAGAACGGCCGGGACCACAATCCTTACGGCTTCACGATGTGGCTGGCCGGTGGCGGGATTAAGGGCGGGACGAGCGCGGGCATCACCGATGACTTTGGCTACAAGGTAGTGCAAGATCGGTACGAGATCCACGACCTGCATGCTACGATGCTGCACCTGATGGGCATCGACCACGAGCGACTGACCTATCGCTTCTCAGGGCGTGATATCCGGCTGACCGACGTCAGCGGCCGACTGATCGAGCCGATCCTGGGTTAAGACGGGAGCACATCATGAAACATTGCCGCGTACTTTTTGCGTTGATTGCAGGCCTATCGCTATCACTGCTTGCCCACGCCGAGCAAGAGGGGCCCTGGAAACGGCACGTGATCGATGACTTCTCGGATGGAGCCGACGGCGTTCGTCTGGCGGATGCCAATGGCGACGGCCTGATGGATATTGTTACGGGTTGGGAAGAGGGCGGTGTTGTCCGGATGTATCTCAACCCCGGGCCTGAGAAGTCAAAAGATAAATGGCCTGCGGTCACGGTCGGCAAGGCCAGGAATGTCGAAGACGCGGTCATGGTGGACCTGGACGGCGACGGCGCGATGGATGTTGTTTCCTGCTGCGAGGGCGGCACGAAGACGATGTACGTGCACTGGGGCCCGAAGGACAAATCGAAGCTGCTTGATGAAAAGTCTTGGGTGACCGAGGCGATCCCCGCAACGGCGGGCGCGCAGTTGTGGATGTTCTGTTTGCCGATGCAGGTCGATGGCAAGCGGGGGATCGACCTTGTTGTGGGTTCCAAGAGCAAGAACGCCGCGGTCGGCTGGCTCGAGTCGCCTGGGAACCCGCGCGATCTTTCGTCCTGGCAATACCACAAGGTCTGTGACGCGGGCTGGATCATGTCGCTTGAGCCGGTCGATAGAAATGGCCACGCAAGCGTCTTTGTGACCGACCGCAAGGGTTCGACGCGCGGGGTCTACCTGCTTGAGCCGCCGCTCTGGACGCGCACCGATTTCGAGCTGGGCAAGGCGGAGTACATGTTCGGCCACGTGGTGCGGACAAACGAGAACGCCGTCGTCGGATACGCGGTTGCGACACGCAACGGCCAGATTCAGTTGTACATGGACCCGGTTATTTCAGGCAACAGCCCGCAGGCCAGTTATGTCCCCAACCCCTTTGGCATCATCAACGGCAAAGCGGTCGCCTTCGGCCGGATCGATGGCGACGACGTCTCCGACATCGTCGTCACGCACAACAACTTCGCCGACAAGGCCGACCGCGGCAAGCACGCCGTGGCCTGGATCAGGGTCCAGAAGGACAAAGACCCCAAGGACTGGCCCGCCTACGACATCTCGGGCCCAGAGGGCAAGAAGTTCGACCGCGTCGAGCTGATCGACATGGATGGTGACGGAGACTTGGACGTGCTGACCTGCGAGGAGATCGATAACCTCGGGGTGTTCTGGTACGAGAACCCGCTGGGCCGATAGCATTCAGTGCTGCGTGTGGGTGTTATTTAAAATGCACATAAAAAAACCGAGGCAAGTCGCCTCGGTCTTTGTTTTGGGTCTGCTTGTTCGCCGATCAGGGCAGGGTGTGCTTGTTCAGGCGGAGGTTGCGGTCGACCAACCAGATCATGGCCCAGTCGTCGTGGATCTGACGCCAGGTGTTGTGGCGGTGGCGCGAGGTCATGTTCTTGAAGGAGTCTTCGGACTTGGTGAGCGATTGGAGCTCGGGGGTCCAGTCGGCACGCAGGTCGCGCGAGTCGATGGTCGAACTGCAGCCACCCAGCAGGGTTACGGCGGTCAGGGCCAGGGCAGGCAGAATCATGCGGTTCATAGCAACTCCTTTGAGAAAGCTGTTCAGCCGGGAGATTGTCTCGCGCCCGGGCTGTGATGTCAAACCCTAAATCGTTGATAGGGAATCATTTTCGGTTATTCGGGCTCGGCGGGCGAAGGGTTTTCCCCCTCGACAGGTTCGGGGGCGGGGATACGCAGACGCAGCTTCACCGGCGTGCCCACTTTGGGGATCGCTCGGCCGCGTGGGGCCCAGATCTTCCCATGGCTGGCATTGTCCTGGGTTAGGTCGTTGGGCAGGGCCAGCAGGTCGTCCCCAAAGTTCACCAGCGACAGGGCAGTCCCGTTAGTGTCCGCCAGGTACATCTTTTCGCCATCCAGCTCCGACACAACAGAACCGGTAAACAGCCAGGTATTGCCCTCCATGATTTGACCGGTCTTGGTGTCCCTTACCCAGCGGTTAGCGGGGACCTCACGCTCGTTCTCGTTGACGGTGTAGACCACAAACACCTCGACCTTCGGGCCGGTCGCGTGCACCAGCTTCGGCGGATCAACGGTCTTGTCGTAGGTCATGGGGTTGCCCGGCTCCAGCCCCAGCAGTAACAGCCCGAGATGGATCGTTGACGGCGCGGCCTCAAGCACCAATATCGATTCGTGCTCACGCGTGTCCGGCGTACAGGCAAACATCTCGAGAAACTCGCACTCACGCAGGCAAACCTTCGCATTTACATCAACAAACCTCTCCTTAAGATCCACCCTCGCACCTTTTCCCGCTCTGTTGAACTCGACCACAGCCAAGGCAACCGCGTCCTGACCCTGAACGTCGCAATCCGCTTGTTTTTCCGTGGATTTCGCCTGTGCGATCGCGCAGGTCAGCAGTCCAGCGGCCATGAGAGACAGGAAGTTCTTCAGTCGGCGATTCATCGGGTCCTTCTTTGCTTACACTTCTTTACCATAGTCCAGCAAACCTAAACAATTGCACCTATTGCACCACGCCCCAATAAAAACCATGCACACTCAGCCCACCCCTCATGATCCCGACCCGCTCGAAACGGATCGACTGACCTGGGCCGTGCTGCTGGCTAACTGGACGGAATTTGCCCGCAGCGCAGCGGCCCTGCCCGAGGAAGGACAGGCGGGGATCGTGCGCGCTTCAGTCACGGACATCATTACCCTCCAAGCGGTCTGGTTTTCACTTCAGCATCTGGACGAACTCGACGTCGCTCAACGCGCGATCGGCCTGGACCGTGCAGCGGTGCTGGTGGAGCGTCACGCGACGCAACTGCGAGCAAGGTTCGAGGGTACCCCGATGCCCGATGGATTAGCCAGTCTCCTCGAGGACGCCCAGGCCGCATTACGGGCGAATCAAAATTCGTAATGATATTGTACGAAATAATTTATAAAAATTGTTAATTTTTAGTAAGCAAAAAGTTGACCGCCTCTCGGTTACAGGCTATAGTCTGGATGTACTACCTGCCCCCGGAAGCTCGCGTCGGCGGTTAATTCTGCTGACGCGGGTTTTTTTATGCCCGCTACACGACATCAACCCTATGAAACCGTGCCTCAAATTCGCTTAAACCCCAGAAACCTCCAGTCATACTTTCCCGACATACCGTTTTATATGACCCCGCCAGCACGTCTGGGGCCTTACCTACATCGACGAACTCATCCAGACCACCGTCGATGGCGAGAACTACTTCGCGCTCACCGACACCAAGTTCAGCGTCCTGGCCCTGGTCGATGACACCGGCGCCTTCGTCCAACGCTACGAGTACACCCCCGACGGCCGACGACAGGTCTACATCTCCGCCGGCTCCAACGACTCCGATGCGCAGACCCCCGTCAGCGAAAGCCCCCGCCGCGTCGTCTCAGGCGTCCTCAAGCCCTACGCCCTGACCACCATCGGCTTCCAGGGCCTGACCCACGACGAAGTCACCAACAACCTCTACCAGCGCGCCCGCGAGTACTCCCCACTCCTGGGCCGATTCATGCAACGCGACATCGCCGGCGGCCTGTACCCCGACGGGATGAACACCTATGCGGCCTACCATGTGATGTACGGAGGGTTGGATGCTACTGGTGAGAAAAGAGAACGAGTTCCAGATATTAAACCTAAACCAGGCTCCGTAGACAAAAATGGTGACCCTACTGGGGTGAAACATATAGAAGTGAAAAAATGCAGTGTTGTCATTTACCATGAACATGGGAAGGCAGGTGACCCACATACTTGGGATTTCGAGAATTGCTCTGGTGGCGCAACGATTGGATGTCATGCCGCCCCCTCTAACAAAAAAATTCCTGATAAGAATTATGCGGGGAATAATAAAGTGAAATACCCACCCTATGACGGTAATGTAATTGCAACAGATCCTACTGTTTTAGATGATTATTGGGATATGGCAAAAAGAGGTGGTACGGCTGACGACAAAGCTATAAAATTATGCAGTTGTGAATGCTCCACGGTAGTAGTTCACACGTTAGGCAGTTTGGCTCCAGTTGGAAACGGTATATGGCCGTGGAGTCGACCGAAATCTAAAACTAGTGCCAATGGACGTGGGACATTGGATTGGTTCCGCACCTATGATTGTGAAACAAAAATATGGACATTCAATATATGAGGCGAACAAGATGAAAAAAATTTTGCTATTACTTGTTTCTTTGGTTGTATTTGCTATTTCATGCACCAAATCGCCAGCCTATATTCCTGTTAATATCACGGATCAGTACATTGAAGAAAGGATACGGCCTGCGGTGGACGAAATCGTTCACCAGTTAAAGATAGGCGAGACGCTTACTCCAAGCCGTTTAGAGCAGTTAAACGTTCATCATGTATTGTATATCGATAAGAATACAGGTGAATATGTTTTTTTGTTTGGTGATGAAGACCCGCCTTATGATTATATTTTCATGCGCACTAGCTTATCAAATTCCCCCTCAAATGGCATATGGGTCCCTGAGTCGAAATTAGAAAAGAAGGTCTTAATTAACCATAATGTTTCCGTGGAAGGTCTTGGTCATGCGCAGATAGCAATTTTGATTGATAATCCAGGAGATATATATCTTGGGCAGACGGAATCAAAAAAGGCATCCCCTACTAAGTAGTGCGGCTAGGAAAAGACATCATGTAGGGTCGGAAAAGGGGTCGGGAGTCGTTTTTGAAAGCGTGCCGGATTCACTCCCGAAGCGCAACGCCGGGGTGACTCAATAAGGCATCGGGGCTAGACGGTCGATTGAGGTTGTAGCTGCGGTCGTGGAGGTCGTGCGTATGTGGACCGGTGCGATAGTGTGCGATAGCACTGGTTCAGGATAAGAATTTGAACGTGTAGAAAGAGTATTGACGAGCTGAGACGGTGGGGAGCGGTTAGGCGGTTATTCAGCGTGCTTAGGCTCGGCCCGCTGACGGTCGGGGCTCGTCAGACAAGCTGCTTTTTATGCACTTTCTTACCTATCACATGGGTTCGTCGAGGGGTGACAGGCCGATCTTGATGGCGAAACGGGCGAGGCCGACGCGGTCGTGGATGTCGAGTTTTTTCATGATGCGGTTGGTGTGTACGGCGACGGTGTTTTCGCTGATGCCCAGTTGTCCGGCCATTTGTTTGCGGGACTGGCCCATGCCGACCCATCGTAGGACGTCGATCTCGCGCGGGGTGAGGGTGCTCAGTCGGGTCTTGTTGGCTTCGGGTGCTTCGTCGCCGGTGGATTCGCTTTCGAATCGGCCTCGGACTTCTTCGGAGAGGAAGACGCCGCCGTCGACCACGGCGCGGATGGCGTTGATGAGCAGTTCGGGCTCGTCGGACTTGCTGAGCAGTCCGCAGGCGCCCACGCCCATGGCCTGTTCGATGAAGGCGTCGTTCCAGTAGGCGCTGAGGAACATGATGGGCAGGTCGGGCTGGGAGTCGTGGAGTCTTTTTGCGGCTTCGAAGCAGGACATGCCGGGCATGTTGATGTCCATGACGATGACGTCGTAGCCGCCGGTCTGCGCGAGTTGGATGCCTTCGCCGGCGTCGCCCGCGGTGGCGGGGACTTCGAGGTCGGGTTCGTCTTCGAGGCGTCTGGCGAGGGAATCGCGGACGATCACGTGGTCATCGATGAGCAGGACGCGGGTCTTGGTGCTGGTGGGCTGGTCAGTGCTGGTCATGATCGTGCGGCCTCGGTGTTGGGTTTGGAGTTTGATTTTGGGTTCTGGATGATGGGGAGAGTGAGGGTGATGGTAGTTCCCTGATCGGCGACGGAGTGTAGGGTGATTTCGCCGCCGTGGTCGGTGATGATGCCGTGGACCTGCGCGAGGCCCAGGCCGGTGCCTTTGAGTCTGGCCTTGGTGGTGAAGAAGGGCTCGAGCGCGCGGTTGAGGACATCGGGGGTCATTCCGCAGCCGTCGTCGCTGACGCGTAGGACGGCGAGGTGGTCGCGGGTGGAGAGGTCGATACGGATCTCTCCTCGGGCGCGTGTGGCGTCCTTGGCGTTCATGACGAGGTTGAGCAGTGCCTGCTGGATTTCGCCGGCGTTGGCGTGTACGAAGAGGGGCTGTTCGGGGCAGACGAGTTTGAGCTCGATGGAGCCGGTGACGACGGCGGAGAGCAGCCGTGTGTTGTCGCGTACGAGCTTGACCAGGTCGGTCTGGCGCTTGGTGGTCGATCCCGAGCCACGAGCGAAGGTGAGCAGGGATTGTGTGACGAGCATGGCCTGCGAGCAGGCGTCTTCGACAGTGCCGAGCGCGGGGCGTGCGGGGTGTTCATCGTCGAGGGTTCGTGCGGCGGACTGGGCGGAGGCCTTGATGGCGAGCAGGGAGTTGCGGAAGTCGTGCGCGATGCCTGTGGCGAAGGTTCCGATGGCGTCGAGTTTTTGTGAGCGAGCGAGTTTTTCTTCGAGTTCACGTCGGATGCGTTCGCCCTCGACGCGTTGGGTGACGTCGCGTGAGATGCCTGTGATATAGGGCTGTTCGATGGAGTTGGTGGGGACGACGAGTCGGCCGACGGCTTCGAAGACGATGTAGGAGCCGTCGTTTCTTCGGTATCTGTGGACGTCGTGGAACTCGGGGTTTTCCGGCGAGAGTGCGGCGTACTTGACGCGGACGCGTTCGATGTCTTCGTGGTGGAAGTAGGTAAAGGCGTTGGTGCCGACGATATCTTCGGTGCGGTATCCCAGGAGTTTTGTGGCGCTTGGGGAGAGGTAGGTGAAGTCTGCGTCGGCGTTGACGCGCCAGAGCATGTCGTAGGCGTGGTCGGCGAGTGTGCGGTATCGGGCCTCGCTGTCGCGGATCATGGTCATGGCTTCGCGGTAGGGCGTGACATCGACGGCGGTGCCGACGAAGCCCAGGAGCACTTGGTTGTGCTGCATCGGCGTTGCTTGGGTTTGCAGCCAGAGTGTTCGGCGGTCGGGCGTGACGACACGGTGCTCGACGCTCAGAGGCGTGGAGGTTTTAACGGCGGAGGCCCAGTGGTTCGCGACGGCTTTTCGGTCGTCGGGGTGCGTGAAGGCGACGAAGCCGCGGTAGAGCGCGTCGGTCTGCTCGTGGCCGGTCATGCGCTGCCAGGCGGGGTTGACGTAGAGCAGCACGCCCTTGGCGTCGGTCTGGAAGATCGCGACCGGAGCGCCGTCTGCCAGGGTGCGGAATCGCTGCTCGGAGCGGTGGGTTGCCTCGGCGTCGGCGCGGATGCGTTCGAGTTCTTTCTGCTCGGTGATGTCGTGGTGTGTGCCGACGATTCGTCTTGGCTTGCCCTGGGGGTCGCGCTCGACGACGGTGCCCTGGCTGTGGTACCAGCCCCAGGAGCCGTCGGCGGCGAGCATGCGGTTCTCGGCCTCGTAGTACTCGCCCTTGCCCTTGAGCAGGCGTTCGAGTTCGTGGCGGTTGCGATGGACGTCCTCGGGGTGGACGCGTTGTTCCCACCAGGCGACCGTCGGCTCGACCTTGTCACGCCGGTAGCCGAACGCGTCCGTCAGCACGTAGTCCGTCGTCAGGGTATTGGTCTGCAGGTCCCAGATCCACCGGCCCATGCCCGAGCCACGCAAGGCCATGGTCGCCCAGCGTTGCTGGTTCTGTCGGCGTTCCTCGGCCCAGGCGCGCATCACGGCGAACGCACCGACAATGAACGTGCTGATCGATAGCGCGGTCATGATGAACTGCAGGTCTTCGATGTTTTCGAGTTCTATACCTTTGACATCCGCGGTGATCACCGCAGCGAGGCTGACCAGTAAAAGCGCCATCTGCCCGCCCGCCAGCCGGTAGCGCATTGCGATCGCCGGCAGGAGTACGAACCCGATGTAGTACACGCGCGGGTCGAAGTGCTCGGGCACGCAAGAGAGGGCGGCTAAGACTGCGGTGGTTCCTACGATGATCAGCCACGGGGGGATACGGGTAAATGTTTCATGCACGCCGACCGCTCGGACATACTTTGTTTTATTTTCGTCTGCATCTCTGCAGACCATCAAGCACACCCATGGCGCGATGACCATCACCAGCAGCGGGGCGGTGACGAGCATGCCGACCGCGTCGCCTACCGCCCAGCCGATCATCGCGTCTCGTGCGCTGTCGGCAGCGACAGTCCCGGTGAGTACGAGCGTCCCCACGCATACTGCGGCAGTCACGACCGCGCAGCCCAGCAGCACAGCGATGGGCCCGCCGACCTGGATGGGCCGCTGCGGGAGTTGTCCGGGTGGCAGCGCCCGGCGCAGCGCCATGGCGGCGCCGCTGTAGGTCATGGTCTTGGCCAGCGACGTGATCAATGCAGTAGTGAATTCGTATTCCCACACGCCCGACCCGCTGAGCAGCGCCGCCGGGAAGATCACCCACGCGTAGCGCAGCCCCAGCGCCCACAGGAGCGCGACGCCAAGCCCGGCCGTGGGGTACCACGCGCTCGCGCCTCCGGTGGTCAGGAAAAGCTTCGCGACGAACTCGGCGATCCACCAGATGAGGATGAAGGTCGTCGAGACCAGCACGTACACAGCGATCGTCGGATGGGTAACCCACGCGGGCAGGGCCATCGCTTCTTCCGCCGCGTTGTGCTCCATTTCATGCACCGGCCACGCCTTCCAGAACCGCAGGCCCAAGCCGCCTTCGATCTATGACAAGTATAAGCCACCCCCGGGCGATCGCCGAGGCCAATCACCTGTAAATCAAACCGATTAAAGCATTTGTACTACCTTGCGCGTTATAAACGTCACCCTATCCTGCACCCTGCCAAGGCCCACTCGAAAAAGCCTACAACCGCTACGCTCAGGAGACCCTTATGTTTCATCGTCTGATCGCCGCCGGCCTGCTCGCCCTGCTTAGCCTCTGCCCCCATGTCGCCAGCGCACAGGTCACGGGCAAGCCCAACATCCTCTTCATCTTCGCAGACGATTTCGCCTTCGACTGCATCGCCGCGCTGGGCAACGACCAGGTCAAGACCCCGACGCTCGACACCCTGGTCAGCGGGGGAACGACCTTTACCCACGCCTACAACATGGGGGCCTACTCACCGGCGGTGTGCATCTCCAGCCGCATGATGCTCAATAGCGGGCGTTTTGTCTGGACCAGCCAGAAGCTCCACGGACAGGGCGAGCAGGAGCGCAAGGCCGGCCGATGGTGGTCTCAATACATGAAGAGCGCCGGCTATGAGACCTACATGACCGGCAAGTGGCACGTTACCGCCGACGCCAAGGCGTCCTTCGACCACCAGGTCCACGAACGCCCGGGCATGCCCAATCAAACGAAGGAAGGCTACAACCGTCCGCTGGCCGACGGCACCGACACGTGGGACCCGGCCGACCCGAAGTTCGGCGGGTTCTGGAAGGGAGGCAAGCACTGGTCCGAAGTCATCGCCGACGACACCGAGCAGTTCCTCGAGCACGCCGCCACGCTGCCGGCCGACAAGCCCTTCTTCATGTACATCGCCTTCAACGCGCCGCACGACCCGCGCCAGGCGCCTCAGAAATATCAGGACATGTACCCGCCGGACCTGATCAAGGTCCCTCAACCCTTCATCGAGCAGTACCCGTACGGCAAGCCGATGCTTTGCCCGCCGAACCTGCGCGACGAAGAGCTTGCACCTCACCCTCGCACCGAGCACGCGATCCGGGTCAACCGCAGCGAGTATTACGCCATCATCACGCACCTGGATGATCAGATCGCAAGAATCTTCGATGCGCTTAAGAAGACGGGCAAGGCCGAGAACACCATCATCGTCTTCACCGCCGACCACGGCCTGGCCTGCGGTCACCACGGCCTGCTGGGCAAGCAGAACATGTACGACCATTCCGTGCGCGTGCCGTTCATGCTCATGGGCCCGGGCATCGACGCCGGCAGGAAGATCGACGCGGGCATCTACCTCCAGGACATCATGCCGACGACCCTTGAGTGGGCGGGCATCCATGACAAGCCCGAACACGTTGATTTCAAGTCGCTCAACCCGCTGCTCAAAGACGCAGGTGCCGATCACTACCCTGCGATCTACGGCGGCTACCTCGACGGCCAGCGCGCCATCACGCTCGACGGCTACAAACTCATCCTCTACCCCAAGGCACCCGTCGCGCTGCTGTACAACCTCAGGGACGACCCGCTGGAAGCCACCAACCTCGCCGACAAGCCCGAGTCCAGGCCGGTGATGAAAAAACTCTTCGCCGCGATGTTGAAGCTGCAGAAAGATGTGCGTGATGAATTGGATCTGAAGTCGGTGTACCCGGAGTTGGCAGAGTAGAAGTCGGCCTACTTCTGACAGACCTTCAGATACGCCTTGACCGTCGCGTCCATGCCCAGGGCCAGCGCGTCGGCGACCAGCGCGTGACCGATCGAGACCTCGAGCACGTTGGGGATCGCGACGAACGTAGGCAGGTTGTGCAGGTTCAGGTCGTGGCCCGCGTTGACGCCCAGGCCGACGGACTGCGCCGCCTTGGCCGTGGCGGTAAACGCTTCGATGCTCTGCATGAGCGCGTCGCCACCTCGCTCGTACGCCACGGCATACGACTCGGTGTAGAGCTCAATCCGGTCCGCGCCGGTGTCTGCCGCACGCTTGGCCATCTCGGGGTCGGGGTCCAGGAACAGGCTTACGCGGCAGCCCAGGCCCTTGAGTTCCTTCACGATCGGCTTGAGCGTCGACAGGTGTTGGACGACATCCCAGCCGTGGTCGCTGGTGTTCTGCGCCGGGTCGTCGGGCACGAGCGTCACCTGCGTCGGCTTCACGCGGCGGAGCATCGGCATCAGGTGCCCGCCGCCGAAATCCAGCGGATTGCCCTCGATGTTGAACTCCCGGCCCGACCACTCTGGTAGCGCAAGCAGCGCGCTGAGCTCATCGACATCGCCCGGACGGATATGCCGCGCGTCGGGCCGCGGGTGCACCGTGATCCCGTGCGCCCCGGCCTCAAGCGCCGTGACCGACAACCCCAGCACCGAGGGCACGCCGACCGCGCGCTGATTGCGCAAGAGCGCGATCTTGTTCACGTTGACCGACAGCTTCGTCATCTCTGCAGTGTCTCGTTAGCCGTCGCCTGCAAGGCGACGCGTCCGTCGTGCGCCACAAAGCGTCGCCTTGCAGGCGACGGCTAAGCGTTCTCAATTTGTTTCCGGCGAGTCGGTATCTGTGCCGTTGGTGCTGATCAGCTCAATGCGTTCGCCCGTGCTGTCAATCTCGACAAAGAGCGCGTTGTAGTTCCAGGTGGCTCCGTTGTCGCTGCTTTCCGCTTCGATCGTGAGTGTGGCCGTGCCGCCAGGCCCGCTCAGGGGGGCCTGGGCGTTAAGCTCAATCGTCGAGCCATAGTTTTGTACATCGAACTGCCCGCCCTGCTGAATCATCTCAACAAACTCCATAAAACCCGAAGGTGCGGTGATCGGCGAGCCCAGCGCCTTCTGAACATCCGCGTTCTGCTGCGCTATCGCGACGCCGTCCACGTACGCGGGCAGTTCCATGATCTTGTTAAAGGCATACCAGGTCAGCAGACCGCCGCCACCACAGCAGCAGAAAATCGGCACGAGGATGATCGTCGGCACGAACCACAGCCAGTTGCGTCCGAACCAGCCCTTCTTTGCCGGCTGCGGGGTGCCATAGTTCGCTACGGGTTCGGAGGGGTATTGGGTCATGGTTTATCTCGCTGGACCAAGTTCTGGTTAGTTTACTGGATTCCCGTTAGCGACCGCCCGCAAGGGCGGTGCGATAGTTGAATCAAAAACGATACGCGGGCCTGAGAGTTCTGCAAGCACCGCCCTTGCGGGTGGCCGCTAAAAAGCCTTTCTTGCAGGGGTGATCACGCCGGCTCGTTCTGAAACAGCTCGACCAGTTCCCCGCTTGGGCCGATGAAAAACGCGACTTTCACCGGCATCGGGCTCGGCGGGTTCGTGGCCGTGTTCGTCAGTGTCACCGCCTTCACCGGCACCGTCACCTGCATGCCCGCCTCGGCCACGCGCTCCATCGCCGCCTCGATCCGCGTCGTCCTGAAACACAGGTGCCAGTGCACCGCGCGCTCGGCCGTGGGCTCGATGGGCCTGTCGTCCTGCATCAGCTCCAGCAGCGACCCGTCGCCCGCGTCCAGATGCACGAAGCTGCGTGCATCGGGCTTAAAGGCAGTGACCACCCTCATCCCGAGCACCTGCGTATAGAAGTCAACAGACTTATTGATGTCATCAGTACGCACAGCGACGTGATGAAGTCCGCCGCCGCCGAGGATGGGGTTTGTTCCGTTCATGGATATCAACTCCGGATGGTACGTCGCCCTTGCGGACGGCCGCTAATTTAAACACTTAATAACACTACCCCCGCGTCAGCTTGCGGTACTTGATGCGGTGTGGCTGGTCCGCGTCCAGGCCCATGCGCTTCTTGCGGTCGGCCTCGTAGGCCTGGTAGTTGCCCTCGTAGAAACGCACCGTCGAGTCGCCCTCGAACGCGAGGATGTGCGTCGCCATGCGGTCCAGGAACCAGCGGTCGTGGCTGATGATCACCGCGCAGCCCGCAAAGTTTTCCAGCGCCTCCTCCAGCGCCCGGATCGTCTTCACGTCCAGGTCGTTGGTCGGCTCGTCCAGCAGCAGCACGTTGAAGTCTTCCTTGAGCATGCGCGCCAGGTGCACGCGGTTGCGCTGCCCGCCCGAGAGCGTGCCGACTTTCTGCGACTGGTCGGTGCCGAGGAACGAGAACTTGGCGACGTACCCGCGCGAGTGCATCTTCATCTTGCCGAGGATGATCTCCTCTTTGCCGCCGGAGATCGCTTCCCAGACGTCGAGGCTGTCGTCGAGTGTCTCGCGGGACTGTTCGACGTAGGCGAGCTTGACGGTTTCGCCGACGATGACCTGCCCGCTGTCGGGTGTTTCCGTGCCGGTGATCATGCGGAAGAGGGTGGTCTTGCCTGCGCCGTTGGGCCCGATGACGCCGACGATGCCCCCGGCGGGCAGCTCGAAGTTCATGTTCTCAAAGAGCAGCCGGTCGCCGTAGGCCTTGCTCACGTTCTTGGCCTGGATGACGACGCTGCCCAGTCGCGGGCCCGGCGGGATGTAGATATCGATTTCCGCAGGCAGCTTGTCCTGCTGCTGGGCGTAGAGGTCTTCGTAGCGCTGGATGCGGGCCTTGTTCTTCGCCTGGCGTCCTGCAGGGTTCTTGCGGATCCATTCCAGTTCGTGCTGCAGGTGCTTGCGCACCTGGACATCGGACTTGGCTTCTGCGGCCAGACGCTTGTCCTTCTGCTCCAGCCACGACGAGTAGTTGCCCTGCCACGGGATGCCGCGCCCTCGGTCCAGTTCGAGGATCCATCCGGCCACGTTATCCAGGAAGTAGCGGTCGTGTGTCACCGCGATCACCGTGCCGGGGTACTGGTCCAGGTGCCGCTCGAGCCAGCCCACCGAGTCCGCGTCCAGGTGGTTGGTCGGCTCGTCCAGCAGCAGCACGTCCGGGTTCTGAAGCAGCAGCCTGCACAGCGCCACACGCCGCTTCTCGCCGCCGGACAAGGGCCCGATCAGCGCGTCCTCCGGCGGGCAGCGCAGCGCATCCATCGCCTGCTCGAGCTTGGAGTCGATGTCCCACGCCCCGATATGGTCCAGCTTTTCCTGCACCGTCGCCTGACGCGCGATCAGCTTGTCCATCTGCGCGTCGGTCATCTCTTCGCCGAACTTCGCGTTGATCTCATCAAACTCTTTGAGAAGGTCGTACACGTCCTGCGCCGCTTCCATGACCGCCTGCTTGACGGTTTGGCTAGGGTCGAGCCTGGGCTCCTGCTCGAGGAAGCCGACGGTGAGCCCGGGCTGGAGGACGGTCTTGCCCTCGAACTGCGTGTCCACCCCGGCGAGGATGCGCAGCAGCGACGACTTGCCCGCGCCGTTGAGGCCAAGCACGCCGATCTTTGCGCCGTAGAAGTAGGAAAGATTGATGTTCTTGAGTACAACCTTGCGGTCGTGCTCCTTGGTGACATCGATCATCGTGTAAATAATTTTCTGGTCGTCTGCCATAGGCGGGGGATTATAGACGGTTCAGATTTGAACCACAGAAACGCGTAATCATCCCGCCCGGCGCTTTCCCTCAGGCGATTGCACACGCTTCCAGACGCCTTATAACCAGACATCAAACCCGCAGTTAAACCATGCAAACGCAGGTTCAAGGCAGTGACCCCATCCTCGCGCAAAGGCGCTGAAGCGAGAAACAACTGCTGATACAAGAGCCGACGCGATCGCCCGCTAAACCTTATTTAATTGGCAGGCTGTCGACCTCAGTGCTGAGCTCAAGGGCTGATTCGCCGAAGGCGCCGTTGTCGATCCGGATCGGCATCTCACCGACGAATTGACCCTGCTCGTCGTAGAAGCGCACCGCGGCTTCGTGCAGGGTTCCCTGGGCGCTGCTGCGCGCGGCACGAGAGAGGCTGAGGAAGACCTTGCCCTTACCGTCGGCATCAGGACCGAGCGCATCGAGCAGGCCGGTCAGATCGACGCCGACTTCCAGCGGCGTATCGTCGCCGGGCCCGGCCATCGGCACATGACCGGCGTTGAACTGCTTGCCGAAGACCTGCCAGCCGTTGAACGCCTCGGGCTTCTCGGTGTGTTCGGGCGCGGTTGCGCTTTTGTCGCCTGCGAGGCCGACGGTCATGCGCAGGTCCGTCCTGTCGCTGCAGCTGATTTTGAGACGAAGCGTCATGCGGGGCATGTGGCGTGCGACTTCGACCCGGCCGAGGTAGTTGCCTCGCTCCCATGTCGCGTCGGTCATCGCGCTATAAAGCAGATAGATTCGCCCGTCGGTGGACCATTTCTCGCCCCAGGTGTTGACGATGATGAACGCGCCGCGTTCCCAGTCGGCGAGCGTGACCTTGCCGTCGCCGTTGATGTCCTTGTCGTTGGTGATCTGTCCGTCCTGGTTAAGGTCGTAGCCGACGTTGTCGTCGTAACCGACGCAGGTCAGCCCGTGGCCGAAGCCCGAAGGCCCCCAGCGGGTCCATATGTCCTCGCCCGCTGCGTATTGCCCCTCGGGGATCGTCACGGTGACCTTGTTGCGCTCGCCCATGCGTCCGTCCATCGCGAGCAGCCCGCCGGGCTTGGGCTTGTCAGCGCTGGGCTGGTTACGGTCATACAGCCAGCCGCGCGCCTCATTGATCTGCGTGGGCGTCATGGCCGGCGTGTAGCGGTACCCCGCGACACGGTAGTTCATCGCGTCGCGCCAGATGCTGTAGCCGTTGGGCCAGGCCCCGACCTTATCCAACTCCACGCTGCCGTACTTCTGGATCGTCGGCAGGCCGATTCGCTTGGCGACCTCCCAGCCGTGGTACGCCTCGGACCCGCCCTTGTCCGCGCGGTTCATCATGTTCCACGAGAACGTCGCGGGGAAGCGCGTCGCGTCCGTGTCCGCCACGGTGCCGCTGAGCAGATTCATTTCATAGGTAAAGATGTTCGCCGCCGCCGTGAACTGCCCGCACGTCCCGTACCGCTGGCGGTAGATCGGCGGGAACTGCGGCCGCGTCGAGTTGTCCACCCGCGAGGGCAGTCGTGCCGGGTCCGCCGCAACCTCGCCGATGTCCGGCCCCTTCGCGTCCGCCCACGTGTCGTAGCTCTTGCCCGGCCCCGGCGGACGCATGAAATACTCATACACCGCATAGGGCTGGTCCGACGGCTCAGCCCCGGCCTTATCCCCGCCGCCGGCCAGGTCCGCCGCCGCTGCCGACCCCATGTAAGGACCAAACGCCAGGAAGCTCATCGCCAGTAAGCGGAAAGTATTGATATTCATCACAAAGATCCTTAAATCAATCCGGAACAATTCGTTGACGATTTACGGACAATCACATTACAAAGCGTGGTTTAATGAGTATATCGGTAGCGCATCGCCCGCCGTTCTATTTTGCAGTACCCGGACCACCTGTAGCACTTAACACTCACTTTCTTAGCGGCCGCCCGGAAGGGCGGCGTCCCAACCCCCCACCTCACGCAAAGGCGCGGAGGCGCAAAGCCAAGACCCGGAATAAGTTGGTGATGATCGATCAAAGACGATCCGTCCCGAGGCATCCCCAAGCCTCCACCCCGGCTACCCGCCGGACCACCTGTAGCACTTAACACTCACTTTCTTAGCGGCCGCCCGGAAGGGCGGCGTCCCAACCCCCCACCTCACGCAAAGGCGCGGAGGCGCAAAGCCAAGACCCGGAACAAGTGGGTGATGATCGATCAAAGACGATCCGTCCAGGGGCATCCCCAAGCCGCCTGCCCCGGCCACCCGCCGGGTGCCTAACGAATTAATCTTTATCTTTTGCTTCTAAGTCGTTTAGCCGTCCTCGCAATGTTACAATTTCTTCTTGCAACTCTTCGTTTTTATCATTCAATTCTTGAATTTCAAAGTTCTTTTCTTCGATTGTAGATGTTAGTTCATCAATCTCATCGAGTGTTTTCTTAACAATCTCTGGTTGATAATTGTATCCATATCTGTTCTTTACCCATACTTCATTGTTAGAGTTTCGATATTTCCACTGATTTTCTAATTGCCTTAATCCATCGAACAAATATTTGTGCTCTTCCAGATATTTATTGAAATTTTGGCTGAGAGTTGCCTGCAGTGCTTCCAGTAGCAACTTTTCTGCGAACAGTCGAGCAGAAAAGTTGGTTTCGCGCTGTCGAGCTTTACTTGATAGTAAAATCGACGTAAGTCTTAGCGATGCTTGGAAGAGTGCGTACTGCCATCGCGCATCTTTGGCTGAGGGCAATCGTTCAGAAGTTGGTAGGTAAATTTTTTGATAGCGATCCAGACCGCCCAAAACTGGCGCATTGATATCTAAGTCTGGATCGCACAACCACTCATAGTCGACACCTAGCGTACGGGCCAGCTTCAATGCCGTATCGATACGCGGTGTGTATTGTTTTGTGATGATGTTCGTGACTGTGTTTCTAGGCAACTCTGCTTTAAGTGCAATAGCTGAGCGGCTTTGCTCGCTAGTCAGAGCATCGAGTTTTTCATGAAATTCCATCCAAGCATTGTACTCCAAAGAGTGCAATCCGCAAATTTGCCGCGGCGAATTTTGTACTTTTTAGAGTGCACGTGGCGTGAATAGATATCCCTGTTTATAGCGTCAGATCAAATATTTTATCAAGATGACCTAACGGAAGCCGATAAAAATTTTTCTGAATCGTACTGTGCAACATCAATATGTTGTGGTATAACAAGAGGCACCTCGCTGAAACGAGGTGCCTCTTCGGGGCTAGTCGCACGGGTGTGCGGACCAGACTCAAGATTCTGTGTTATGGGGTTCGAGTCCCCCTAGCTCCATTCAATGTATCGTTTTTTTCCTTGCAAAGCAAGCAAAACCTTGAGTTTTGCCCAATCTGTGATTATTCACTCGCCTGCAGCTTCTCCACAATCGACTTGTCTTCCAGCGTCGTGATGTCCTGCGTGATTTCCTTGCCGGCGGCGATGTCGCGCAGCAGGCGGCGCATGATCTTGCCGCTGCGGGTTTTGGGCAGGGCCTCGGTGAAGCGGATGAGGTCAGGCTTGCAGATGGCGCCCATTTCCTTGGCGCAGTAGTCGGTGAGCTGTTTGCGGAGTTTCTTGGCGTCCTCGCCCTTGGGGACCGGGCCCTTGGGGATGCAGAACGCCGCGATGCCGTTGCCCTTGATGTCGTGGGGGTACCCGACGACGGCGGCCTCGGCGACCGAGCCCTCGGCGACGAGGACGGACTCGACTTCCATCGTGCCGATGTTGTGTCCTGCGACGACGATGACGTCGTCGATGCGGCCCATGATCCAGAAGTTGCCGTTGGTATCGATGCGAGCGCCGTCGGCCGGGACGTAGAAGCCTTTTTCGATGGGGAACTTGGACCAGTAGGTATCGATGAAGCGGCTGCGGTCGCCGAAGATCCCGCGGAGCATGCCGGGCCAGGGCTTGCGGATGACGAGGATGCCGCCCTCGTTGTTTGCGACCTCATCGCCGTCGGAGTTCACGACGGCGGCGTCGACGCCGAGCATGGGCTGGCAGCACGATCCCGGGGTGGTGGTGGTGACGCCGGGCAGGGGGGTGAGCATGTGCCCGCCGGTTTCGGTCTGCCACCAGGTGTCGACGATGGGGCATTTTTCGCCGCCGATGACGGTGTGGTACCACATCCATGCTTCGGGGTTGATGGGTTCGCCGACGGTTCCGAGGACTTTGAGCGAGGAGAGGTCGTGTTTTTTCGGGTGCTCGTCGCCCCACTTCATGAAGGCGCGGATGGCGGTGGGAGCGGTGTAGAACTTGGTGACCTTGTGTCGCTGGATGATGTCCCAGAAGCGGTCGGGCGCGGGGTGGTTGGGCGCGCCTTCGTACATGAGTGTGGGGACTCTGTTGGGCAGGATGCCGTAGAGGATGTAGGTGTGCCCGGTGATCCAGCCGATGTCGGCGGTGCACCAGTAGACTTCATTTTCGCCGCCGGCCTTGAGGTCGAAGGTCAGGCGTGCGGTCATGGCGGCCCAGACCATGTAGCCGCCGGTGGTGTGCATGATGCCCTTGGGCTTGCCGGTGGAGCCCGAGGTGTAGAGGATGAAGGCGAGGTCTTCGGAGTCCAGGTGCTCGCAGGGCAGGTCGTCGGAGACCTTGCTCATTTCGTCGTGCCACCAGAGGTCGCGGCCGGGGTTCCAGGCGATATCGTTCTTGCATCGCTGGTAGACGATGACGGTGTCGACGCGGTCGGTCTGTTTGCAGGCTTCGTCGACGTTTTCCTTGAGGGGGACCACTGCGCCGCGGCGGTACGAGCCGTCGCAGGTGACGATGATCTTGGAGTTGCCGTCCTCGACGCGGTCCTTGATGGCCTGTGAGCTAAAGCCGCCGAAGATGACCGAGTGCGGCGCGCCGATGCGTGCGCAGGCGAGCACGGCGATGGCGAGCTCGGGGACCATGCCCATGTAGATGGTGACGACGTCGCCCTTCTTCACGCCGCGGGTCAAGAGGACGTTGGCGAACCTGGAGGTCTCGCGCATGAGGTCGGCGTAGGTGAGCTTGACGACGACGGGCTCGTTGTCGTCCCCCATGGGCTCGGCTTCCCAGATGATCGCGACGTCGTCGCCGTGGCCCTCGGACACCTGACGGTCCACGGCGTTGTAGCAGAGGTTGGTCTTGCCTCCGACAAACCACTTGGCGTCGGGGGCGTTCCACTCCAGGACCTTGCTCCAGGGCTCGAACCAGAACTGATTCGCGGCTTCCTCGGCCCAGAAACCCTCGGGGTCCTCGATCGAGCGCTTGTGCAGCGCCTGATACTGTTGGACCGACTTGATGTGCGCCTGCGCGGCGAACGCCGGCGGCGGGGGGAAGTGGCGGTCTTCGGTGAGGGTCGACTGGATGCTGGTTGCTTCGGACATGATGCAGGCCTCTCTGAATGTAAGCACAGAATGAGCCTGACAGTATAACGGTGAAGTGGTTTTTGATGGCTCGAAGCCCACGCCGCTGCGGCGTGGGCTTCGCCCGCTGGATTCAAGTAAAATCCGCTGCACACCCAAGGAAACCCCATGCCCGATCAGCCCCACTTCAAGCGCGTCCTTCTCAAGCTCTCCGGCGAGGCGTTCTGCGCGCCCGGCACGCTGGGGATCGACCCCAGGGAACTGGAACTGATCGCCAAGGAGATCTACGCCGCGGCGCAGCAGGGCACGCAGTTGGCGGTGGTCGTGGGCGGGGGCAACATCGTGCGCGGCGCGGTGCTGGCCAAGGCGGGGCACCTCAACCAGGCCTCGGCCGACTACATGGGCATGCTGGGCACGGCCATCAACGGCCTGGCGCTCAAGGAAGCGCTCGAGTCGCTTGGCCAGCCGGCGCGCGTGATGAGTGCGCTTGCGATCTCTTCGGTGGCGGAGACTTATATCCGTGGCCGGGCGATGCGCCACCTCGAAAAGGGTCGCGTGGTGATCTTCGTGTGCGGGACGGGCAACCCGTTCTTCACCACCGACAGCGCCGCGGCGCTGCGTGCGGCGGAGATCGGCGCGGACGCGGTGCTCAAGGCGACGAAGGTCGACGGCATCTACGACAAGGACCCCAAGAAATTTGCTGACGCGGTGCGCTACAAGGCGCTGACGTTCGATGAAGCGATCAACAAAAACCTGCAGGTGATGGACCTGACCGCGTTCGCGATGTGCCGGGAGCGCAAGATCCCGATCGTGGTGTTCGACATGAAGACGCCGGGCCACATCGCGGAAGTCGTCGCGGGCAAGCCGCACGGGACGACGGTCAACGCGGGATGAAATAAAACAGGCCCCCGCCCATGCAGTATCATGTTGGCCCGCAACGAAAGCGAGAATGAACATGGACCTGAACAAGATCAAGACCGAAGCCACCGCCTCGATGACCAAGGCGGTGGACTACCTCCGCAGCGAGCTCAAGGGTGTGCGGACCGGCCGGGCGACGCCGGCGCTGGTCGAGTTTGTGAAGATCGAGGCCTACGGCACCGAGAGCGAGCTCCGCTCGCTGGCGATGGTGCAGGCGCCCGAGCCCACGCAGCTGCTGATCAAGCCCTTCGACCCCGGCACGGTGAACGACATCATCAAGGGCATCGAGAAAGCGGGCCTGGGCCTGAACCCCCGCGCCGACGGCAAGCAGGTGCGTATCTCGATCCCCGCGCTGTCCGGCGACCGCCGCAAGGAGCTCATCGCGTCGTGTAAGTCGATGGGCGAGCAGGCGAAGGTTTCGATCCGCAACGCCCGGCGAGACGCGAACAAGCACATCGATCAGGCCGAGAAGGACAAGTCGCTGGGCCTGAGCGAGGACCAGGTCAAGTCCGCCAAGGACGACGTCCAGAACCTCCTGAAGAAGCACGAGTCCGAGGTCGACGCCGCGGTGGCGGACAAGAGCAAGCAGATCGAAGAGGTCTGATCGGCAGCCGGGTTGAATGACAACATCATCAATAAAAAATCAGCCCGCTGATGAGGCGGGCTGTTTTCTTTGGTGTTTGATGTTGAGCGGGCCTAGTGTTCCCATGGCACTTCGATGCGCTTGGGTTCGTCGGCCTGGTCCTTTTTATCTGCTTCTGTGGTGAGGTGGATCGCAAGGTTACGCTCGCGCTTGTGGTCGCGTAAGGGCGGCTCGTATTTGCCAACAACCTTGATGTCGTCGGCCCGGCCGGACTCGATGAGCTTGTTGAGCTTGTCATAGACCCAGGTGTCGCGTTGTTCCTGGTTCTCTTGGTCTTCGCCGATCATCAGCTTCATCTTCAGGCCGTTGGGCAGTTGGACCTCGCCCTTGCGTTTGAAGGTGGTTTCGCCATTTTTCTTCATGTAGTCCTGGACGAGTTTTTGCAGCCGGACATCTTCCTCCATGGTCCATGTGGTTTCGAGGTTCTCATAGATGTAGATCATGGTGTTGAGTTCGATCTGCTTCTCGGGCACCTTCGGCGGGAAGTGGACGCTGGGCCACTTGTCCGGGTTTTCGAGCATATCGACGATCACCAGCGAGCCGACGCCGTGCGACGCGCGGCAGTGGGACTCGTCACCGGTGTAGTAGTCCAGCCCATCGAGCCGGAACTGGAGCATGATGCGGCGGGCCTTGGGGCTTGCGTGCGCGAGCGCGGTCATGTCGGCGTAGTACTCGTGGATGGTCGAGTAGAGGTTGGCGTAGTTTGTGTATAGCTCGATGTTGGCCGCCAGCGTAACCTGCTCGGTGATGTAGTTATGGCCGAGCTCGTGCCAGACGATGGTCTCGGCGATGTCGCCGAGCGTGTATCCGTTTTCAACCGCCAGTCGGCCCTTGGCGGGGTCGGGGCTGTTGACCATCAGCGGCTTCCATGTCACGAAGATGTTGATCTTGACGATCTCGTATTCATTGGTCCTGCGGTTCCAGCCGTACTCGGGCTCGATAAACTGCACCCCGAGTTCGCTCGAGGGCACGTAGTTGGCCCAGAACTTTCGGCCCCAGATCTCTGCCTGGAAACTGTTCTTATCCTGCTTGCCCGTGCCCGCCCACCACTTAGGCGGGTACTCCGCAGCGGCCTGTGTCATGTGACGGATGTTGTCCTGCTGTTCACGCGACAACACGCCCTGCTGTAATCGGATCTGCTTGCCCAGCGCCTGCACCTGGTCCATCTTGTTCTGCATGTAGAGCTGGCCCATCTGGTCGTAGAGTTTCTCTACTTCCAGTCTCTTGCCTTCGCGCTGCGCGAGGTCCGCGATGCGGCGCTGCTCGCGCTCGGCTAGCAGCCGCTCGCGCTTCTGCTCGGGGGTTTCCTCTGTGGTTGTCTCTGTCGCGTCGGGCGCGGCATAGACCGGCGAAGCCCAGCACAGGCCAAGCACCCCGCCCAGCGAAAGGCAGGCGATCAGCATCGATCGGTTAAAAACGCTCTTATTTCCCCGAAAATCATGCTGACGCATGGGAACCCCTATTCTGGCGGACAGGCCGGAAAAAGATGAGGCGAATCGAAGCACTATCCTAGCGGTTGACATCCGGTTTGCAAGAAAAGTTTCACTCGATTTCATCGCGGCGGCAGGATTCGTCTGTGCCTATGATGTTCTGAAATATGGCACGAGATTTACTGCTCGAACGCGACCTGCAGCTTGATTCCGTCATCTCCGGGAATCACCGTCTGTCGGTCCGCGACGCGCTGAGGCTCTACAACGAGGCCTCGCTGCACGCCCTGGGCCGATGGTCCAGCGCAATGGCCGACCGCATCCACGGCAAGGCGCAGGACGGGGCCGCGCGTACCTACATCATCGACCGCAATATCAACTACACCAATGTGTGCTCCGCCTCGTGCACCTTCTGCGCCTTCTTCCGCAAGGAGGGCGACGCCGACGCTTACGTGCTCACCCGCCAGCAGTTGCACGACAAGGTGCGCGAGCTGTCGGACATCGGCGGGACGCAGGTGCTTTTGCAGGGCGGGATGCACCCGAGCCTGGGCGTGGACTTTTATGTTGATCTGCTCAAGGGTCTTAAGTCCGAGTTCCCGCACATCCATATCCACGGCTTCAGCCCGCCGGAATTTGTGGAGTTTGTCGCGGTCTACGAACTCGAAGGCTTCCCGAAGACCGACCCGCGCAGCGGCCACACGATGGGGCGCGATCTCTGGCTGGCCAAGCTCGAAGCGATCATGCGGCTGCTGATGGACGCGGGGCTGGACTCTCTGCCCGGCGGCGGGGGCGAGATCTTTGCCGAGCATGTTCGACGACGCATCGGGCTGGGCAAGGCCACGGCCGACCAGTGGCTTGACGTGATGGCGATGGCGCATCGGCTGGGGATGAAGACCTCGGGCACGATGATGTTCGGGCACATCGAGGGCGTGGCCGACCGTTTTGATCACATGAACCGTATCCGTACGCGACAGGACCATGCGATCGAGAACAACTGGTCGGGCCGATACATGTCGTTCATCGCATGGCCTTTCCAGAGAGAGAACACACCGCTGGGCCACCTGCCCGACTACGACCGCGCATCGGCTGAGCCGTTCCCCGGCGACGAGCTTGCGATGGCGGTGCTCGAGGGCAGGGTCGACCCGCTGGACAAAAAATCCTGCGGCGAAGCGGTGCCCCGCGCGGGCAAGGTCGTGCGACTGGCCGGCGCGACCGAGTACCTGCGTATGCAGGCGATCAGCCGGCTGTTCATGGACAACATCCACTCGATCGGCTCGAGCTGGGTCACTATGGGCCCGCACATCGGCGAGCTCGCGCTTTTTTATGGCGCCAACGACATGGGCAGCGTGATGATGGAAGAAAACGTCGTCAGCGCCGCCGGCACGACCTACTGCCTCAACGAGGCGGTGCTGTGCAGACTCATCCGAGATGCGGGCTTCACCCCCGCTCAGCGCGACAACGCCTATCGATTCATCAAAACCCACGGCGGCGCATCAGCCCCCGACCTCGACGTGAAAGACTGGTCCACCCAGCGGGCGCAGAAGCTGCACATCGAAGCGGCGAAGCCGCAGGATCAGAAGCCGATCGAGTTGACGATCAGTTCAAATCAATGACAAATGACCAGGCGAAACGACCAATGTGAAGGCACTCATGCTCGGACATTGATCATTTCGGCTTGGTTATTGGTCATCCTCACTTCGCCAGCTTGAGCTTGCGCTTCTTGCGCTGCTCGGCCATGTCTACGAGGATGCGCTGGGTGATGGTGCAGTGGCGGACGGTGTGGTTAAGCAGCGAGATGAGTTCAATGGTCTCGTCGCTGGTCAGGATCTTGCCCTTGCTCGCGTCGCGGATAGTCAGGAGCGTTTCGCTGGAGGACTTGAGTGAGATGCAGCTGGCGTCGAGGGCGTCGTGTGCGTCGACCTTGCCGTCGTGGTTGACATCGAGTTCGAGGTTCATGTGTGTGACGTGCCAGTCGCTGCCGGCGGTGAAGGCGGTGAGCAGTGCCTTCTGTGCACGGGCGTCGGGCAGCAGCCGCACGAGCAGCCGGATGGAATCGAAGTCGGGCTGGGACTGGCCGGCGATCCAGCGGTAGACGGTGGACTGGCTGACGCCGGTCAGTTCGCCGATTTCTTTGGCGGAGGTGAGCTGTGTATCGATGATCCGTTTAAGAGTCTCTGAAAGCATGAGTCGCTCCGGAAGGGAGGCGGGCTTAAGTCGCCCGCTGAATGTGTACATAGATTAGCGAATTGCCATTCGCAGAAAAAGGAAAATCAGTTGTGATCTTTCCAATCGTGGGCGAGGGGGTGGGTTTGATCGGTTTATCGGTATCGGGGAGACGTCGGGGCCGAAGTTTGAACGTTTCGGCTCTCAGACCCGCGCTGGCGGTAATTGGATACGGCGTGAGAGAAGCGGGCTTGGCCCCGGTACACTGAGGGCCTATGAACGCTTCACACAAACCATGGGAACACGCCAAGCACTCGGGCAGCGAGGGAGACCCCCTGGCTGCACGTTTTGTCTCTTCACTGGACTACGACAAACGGCTGTACAAGCACGACATCCGCGGGTCCAAGGCCCACGCCGCGATGTTACAGAAGGTCGGGCTGATTACGGAGAAAGACCTCGGCGACATCGTCGCCGGGCTCGATGAGATTGAAAATGAGATTGCCACACAGGGCAACGCCTGGCCGGGCTGGAAGATCGAGCTCGAAGACGTGCACATGTGCGTCGAGGCGGCGCTGATCGAAAAGACCGGCGACGCGGGGCGCAAGCTGCACACCGGTCGATCACGCAACGATCAGGTTGCGCTGGATCTTCGACTTTGGCTGCAGGATGCGCTGCACGCGATCTTTCCCAAGTTTGAAGCTCTTGAGTCGGCCTTTGTCGGGCTGGCGGAGAAGTTCGGCCACGTCGTGATGCCCTCCTATACCCACCTGCAGCGCGCACAGCCGATCGTCGCGGGCGCGGAGTTGATGGCCTGGCTTGAGGCGTTGTATTCCGCCAAGCAACGCCTGACACAACTGACAACCTACTGGGCCTGCTCGCCGCTGGGCAGTGGAGCGATCGCCGGTTCTGCGCTGCCGCTGGACAGGGCCGTGTCGGCCGGGCTCCTGGAGGGAATTCACGAGAGCTGCCACACGACCAACAGTATCGAGTCCACCGCCTCGCGCGACGCGGCGCTCGACTTCACCTACGCCCTCACCATGACCTCGATGTGGCTCTCGCGATGGGCCGAGCAGTGGATCATCTACGCCACCACCGAGTTCAAATTCATCACGCTCGACAACCGGTACACCACCGGCTCATCGATGATGCCGCAGAAGCAGAACCCGGACATGCTCGAGCTGATCCGCGGCAAGACGGGGCTGGTCTACGGCTCGCTCGTCGCGCTGCTGACCATGTGCAAGGGCCTGACCATCGGCTACAACCGCGACCTGCAGGAAGACAAGCGCCACCTCTTCGCCGCCTACGACGCGGTGTGCGACTGCCTGGACATGGCCGCGGGGATCGTGCGGACGACGACCTTCAACCATGCCAACATCCTGCGCGGGCTGGACGCGGGCTATCTCGATGCGACCTCGCTGGCCGAGTACCTGGTTACCAAGGGCGTGCCCTTCCGCACCAGTCACCAGATTGTTGGTCGCATAGTCGGGCTGTGCGAGGAACGGCACCTGGGCATGCTCAAGAAACTGACGGTGCACGACTTCAACGTCGTCTGCAAGGAATACAACGCCGGGCACCCGGTCGATACCGATGTCTTCCAATGGCTCGGACCGGAGAACGTAGTGAAGCGCTACCAGAGTGCCGGCAACGCGGGTGTCAGCGGCTTCGAGGCCCAGCTTAAGGCATGGAAAGAGCGGCTGAATGACCAATGACCAAGCCCAAATGTCCAAGGATTGATCCGGCGTGCCTTGACATGGGTCATTCAGGCTTGGACATTAGTCACTGCGCGGCCACGCGCTGGCTCTACGCATCGACTTACCTATTCATTGAATACGCATCATGCTCGTTCTACACGTCATCCAGGGGCCGGACAAGGGCCTGAAGATCACCCTGCCGGACACCGAGCCGCAGTTGATCGGGCGGTCATCTGAGGCGATCCAGCTCAGCGACCAGACGATCTCGCGTCGGCATGCCGAACTCACGCCCGAGGGCGACGGCACGTGGTACATCCGCGACCTCGAGTCTTCCAACGGCACGTTCGTCAACGGCGTGCGTGTCACCGACCGCCGACAGCTCAAGCTCGGCGACCAGGTGCGCACGGGCAACACGCTGCTGATCTACGGGGAGAACGCGCCCAACCCCTTGGCCAACCGGCTCAAGCTCGCGCCATCGAGCCAGATGGACGTCTCCGTCGAGCACACGCTGGACGCGGGCGAAGAGTCGATGGTGATGTCCTCGCCCGAGCCCAGCCAGGCGGCCGAGTTTCAATTGCAGATCATCTATCAGCTGGTCGCGCTCATCGGCTCGGTGACGGACAAGCAGACGATGATCGAGAAGATGATGGACCTGGTGTTTGAGTACTTCGCCGCCGACCGCGGGTTTGTGCTGCTCTGCGATGAGGCCGACGGAGAGCCCAAGCCCGCCGTGATACGGTTCCGAGACGTCAAGGGCAATGTGCCCGAATCCAAGCGTAAGGCGACGATCAGCCGAACGATCGTGCAGTACGTCCTGCAGCGTGGCGTGGCGGTCCTTTCGTCCAACGCGATGAACGACAAGCGTTTTGCTTCGGGCGACTCGGTCCAGGCCTACGGCATCCGCTCGGCGCTCTGCGTACCGATCAGACACAAGGACCACACCTACGGCGTGATCCAGCTCGACTCCAAGGTCGCCAACTACACCTTCACCGAGGACCAGCTCTCGTTGCTCGCGGCCATCGGCGTGCAGACCGGCCTGGCGCTGGAAAACGCCCGGCTTCTCGAGGAACGGATGCAGGAAGAACGGCTGGCCGCGGTGGGCAGCGCGGTGGCGTCGCTTTCGCACTCGATCAAGAACATCCTGCAGGGGATGCGTGGCGGGTCGGACGTCGTCGAGCTGGGTATCCGCAAGCGATCCCTGGATGTCATCCTCAAGGGCTGGGCGATCGTGCACCGCAACCAGGAGAAGATCTATCAGCTGACGCTGAACATGCTCCAGTTCTCCAAGCAGCGCCGGCCCGAGTTGTCGCTGGAGCAGCTCACGCCGATCTTTGATGACCTGGTCGCGCTGGTGCAGAGCCAGTTTGACACCAAGGGTGTGGCGCTAATCACGGACATCGAGGCCGGCCTGCCGCCCGTGCCCGTCGAGTCCACGGGTATCCACCAGGCGGTCTTGAACCTCCTGCAGAACGCGCTGGATGCCTGCGAGCCCGGCAGCGGGGCGGTGACGCTGGCCTGCCGCTACGACGATCAGAAGCACAGCATCCGCATCACGGTGACGGATAACGGCTCAGGGATGTCCAAGGCCCAGCGCAACGAGCTTTTTCAGCCCTTTAAATCGACCAAGGGCTACGGCGGGACGGGCCTGGGCCTGGTCGTGACCAAGAAGATCATTGAAGAGCACCACGGTCAGATCGCCGTGCAGTCGACCCCTAAGCAAGGCACGAGCTTCAATATCATCCTCCCAACCGACTCGGACCGCGAGCCCGCCGCAACGCATGGCCCATCCTGATCAGCACTTGGGTGCTTAGGCGTTGAGCACAAAGCCACCCTTGGCGAAGGATCAGATTCTTCCGTCTTCGCGGGCCGTCTGGCCATTACGTGATGGCAGAGTTTCTTCTTTTTTTAAGATCACCGAAAATATTGTTTCGGTACTCCGTCGGCGTGACCCCCAGCTCGCGTCGGAACACCTGGCTGAGGATATCCGCGCTGGTGAATCCAGACGCCTTGGCGACCCGGGCAATCGAGTGGTCTGGGTCAGAAAGCATGCGCTTGGCGACCTCAATCCGAAGCCTGCGGATCTCCTGGCCGACGCCACGCCCGAGGGCAAGGTTGAACCGGCTTTTCAGCAGCGACGCAGACACCGCCAGCTCGTAGGCGATATCGTCGATACGCAGTTTCTGGTCCAGCCGGCTCGAGATGTACCGAAGCGCGTCGGCAACAAGCTCATCCTGGACCGCGAAGTAGTCGGTCGATTCGCGGCCGTTGATGCCGATCGGCGGGATAAGCAAAGCTTTGTTTGCGACCGGTTCGCCCGACATCAACTGACTGAGCATCTCCGCAGCCTTGTAGCCGACCAACTCGTAATTAAATTGAATGCTGGAGATCTGAGGCGAGATATCGACCACCGCCTTGAGGTTGTAGTGGCAGAGCACGGCGATGTCGTAAGGAACACGCCATCCACGCGCCATCCCCATCTGAATCAGAAGCCGGGCCAGCGGCGGGGTTTCGATGAAGACCCCGACCGGCGGCTTAAAATTGTCCAGTTGTTCGGCCAGCAGTTTTTCAATCTCGATCCAATATGAAGCGAGCTCGTAGGGCTCTTCAGGCAGCTTGACCAGCGCGATGTCAGAGATATCGTCCTCCTCCGCTCTTTTTTGAAAAGCCTGCACAGCCTCATAAGAATGTCGGTGCCGATCATCGATCACGACGATCAAGCGTCGAAAGCCTCGGTCAATCAGGTGCTCGGCCGCGAGTTCGCCCATCGCGGTCGGGTCGGAATAGACCCCGTACGTTTTAGGATTGGAGTACTGGTAGTGAGTATTGACCAGCGGGATCCCCATCCGGCCCATCCTTTTCTGCAATGCCAGGTCGGCCCGCGCGATCACGCCGTCGTATTTGGCGTAATTCTTCCCGCGCAGGTGGGCCTTGTACCCCGGGTGCTCGTCGATCAGGGTGTTCCATTGGGGGTTTTCCTTGGCAAAGCGTTGAATACCGCTCAGCAAAAGCTGGTGGTGCGGATACGGCTCATCAATCCGGATAGCGATGGCAATGTTTTTTTTCGGGGGCATGCGATGCGGTCTCTTTCAAGTAGCCCGAAGCCCCAGAAAAATTGTACGGCTGGTTCGCGTGCGTACAATCTGGTACTGAGAATACTTGCAAACCTCTTTTCGTCGCAACAGCAGTCATGCCTTGTAACTTGGCCTTTTTCTAGTATTCTTTGCCTATATGCTCTTTGGGCCGCCGGAAAAGGCGAAATGGAATTCCTGTCTAAAGCTAGCGGAGATAAGGTTTTGTCAGCCTAATTCTAGGAAGATATGTCTGAATTCTCTTTAAGGTCCGAGTATTCTCTTGACATCACTTGAGAGAGGACCATTCACATCATGAGACGGTTTGTTTAGCGAATCTTCTGTGTGGGTAGGCAATCCCCCCATCTGCCTGATGAGGTGATTGCCTAGTGATGCCGCGTTGGCGTCACACCAGATTTGATCGGTTTGTAAGCAGTTTTTCCTGCGCGTTGTCTTGCGCACTCAATTCATCAGGAGAGAAAATTCTCCGCTTTAACCAGGAGTACATCTGATGTACAAGAAGACCTCGATTCTGCTAGCAGCCGCCTGTGCGGCACCCTTGATGATGTCGCCGGCGTTCGCCTACGACATCACGAGCGCCGTGGCCAACGCCGCTCTCGACACGAACTCGGCGACATTGTTCAACGGCAAGGACGCCTACACCAACGTGTTCGCTGGTGACGGCTGGGCTGCCTGGGCGGACAGCACTAACGGCTCGAATATCCGTGTCTGGAACCCCGCCGCTATTGATGGGTGGACCGGCAACACCAACGAGTTTTATTCCGCAAGCTGGAACGGAGGCGACGCTTCTGGCGATGCCGACGGCGGTGTGCTGGTCGTCCGCACCATGAACTGGGACTACAGGCCCGGGGGGACGGTTACCGCCTCTTCTGACCTGACAAAGACATGGACGGACCCCGACGGCAACCGTATCTGGAACACCGGCGACAACGTCCAAAAAACCGACCTCAGCGGTTACTGGGAGTGGCGATTTGATGATGGTGGCACCCCGGACTGGCAACGCGCCGCCCTCGCTGACCCGGCCCCGGCTGTCTATACCTACGTAAACGAGTACAGCAACACCGTCACCAAGCTCAACTCCGAATGGCAAGGCACCGCAGTCCGGAACTTCGAAGCAGCAGCGAACGTGACAACCGAACTGTTTGACAGCACCGCAAAATATAAGGTCGAAGTGAAAGTTGGTCGCCTCGCGCTTCAAGGACTCAACGATGGCGCAGCCACCGTCGTAGATGCAAACGGCAATACACTCAGCACGGGCACCAGCACCCGCTGGATTAACGAAGAAGATGCCTTGTGGAACGGCTGGCGTGTCGAACTTCTGGCCGGCGGCGACTCGAAGGCCAACAACAACAGCAGCAGCTGGGTCTACGGACAGACAACCAATTCCGCAGGCTTCGGCTACATCCAGACCCTCGCGGCGGATATCCAAGAGGACGCCGCCGGCTCGCTCCTGGCAGCCGATTCCTGGACCACGGTCTCGATCGAGTATACCCCCGGTGTCAGCGGCGACTTCAGCGCTCTCAACGGTGAGAACCTGGTGATCCGTCTGGGTGCCAATGAGTTGGCTGATCACTCAACAACCGTTAACGTTGCCTTCGACGACATCGTCCTGACCAAGATCATGGCCGGCGACGCCAACGAAGACGACAAGGTCAACGGCAGCGACCTCGCGCTGCTGGCCGCGAACTTCGGCCAGAGCGGTAAGGCATGGGGCACCGGCGACTTCAACGGCGACGGAAGCGTCAACGGCATCGACCTCGCGCTTCTGGCCGGTAACTTCGGCTTCGACGCGGCCAACCTCGAGGCATCGATCGGCATCTCGATCGAAGAAGCTCAGCAGATGCTCGCGGCCGTCCCCGAGCCCACCAGCCTGGCCCTGCTTGGTCTGGGTGGTCTGCTGATCGCTCGCCGTCGTCGCGCTTGATCTAGAGCTGTAGTTGTTTGATGGTCTACATTCAAAGTGATTCATCCTCTCACCCGTGCTTAGGGCACACTTTCAGAAGGAAATTAAAGATGATTTGCACTCGTCAATCTCTCCAAGGCCTCATGGCCGCAACCGCAGTCGCAGTCCTGGCCGGCTCGGCCCAGGCCGCGGTGATCGGTACCATGGTCGACCTCGGCAGCGGGCACTACCGCTTCGACGTCACCAATAACGACGCCGTGGGCTACAGCGGCTTCGACTTCCTGTCCGGTGGCGGCGGGTTCTCCGGCAACTTCGTGAACTTCCTGGGCGCCAACTCGATCCCCTGGAACACGGACGCCAACGGCTATGCTTTCGGAAACCCCGGTTACCCCGAAACCTACTTCTACGGGCTGCCCCCAACCGTCACCGTGGGTGTCACTGAAACCGCGACCAGCCTCAAAGGCGCTGCCGACTACGGCACCAACGCTTGGCTGGCCGCCGGCGCTACGCAGACCATCGCGCTGCTGACGGTCTCGGACCAAACCGCCCCGACCTTCGTGGGCTCGGTCTCCAACACCACCACGACCGTCGCGATCACTACCATCCCCGAACCCTCCAGCCTCGCGCTGCTGGGCCTGGGCGGCCTGCTGATCGCACGCCGTCGTCGTGCGTAAGCACTACGAACAAAGATTCACTTGAATCTTTGATTCAACTCATTCGGTGCCGCGCTCCTTCCGGAGCGCGGCACCCTTAATGGCTCTTGAAAGTTGTTTTTAGTTGTGATTCCGCAGGGTGAAGATCATCAGGGAGTTTGTCTTGCGTAAAGCATTTACACTTATTGAATTGCTCGTGGTCATCTCGATCATCGCGATCCTCGTCGCCTTGCTGCTGCCGGCGTTGGGGAGCGCGAACAAGTCCGCACGCAACACCAAGTGCCTGGCCAACGTGAAGGGCCTGGGCTTTGCGATGTCCGCGTACGCCGCAGAGAACAAGGGCAAGCTCATGCCCAGCATCATCAACACCCCTGTGCCCAAGAACTGGTACAACCAACTGATTCCTTATATCAATGACACCGGTTACGCCACCTCCTCTAACGAGACGGACAACGAGAACATCGGTCTGTGCCCGGAGGCGGCGACGCCCAAGCAAACCGGCTCGGCCTTCTACAAGCACGGCAACGCGTTTGAGTCCTATGTCTGGCAATCTCACGCGGGCAGCTACGGCGCGAACTGTTGGCTCATGCCCGACGGCGACTCCTATAAAACCGACAACGTGGTCGGCGATCTGAGCACCCGCAGGCCCCTGTATTTCAAAACGTTTGACGCGCCCAAGAACACAACTCAGACGCCGATCCTTGGTGACAGCACATGGATTGGCAGTTGGCCGGACTATAACGACAACCCGCCACCGGCCAACCCACGCAACCTGATCGTGACCGGCTCAAATGCGGTGGAAGAAGTCTCTCACGAGTGGGGCGAGTTCATGAACCGCTTCGTGATCGACCGCCACTACACGTTCACCGACAACCTGGTCTTTGTCGATGGCCACGCCGAGCCGATCAAGCTTCCCGATCTATGGAACCTCGAATGGCACAGCCAGTGGGTCGATCCGCCTACGGTGACGGTTCCCATGCCTTATTAAGCGAGCCGTTACCACGTTGGCCGCGCGAGTTTTCTTTAAATCTGGCGTGCGGGTTGGCCGAATGACTAGTCATGATTGGCGCGTCTTCTGCTGCCGCCGTCGAGGTGGTCAGTCCGTCGAGGTGCTCGCGCAGTCCTACTGCGGCGATGGGAGTTCAACTGGAATGCCTGCGGCTTCGATACGCTTTTGAAGCACGGAGATATCAATCCGTTGAACCGATCTGTTCTCCCGCAGGGCCAAGGATGCGGCGATTCCCGCAGCTTCGCCGAGCATCATCCAGCTAGCCTCGACACGGATAGCGCAGAACGCGACATGACTCGCTGACACGCAGACAGGGACCAGCAGGTTCGTGCATTCGCTCGGCAGGGGTGTGATTGCACGGTAGGGGAGCTGGAAGACCTTGCCCTGCTGCCAGAGCCGGCCTTCGTTGATAAAGGCGCCATCCGGTGTTGCATAGCGCGTGGGTTGATGGCTATCGATAAAGTGCGAGCCCAGGCCAATTGCATCGTCTTTCTCAAGCGCGTTGACGATGTCATGCTCCGTCATGACGTAGCTGCCGCGCATCCGGCGGGCCTCGCGGACATAGAGCTGCCAAGGCCAGTGGTCGTTGTCGATCCATTCGTCTTTGCAGAAGCCGAATCGCGCCATGTCGTCGCGCATCGCCTGCGGGACTCGTTCGTCGGTTTTGAGGAACCACATCAGTCCGTGCGTATAGTCGCGGTATAGCTGCTGGATCTGTTTGCGCTGGGCGTAGCTTGCTTCACTCCAGGGAGTCTGCGCGCCGGGGATGCTGATCGACACGATGGAGAACTGCCCGTTATTGCATTCGACTTTTCCGCCGGGCATGTCGTAGCGGGCGATGATCTGTCCGACTCGGGTACATGTGCCATTCTCGATGCAGCGGGCCAGTAGTTCGTACTGGGACGCGTCGTATCGCTTTGGCCTGGTAATCTCCACGCGGTTGTCCGCCGCCGTCGTCAGGTTCAGTCGGATATTGTATGGCGTGGGGTGCGGGCTCGCGATGCCGGGCTCTGGCGGTGGGCCGGGCATGACGCCAGGCAGTAACTCGCCCGCCGAGTTGTAAGGCGAAACAGCGATCGGCGTATCGGTGTAGATCACGCCGGCGAGAGGTTCATCAAATTCTCTGCGCGATTCCCTGCCGGTGACATAGCTCACCCCCGCTTCGGCCAGCAGATCACCCTCATAACTCGCATCAATAAAAACACGTCCTCGAACGGCCGCCTCGTTGACCGTCCTTATCGCAAAAATCTGAGCTCCCTGCTTATCAACCGATTCCACCGATTGATTCATCAGCACGCGTACGCCGGCCTGGTCGAGCATCTCCAGAAACACTTGCTCCGCAACGCGTGAGTGCCAGACCTTGGCCCGCCTACGAGGGCTGCTGCCCGATCGTCCTGCTGCCTGAGTGAAGAATTGATCCGCGAGGCCGCCGAAAGTCGCATCGCGTGCCATGTGCTCGGATTCATCACGGTTCAGGCCGCTGGTCAACATCCCGCCGACGTGCTGCGTCGGCTCAAGAAGGATCACCGATGCACCTTCCCGGTGCGCGGCGATGGCCGCGGTGATCCCCGCAGGAGTCGCGCCGTATACGATCACGTCGGCTTCATACACGGCGCCATGGGATTGGCATCCCATCAGTGCCAGTGTCAGGAAACACCAGGCAAGCGCCAGCCGCAGGGTCTGGGCTCTTAGATACATCGGGGTCTCCTCAGGAATCCGGTACTACACCTGCCCGACGCCGCAGAAGTCCATTCAAGCGGTTCCTGCACTGTTGATCGGGCCAAATCAAGAATACGCCAAGACGTTAGTTTGAAAGACTATCGGGACCGCTTGGCCGAAAAAGCCGCTATTCGGATCGCCAAGAAAAAAGAAGCCCTGAAACAAGGCTTCTTTTGAAGCGGAGAGGGAGGGATTCGAACCCTCGGTACGGATATAATCCGTACGACGATTTAGCAAACCGTTGCCTTCAGCCGCTCGGCCACCTCTCCGGCAAGGGTGGGCCTTTCGGCCCGGACAGGGGATTGTATCAGCGCCGGCGGGGGCGGCAAGAAGGGCCGCCCGAGTGAGTTTGCGGGGCCTGCTAAACTACATATCACAGGTCGTATCTTCAGACCTCTCTTGAGACCAGAAGGATTCGAAGCCATGAAAAGACGCGAATTTCTAGCCCTGCTGACCGCGATGCTTGGAGCGCCGTCGGTGGCGTTATCACAGACGCTTTCCCGGACAGTGCAGGTTGATGAATGGGCGAAGACGAACGACCGGGTGTTCCTGGGTGGGGGCGTGTGGGCCAACCCGATGGAAGACTGGTGCGTGCGCGACGGCTGGGCAACGTGCTTGACCTCGGGCTCGGGGCGCAATATTCATTCCCTGCTTTATCAACTGACCAACCCGGCCAAGCCCTTCACGCTGTCGGTGGAGATCGAGCGGCCGGAGAACCTTCAGAGCGATGGCGGGGCGGGCTTTCGTATCGGTGTCAAGGCGGACATCGACGACCACCGCGCCTGCTGTTTTTCAGAGAACGGCCTGATCGCGGGGGTGCAGGACAACACACTCTTGCTGGGCAAGGCGAAGCAGAAGATCAGGGCCGCGCTGCCGGGGCATCTTCAGCTGATCCTTGTCGGTAAGCCAGAGGGCCAGAAAGTTGAGCTCACGCTGGCGGCGGCGGACCCGAAGACGGGCGCTGCGCTGGGTAAGGTTGTCACAACGGTTACCGGCTATGAGCTTTCAGGCAACATCGCGCTGTGCAGCCAGTTCACCGGGCCGGAGAAGCGGGATAATAACCCCGGCTACCGGATGCGCCATTGGGAGCTCTCTGGCGACGCGTTCACGGAATTCCCCGAGCGCGCCTTTGGGCCGATCCTCTGGTCGATGTACTCGCTGAGCAACAACCGTAACGAAGACGGCTATGTGCTCAAGCTCACCGCGCTGCTGGGTCCGATGGGCGACATGGATAACAAGAAAGTCGAGCTCTACATCTCGCCGCAGGGCAACACGCGCCAGCCGTGGGAACGCGTCGATACGGCGGAGCTTGACAAGGATGCATGGACCGCGACCTTCCACGTTCGGAACTGGAACTCGAAAGAGCCTTATTCCTATCTGGTGAGCTACACCGAAAAGCACTCTGATGGCAGTGGCACGGCACGCACGTGGTCCGGCACGATCCGCGCCAATCCGCAGGAGCGGCCGGTGCGCATCGGGACGTTGACCTGCCAGAACGCGGTGGGCTTCCCCTACAAACCCGTGGCGGACAACCTCAGCGCACTCGATCTGGACATGCTTTATTTCTCCGGCGACCAGCTGTACGAACAGCACGGGGGCTTTGGCATCATCCGTGACGATGCGAAATTGGCGATCCTCAACTACCTCCGCAAGTTCTACATGTTCGGCTGGTCGTTCCGCGAGCCGATGCGCCATGCACCGACGATCTGCCTGCCTGATGACCACGACGTGTTCCAGGGCAACATCTGGGGCGAGGGCGGCGCGCCGATGCAAGGGGAAGCCGACGGGGCGTCATCCAAGGGCGGATACGCGCAGCCCGCGAGGATGGTCAACGTCGTACACCGAACCAACTGCTCGCATCACCCGGATTTCGCCTCGCCCAAGCCGTGCCTGCAGGACATCAGCGTGTACTACGGCGACATGGTCTACGGCAGCATCAGCTTCGCGATCATCGCGGACCGGCAGTGGAAGTCCGGCCCGGAGAAGGCGGGCAACCCCACGAACGGCCGCATCGATCACGTGACGGATCCCAAGGCCGACGTCGCCGCATTCGACAAGCCCGGGCTCGTGCTCCTGGGCGAGAGGCAGGAAGAGTTCCTCCGTCAATGGGTCGGCGACTGGCGCAGCCACTCGATCAAGGTCGTGCTCAGCCAGACCGTCTTCGCAGGCGTCGCGACGCACCACGGCTCCTACGACGGATACCTCGTGGCGGACCTGGACTCGGGCTCCTGGCCACAGACCCCGCGTAACCGTGCGATCGAGCTGATGCGCCCGGCGATGCCCCTGCATATCTGCGGCGACCAGCACCTGGCCAGTATGGTGCAGTACGGCGTTGAGAAACAGCGCGACAGCAGCTGGGCCTTCTGTACCCCCGCGATCAGTGTCGGCTACCAGCGCTGGTGGAGGCCCGACGAGTTGGGCATGCCGCACGAGAACCGCCCCGCGCACGGCATCAAGAACACCGGCGAGTACCTCGATGGCCTGGGCAACAAGGCCTACGTCTATGCCGTGGCCAACCCCGGCGAGAATTTCAAGGAAGGCGGCGGCAACCGCTACGACTTCGCCCACCGCAAGAACAGCGGCTTCGGGGTGGTCACGATCGACCCGCAGGCGAAGACTTATACTTGCGAGTGCTTCAGGTTCCTCTGCGACGTGAAGGACGGCAGGAAGTCCAACCAATTCCCCGGATGGCCGGTGACGATCCATCAGGCGGAGAACAAGGGCGAGAACAAGATCCTCTAGGGCCCCAGGCCCCTCGCAGCATGCGCATATTGCAGGCGTTTTGCGATCGGACATGAGGCCCGGTGCAATTATTGCGTCGACGCAACGCGACGCGGTAGTTTTTCCATCTGCTCCTGCTTTTCTATGTGAGGATGGATGGTGATGTGTTTAAAGAAGATTGCCCCTTGGTCTGCCCATCGCGGATTTACACTGATTGAGCTTCTAGTGGTTATCTCGATTATCGCGCTGCTGATCGCGCTGCTTCTCCCGGCGCTTAGCGCAGCCCGATTATCGGCAAGGTCAACCAGCTGCACGTCCAATACCCACCAGCTGATGGTCGCGGCGATGGGCTACACCTCCGACCATAAAGATTTCGTGGTCCCCTCGTACAACATGACCGGCTTTGGCGCGGGCGATACGACGATCGACGGCTGGGGCCCGATCCTCGATCGAGACGGTTATGTGCCCGGCAGCCGAGAGCTTGAAGCCTCGGTGTTCACCTGCCCCGAAACGTATAACGTCGAGGGCATGGTGTCCGGCCAGACGAACAACATCGACGATACCAAGGGGTGGATGGAGTGGCCCAACACGCGCTTGTCGGGAGGCAGCGGCAACGTGCCGACGACAATCCCCGCGAAGGGTTTTGATCGCATCATCAAGGTCGCCTACTGGATCAACGCGGACAACCCCATCGGGGCGCAGCTTCCTGTACAGCAGATCAAATTCGCGACGCACTCGGATGGCTACGTCGGGACCAATGACGTGATGCGTCCCACGCCATACAGCTCCTTCCGGCGTCCGTCGGACCTGGTGTTCCTGGCCGATGGTCTCTACGCCGGTCGGCAGAGCGCCAATCGGCTGGGCTCGAGCAAGAGCCGTATCGGGTACCGCCACCCCGGTGGTGTTGGAACCGCCAACACCGCGTTTGCCGATGGCCACACCGAGCCGGTCGATGGGAACACGTTCCCGACGGGCAACGCCGCGTTGGACACCGTGAGCGGCCGGATGACGCTGTACGCCCGGCCTTGATCAGGATGTTTCATGGAGCTGGCTGCCCGGTCAATAAAAAAAGCAGCCCCTTAGACGGGACTGCCTTTTTGAGATCAAGAAGCTCAGGCGGCTGTTACTTGAGCTGCTGCCAGTAGTCGGCGGGCATGTCCAGCGCGAGCTGGAGTGCGCCGTTGGAGCCGGCGTAGAGCGGTTCTTCGACGACGGTGACCGAGGCGCCGCCGACGCGCTCGAGCTTGTCTTCGATGGCCTTGTTCAGGCCGTCCATCAGGCCGCCACCGCCGGAGAGGATGATGTTCTGGCGGAGCTGCTGCTGGAATTCGGGGTCGAATGTCGCGACGAGCTTGTGGATGGCGTCGACGATGGGGTCGACGAGGATGGAGCAGGCCTCGCGCACCAGGTCGGTGATGTCGTGGGGGGTGGGCTTACCGTCGACGGGGAAGTCGACGATGATCTTGTCCTTGGCGGTGTGGACGAAGCCGAACTTCTCCTTGATCTTCTTGATCATGGTGGTGTTGACCGAGGCCTTGGGGTAGGTCTTGTTGATCAGCTCGAGCATCTTGGCATCGACGTTGTCGCCGGCCAGCTCGAGGGTGATCTGGTCTTCGGCGCTGGGGACGGTGCCGTGCATACGGCAAAGGTCGGTGGTACCTGCACCGATATCGACGACCAGGACGTCGGAGATGCGTTCCATGCCGTAAGCGACGCAGAACGGTTCGGTGACGATCATGATCGAGTCGAAGGTTCCCTTGGCGACGTCGAGGATGGCCTGCTTGTTGGCGATGGAGGCTTCGGAGGGCACGCCGATGACGCCGTAGAGCGATTCACCGCGTCCGGGCTCGCACATCTCGACGAGCTTGGCGATCAGTTCGCGGGCTGCTTCGAGGTTGCGGTCCTTCTCGCCGTCGGACTTGATGACACCCTTGGCCAGGGGGCGGTAGAGGTCCAGCGACAGGCGGTTATCGATCGCTTCCTTGCCGTAGATGATGTCGCGGCCGCCGAACTTCTTGGACGAGACCGCGTCGCGGGGCCAGCCGACGTAGGACTCGAGGGTCTTGCGCACGCCGTTGGCGCAGGAGATGGACGACCGGCTGGTGCCCAGGTCGATGCCGATATAGAGGGCGTTTTCGGCAATCTTGCCGCTGTCATCTGTCGTGGGTTGGGGCTTGCTCATGGGTAAATCTCCGTTTTCTTTCAGGTTTGTTTCTGATCGGTTGGTTCGTTAAATCGTTGTTGCGTTACGTTGCCTGTCGTTCTGAAAAAATATTTCTATGCGGGTGTTCCTCCGGGTCCACCGGCTTCGCCGGTTTCTTTCTTTTTTATCTGGCGATGCAGCTCGAGGTTGGTCTCGAAGATCTCGAGCAGGATCTTGTCGTTCTTGGGGTCCCTGACCTGCTTCATCAGCCGGCCCGTCGGGCCCTCCCCGCCACCGATGTAGCCGCCGCGTCGGATGGCCATGGTCAGTTGTGCGAGCTGCTTCTCGAGGCGGAGCACGACGTTGTTCAGTCGGCCGATCTGGTCTTCAAATGCGGTCTGCTGTGGCGACAGCTCCGAGGTGAGGTTCTTGTTGTCGCCGAACATCTTGGTCAGCGCTTCTTCGACACGGCGCAGGGTCTGGTTGGGGTTGTCCCCGCCGCCGCCGGTCTGCTGGAGAGTCTTGGCCATGACCGACAAGACGTTGTTACGGATCTTGTCGCGGTCGATGACGCGAACGCGTTGGCCACGGTAGCGCTTCCAGAGGTCGTCGACGTTGACCTGCGTCGAAGCGACGTCCAGGGCCGAGTCGATCTGGCTTGCGACTTCGGGGTCGTGCCCGCTGGGTGCGGGAGCTTGCATCATGCGTGGGTCTTCGCGCAGTGATTGGCAGACGATGCCGTTGTCCGACATCAGGCGGAAAGCCTCGTCGGCGGTGGCGGCTTCGACATGTCCCTCGACGGGCTTGCCGTTCTCGCGCAAAAGGCCTCGGAATCGGTATCGCACAGTGGGGTCCTTGGGTCGGGGTCTGATCGCGTGGAGTGGGTAGGCCACAATCATGAACCGCGATCAAAGCCGGGTCAATCTAAATTGACACTAGCCCCGATAATCAGTTCCGGCTGTGACGCCTATATCAGGCCTACCGCCCGGTCAGCAGCTGCTGGATGACCTGGCGGGCGTAGTCGGCGGGCAGGGCGTAGGTCGCGGTCCGGCCGTAACGGGCGATATTAATGCCTACCGCCTCGCCGTCGAGGTTGATCACCGGCCCACCGATATCCTGGGCCCAGATCACTGCGTCGTGCGTCAGGGCCTGGGGGAAATCGGTACGCCGATCAGAAAGCTTGCCGCCACGGGCACTTAGCATCTGTGCCGCCGAGGGTCGATCGCTGTCGTCCTTGGGGGCTTGGGCATCAAGAACTAGGTTGTTCACCTTAGGAGGGATCGTCCGGGCTTCAACGCCGACGACGGCAATCGCCATTGGTCGGCCGCCCGCGTCAGGCACCGCGAGTAGGCTGCCAATTGCCGGGGTCTGGTCGGCCCAGCGGACGGCGGTCAGGCCCTGGGCGGGGATCTTAAGCAGCGCCAGGTCATCAGGCCCGCTCCCGTTGAGGGTCATCGCGGCATAGTCCGTGCCCGAGAGGCGTACGGTCACAGGCCCGACCAGTTCGCTGGCCTTGGTGACGATGTAGCCATCCTCCCGGACCACCGTGCCCAGCGCGACGGCCTGGCCCCGGCAAATGATCTGTGCGGTCACCGGACCGGCCAGCGACACGCTGGGCTCGAACCGCGCGAGCACGTGGTCGGCGATCTTGCCGTGCGTCCGGCGCATGTCCTGGCCGATCTCCTCAAGCAGGCGCTCGCGCTTCTTCTCGAGGATGAGCATGCGCGTCTTGATCGACTGCTTGCTCACATCGCTCTGCTCTTTGAGGTCATTCAGCGGCGCGTCGGCCTGCTCGATCTGTTCGGCACGCTGCTGACGCTCGGCGATCCGCTGCTGGTAATCGCGGATCTGCTCAAGCAGGTCTTCACGCCCGAGCAGCTTGGCGGCATCTTCAGGCGCTAGCGCGATCAAGCCGTCGGGCTGGCGGCGCGACTCGAGTTGCTGCTTGAGGGCGTCGTCGCCGGCGCTGATTCTCCGGACGAACTCTCGCTCGATGTCGTCCGGCAGCGATTCGAGGCCGGGGATCGGTGACTTCACGGGCTCGGGGTTTGTGGTGAGTTCCTGCGGCTGCAGCAGGGCGTCCCACTGCGCGAGGTAGGCGCTGATGGGCACGTGGCGGTTGACCAGCACGCTCATGCCGATGTTGCTGTGGATGCCGATGACTTTGCCTTCGAGGTTAAACAGCGGCCCGCCCGAGTCGCCGGAGATCACCGTGCAGTCGGTGGTGATCCACTGCTGATCGCTGGAGCGTGCGGAGATGTGCAGCGCTCGGCCCAGGCGCATCGGCGCGGGGCGGTCGGTCTGGATGCCTCCGCCGTGGCCGAACGCAACAACCCAGTCGCCCTCCCATACCGAGTCGGGTTCGGCGATCGGTGAAAACGTGTAAGGCCCGGGGTCGGTGATACGGGCCATGCCCGAGTCGACCGTGCGGTTGACGCCCAGGGCCTTGGCCTTGACCTGCTTGCCGTCGGCCAGCACGACGACCACCTCGCCGCCGACCTCGGGCAGCACGTGAGCCGCGGTGAGGACCAGGCCCGACTCATCGACGATCACGCCGCTGCCCATGCTCCCGCCGGGCACCGCGATCCCGACGGTTGCGCCGCGGCAGCGCTCGACCAGGCCGTTGAGCCTCTGGCTCAGGGCCTCAAGCTCGCTTTGGGTATCGCTCTCTGCACGCACCGCCGACGCTGCACCCAGCATCGCGATCGCAAGGATCCAGCAGGCCCATCGTCGGATAAGCGGCATCGGGGGACTCCATCGGCGGCCGGCGGGGGTCGTGGCCGGCCCACTCCTAAGATACGCATGAGACCGTGGAAAGGTCCAGTTTATTTTTACGCAGACACCCCCGGAGGGTGCGTTGAACAAAAAACCCACGGCCGGGCCGTGGGCTACAGGGGGTATGCTTGTTTTTATAAGCGGGCGGCTTAGAACGTGTACAAAAGTATTGACGAGCCGCGACCGCGTGGAGCGGTCAAACAAGTACCCAGCGTATTCGGGCTCGGCCCGCTCCCTGACGGCCGCGGCTCGTTTTGCAGACTACTTTCTATACACTCGCTTAGAACTTCCACACCAGCGCGATGTAGTAGTCGAAGTCGCTCTTCTTGGTTCCCGGCGAGACCTTCGAGTCGTACTCGTTAGCCACGCCGATCTTCAGGTCCATGCCCTTGTCGCGGTTGATGTTGATGATGTAGTCGAGCGTGGTGATGTTGCGGAACTCGCCTGCTTCTTCGAGCGAGGGGTACAGCGTGTTGGAGAAGCCGATCGATTGGTTGTCAGCGATCTTGTAGTCCGCCTCGACGCCCAAGAGCGCTTCGGGCGTGAACCCCTCGTCCGCGCTTCCGAACTCCTGATTTCCGCCCAGACCGGCACGGCCTCGGAGGTTGAGCTTGTCGGTCTCGATGAACTGGTAACCGATGCCGCCGAACGCGCTGGCCCGGTGCTCCCAGTCCTGGAAGTCGTCCCAGTCGTAGCGCAGGTTGCCGAAGTAGAAATAGTCGTGCTCGGGCAGCAGCCAGTCCTTAGTGAGCTCGGCATAAAAATTGTTGTCCGACACCACGCCGTCCGAGACCGCGCGGCGGTAGAGCATGTCGAGCAGCCAGCGGTCGCGGTCGTCTTCGTAGTCGCCCTTGAAGCCGGCGCGGAACGTCGCGTTCTCCGAGTTGCCTGAAGACCCGTTGAGCCCCAGCTCGAGCTGGCGGTTCCAGCCCTGCAGCAGCCCGCTGCCGCCCAGGCCGTCGTCCGATGATCGCTCGGCCTCGAGCGCCGCGGCCTTCTCTGCCGCGGCCTGTTCAGCCAGTGCAGCTTTCAGCGCGTCGGCGTCTTTGTACTCGGCCTTGATCTTGATGTGAGGGATCTTGATCTCGCCCAGCGACGGGTGCTCGATGGTCACGCCTTCCGTATCACGCGCAACCACCGGCGCGTTGATTACGTCACCGTCCTGCAACAGCAGCGTATCGGCTGACGCGGACCCGCACGATGAGGCGACCAGAGCAGCAGTCAGAAATCGTTTCATTTACCGGTTCCTTGAGGGTGTTGATCGAAATCAGATCGACTGTCAGACGTTTTAAGCATCCAGCTTTTTCAGGTGAACATCCATCTGCGGGAACGGGATGCCGATGCCCGCCTCGTCCAGGTGCATCTTTACCGCCCGAGTCAGCGCTTCCTTGACCGTCCAGAAATCATCACGCTTGGCCCAGAACCGCACAACCCAGTTCACCGACGAGCTGCCCAGGTCCACCAGCATGACCTGATACCCACGGTCCTGTCCTGTGACCATCATCTGGCTGATTGACTGAACTGCATTTGTCAGCACCTCGCGTGTCTGGTCGATCGATGCGGAGTAGCTGATCCCGACGTTGACATCGACGCGGCGCTCGGGGTGGTGCGTGATGTTCTCGATGGTCCCGCCGTAGATCGAGCTGTTGGGCACGATGATGTGGCGGTTGTCCGGCGTGTCGAGCGTGGTGGTGAAAAGCTCGATGGCGTAGACCTTGGCGGTGACGCCCGCGGCGTTGATAACGTCCCCAACCTTGAACGGACGGAAGATCAGCAGCATCGCGCCGGCGGCGAAGTTACTCAGCGTGCCCGACAGCGCCATGCCGACCGCAAAGCCCGCGGCGGCGAGGACAGCGGCGAAGCTGGTGACCTCGATCCCGCACAGGCTCAGCGCGAACATCACGCCGATCACGAGAATCAGGTAGTACACCAGCTTGCCGAAGAAGCGCGAGAGCGTGATGTCGATCTTCGCCTTCTCCGAGCCCTTGCGGACCATGTTGGACACGATCTTGCCGACGATGAAAGTCACGATGAGGATCGCGAGCGCGCCGACCACCGGCAGGCCGTATTTCATGAAAAAGTCCAGCGCGCCGCTCGTGTCGCCTTTCATCAGGCCGCTGAGCGCCTCTTTGCCCGAGTCGGCGACGTGACTGAGCTTCTGGTCCGAGGTCGGAGCAGCAGGAGTATCTGCGCCAGCGGTTTGTGCTAATAGCAGCAAGTTCATGGGGGTGTTCTTCCTGTGTTTTCTCGGGAATACAGGGGCGGGCCGCCCCGTCCGGATCGGCGAACAATATATCTCATATCCCACACACCAGTACGAGCAAGACCCCGTGTTTCATCGCTACACTTCACGCCATGCGGATCACGACCTGGAATGTGAACGGTTTGCGCGCGGCGCTGCGCAAGGGATTTGTTAAACACCTCGACGCCATCGCGCCCGACGTGCTGCTCCTGCAGGAAGTCCGCGCGCTGCCCGACCAGCTGCCCGAGGATTGGCGCGAGCCCGACGGCTGGCACGTCATCTGGAACCCGGCGCAGAAGCTCGGCTACTCGGGCACCGCCGTGTGGTCACGACACCCCATCACGGCCCACAGCCTCGGGCTGTCGGGCCGAGATAAAGACGAAGAAGGCCGGATCATCAGCGTCGAAGTCAACGGCGTCGGGCTGTCGAGCGTGTACCTGCCCTCGGGATCGTCCAGTGAACTCCGACAAGCAGAAAAAGAAAAGTGGATGAAACGCTTCAGGCCCTGGGCCGACGAGCGACGCAAGGCCGGCCAGCCTTTTATCTTCGGCGGCGACCTCAACATCGCACACACCCCGCGCGACATCTTCCACGCCAAGTCCAACGAACAGACCTCGGGCTTCCTCCCGCACGAGCGTGTATGGATGGGGCAGGTCATCGACAGCGGCTGGCGCGACCTGGTGCGCGAGGACTACGACGCTCTGCTCGCCTCATCCGGCGACGTGGCGAAGCGTTTCGGCGTCGAGGGCGAGGGCATCAACCCAGCGGTACACGGGCCCTACTCGTGGTGGTCCAACCGCGGCGGGGCACGCGCGAGTAACCGCGGGTGGCGCATCGACTACCTGCTGGCCAACGCGCCGGCCGCCGAGCGATTCGTCGCCGCGCACATCCACCGCGCCGGGGGCCTGGAAGTCTCTGACCATGCGCCGGTGTCGATCGATCTGGAAGATTAGAATGCTCCGATGATCGCACGCATCACCGGCAAACTCGTGGACCTGCAGGGCGACAACGCCTATGTCGAAGCATCGCCCGGCATCGTGTACGAGCTGATGCTGCCCGCCTTTGCAGCGCACCGCCTCGCGCCCTCGCTCGGCCAGACGGTCACGCTGCACACGCTGCAGTACCTCGAGTCGCAGAACCAGGGCGCATCGTTCCTGCCGCGACTGGCCGGGTTCCTGACGCCGATGGATAAGGCGTTTTATCTGCAGCTGATCACCGTCAAGGGCATCGGCAACAAGCGTGCTCTGCGTGCCCTGGTGCTGCCCACGGACCAGGTCGCGATGGCGATTGCCGACCGTGACATCAAGCTCTTGCAGACGATGCCGGAGATCGGCAAGAAGACCGCCGAGACGATCGTGCTGACCCTGCGCGAGAAAGTGGACGTGTTCCTGAACGCCCCACGCGCTGCAACGCCCAACGACCCGGACCTCGCCGCCGGGAGTTCAGCAGCAGCGAGCTCGGCCCCGGGCTCGATCGCTCGCGGTGCCGTCGAAGCGCTCGTGTCGCTGGGTGAAAACCGTGTGCAGGCGCTGACCTGGGTCGATCAGATCATGCAGGATCAAGACCGGCCCGAGACGATCGAAGAGCTGATCGCCGCGGTCTACCGCGTCAAGGCGGGGTGACGCTGCGTCGCGAAGCCGCGTTGCTTCTATTGCTGATTCCAATCAAGTTCAACTATGGACGATACACCGCTGTGCACCCCGGCGCTTCGCCGACGCTTACGGATACAAGTCGGCAGTTGCCCGGAATTCCCGGCTTCACGCGCTGCGCGATCGCCCACGCGACGCGCTCGGCGGTGGGGTTGATCTTCAGGCCTCCCTTGCCGTCGGTGAACGGCTGACAGCGGTTGAGGTCGTTGTTCTGCCAGGGCGCGATGGCGTCCTTTAACAGTCGCTCGATCAGGTGGAAATCGCAGACGGTTTCGATGTCGTCCAGCTCATCGGCGGCGACGGTGACGGTGACGGGCCAGTTGTGGCCGTGCACCGGCTCGAGCGAGCCGTCGGGCAGGCGGATCGCGTGGGCGGCGGCGAAGGTGGCTTGGACCGTGATCTCGTACATGAGTATGCCTACACTAACGTCTTATGGCCCAGCACGACAACAGCATTGACCCCCAGGTCCAGCCGATCGTCGGCATCGACCTGGGTACGACCAACTCGCTGGTGGCGTACTGCGATGAGCGTGGCCCGCGCGTTTTGCCGGGGCCCGACGGCAGGGCGATCCTGCCCAGCGTGGTCCGGCTGAGCGAAACCGATGGCCAGGCGCAGGCGATCGGCACCGCGGCGCGCAGCACGGCGGTCGAGTACCCCGAGCGCACGATTCATAGCGTCAAGCGCCTGATGGGCCGGGGCATCGCGGACGTGCAGGGCGAGCTTGAGCACCTGCCGTACCAGGTCGTGAGGGGGGCGAACAACACCGCTCGCGTCGCGGTGGGGCAGCACATCGTGAGCCCGCAGGCGATCAGCGCGATGATCCTGAATGAACTTAAGCGATGGGCCGAGGCGTCGCTGGGGCGCGAGGTGCGCAAGGCGGTGGTGACGGTGCCGGCCTACTTCGATGATGCGCAGCGCCAGGCCACGCGCGACGCGGGACGCATCGCCGGGCTTGAGGTCGTGCGCATCGTGAACGAGCCCACGGCCGCGGCGCTGGCGTACGGATTGGGCGGCAGCTCGCCCTCGATTGCAAAGCGATCGAACGACGGCAAAGCCGTCACGCTGAGCACCAAGTTCAACCCCGAGGCCTGCGCGTCTGACGACACCCAGCCTCGGGCCTCAAGCCCAAGGCCTAACCAGACCATCGCCGTGTACGACCTGGGCGGCGGGACGTTCGACATCTCGATCCTGCGGCTTGAGCAGACCGAAAACGGCGCGGTCGATCAGGTGCTCGCCACCGCGGGCGACACGCACCTGGGCGGCGACGACATCGACCAGATGATCATCGAACGGGTCACGAGCGAGATCCGCAAACAGTTCGGCACATCACTGAGCTTCCCGCCCGCGACACGTCAGGCGCTGCGCAACTTCGCCGAGGCGACGAAGATCAAGCTGTCCAATGATTCTTCAGCCGATCTTGTGATCGACCTTGGCGGGGGCAAGGTTTATCAGCGGACGATGACGCGTGATGAACTCGAGGTGATGGCGCAGCCGTGGATCGAGCGCACGCTCGTTGCGTGCCGGCAGGCGCTGCGCAGCAGCGGTCTGACGGTGAAGGAGATCGACCGCGTGGTGCTGGTCGGCGGGTCGACGCGGATGCCCGCGGTGCGTGAGGCGGTGGGCGCGTTTTTTGAAGCGGAGGCGTATACCGCGCTGGACCCCGAGCAGGTCGTCGCGCTGGGCGCGAGCGTGCAGGCGGCGCGACTAGCGGGCGCGCTGCCGGCGGGGCAGAGCGGGGGGCTCTTGCTGGATGTGATCCCGCTGTCACTGGGCATCGAGACGATGGGCGGCGCGGTGGCGAAGCTGATCACGGCCAACAGCACGATCCCCGCGCGCGCCAGCGAGATCTTCTCGACCTATGCCGAGGGCCAGACCAAGGTCGCCATCAACGTCTACCAGGGCGAGCGCGAGCTGGTGAAGGATTGCCGCCTGCTGGGCTCGTTCGAACTCACCGGTATCCCGCCGATGCCCGCGGGCCTGCCCAAGCTCGAAGTGACTTTTGTCGTCGATGCCAACGGCGTATTGACCGTGACGGCCACCGAGCAGCGCAGCGGCCGACGCGCTCGCACGCAGGTCGTGCCCAACCACGGCCTGACGCGCGAGGAGGTCGAGCAGATCGAGCGCGACTCGTTCGCTCACGCTCTGGACGACATGAACGCGCACCGGCTGATCGACCTGCGCCTCAACGCCCGGCTGGACATCCGCAACATCCGCAAGCAGCTTGACCGCGTCGGCGGCGCGATCGACACGGCCTACCGCGGCCAGATCGAAGCGCACATCGGCAAGGTGCAGGCGATGATCGATGCGGCGGATGACCGGGTCGATGCCGGCGCGTTCCAGCAGGCGATGCACGACATGGACCACGCGACGCTGCGCCTGGCCGAGGTCGCGATTGCGCAGACGCTTCGGTCGGATATCACAAGCAGTGAATGAAGCCCTCTAGCGACGCCTCGACGGGTGCCTTGGTCAGTGGTCCGTCGAGGCGTCGCTCGACGGCTTCGGCTTACCTGTATTTCGCCTTATCATGGTGTCATGCTTTACCGCTGGCAGCAGGGCGATGTCGTGGTCTACCGATCACCGGTGCTTGATGCGCTGGGTATCCCGCACGGCTTTGGCACGCGCGATGGAGATCATGATGCGATTGCGAAAATGATCGGGCTCGGCGGCAGGCCATGGGTCAGTGTTCGGCAGGTGCACGGCCACGCGGTGCATATCGAGGATCACGCGCCCGCAGTGGAGAGTTCGCCGCGCTGCGATGCCGACGCCGTCGTGCTGACCCGCCCCGATGCGGTGACGCGCATCCTCACAGCCGACTGCGTGCCGATCCTGCTGGCGTCGGCCGATGGGAAGAAGGTGGCCGCGGTGCACGCGGGCTGGCGCGGGCTGGTCTCGGGCGTGGTGACCGAGGCGGTCGATGCGCTGGCGTGCCGTTTTGTCGCGGCGATCGGGCCCTGCATCGGGGTCCAGCGTTTCGAGGTCGGCGAAGAAGTCGCTGAGCAATTTGACCCGCGCTTTGTCCGGCGTGACCTGGGCTGCCGACCGCACGTGGACCTGCGCGCCGCAACCTATGCGCTACTGCAAGACCTGGGCGCTAGCCAGATCGACAAGACCGACCGCTGCACCGCGCACCACGAGCAGGAGTTCTTCAGCCACCGCCGCGACGTCACGCAGCGCGGCCTCGAGACCACCGGCCGGATGTCGAGCGTGATCGGGCTGGCTTAAACCAATTCCTCAAGCACTTCCAGCGCCGCCGCTGCGTGGGCGCTGCCGCCCTCGGCGTCGAGGTGCGCGGGCGCGACCATCGCCAGTAGTGCTCGGTAGATCTTCGCCAGTTCGGACCAGTTGTCGCCGGGCGAAAGGCCGTAGTCACGCATGTAGTGCGCGATGAGCTTGGCGGGTTTGGCTGCGTCGAGAGCCTTGGGGTGCGCCCAGTAAAGGTGCTCGAGGTAGACCGCGTCTTCGACCCAGTGGCCGGGGTGGACGGCGGCGAGGTCAAAGAGCGTGGCCGGTCCATCGGGCGGGGCGTAGCGAGACATGGCGTTGCCCAGGTGCAGGTCGCCGTGGCACCAGTAGCCCGTGTCACGCGAGCGCCAGGTCTTGAGCCAGCCGGGCAGTTTTTTCCCCGTCGCCTTGAGCGCGGCGCGCCAGCGCTGGGAGTGTGCGATGGTGTCTCTGCTGATGTGGTCACGCGACTGCTTGAGCTGACTCTCCCAGTCGCGCGGTGTATGCGGATCGGTCAGGGGGACCAGGCGTGCGCTGGCGTAGAAATTTGCTGCGGCGTCGGCGAGCAGGTCGAAGCGGCTTGCGCCCCACTTGGTCCCCAGCGGTCCGTGGGGAAGCCGCTCCATCACGACCCAGGCCAGGTCGTAGCCGCCGAGTTCGCAGCCGTGGGCGTAGACCCGCGGGGTGACTTCATCGCAAGACAGTTGCACGAGCCAGCGCCGCTCGCCCGGGGGGACGGGCATCTTGACCACGGCCGGTCGTTGGAGGCCTTGGTCGTCGGTCCAGTCTGCGTAGCCGGTCAGTGCGCCGCCGCGTTGCCAGTCGGTGCGGAACCATTGGAGGTTGGTCAGCCTTCCCGCGCAGCAGCTAAGGAGGACCGGCGCGAGAGTGGCGCCGAAGGGCTGGAAGGCGGTATCTTTCGGGAGCGGGCTTGGAGAGGTGGAAGCGGGCAGGACCTCGAAGGGGTCGGGGTCGGGCTTGGGTCGAACGGTTCTGGCCCGGGCTGGCGCGGCACCCAGGCCAAGGTGGTGTTCGGGGGCATCGGGCTGGTCCATCAGTCCGCCTTTCGTAGGTCAGGGGCTGAGGTGAGACGTGAGATGCAGGCCGGCACTCAAACCTACCCGGGGATTGATTTTCGGGCAAGACAATTTTTCGGGAATTGCTTACGATCCGTCGGGATCAGGTTTTATTGCCCCTTTCAAAAGGAAAAGACATGCGTGACCAGCGTTTGGACAAGCTCGCCGAGGTACTGGTGCACTACTCGGTCGGGGTGAAGCCGGGTCAGATGGTGCGAATCCGCGGGGATCAGGTCGGCGGTCCGCTGCTCGAGGCGATCTACGAAGAGGTGCTCAAGGCCGGGGGCCACCCGCTTTTGCGTATGAACCGGGACGCCTGCACCGACATCTTCCTGCAGTCCGCAAGCGAGTCGCAGCTGAAGTACATCAACCCGGTGGCGATCGCGGAGGTCGAGTCGATCGACGCGGACATCGCGCTGTGGGCGGATGTGAACACCAAGTCGGCCACGCGCGTGGACCCCAAGCGATCGGGGCTCGTGTCTGCTGCGCGTAAGCCGATCTTCGAGGTCTTTATGAAGCGCGCTGCCGCCGCCGACTTCCCCGACCAGTACCCCGGCGTCAGGCCTCTGAAGTGGGTCGGCACGCAGTTCCCCACGCAGGCCAGCGCGCAGGACGCCGAGCGATCACTGCGTGAGTATGAGGACTTCGTCTTCAAGGCCGGCTACCTCGACCACGACGACCCCGCGTCGGTCTGGCGTGGCATCCGCGAGAAGCAGCAGCGCGTTGTCGACTACCTCACCGGCAAGTCGTTGCTCCACTTCCAGGCCGCCAACGGCACCGACCTCAAGGTCAACGTCGACGGCATGACCTGGGTCAACTGCGCCGGAGAGTCAAACTTCCCCGACGGCGAAGTGTTCACCGGCCCAAACCTCAGGCACGCAGAGGGCGGGGTCAACGGCGTCGTGCGCTACTCGTTCCCCGCGGTGCACAACGGCCGCGAAGTCCACGACATCGAGCTCACGTTCAAGCACGGACGTGTCGTCAACGCCAAGGCGAGCAAGGGCCTGGACTTCCTGGAAGCCATGCTCGACCAGGACGAGGGCGCGCGCAACCTCGGCGAGATCGCCATCGGCACCAACTACCAGATCACCGAGTACACCAAAAACACCCTGTTTGATGAGAAGATCGGCGGCACCTTCCACGCGGCGGTCGGCGCCGGCTACCCCGAGACCGGCAACACCAACCCCTCCGGCCTGCACTGGGACATGGTCTGCGACCTTCGGCCCGGCGGCACGATCACCGTCGATGGCGAGGTCATCTCACGCAACGGCAAGTTTGTATTCGACGGCTGGCCGGGCAACTGATTCATGGTGGCCGATGAGCTTGCGCAAAATTAGTTCTGCGTCGCTTCCCAGGCGGCGACGGCTTCTTCGAGCTCCTTCTTGAACGCAGCGACGGCCGCGTCTTCCGCTTTGACCTGCGCCAGCTCGAACTTCAGCGACTTGACGTCCTTGAGGTCGCTGATCGGCCCTGTCCCGGCCAGGTAGTCTTCGAGCGTCAGTAAAAGCTCGGCCTTGTTCTTTTCGACCCGGACGCCCTTGATAGGGCTGATCTCGCCGGGCAGGGCGAACGTCTGGCTGAACGACAGGCCCGTCATCGTCGCACGCGTCTGCTCACGCTCTTCCTGCGGCGTGGGTTGGTGTTCGGGGATGATCGAGAGGATCGGCCCGCCGGTGAGTGTCAGCGTCGCGCCCTCGCCTTCACGGGTGTAGATGTAGCGCGCGGGCCTGCCCTCGCCCAGGTCGGCGATGCGAACCTTGTTGATGTCGCGGAAGTACATCGTGTAGGTCAGATAGCTAAAACCGTCATGCTCTTCACGCTCGGGTTCGCTGAACGCAACGACGCCCTGGGCCTTGCCCTTCATCGCCTGCGGGACGACCTCCTTGAACGGGTCTTCCTTATTCTGTTTTGCCAGATCGACCAATTGCGCGTTGAGCGCAAAGGTCATCTGCATCTTGCCCGAGCCGTCGGGCATCAGGGTCAGCGCCTGCTTGAGTTTCACACAGCCGGTGAGCAGCAGCGTGAGCGTCAAGACCGCTGCGAGCGTATGTTTACAAGCGCATTGCATCATGCTCGGTCCTTTTGGTCGTGTACTGCTTCTCGCCGGTGCCGGTAGCGGGTATAACGATTCTATTCGATCCATTACTCGAGTTCAGCCATGCATTGGAAAAAGGGCTTTGTGATGCGTGTTGCGTTGGTCGCTTGGGCATGTTTTTTTTTAGTGTGCTCGCCTGAGGCGCAGAGTCAGGAGCAATCTCAGCCACGCACGGGCGCCTACGAGATGAAATTCTCCGAGCGCAGCCCTGGATCGAACCCGCAATCGATGGCGAAGATCGCGCACTGGCCTCTGGAGCAGATCAAGGACTACGACCTCGCGGACCACAGCTTCCAAGTCGTCGTGCCCGAGGCGTATGACGGGTCCGAAGCCTACGGCCTGATCGTGTTTATCCACCCGAACGAAAGGGTCACGCTGGAGAATCTATACGCCCGCTCGATCGCCGATTCGCTCGCGAACCAAAAGCTGATCTGGGTTTCATTCGATAAGGCGGGCAACACGGTGCTATCGAATGTCCGCATGGGGCTGGCGCTCGACGCGGTACACAACCTTGTAAAGCAGTACCGCATCAATGAAGATCGTGTGTATGTCTCGGGCCTGTCGGGAGGCGGTCGGTTGTCGTGCATGTCGGCGATTTATTACCCGCAAGTCTTTAAAGGCGCGATCCCTATCGTCGGATCGATGTACTTCCGCGATGTGAAGCTGCCGCAAGACCCCGAACTGCGAAGGCTCATCAGGGCAGACGGGCTGGAGGGCAAGACTGTTTGGCCTCGGGGCCTGATCGAGCCGGGCCGGCGCATTTTGGACGCAATGAAGAGCGACCAGCGATGGGTGCTGATCACCGGCGACAAGGATTTCAACATGCCGGAGATGCGGGCGCATTTTGAACAGGGCTTTGAGCGCGACGGCTTTGAGCATGTGACGTATATGGAGATCCAAGGCATGGGCCACGAGTATCCCGATGCAGTCGCATTTGATAAAGCGATCACGCTGCTCGATGAGCCGCTGAGCGGCCGGCCCAACCCCGACCTGCCGCCGGCCGACGAAAAAACGCAGTTGCAGGCGCAGCATCGGCTTGAAGTCGCGATCAAATCGCTTGAGAAAGAACACGCGCGGGGCGTCATGATGCTCAAGCGATTGATCAAGGATTTTCCCAACACCGAAGCGGCGAACACCGCGTGGCAAGAACTGGAAAAGCTTGGGGAGAATTAAAAACCCGCCGCGGTTAGCGCCGCGACGGGTAGATAGGATGGAATCGTTTTTTGGCGATTTTTAGCCGCGGGCCGTCTTGAACTGCCCGACCAGGCGCTGCAGGGATTCTGCACGCTGGCTGAGCTGGCTGGCGGCGGCGGCGGCCTGGTTGGTGCCCTCGTTGGTCTGGCGCGTGACCGAGGCGATCTGCTCGATGTTGCGGCTGACTTCTTCGCTGGCGGCCGACTGTTCTTCGGCGGCGGCGGCGATGGACTGGACCATGGCCGAGACGTCCTGGGCCGATGCGACGATCTGCTTGAGCGCGTCGCCGGCCTGCTCGGCCTTCTTCACGCCGGTGGTCACCTGCTCGGTGCCGGCGTTCATCTTCTTCACGGCCATGCCCGTCTCGTCCTGGATGGCCTGGATCGAACCAGCGATCTCTTCGGTGGCCTTGGTCGTGCGGTCGGCGAGCTTGCGCACCTCGTCGGCGACCACCGCGAAGCCGCGGCCGTGCTCACCCGCACGCGCCGCTTCGATCGCGGCGTTCAGGGCCAGCAGGTTGGTCTGGTCGGCGATGTCGTTGATGACCGTGATCACTTCGCCGATCTGCTCGCCACGCTTGCCCAGTTCCTGGACGCTCGCGGCGGAGGAGGACACGGCCTCATTGATCGACTTCATGCCGGTGATCGTGTCGTTCACGACGCTGCCGCCCTCGGTCGCGATACGTCCGGACTCGTTGGCGGAGTTCGCTGCGTCGGCGCTCTTGCGGGCCACCTCGATGACCGAGGCGGACATCTCCTCCACGGCCGAGCTCACTTGCGTGATCTGTGAGGACTGCTCGTTCATGCCGGCGGCGATCTGCTCGGCGCTGGCGGCGATCTGGGTCGATGCTGCCGCGACGTCGGTCGAGGCGCTGGTTACTTCGGCGATGACGTCGTGGATCTTGGTCACGAAGGCGTTGAACCACGTGCCCAGCTGCCCGATCTCGTCGTTGCTGTTGACGTCGATACGCTGGGTGAGGTCGCCCTCGCCCTGGGCGATGTCTTTGATGCGTTCGATCAGCAGCGTCACGGGCTTGCCGAACATGAACCGCAGGGCAAAGATGAACAGGACCACCGCACCGATGACCATCGGCACGACAAAGATCAGCACGCTGGTGGTCGCTTCCTGAACATCACCATCGACCTTGCTCAAAGGCATCATGACGTGGAAGGCGCCGTGCATATCGCCGGCCTTCCAGTTCTCCATCTGGAAGCCCAGCACGTCCTTGCCGTCCTTGGTCGGGCTGGTCGCAGGGTCACCATGGCAGAGCATGCAGTCCTGGGTCAGCTTGATCGCACGCATGTAGTGCAGGGTGTTGCTTGCGGGGTCGACGCGCGAGAGGACTTCGTCGCCGCCCTTGTCGACCTGGTCTTCGAGATCGCTCAGGAGCTTGGCCGCGAAGGTGCCGCGTTCATTGAAGTCGGCGTCGCCCTCGCGTGCGTCGGGCTCGTTGTTCTTGTTGCGCGCGTCGAAGGAGCTGATCTGGAACGCGATCTTCTCATCGGCGGCGGCGCGCTCGGCGGCCTTCCAGCCGGCGACGACCGGCAGCGTGCCAAAGATGCGCGACTTGGTGTAGTCGTACTTCTCGCCACGGGCTTCGGCGGCCTTCTTCTCGGTGATCAGCTCGTTCAGCAGCGTCTCGTTGTCGAATGCTTTTGCGGCCTGGAGCTCGCCGACGTAAGTGTTGGTCTTGCCCGCCAGCGCGGTGAACGCGGAGGCCTTCTCGACCATCGACTTGTTCGCCGCGTCGCGGTGCTTGTTGATAAACACGACGTTGTTGACAACGACAATCAGCGTGATGATCGTCAGGGTCAGCCCGATGATGCGGACACCCAGACTCAGTGACTTGAACTTCTGGATCAGCGTTTTCATGGATCAGCCTCGATGGGTTGTTGTAGGAACAACGTCAGTGAAATCCCCCGTACAACGCATGTTTCGACCAGCCAATCCGCCGGATTTAGCTGTGAGGCTATGAAAAAGGAGCAAAAGAGCGCTTATTCATTTAAACATTCAAATCGTCCGAAAATTAACTAATCCAACGTGTTTTTATGTGGACACAAATGCACACGTAGCGTCCTTTGATGGACGGTTCAGGTATCAGAGTTCGTATTTTTGACAGATTAGGCCAGTCGGCGGAGCATGCCGTGGTCGATTTGTGACCGGTCTAAATGGTCAAGAATCTGATCGCGCCAGCGGTTGGCGTCGCTGCCGTAGCCGGCGGTCGGCGCGACCTCTGGCGCGAGCGCGCAGAAGTACTTATTGAAGCGCTGCATGAGCAGCTCACGCGTGTACTTAGCCGTCATCGACGCCAGCGCCACGGGCATGTGCTTCTGCTCGGCCTCGACCATGAACGAGATCGACATCGATCGGCCGGGCAGCGCGACCCGATAAGCGCTCGTGTGGTCCGACTCGCCGACGATATCGATCGAGGCGCCCTCGAACACCTGCGCCAGCAGTTCACGATAGCGCGTCCGGCCCGACTGACGATCGACCGCGACGTGCGGATGGTGCTCGCCGAAGTCTTTCATGATGCGCAGCAGGTGCGCCGCCACGGCGGTAAAACTTACCGATGCCTTGGACTTGGTCAGCGCGACGCGGTGGTTGAAGTGGTCCTCGTAGATCACCTTTGCATGGCAGCCCGCAAAGCGCACGCCGTTGTCGCGGCAGGCGCGCCCGAGCATCCCGCCGGCGAGCGTGATCTGGTCGGGTGTATTCGCACTGGGAAGCGACTGCCAGGGCGATTGATCCGTCGCCTCGTACCACGGCAGCGCGCGGAGCCCGTCCTTCGACGCCGCACGGTGACGGGACTCGCCGATCAGGTCCAGCCAACCGCCGACATCTCGCGGCTGCTCCCGTGCATCGGTCCCTACAAATGCCAGCAGGCCCGCCTCCAGGTGCTTGACCCCCGCGGCCTTAGTCGTCAGCTTTTTCGAGTCGTTGATCGCAAGCCGGCCGCGCTTATCCCTCAGCCGATCGCACACCGCCGCAGACAGCAGCTCCCACATCGCCGGCGGCTTGGCATCGTGCGCCCGCTCCGGCAGCGTCAGCACCGCGCAGCCGACCACGAGCGGCCCGTACATCGGCCCGTACCCCGCCTCGTCGATACCCGCGTAGACGTACATGCCCCCGCATCATAAATCAGAGCGATGATCCGATGTTCAGCGGTTACCAGTAGTCGCCGCAGTCCGCCATGCCCTGGATCGAAGGCAGATAGAAGTAGGCCTGCGCAGACGCATTTTCATCCTGCAACGCGATCGGGCCCCGGGTGTAGAGCCCTTCGCTCACGCCCTCTTCCTCGTCCAGCCGCGCCAGGCACGACGCGTCTACCCGCCAAAGCTCACCACGGATTGACAGGCCCTCAAGACCCAGCGGCCCTGCCTCGACCAGCGCGGGGTAGTCGCCGGTGCTGAACATCCGATAGCGCGGCGCGGTGGCTACTTCTGCGACAAAGGCCTGCCCGGACAACAACACTGCGCGGACACCGCCGCGCTTGAGCGTGCCGTAGACAAACAGCTTGGTGCCTGAGTACTTCATCTGAGAAGATGATAGACCGCACGCGTTCTTACAACGAACCGTGTTGTGATTTATTCGCTGACAGTGGTCTCGTACTTCACGCCCTGGGGCACGGGCAGGGCCTGGAGCACGGTGGTGCCGCTGGCGCCGTCGGTGATGTGCGAGGCATCGACGGCGATGAAGGAGGTGTACGGGCTGACCAGGCTGTACTCCAGCGCCGTTTCGAGCACCCTGGGCTGCAGGTCGTTGTTGCCCTCGGCGGTCATCTGTTCCATGAGGTCTTCGATCTTGCGGCGGGCCCAGACACGGCTAAGCGCGGGGTGGGTTGCTGCGTCGTCGCCGCTGACCGCGATGGAAAGATTATCGCTGCCCGCCCGACCGGTGATGCGGATGTCGTCGAGCTTGCCGCTGTATCGGCCGGTGAGGAAGACAGGCCGACCGACGAAGAGGTCGGGCGTGCGGCTGGGGTAGACCTGATCGACCTGCGCTCCGCCCCAGCTGATCTGCAGGTCGGTCATGGCCGGGTGGCTGATGCGTTCGAAGTAGAGATCCATGATCTCCTTGCCGCTGACGGTGGGCAGGAGGTATGCGGCGGTGCCGCGTCCGACCTTGGCCATGCGGTCCAGGAGGTAACGATTGGTGGACGAGCCCACGCCGAAGCTGAAGACACGGGACGGACCGATCTTCTGTTCCATCGCGTGGAGGATGTCGTTTTCGTTGCCGATGTAGCCGTCGGTGAGGAAGGTGACGACGCGGTAGCGGTTGTCGTCGTGGGGGAAGTCGAGCGCGGCCTTGATGCCCTCGATCATCTCGGTCCCGCCGGTGCCGCTGAGCTGATCGACGTAGTCGATGGCCTTTTTGATATTTTCAGTTGTTGCGGGCACGGGCTTGGGTCCGAACGCGCTGGCGTTATTGGAAAATCGGATGACCTGGAAGGTGTCGTTCTCGCGGAGCTGCCTGAGGGCGTGGCGCATGGCGTCCTTGGACTGGGCCATCGGTTCGCCGGACATCGAGCCCGAGCAGTCGAGCACGAAGACCATTTCCATGGGCTGTCGGTCGAGTTGTTCGAGCCCGGCCAGGGGATAGATCATGAGGGTGAAGTATCCCCGGCCCTGTTCGTCGACATGCGTGACCAGGCCGCTCTTGAGGGTTTTCCCGGCGACGCGGAAAGCAAAGACGAAGTCCTTGTTGGGGATGGTGTCGGTGTTGGCCAGCTGGACATGGATTTTGTTGGTGTTTTCCGTGCTTTTGCGGGCGTTGACGGCGTGGGTGAGGCAGCGTGCTTCTTCGATGGAGACGCCTGCGTCGATGTCGAGGGTCAGGCCGATGTCGTGTCCGCTGCGCTCGTCGGGGCGGAGGTAGGTGAGATTGGTGCCCTTGGAAGCGGGCGTCGTGCCGCGCGGCGCAGCGAGGACGGGGTCGGCTGCGTCGGCGGGGTTGTAGCGTGGGCCGACGACCATGGGGAAGCTGAAGGTGTACCAGCCGTCGTTGTAGGCCAGGGTGTTGAAGTAGCGGATGTTGATGTCGATCTCTTTGCCGGGCTCGATGTTGGCGACCTTCTGCTCGAAGATGTTGGGGCGGATCTGCGAGAGCAGCGAGGCGTTGTAGCCCTGGTCGCGGGCCTGCTGGTAGATGCGCTGGGCTTCTTCTTTTTCACGGATGATGCCGCGGATCTGTCGGCGGGCGTCGGGCGGGCCGACCTCCATGACGAACTCGCTGACCGCGGCGTCCTCGGGCAGGGGGAACTGGTAGACCGCTTCGATCTTGGAGTTGAAGGGGTTGTGGAACTGCTGGGTGACATCGACGGTGGCGATGTATCCGGTGACGGCGGCTTTCACATCGGTGTGCTTGAGCGGCATGGGCACGAGCTTGGGCTCGGGCGCGGGCTCATTACCGACGGGCGGCACGGCTGGGATGATGGCGACCAGCGCGCCGGCGCCGGGGTCCTGATCCTCGTTATTAATAACTTGCGGCTTGGCGTCTTTGGGCGGCTTGACGATGACCCAGATGTCGTCGCCGGGCCTGGCGAGTGCGAGGGCCGAAGACTCGCCTTTTGTTGAAGTAGAGCCGGCTATTTCCTCAACACTTCTTCGCGGACTATTCGACAAGGCATCATTCAGATCGAAACCGGGTGCATTTGCGAAATTAGGAACGCTGTACTGCTTGCTGCACGCGGTCAGGTAGCCGGTGGCGCAGAGCAGAAGGGCGAGGAACAGCAGCAGCGGTTTCTGGGTCTTGCGCATCATTCGGGCCTTTCTGGGTTCCGGAATTTGTAGCTGGGGGCGGCGTCGATCTTGTTGCCCTCGGCGTCGCCGGCGGTAATCAGGCGGATCGTGAGGTCGGGCTCATCATGCGGGTTGCCCTGGAGCATGACGTGGATCGTCGCGACGCGTACAGGCCCGGTCGGCAGCTTGTCCGCTGCGAGGTCGGGCAGGGCGTACTGGGCGACGATGAGTTTGTCGGTGTTCTGCTGCTGCGCGGTTCGGTCGAAGTAGGGCGGCCGGCCGTGGTTGAAGGCGGGGTGTTCGCCGGCCTCGACGCCGACGACGGTGAAGCCCGCGTGCGGCGAGGTCAGCTCGAACTGGTACGCGCCCATGGGCTTGCCTTGCGGGTCGATGATGATGTCGAGGGTGGCGAAGTAGGCGGGGTTCGCGGCGACGTGCTCGGCCCCCTCTGCTTCCCAGGGAGAGGGTTGGGGTGAGGGTCCAGTGTTGTTTTCACAGAGAACTATTTCAGCAGGCCGTGGTCCGTTTGAATTGCGACCCTCACCCCCCGCCCTCTCCCTAAGAGGGAGAGGGAGCCCAGTCAGGCTGAGAGTCGAAAGAGCCAGCATGAATACGAATAGAGTTTTCATTTAGCTGCGCTCCCCGGTATGGAGTGCGACGGCCTGAAGCGCGATGAAGTCGATGTCACGCTGGTCGATCCTGCCGTCGGTGTTGAAGTCGTAGGCCTTTGCGGTATCGCCGCTGTCGATGTGTTTGGCCAACTTGTAGGCGTCGAGGATGTCCAGCGTGCCGTCGGTGTTGAGGTCGCCTTGCCGCTCAGCCGTCGGCTGCGGGCTGCTTGGTTGCACCTGAGCCATCGAGGGGTGTTCGCCCGCTTTGCCCAGGGGATTACCGAGGAATACGACAAAGGCGATCATCGCGGCCGCGGCAATCGCGCCTCCAGCGCCGCCTGCGTAGAGCAGCCGGAGGTTGCGCCGCTTGCGCTCGACCTGTGCGATCTCGGCGAGGTGCGAACGGGCCCCGGAAAGCACGTCGGCATCACGCGCCGCGTCGGGCAGAACGGACGGTCCATCGAGTTCGCGCAGGGCGCTGAGGATGGCGGGCGGCAGGGCGTCGAAGTTTTCTTCTTCGTTGGGCATGGCGTAGGCCTTCCATGGTGTAGAGTCGCAGAGGGGCTGCGGGTTCAATCGAGGAAATATTTTTTGGCCACCGGGTCTTCGCGGAGCTTTCGGATGGCGTGGTGGATGCGGGTTTTGACCGTGCCCAGGGGGATCTGAAGGGCGCTGGCGATGTCTTCGAGGGACAGGCCATCAACAAAACGCATCTGCAGCGCCTCGCGCTGGGCCTCGGGCAGGGCGGCGAGGACGGACACCAGGTCGCCCGGCTCGTCGGCCCCTGCGGGGCCGGACCTCTGCGCGGGGTCGGCGATGGACGAAAGTGCCGCATCGGAGGTGTCACCCTGCGCTCGGCGGGCCTTGTCTTTCGCGGAAAGGGCGTTGTGTTTGATGACGGGGTAGAGGAAGGTGGTCAGCTTCGCAGTGAGTACGAAGCCGGGGAACTTTTTGTAGAAGTAGATGAAGCTGTCCTGCACGGCGTCGAGGGCGAGATCGCGCTGACCGGCAAATCGTGTGGCGATGCGCAGCGCGTAATCGCGGTGGCGAAAGTAGAGCGATTCAAATGCTTCGGCCTCGCCGCGGTTGAGCGCGTCGATCAGCGCGTGGTCCGATCGTGGGTCGTTGTGCGGGCTGCGGTTCGGGCCGGACATGACGGCATGTTATCCGCCTGCAGTGAATTTACGCGGTCGTTGCTGCGGCGAACTGCCCCTTGGCCAGCGCCACGTACTGCGGGCAGGACTGTAGCAGCTCGTCGTGTTTGCCTTGACCGACGATCAGGCCGTGCTCCATAACGATGATGCGGTCGGCGTGGACGATGGTGGACATGCGGTGTGCGATGACCAGGGTGGTTCGGCCGTGGGTGATCTGTTCCATGGCCGCGGCAATGAGGGCTTCGGAGGTGGTATCGACCTGGCTGGTGGCCTCGTCGAGGATGAGGATTGCGGGGTTGCGCAGGACCGCGCGTGCGATGCACAGGCGCTGGGCCTGCCCGCCGGAGACGCCCTCGCCGCCCTCGCCGAGCATGGTGTTGTAGCGGTCGGGGAGCGTATCGATGAAGAGGTCTGCGGTGGCTGCGTGGGCGGCTTTTTCGATGTCCTGCTGGTGAGTCCACGACCGGCCGTAGGCGATGTTCTCGCCGATCGATCCCATGAAGAGCTTGGTCTTCTGCGTGACCATGGCCATCTGCGAGCGTACCGATCGGAGGTTGTGGGTGAAGATGTCCTTGTCGTCGATGAGGATGCGGCCGGAGTCGGGAACGATCAGCCGGGCCAGCGCGGAGACGAGCGTGGACTTGCCCGAGCCGTTGCCGCCGACGATCGCGATCATCTGACCGAAGGGGATCTCGAGGTTGATGCCTTTCAGGGCCGGGCTCTTCGCGCCGGGGTAGGTGTAAGTCAGCTTCTCGAAGCGCAGGGAGCGGGTGTGCCTTGGCAGGTGTGGCAGGGCGTCGGACGACTCTGCGATATCGGAGGTGATGCGTTTGTTGAGCTCGATGATGCGGGCGCCCGCGGCGTCGGCGGCGATGAGGTCGTGGTGGAGGTTGCTCAGGGGCTTGAAGCTGGCACCTGCCGCGACCAGCGCAGCGAGGACCATCATGAACTGGGTCGCCGGGACGTGCTGCTTGAAGATCGCCCACGCAGAAATACCCGCGACAATGATCACGCCGATCACCGCGATGATCTCGACGATGAAAGAAGACACCGCACGGGCCCGGTACTGGCGGATCTGCTCACGGCAGCCACGCTGGGCCGAGCGGAAGAACTTGCGGGACTCGGTGCCCTCGGACTGGCTCATCTTGATCACGCGCAGGTCGGCCAGCGATTCGTTCATGCGTGTGAGCATCTGGGCCTGGGCCTCGAGCGTGCCCCGCATCGCCTTACGCACGGACTTGCCGAACTTGCGGACGACTAAGGCGATGACCGGCCCGCCGATCAGCGCCATCGCCGTGAGCTGCCAGTTGATCATGAACGCGACGACCAGCGACATGATGACCTTGAGGATCGCCTGCGACGAACGGACAAGGATGCCCTGGTAGCCGTTGCGCAGGTGCTCGACGTCGGTCATGATCCGGCTAGCGCCGTCGGCCATGCCGTGGGCCCAGTAACAGGCCATGTCCATGCGCACCATCTTGCGGAAGAGCGTGATGCGCCAGAACTCGATCACGCGTGAGATCGAGATCGCGATCATGTAGGTGTGCAGGAAACGCCCGATGCCGCCGACGATGGTGGTCACGAGGATCGCGACCATGACGAGCATGAACCCGTTGAACGGGTCGGTGGGCAGTCTGTCAGCGAAGGTGTTGCCGATCTCTTCAAACATGCCGCCCTTGCAGGCTTCACGCACGATGTCGCCCAGGGTCATGCCTTCCTTGAGCAGGTAGTTGAAGATCGGGAACATCAGCCCCAGCCCCGCGCCGAAGGTCACGCTCATGACGATCAGGCCGCACGCGGCGATCGCCAGCTGCCCCTTGTGGCGGAGCATGGGTCGGGAGGATTCGAGTAGCGCTTTGTACATGGGCTAGGCCGGGTCGGGGACAAACCCGATAGTTTAGCGGATACCAACCGCGGTGAATAACGCACCTCCAGCGATCAAGCAGGTCCATCTTCACCGCCTGCAGGGATGTGTGTCGACAAAAAGCTAGGATATCGGCCAGCAAATCATGACAAGGCCGGTGATCTACATCATGAGCGACGGCAAGCCCGGGCACCTGGCGCAGAGCCGGGGCCTGGCTGCGGCGATCGGCCGGCGCGTTGCCGTGGACATCCGGGAGATCGAAGCGAGCAGCGAGACGGACTCTGTTGAGCAGGGCGCGGCGATGCGGGGCCTGGTTGTCGCCGCAGGCCGCGCGACGCTCAAGCCCGCCCTGACGCTGGCCCGGCACAAGCGTGTACCGGCGGTCGCGATGATGAACCCCGGCTGGTGGCTGCGGAAAAAATTCGACCTCTGTGTCATCCCCCGGCACGACGGTATCGTTCCCGCAGATCGCGTCATCGTTACCGACGGCGCGCTCAACGGCATCACGCCGGCGACAAACGCCTCACTTAGTGAAGGCTTGCTACTCATCGGCGGGCCGAGCAAACACCACGACTGGGACGCGGGCTGGGTCCCCAAGCAGGTCGAGGCCATCCTTGCGCGGGACACGACGATGCGCTGGACCGTGACCGACTCCCGCCGAACACCCGCCACGACAACCACCGACCTGCACCAGATCGCAGAGCGCTCCGGGGGTCGGTTGGCGTTCACCCCGTCAACGCAGACGCCGCGCGGCTGGGTGGCCGAGCAGCTACAGCGATGCGGGGTCTGCTGGGTGAGCGAGGACAGCGTGTCGATGGTGTACGAGGCGCTGACCGCCGGTGCGCGGGTCGGCCTGTTGCCCGTGCCTCGCAAGAAAGGCAAGCCCGGTCGGGTCGTCCGCGGCATCGAGTCGCTGGTCGAGCGTTGCTGGGTCGGGACGTTTGATCGATGGGAGCAGGGCATGCCGCTGCCCGCCGACCGGCCCGCGCTGGCCGAGGCCGATCGCGTGGCATCGCTTATCATTGAGCGATGGCTGAAAGCGGCGACGCCCGCATGACGGTGATCCAACTGCTGCCCGGTCTTGAGTCCGGCGGCGTTGAACGTGGCGTGGTCGAAGTCGTCGCCGCGCTGGTCCAGCGAGGGCACCGCGCCATCGTCGTCTCCTCGGGCGGCCGGCTGGTCGAGCAGATCATGTCGCTCGGCGGCGAGCACGTCTATCTGCCGATCCACAAGAAATCGATCTTCACCCTCCGCTGCATCCGCCCGCTGCGCAGGCTGGTCCGTGACACGAACGCGGATGTGCTGCATGCCCGGTCGCGCGTGCCCGCCTGGGTCGGCTACCTCGCCTGGCGCTGCCTGCCCAAAGACAAGCGCCCCGCGTGGATCACCTCCTTCCACGGCATGCACTCGGTCAACCGCTACAGCAAAATCATGACCTCCGGCCAGCGCGTCGAGGTCGTCTCCAACACCGTTAGGCAGTACGTCCTCGACAACTACCCCAGAACCGATACCAACAAACTCGTGCTCAACCACCGTGGTGTCGATCCGGCCGACTTCGTCTTCGGCTACACGCCCAGCGAGGACTGGCTATCGCGCTGGCGCGCGCAGTACCCGCAACTCAATGGCCGATTCGTCATCACCCTCGCGGGCCGGATCACGAGGCTCAAGGGCCACCACGACCTCATCGACGCCGTCGAGCGTCTTCGGCAGCAGGGCGTGAACGCGCACGCGCTGATCGTCGGCGATGAAGACCCGCGCCGCCTCGCCTACGCTAGGGAGCTGCGCGACGCCGTCGCAGCGCGCGGCCTGAGCGCGCACGTCACGTTTACCGGCCACCGCAGCGATATCCGTGATGTGCTGGCGGTGTCTGACGCGATCGTGTCGCTGTCGACCAAGCCCGAGTCGTTTGGACGGTCGGTCCTCGAGGCGCTTCGGCTGGGTCGGCCGGTCGTGGGCTATCACCACGGCGGGGTCGGGGAAATCCTCGCCGAGCTCTACCCCGCCGGGCTCACGCCGCTAGGTGATCGCAGCGCACTGGTCGATCGTCTGGCCTCGATCGCGAAGGGAGATTCGCTTCCACCCGCGCCGATTCGAGACAAGTTCCTGCTTAGCGATATGCTCGATCGCACGATTGCGCTCTATCGGGAAGCGTCGGCCGCGAGAGCTTTGTGAAGCGCAAGAGGTGCGGCAGGTATGATGGAGCGCTCTAACCACGCCGGTCCAGGCCCGCATATGCACGATCAGCCCACGACCCGATCAAGCCGCGGCCGAACAGTAGTGTGGTGGGGCCGATCCGACCCGGCGTACTCACGCAACGGCGTGATCCGTCAGGCGCTGACGGACCTGGGCTGGTCGATCGTTGATTTTTATCCGCCGAAGTTTGCGCCGCTTCGTTGGTGGTCTGCGCGACGATTGCCGCAGCGGCCGGACGCGGTGTGGGTGCCGTGTTTCCGTCAGCGTGATCTGAGCGCGGCCTCGCGCTGGGCGTGGTCGCGCGGGTTGCCGTTGATTTTCGATCCGCTGATCAGCGCGTACGACAAGCAGGTCAACGAGAAGCAGAAGTTTAAAGCGGGCTCACCTGCGGCAGAGCGGCTTTGCATTTGGGAGTCGCACCTCTTTGCAAAAGCCGATGTCGTGATCGCGGACACCCAGGCTCATGCCCGTTACTTCCAGCAAGTCCTCGCGGTGCCGGCTGAGCGCTCCAGGGTCATTCCGGTCAGCGCCAGCAGCGAGATGTTCCGCCCCACGCCGCTGAGCGTGACCAACCATCGCCCGATCCAGGTGCTGTTCTACGGCAGCTTCATCGCGCTGCAAGGCCCGGAACTGATCGTCGAAGCCGCTCGCTTGTGCCCCGATGCGCAATGGACGCTCTTAGGTGCCGGCCCGCTGCGTGAGTCGTGCGAGCACGCCGCGGCGGGGCTTTCCAATGTCAGCTTCGAGGCCTGGATCGACTTTAGCAAGCTTCCCGAGCGCATCGCGAAGGCGGACCTGCTGCTGGGTGTGTTCTCGTCTTCTGAAAAGGCGGGGCGGGTGGTGCCCAACAAGGTCTACCAGGCGATGGCCAGCGGACGCGCTATCGTGACACGCCAGCCATTGGAAGGCGCGTACGCATGGAACGCTCTGCAGACAAACCCGGAAACGACCGGCATCGTGTTTGTTCAGCCGGGCGATCCCGCAGCAATAGCACAGGCGGTGCGCGGGTTTGTCGATCGGCCCGAGCGACTGCGTCTTCTGGGTGAAGCCGCGGGCGGGACCTTTGCAGCTTACTACTCGACGCAGAAGATCAAGGACCGTGTGCAAGAGCTGATGGCGAGCCTGGGCTGAGCAAGTCTGATTTTTCCAGTATCCCGCTAGATGCCTCGGCCGGCCTGGGCGCTGGCGGTAAAGACCTTGTTTTTGCAGGACTCGATGGCCTGCTCGATCGCGGTCAATCTCGGGTCGCTGATGTTCAGTGGGTTGGGCTCGCTGGCCGAGGGCTTGACGACCTTGTCGCGGTAGGCCAGCAGCTGCGCGGCATCCAGGCCCGTGACTCGGCTGACGTTGTGCGCCCAGCTTGTCTGATGCGGGTCGATCACCTCGTCAAAGCAGACCACGCATCCGCCGAAGGTCGCCATCGCCAGCAGCCCGGTCTCGATCGAGTCCGCGTAGTGCGACAGCAGCTTCGAGTAGTTCCCGCCCGAGCGCAGGTAGTTGGACACGCAGTAGCGATCGAACGAGCGGTAGAGCACAAGCACCGATGGCTGATAACCCAGCCCGCGCGACCAGCGGACCAGGTCCGAGTCCGAGCTCTTGATGTAGTCCGCCTTCTTGAGTATCGCGCTGAGCTTTCCCTTGGCCATCAATCGGTGGTACTTGCGTAAGAGCATGGCCCAGGCCGAGATCTTGCTGCTGGGCTTGAGCTCGAGCGCCCGGCGTGAATGCATCATCGCGCTGTAGCACGCCACGTGCTCGTAGCCGCCTGCGCGTACGTCCCACTCTTCGGTGGTCTTCATCCCGAAGTCGGCGCCCGCATGGGCGAGGATCGAGCAGAACAGCGTCGAGCCCGCCCGGCCGGGGGTCACGATGAAGATTTTGTTTTTTCCTGGCTGGGCCTGTGTCACCTGCTGCTCGCTCTCTGGTCCTGCGTTGAAGCGGATCAGTATAACGGTCTACCTTTATTCAGGACTATGAAGCCGATCTGAGCTGCCCGGGCCTGTGGTGATACGAGAAAGCCATCCAATCCCTCGGGCCATAGTGCTATACTGCGCCGCTGATCTTCAGAGAGCCATCATGAACGCAAACATCAAGATTGAAGTCGGTGCCGGCGAGCTGATCGACAAGATCACTATCCTTGAGATCAAGTCCGAGCGGGTCACCGATCCGGCCAAGCTGGTCAACATCCGTCACGAGCTGAGCGTGCTGACCAAGACGCGTGATGAGCAGATGCGATCGACCCCGGAGTTGCAGAAGCTCTCCGACGAACTGAAGGCGATCAACCTGAAAATCTGGAACATCGAAGACGACATCCGCGACTGTGAATCGAAGAAGGACTTTGGCCCGGCGTTCATCGAGCTGGCCCGCGGGGTCTACCACACCAACGATCGCCGCGCCGCGGTCAAGAAGCAGATCAACCTGCTGGCCGGGTCGGACATCATCGAAGAGAAGTCGTACACGGACTACACCTGAGCGGATAATTTCTCCAGCTCCTGTATCGCCTTGTTGAAGACTTCATCGACCGTGAGCTTGCTGAGGTCCGGGGTCTGGATGAAGGACCAGACGGTGTCGAAGCCCGAGTTCTGCGCGAGCGTGGATTTGCCGAATAGTCCAAGCCCCGGCGCGCCGCAGCGCGCGGCGATGTGGCTCGGTCCGGTGTCGTTGCCGATGGCGTAGTGGGCCCTGGTTGCGAGGCCGGCGAGTTCAAAGAAGGTCAGCGGTTTTTTGCTGCCGTCCGCATTGATGCGCATGAGCATCGTGGCGGGCATCTTCGCGCACAGCTCGAGCTCGTCCGGTCCGGGCGCGGTGACGCAGGTGTAACCGGCTTCCTGCAGGCGTGCGGCGAGCTCGCCGTAAAAAGGCCAGCGGCGGTCGGGGTTTTTCATCGAGCTGCCGGGGATCAGCAGGACGAAGCGCGCGGGCACGTTGTACGCCTTGAGCACATCGTCGACGGGGTCGGCCATCCATACCGCGCTGGGCTTGCGCGTGTGCACGGGCTCGACGCCGCCGGCCTTGACGCGTGCCGCCTTGTTTTCGAGCGTCCTTGGGTTTCGGCCCAGCTCATCGGGCACGCGGTGCGAGCAGCCCCGCAGGCAACCCACCCACTCCACCGGCCTGAGCCACTTGTGATAGATCTGCGTACGCGCGGTGTCCTGAATATCAAAGACCCGGTCGATCTTCAGCGAGCGCAGCTTCCGGATCGTCGGCCAGAACTTCCAGAACATCAGCCGGTGCGGACGCGGGTCCACGATGATCTCATCGACATCCTTGTTCCTGCTGAGGAGCTTGACGAACGGCTTCTGCGTCAGGAAGTAGATCCTGGCTTCCGGGAACGCCAGGCGGATATCCCGGACCACTCCCGACGAGAGTATGATGTCGCCCATCGCGCCGAGCCGGATGATCAGGATGTTTTTGGGCGTGCCCGCCTTCGCGTCGTTGTGGGACTTCATATCACAGGGCCTTGGTTGGTACGCGAGTATAGGGCGACAGACAACGCGGTGCCCCGAGTTATGCAGCCAACCCACGACACGCACGACACCCTCGGCGATGCAAGACAAGGGCGGATCACCGTCAAGTTCATCATCAAGCACGCCATGCCCGATCAGTCGCCCTGGCGTCGCCAGCTGCCCGACGCGTCGCCCTCCTTCGGACGCTGTGACTTCACCTTCGATGCGCACGCCCGCAGCTACGACTGGCTGGTGGTCTACGACGAATTGCCACCGTACGGGGAAGCGCTCGCCTGCCCCCGCGCTCACACGCTGCTGGTCACCTCCGAGCCCTCATCGATCAAGGTCTACGGCAGCGCGTACCTCAGACAGTTCGGCGCGGTCCTGACCAGCCACGAAACATGGGCGATGAAGCACCCCAACCTCATCCGACGGATGCCGTGCCTCTTCTGGTTCTATGGACGACCGACCACGGCCCCCGGCAAGACGCTGACCTACGATGACCTCGACGCCATGACGCCGACGACCAAGGACCTGGTCGTCTCGGCCGCGTGCTCGAACAAACGCATGGGCCACACGCTGCACCGCGCCCGCTACGACTTTGTTCAGGCGGTCAAGGCCGCGATCCCCGAGCTGGGTGTCTACGGCCACGGCATGAAGGAGATGAACGACAAGGCCGAGTCGCTGGACCGTTACCGCTACCACCTGGCGCTCGAAAACCACTGGGCCCCGCACCACATCACCGAGAAATTGACGGACGCGTACCTCGGCGGCGCGCTGCCGTTCTATTTCGGCGCGCCCAATGCCGCGGACTATTTCCCCGCCGACAGCTTTGTGCCGATCGACATCCGCCGGCCCGCTCAGTCCATCGAGATCATCCGGCGGTCGATCGCAGACAATCTGTTCGAGAAGAGGCAGGCCGCGCTGGCTCAGGCCAAGCGCCTCGTGCTGCACGAGCACAACCTGTTCGCCGTGCTGGCGCGCGAGATCGAACGGCTGGACACCGGCCGGCGCGGCAGCGAGGGTGCGAAACTCATCAACCGCCGGTCCTTCCGCAACCGCAACCCGATCGGCGCGCTGGGCTACCTGATCGAGCGCTACACGGTTCAGAGACGGACGCGCAGGGCGATGCGGCAGTTTTGATTCGTCGTCAGTCGGCAAGTCGCTTGGACGAGTTCACGTCCGCGTCGACCATCATGCTGATGAGCTGTTCGAGATTGACCTTGGGCTCCCAGCCCAGCTCTTCTCTGGCGCGTCGGGCGTTGCCGACCAAGCGCGTCGGCTCGGCGGGTCGGAAGTACCTGGGGTCGACACGCACGTGCTTCTGCCAGTCCAGCCCGACGTGGGCAAACGCGATATCGAGGAAGCGCTTGAGCGGCGTAAGCGTGCCCGTCGCCACGATGTAGTCGTGGGGCACCTCGTGTTGCAGGGCCAGCCACATCGCGCGGACGGTGTCGCCGGCAAACCCCCAGTCGCGTGCGACATCGAGATTGCCCAGCGCGAGGTGTTCCTGCTTCCCTGCGGCAATTTTTGCGACGGCGCTGGTGATCTTGCGCGTGACAAAGGACTTGGCGCGGCGGGGGGACTCGTGGTTGTAGCAGATGGCGTTGCAGCAGAACAGGCCGAAGGAATCCCGGTAGACGCGGGTGGTCTGGACGGCGAAGGCCTTGGCCACGCCGTAGGGGTTGACCGGGTTCATCTTGCTGTCTTCGTCCTGCGGGTCGTGGTCCGGTCGGCCGAAGATCTCGGACGAGCCGATGTTGAGGAACTTGGGCGCGGGCTTCATGTCGCGCAATAGCTCGAGCAGCCTCAGCGTGCCCATCGCGGTGAACTCGCACGTGGACTCGGGGATCTCGAAGCTTGCGCCGACGTGGCTCTGCCCGGCGAGGTGGTAGACCTCGTCCGGATGGGTGGAGAAGAGGATGCGCCGGATCGATGTGATGTCATCGAGGTCGGCGTAGTGCAGGAACAGCCGTGTGCCGTAGATCGACGGGTCGAGCGTGAGGTGGTCCAGGCGCGGTCGCTCGGTCATGGAGGATCGTCGGATGATCCCGTGGACGGTGTAGCCCTTTTCAAGGAGCAGTTCGGTGAGATACGACCCGTCCTGGCCCGTGATGCCGGTGATCAGCGCGGACTTGTTGGCGTTATCTGGCATTTAGTGGCTTGTCCTGCTCTGCTGCTTCTGAATGTACTCACGCGTGATCGTCTCGTACGCCGGCGTGCGCATCCCGACTTCCTTGGCCTGGGCGACCGCCTGCTCCAGGGCCACGCCCTCGTCGAGCACCCGGTACGCCAGCCAGCCCGCGCCGACGCGGTTGCTCGACCCGCACTTCATCAGCAGCGGGCGCTCGCTCTCACGCAGCAGCTTGCGCATCGCGTCGAGCTTCTCGTCTGTCAGTTCTTCGGCGCCGTTCCAGGGCAGCGTGATGTAGCTCATGCCCAGTGCCTGAACCGCCCGGGCTTCATCAAATCCGCGCTGCTCCTCGGGCTTGCGCAGGTCGATCACGGTCTTAATGCCGAACTGCTCCTTGAGCAGGGCGTAGTCCTGGGCCGAGGGCTGGCCGGCGAGGTACAAACCGTCGACCGCGTGGATCTGCTTGATCGTCCCGCAGGTGACGGCTTCTACCGGCGCGGTTGCCGCGGGCTTCTGCTCGGCAGCCTTGCAGCCCATCAGGGCGATCAGGGCCCATGCGGTCAGGGCGATTAAAGCGGCGTTGACTCTCATGGCGGTGTCCATCGGTGAATGAGGTGCCGGCAGCGGGCTTAATGTAGCGTTCAGAGTCCTAAAGAAAAAACCCGCTCGCAAGAACGGGTCTTTTCTGAAAGTTGGCCCACAGGGACTTGAACCCCGACTAACAGAATCAGAATCTGTTGTGCTGCCAATTACACCATGGGCCAGCAGCAGGATTAAACATGCTAGATCGTCGTGCCTGAGGCGTCAATCATCGGCGATCGGCTGAGATTTCCTGAAGGATAGGCTGCGGTCTGCGTTCAGGCCGGCAGGGGGCAGGCGTGGAAGGCGTCGATCACCGCCTGCGGGTCGCTGCTGCCAAAGAGTGCCGACGCGGTGACCAGCGTATCGACCCCCGCCGCGACGGCCAGGGGCGCGGTCTTCATGTTCAGGCCCCCGTCCATCTCGACGCGCGTGTGCCGGCCGACACGCTCGCGGACCCAGCTCGCCTTGCGCAGCATCTCGGGCATGAACGACTGGCCGGAGAACCCGGGGTTCACGCTCATGACCAGCACCATGTCCACCGCTTCGAGGTAGGGCTCGAGCCGCGTCGTCTGCGTCGGCGGGTTGATGACGATGCCCGCGGTCATCCCCAGCTTGTGGATCTGATCGATCAGGTCCAGCCCGTCGACCCCGCCCTCACGCATCGAGTCGCACACCTCGACATGGAACGAGAAATGTGACGCGCCGGCCTCTGCAAAAGTATCGAGGTACTCCTGCGGCCTTTCGACCATCAGGTGCACATCCAGGTTCACATTGGGCAGGTGCCTGCGGACCCCGCGGATCATGTCCGCGCCCATCGTCAGGTTCGGCGCAAAGTGCCCGTCCATCACATCGACGTGCAGCAGGTCTGCGCCCATGTCCAGCACACGCTGGCAATCCTCTGCCATCCGTCCAAAATCGGCCGAGAGGATCGACGCGGCGAGGAGCGGTCGTGCGGGCGGGTTACGGAGATCGAGGATTGGCGGCTGCATCAGGGGGCTCGGATAAAGCACCACTATACCCCGCACTCCAGAACACGCCGTCACGCCGTCCACGCCTGCTTCCGCTAACATGGATAGACGCCGCTGACCGGCCTGCGAAGACCCTTATGCGTACCGCCCTGATCTCCGACATCCACGCCAACCTCGAGGCGCTGCAGACCGTGCTTGCCGACATCGACAAGCGCGGGGTGGACCGCATCATCTGCCTGGGCGACATCATCGGGTACGGCCCCAACCCGCTGCAGTGCCTGGACCTGGTGATGGCCCGGTGCGAGTTCGCGATGATGGGCAACCACGACTTCGCCGTGCTCTACGAGCCCACCAGCTTCAACACCACCGCCGAGCAGGCCGCGTTCTGGACCCGCCGGCAGTTCGAAGAAGAGCCCAGCTACGAGCTGCGCAAGAAGCGCTACGAGTACCTGGGCAACCTGCTGGTGCGTAAGTGGGAGGAGGGCAACCTCTACGTCCACGCCTCACCGCGTCGACCGATCAACGAGTACATCTTCCCCGACGACGTCGTCTCGGCGCCGAACAAGATGGCGTCCATCTTCGACCGCATCGAGCAGCGGTGCTTCGTCGGCCACACGCACGTCACCGGAATCTTCACCGACGAGCCGGACTTCTACCCCCCGGCCGACCTGGGCGGCGCGTACAAGTGGGGCAGCGATGACAAGGTCGTCGTCAACCCCGGCAGCGTCGGCCAGCCGCGCGACCGCGACCCCCGCGCTTCGTACGCGATCATGGACGAGGTGCAGATTGAATTTATCCGTCTGGAATACGACGTCCAGGCCGTGGTCGAGAAGGTCAAGGCGATCGAAGACCTCAGCGACTTCCTGGGCCAGCGTTTGCTGGATGGGCGCTGATCCCGCTTAGAAGCTGTCCCGCGCGTCGTCGACTTCGTCGTACATCGGGAATACCGAGTCCAGGCGGGTGACCTTGAACAGGAACGCGACGTTCTCCTGGCAGCCGGCGAGCGCGATCTGGCCGCGCTGGTGCTCGATGTCCTGCAGCAGTTGAACCAGAGAGCCGATGCATGCGCTGGCGAGGAACTCGACCTCCGCGAGGTCGAAGATGAAGTTCTGCGCGTTGTCGTAGCGCATCTTGTCCATGCACGCCTCGACCAGTTCCTGCATCTCCTGGTAGGCCAGCTCGGCCTGGCGGACATGCGCGGTGACGATCGACCCGGCCTGTTCAACTTCAATGGTCTTGGGTAGCATCGAAAACTCTCCCGTCCCTGGCCCCGGTGTGGGGTCGAAGATATCGGTTTTATCGGTTAGAAAAACCTGCGACTTTTGGGACCACCAAGGGGACGGATCTTGCCTGATCGTTACAGACAGAGCCGCTAGCCCGCGAAGTAGAGCTCGCTCACTTCCGCGTCGACCATCTGCCCGCCGACCGCGAGCGCGACCTTCGTGCCCGGTTTGTGTCGCCCCCACTTCATCACCGCAAACGCGAGGCCCGCGCGGCCCAGCAGCGGAGAGAGCGTCGAGCTGGTCACGCCGCCGATCTGCCCGCCACGCGGGGCCGAGGCCCGCTTGTCCGGGTCGTGCTCGAAGACCTGAGTGCCCGCCACCGCCAGCGCATCGGTCGATAGTTTGAGTCCGACAAGCAGTCGCTTGGGGTGCGAGAGGTTGTGCATCCGCGCGACGGCTTCCTGCCCGAGCCAGCAGCCCTTGTTCAGGCTCACCGCGTCGCGGAAGGCTTCTTCGCCCGCCTCGGCCGGGAGCGAGTCCGGTCCGAAGTCGATGTGATAGAGCGCCCGTCCCGATTCGATCCGGGCCGTGTTGTACGCCGACCAGCCCACCGGCCGACCCCGCAGCGATTCCCGTCGGCGCTGGGCGAAGTCGGCGTCGGGATCGACACCCGCTTCATAGCCCGCGGCGGTCAGCAGTGCGCGGTGGATGGATTCCGCGGCGTCGGCGGGAACGAGCAGTTGCACCCCCAGCGTCTTGCCCAGGTCACGTCTGCAGGCGGTGATGTGCGTGTCGCCGAGCTTGAGCACGTGGTGTGTGCCGGGCATCGCGCCGACGTTTTCTACCTGCATGTTTTCAACGGTGTGTGTCGCGACCTTGCTCAGCAGTTGCAGCGACGCCGGGCCGAGCAGTGAAATCGCGGTCTTCTGCGGCGAGAGGTCATTGATCGTCACGTCCTCGGCAAAGAGCCTGCTATCGAGCAGCGTCTTCACCGACACAACATCGAAGCGGTCCAGCTCAAGCCAGGTGCAGGCGTCGCCGTGGTGGACGTAGGCGTCGGCGAGGATGTGGCCGTCGGCGTCGAGCTGGAAGGCGCGGCGGGTCTGCCCGCCCTGCATCTTCACGATGTCCTGCGAGAGCATGTTCTGGAGGAAGGGCTTGACGTCCTTGCCGGTGAGCTCGATGACGCCGACCTGAGGCAGGTGCACGACGCCCACGTGCCGACGGATCGCGGCGTACTCGGCCTCGAAAGCGCCAAAGCCTTCGGCGATGGGCACGGCGGCGTCCGCGGGGCCGTAGCCGATCAGTTCGGCACCGAGTTGTTCGAGGTAAGCCTGCATGGATACTCATCGTAGCGTGGAAGTTAGGCCTCGCCCGCAAGGCGACGCGGTGGACGGGCTGAATCGCGCGTCGCCCATTCGGGCGACGGCTAACGTGAGATAAATGAGACGTAATTTAGTACCATGCCCGCCCCGAAAGGAACTAACCATGGCCAAAAAGACCATTGCAGATGTGAATGTTGCGGGCAAGAAGGTTCTGATGCGTGTGGACTTCAACGTCCCGCTGAAGGACGGCGTGATTACGGACGACCGGCGTATCGCCATGGCCGTGCCGACGATCAAGCACGTGCTGGACAAGGGCGGCAGCGTGGTGCTGATGTCGCACCTGGGCCGTCCCGAGGGCGCGCCCGAGCCCAAGTACTCGCTCAAGCCCGCGGCGGATCGGCTCAGCCAGATCCTGGGCGGCAATGTCATCATGGCTTCGGACACCGACGGCAAAGACGCGCACGCCAAGGCCGACGCGCTGAGGCCCGGCCAGGTGCTCGTCCTCGAAAACGTGCGTTTCAACAAGGGCGAGAAGAAGGGCGGCGACGAGAACTACAACCGCGCCCTCGCGTCGTTTGGCGATGTGTACTGCAACGACGCGTTTGGTACCTGCCACCGCACCGAGGCCTCGATGTATGCCGTGCCCAAGGCGATGAAGGCCGCGGGCAAGCCCGTGGTCGTCGGCTTCCTGGTCGAAAAAGAAATCAAGTACCTCACCGAGGTCATCGCCAAACCGCAGCGCCCGTTCGTCGCGATCCTAGGCGGCGCGAAGGTCTCGGACAAGATCAACGTGATCGACAACCTGCTGAGCGTATGCGACAAGGTGCTCATCGGCGGCGCAATGGCGTACACCTTCTCGCTGGCGCAGGGCGGCAAGGTCGGCGGCTCGCTGGTCGAGAAGGACAAGGTCGATCTCGCAAAGTCGCTGCTGGCGAAGGCGGGCGGCAAGCTCGTGCTGCCGGTGGACACGCACTGCGGCGACGCGTTCAAGGGCGATTGCAACAAGAAGGTCGTGAAGGCCGGCGAAATCCCCGACGGGTTCGAGGGCCTGGACATCGGCCCGGAGACGGCCAGGCAGTACGCGGCGCTGGTGAAGGACGCGAAGACGGTGGTGTGGAACGGCCCGATGGGCGTGTTCGAGATGCCGCCGTTCGACGCGGGCACCAAGGCCGTGGCCCAGGCGATCGCCGACAGCGACGCGACGAGCATCATCGGCGGTGGCGACAGCGCCGCGGCGATCGAGCAGCTCGGCTTTGCCGAACAGGTCACGCACGTCTCGACCGGCGGCGGGGCGTCGCTGGAGATGCTCGAAGGCAAGAAGTTCGAGAGCGTCGCGCTGCTGGACGAGAAATAGTGATGGTCACGACGCGACCCGGCTACGCCGCGTAACGCAACGCAGTCCGTCGCTTCTTGAAAACGATATTGCTACAGTGATTGCATGAAGCAGCTACTGAAAGCTATCGCTCTGTCGGCATCCTTCTTGGTTGTGGCGTCCGCGATGGCGCAGACCGATCCGTCGATCATGCTGACCCCGCCCAAGCCTTACAGAACATCGGGCGAAGACGGCCGGCCGACGTTCTGGGATGCCGAAGTCTCCGCGAGCGCGTTCTACACCGGCAGCGAAGCGAACATCAGCGGCGCGGACGTCGACCTCTCAATCTTCGACATCGCCGGGCGCATCCGGCTTGACCCCGCATCGTCCTACAACCCGACGATCGGATTCAGCTACACGCACTTTGATATCGGGACCGCCGATGCAGCGCTGCCCGACCGGCTGATCGATGCGCAGGCCGCCTTCGGCGGCATGTTCCCCGCCGACACCTTCGGCCAGTGGCAGGCGGGTTACACCCTGGGCATCGGATACGCCGGCACCTCGCTCTTCAACGACGACCGCGCCTGGTACCTCACCGCCAATATCTTCGCGATGAAGGCGATCGATAAGGACACACGCTGGCTGGTCGGCATCAACTACGACGGCAACCGCGCGTTCCTGCCCGATGCGCCGCTGCCCGCCGTCACCTACTTCAGCCGACTCAGCGAGACCGTGACATACGGCCTGGGCTTTCCCTACAGCACGCTGACCTGGACGCCTAACGATGAATGGCTCATCGAGGTCAAGTCCGCCCTGTTCTTCTCGTTCACCGGCAAGGCGACGTACAAGATCACGCCCGACTACCAACTCTACGCCGCGTACCTGCGCCGCACCGACGCCTTCACGCTGCCCAACACGATCGATAACCGCCGGATGATGTTCAGCCAGCAGAAACTCGAGCTTGGTTTTGTCGACAATTCGTTCCCGAGCATGGCGATCAACTATGCCGTGGGCTACGCCTTCGGCCAGGAGTTCGACTTCGGCTACGACATCAGCGACCCGACCGGGGTACGCGACCTGGATAGCTCGTTCTATATCCGGGTCGGCTTGGACATCGGTTTCTGATCCGTTTGGTGTATGCGGGCGGGCGGCGCATCATCTAAACGGTATACAAAACGGGGTTTTTCCTTGTATCAACGATGAAATCAACGTCCGAGTTGATACGTTGTTCTATTGACTACGCCTTCACGCCGATACAATAGGGGAATGTCCAGCTTGCACCTGCTTGCTCAAGTTGATGGCTCAGCCCAGACCGCCTGGTGGTGGTCGGCGATGTTCAGCCGGCCCGCGCTGGTGCTGCTGGGTGTGGGCTGTGTGTGCGTCCTGCTGCTGGTCTACTTCGGCTGGCGGCTTCGCGCGGTGTCGCCGGCCGTGCTGCGTGCAAAGAGCCTGCGTGAGCGCATGTCGGATGACTCGGGCGTGGCGATGATCGAGTTCGTACTGGTCACGCCCATCCTGCTCACGATCACGCTCCTGCTGCTGCAGACGATGCTGGTGTTCACCGGCGTGTTCTATGTGCAGTACGCCTCCTTCGCCGGCGCACGCACAGCGATCGTGCAGATCCCCACCGCTTCGACCGAGGAATCGAACTACCTCTCGCCCGAGCGCAGCTCGGCGAAGTTCGCCGCGATCGAGTCGGCGGCGGTTCTCGCGGTCATGCCGGTCAGCGGTCGCGAGAGCGGGTCGAACGTCGGGGTCAACGAGATTGTGTCCGGCGTCGGCGAGGTGTTCGCCGCGCAGGGCAAGAGCGAGCCCGCCTGGGTTGAGAAACTGCTGGCCGAGCGGCTCTATTACGCGATGAACCACACCGAGGTGATCGTCGAGAAGGTCACGCCGACGGACGGTTCGGACGAGGTGGTGTTCGATGCGGTGGGCGGATTGACCGAGTTCTCGCCCAAGGAGGCGGTGGGCGTGCGTGTACGTCACCAGCTCGCGCTGACGATCCCGCTGGCCGGTCAGATTTATGCGGCCGTGGGCGAGTCGGGCACGTATCAGCCTGTTTCGACCAGTGATGACAGCCCCGCGCCGCCGGGGCTCTGGACGATGATCCAGTCGCGATCGATCCTGACCAATGAAGGCATCGACCGGAAACTGCCCGAGGCGCCGTCGGTTCCCCGGCTCAACTAGCGCGTAAATGCCATGATGGATAAGCCTTCAAACCCAAGCCGCAGGATGATGTTGAGCCGGATATCGGCTACAGATCGAAGGGTATATGCCGCGCATTGCCGATCGCCGCGTGCGCGTGGCGCGGTCCTTGTGCTGGCGCTCCTTGGCGCGTTCATGATCGCGGGCATGATCGCCTACGTTTTCAATACCGGCCGCCACGCCCAGCTCCAGCAGCAGACCCAGCACGCCGCCGACGCGACCGCGATCTCCGGCGCGGGCTACGTCGCGAGGTCGTTCAACACGGTTGCGATGAACAACGTCGAGATCTCCAGGCTGATCGCCGTGGTGCAGATGCTCGATGCGGTCCCCCAGTCGGTTGCGTTTACCTTGCTGGATGTGCGTGCGACGCTCGAACGCGTTGAACAGCAGCTGAGGAAGGGCACCGGCGACGCGCTCGGCGACGACACGCTCGAAGACATCCGTGACGACCTCAGCGAGCAGGAGCGCGAGCTTGTGGACATGGATACGTTTTTCAATAAGGGCTCGTATGACGTCCGCGAGATGACTTATTACAGCAGCGTGTTTGGCCGGGGCGAACTCTGGAAAGCGATGGAGTCGCTCGAGATCATCAGCATCGCGACGATGGAACAGATCGGCGATCTGATGCAGGCGACCGGGGACGAGGCGGGGCTTCGCAACATGCGTGGCAGCGGCGGGGAGACGCTCGCGGTCGTGGCGCCTTTTGTGCCGCAGTACATCTGGGAGCGTTACACCTTCGACGACTTCCGTATGCCGGTCGTTGAAGGCCATCTGCCCGAGTGGGTCGATGATCGGGTTACCAACCGCGGGCCTTACGACACGATCTTCGGCTGGCGTCGTGGCAAATACGATGGCGGTTACTGGGTGAGGACGGGTGACGATTCAAGCCCCCGTAAGACGACACAGTCGGCCGGGTCAAGCTGGTCCAACACCACCAGCGGCGGAAAGCGTAACGGCTACTGGGTGAAGGGCAAACTGATCGGCTACGAAACGAGGGGCACCTGGTGGTGGCTTGGACGAAAGATCCACGACATCATCAGCAACCAGAAAATCTTGCAGGAGAGCTGGTTCGCTACACGCGTGACCGGCATCGGCGGGATCAAGCTGAACTATCTCTGGCCAGGCTCTGCGGAGATCCCTGACTTCGTCGATATCGAGCCCGAATGGGTGACCGACTACGAAGAGGCCGTCAACATCATCTCCTCCGGCAGCCCCCCGGTGGTCTTCACGCAATTTATCCGCATGGACTACGAGCAGCTTTACATCAACAACTCGCCGGTCAGCCCGGAAGAAATGGTCGACTGGCAGATCATGAGAAAACGCGGGGGCTGGGCCGCTGTGCCAGGCGCTATAAGGGTCCGAGACTACGTCTGGGAAGACGAGAAGGTCGACGAGTGGGATGTTTCCTACACGCTGCCCAACGGCGCTACGAAAACCGACGTCTATGCCATGCACTATCGCTGGCTCTATGTCTGGGCCGGGATCAACATCGGCCAGCAGATCACCATCGACAACCCCAACAACTTCACCGACCGCACGGATCTGCCCGCGCCCATCGACTTCGACCACGACCAGATGTTCCGCCCCGAAGACGGCGCTATCGGCCAGCCCGGCAGCCCCTTCGCCTTCCTGGGCATCGCCAAGCAGCCCAACCAGGGCCCGCTCTGGGGCCAGCTCTTTGACACCAGCGCCTACGACGGCCACGTCGCCATCGCTCAGGCCGGGCTCTTCAACAACCACTCGTGGGACCTGTGGACGCAGATGTGGCACGCACAGCTCGAACCCGTGCAGGACTACAGCGAGTGGCTGAGCCTGATGCGCTCGGAGATCGGCAACCTCCCGGCCAACAACGACATCAGCACCGGCGAACTGACCCAGACCCTGGACTACCTTGAATCCCTGCAGAACCTCGCGCCGGTCATGCTGACACACTAAGCCCGTTCTTCGACGTACTAAAGAAACACCCCGATGATGAACACGAAGAAGACAACCCGAGCCCGCCGACGCCGGAGCGCTCTTGGCGCGGTGATGATGGAGACGGTCTTCATCCTGCCTTTCATCATGGTGATGATTGTGTTGATCATGTACTTCGGCTGGAACTACCGCCGGATGGCGCAGGTCACGAACATGGACCGCTACAGCGCCTGGCAGCGCGCGACCCCCGGTTCGCCCGGCCCGGACAAAAACAACAACGACCAGGACGACGCCAATGCCCGCCTGAACCACACCTTCTACGACGCGAACAACGACTTGGCCCAGAAGCTGGTCGAGCTCGACCGTGACCTCGGCTACAGCCCCGCCGGCCACGAAACACTGCGCGATCAACAGGTCGACGAGACCTACTCCTACTTCGACAAGTTCCTCGAGATCAACCCGCGAGGCATCATCGAACGCTTCGAGGCAACCCACGGCCAGATCGTCTCCACGCCCGAAGACTTCGGCCTGGACGACTTGACCCGCAACGCCAAAGGCCACCAACGGCTCAACGGCGACTGGCGATACCTCAACGGCATCCGCTACAACCAAGAGAAGCAGCGCTGGGAGCCCGCTCACCGACGCGTCAGCCCCGGCGAGTCCCTGCGGGAAGTCTTCTTCGCGGAGCTAGACGACGGCCTGGAGTCCTATGACAACCAGGGTAACAAGCTCGCACGAGCGATCCGCGAGTTTTATCTCGACTACCCCGCGTATGGCGGCCCCGACGTCTCGGACCTCGAAGATTCAAGCGGCGGAGCCTTCTGATCAGCCCAGCACCAGGAACGTGCCGAACATCACCAGCCAGACCACGTCCAGGAAGTGCCAGTACATCGCCAGGTTGCGCACCGGGGTGTGATATTCGTGGTCGTAGCGCCCGGCGTGGGCGCGGCGGGTGATCAGGATCAGCGGGATCAGCCCGCCGACCAGGTGCAGCGCGTGCACGACGATGAGGAACACCACCGCGTTCTTCAGCGCCGAGCCGACGTCGGTCGCCCGGCTAAGCATCGTCGCCAGCCCCGCTCCCTGCGCGAGGAAGAACGGCACGGCCAGCAGAAGCGTTGCCAACAGCGCCTGGCGGAAACGGTCCTGGCGTTCATGCACGACGTTGTCCAGCGCGCGGTGGATGGTGTAGCTCGACAGCAGGATCGCCGCGGTCGACAGCCAGAGGATCATCGGCATACCGATCGAGCCCAGCGGCGGGGCGGTCGGCGGGATCGTCTCGCCGGTGACCGGGTGGATCTGCGCAGCGGTGCCCATCACGCGGATGAGGATGTAGGCGAGCAGGCCCGAGACGAACAGCACCGCCAGCGCGGCCAGGAACAGCCACATCCCCAGCGCATGTGTGCCCGGCGGCAGGACGTGTCGTGGAGCCGAACGGCCTCGCTCGGGCATCGGTGACTGGAGCATCGGGCTGGGGTTGGGGTCGGCCATCGGCGTATTGTAGGCGTTGATTTTTGCCTCACGCAAAGGCGCGAAGCGCAAGGATTTAAACGGCGGCCTCGGCTTTAGGCATTGCTTTTTACGTGAGATCACCGTTTTAAGTGATCGAGCACGACTTTTTCAAACAGGGCGCTCGGCGCGACCTTCCCGGTCCACAATTCGAACTGCGCGGCGGCCTGGCGCACGAACATCTCGACGCCGCAGACGGTCACACAGCCCGCGGCTTTCGCCTCACGCAGGAGGCGTGTCTGGACGGGGTTGTAGATCGTGTCGAAAACGACGGGGGCGTGCCCGGTGTTCGATGCGCTACGAGCGATGTCGAAGTCAAAGGGCGTCGCGTCCGTATGCGGGTGCATGCCGATCGGCGTGCAGTTGATGAGGATGTCGAAGTCGGCGTTCCCTAAGGCGTCGAGTGTTTTGCAATCCCAAATCTGAAAACTCGCCGCCATTTCTTCCGCTTTATCAACTGTACGGTTGTACACGGTAATTTCAGCGCCAAAGTGTGAGAAACCCGCGACCACAGCACGTGCAGCGCCGCCGGCGCCGATGACGGCCACGCGCTTGCCCGCGAGCTGCTGCCGCGTGATGCCCATGGCGTTGCAGACCGAGTCCAATGCTGCGGCGTAGTCGGAGTTGGAGGCGTAGAGTGAGCCGTCGTCGCGCACGGTCAGCGTGTTGGCGGCGCCGATCTGTGCGGCCAGCGGCTCGATCTCGCCCTTCATTTCTTCAACGAGGCGCAGCAGGTTCTGCTTGTGCGGGATCGTGACCGATGCCCCGCGGAAGTCGAGCGATTTGTCGGCGAGGAAGCTGGCGACGGTGGCCTTGAAGTGCTCGTACTCGGGTGGGATGCGCAGGGGCAGGTAGACGCCGTCGTGGTTGACCGCGTCGAAGCCGGCGTTGTGGATGGCGGGGGACATGGAGTGGCCGACCGGGTCGCCGATGACGCCGTAGAAGCGCGTGGAGGCGCTGAGCTTGTCCCAGCGGTAGAGGGTTTTGAGCTCCCGGATCGTCGGCTGTCCCGGCGCGGTGCCTTTGGCTTTGTCGATCGCGGCGAAGGTGAGCAGCGCGCCGAATTTTTTTGCCAGCACGCGCGACATCAGGCCCTCTTCGCCCATGCAAAGCGCGATGGTCGGTTTGGTGCGATCGCGGATGATCTCGAAGGCTTCGAGGTTGTCACGCAGGGACCTGGCGCGCCAGGCGAGCTTGACCACGCGGCAGCTCTGGTAGTCGGCCATGGCTTTGACCCGGCGAAGGAGGTCGCCTGGCCGGGTCTGGAAATCGTGGGACGAGAGGATGAGCACGGTGTCGGTGGGTCGGGGTTGGTCGTGGTGGTCGACCACGAGCATGACCTTGTGCCGGAGGTTGGCCGAGCGGTCGTAGGCGGCCAGTTCGACATCGAAGTAGGCGGGGCCTTGGCCGTGGCAAGTGACGCCGATGTGTTCGATGAGCGCGATTCGCTGCATGTCGTCGCCGTCGTACTCCCCGCCTTCCCAATGGGGCCGGATGGTGACGATGCAGGGCAGGGGGCAGTCTGTGACCAGCTTCGAAGCGGCATCGCGGTCGTCGGTGAATCGGTCCAGTCGCAGCTCGACGAGGTCCGCCCCTGCCTGGCGCGCGGCCGCGGCGTCGGACAGGGCCTGGCCGGCAGAGTCAACCATGATGGGCACGCAGAGCTTGGTCATGAGGGGATAGATTAGCGTGTAGCGTTTAGGGCCTGGCGTCTAGGGTATAGCGTCGAGCTAAATCAGTTGCATTCAAACCGAGTCGGCTATTGAGAAATTGTGAACATGTTTCACTGGTTTTAACGCTAGACGCTAGACCCTGGACGCTATACGCTAGCACCGCTTGCCGATCAGGAGATGCCGCGATGCCATTGACCGACCGTAAGGGACGTTCGCCTTTGCAGCCCCGTGAGGCTTTGTCGGCGGGACTGCGCAACTGGGTGGGCCTGATGCTGGTCTCTGCTGCGGGTTTGATCGTTATTTTTGCGACGCAGATGAACAGCCACCGCTCTCCCTCGGCTCCGCGCGTGGCGGGATGGGTGTTTGTCGGGCTATCGGTGGGCTGGCTGGTGCTGCTGGGGTCTGCGGTGCTGATTTTGCGTAGCTACTGTTTCCGGGCGCTGTGGGACGGTCGGCCGGTGGAGCCGGGCAGCTATCTCAAGGGGATGTACCAGGTGTGGGGCGTCCTGGTGGCGGGGGGGCTCCTGGCGGTCCTGGGGTCTCTGCTTATGGGCGCGATATTGCCCGGCGGGCTGGTTGTATTAGTTTCGCTGGTGCTATTGATTTTTGCACGCCCCAATGGGCGAGCGCTGGGCCTGTGAACGCTGTGCGGTCGGGCATGAGTGAACGGCGGAATACGGTTTAACCGATTTGAAAACCAACATGCAGTAGGTTTGTTTTGCAACTGGTTCTCAGAACCGCAGACGACAGACAATCCCCCGAAAAAGCCGCTTTGTCAGCGCGCGAAATACTAGCTATCGTGTAGCGCTCGATCCGCGAGGATCACGGGGAACAACACCGGCCAGGCTTAACCCCAGAGGCCAGCAGAGACGAGCACCTTGTCCTACGAAAAGACTGATCAGTTTGTGTTCCCCAAGTGGGCGAACTACCTCCTACCGCTCATCGTCGTGTCGGTCCTTGGCGGCGCGATGACCGTCCCGCCCATCGTGATGTACGGCGGATCGGCAGAGACACTGGACGTGGGCTATCAGCCCGACCAGCCTGTGCCGTACAGCCACGCGATCCACGTGGGCAAGCTCGGCATGGACTGCCGCACGTGTCACAACACCGTCGACAGCGCGAACTTCGCCGCGATCCCGCCGACGCAGATGTGCATCAACTGTCATGCGCCCGGCACCAACCCCGAGACCGGGATGGACACCGGCATGCCCGGCGTCTGGCAGAAGTCGCTCAACCTCCGCCCGGTGTGGGCCAGCTACTTCACCGGCAAGCCGGTCCCGTGGGTCAAGGTCCACGACCTGCCTGACTACGCCTATTTCAACCACTCGGCGCACGTGAACAAGGGCATCGGCTGCGTGAGCTGTCACGGCCGCATCGACAAGATGGGCGGCGCCGGCACGGAAGACGTTGTCGCCGGTGTCTTCCAGGTCCACAACCTCTCGATGGGCTGGTGTCTTGAGTGTCACCGCGCACCGGAGAAGAACCTGCGTCCGCTGGACAAGATCACGTCGATGGACTGGTCGCCGCTGGACGACCCGCAGGTGCAGGACGCAATCGCTGCGGGCGAACTTGAAGAAGACAACGAGCAGGCGGCGCAGCTCTGGCTGGGCACCAAGCTCAAGAAGCAGTACCAGATCAACAACCCCGCGTACATGCAGTCGTGCTCGACCTGCCACCGCTAACAATCTGATTTGGCGATCTGGCGAAGTATGAAGTGAAAGCATCGCAGATGCCTCAAACTAAAACTTCGCAAGATCAAGCATCACCAAATCACCCAATGGATAACCCCGTGTCGACTATCGCAGACCACATCACCGGACAGGCCTACTGGCGCTCGATCGAGGAGCACGCCAACTCGCCCGCGCTGCTGGCCCAGCTGGACGACGAGTTCCAGGGCTACGACCCGCAGGAGATCCAGGCGGTTTCCCGCCGCACGTTCCTCAAGCTCGCGGGCGCCTCGCTCGCGCTGGCCGGCCTGACGCTGTCGGGTTGCCGTCGCTGGCCCAAGGAGGAGCTGGCGCCGTTTACTTCACGGCCTGAGGACCTGGTCCCCGGCGTGCCCAACTACTTCGCATCGATGGCCGAGCGCGGAGGCGTCGCGCACCCGATGCTCGTGGCCAGCTTCGACGGCCGGCCGATCAAGGTCGAGAGCCACCCCAAGGCCGGATACGCGACCGACGTGTTCGACCAGGCGCTCACGCTCCAGCAGTACGACCCCGAGCGCCTGCGCGACGTGGTGTACGGCAAGCGCGAGAGCGGGCAGCGCAGCTCTTGGACCAGCTTCGAGGGCTGGCTGCGTGGCAAGGTCGCGTCTCTGCGCAATGAGGACGGCGGCGCGAAGTTCGCTGTGCTCGCCGAGCCGACCAGCTCGCCGACGGCGCTGCGTCTGAAGGCCCAGCTCAAGGCCGCGATGCCCAAGGCGTCGTGGGTGACTTACGAAGCGATCGGCCAGGACAGCGCGATCGAAGGGAGCAGGCTCGCGTTCGACGGCAAGGCGGTCCGCACGCAGTACGACGTCGCCAGCGCGAAGGTCATCGCGTGTTTTGACTGTGACTTCCTGAGCGACCACCCGTCTGCGACGAAGAACGCCAAGGGCTGGGCGATTGGCCGCAAGTCGGTGGACACCGACAAGACGATGAACCGCATGTACGTCGTCGAGCCGGGCATGACGGTGACGGGTTCCGCGGCGGACGAGCGTCTGCCTGTGAAGCCGTCGCGCGTGGCTCATGTGCTTACCGGCGTGGCGAACGAGCTTGGCGTATTGCCTGCGGCGGGCGAGCTGGCCCTGACCGATGGCGAGCGTGCTTTTGCAGAAATGCTGGTCGCTGACCTTAGCGCTAACAAGGGCGCGGGCATTGTCGTCGCCGGCCCGAATCAGCCTGCCGATGTGCATGCCCTGATCCACGCGGTCAACAAGGCGCTGGGCAACCTCGACAAGACGATCACCTACAGCGACGAGCCGACGGCCGAGGCTGCGGGACAAGTCGCTTCGCTGAGCGCGCTGGTGGAAAGCATCAACGCAGGCGGCATCGACACGCTGGTGATCATTGGTGGCAACCCCGTGTTCGACGCACCGGCGGACCTGAAGTTTGCTGACGCGCTGGCCAAGGTGCCGCACACCATCAAGCTCGGTCTTTATCGTGATGAAACGGCGATCGCATGCGAATGGGCGCTGCCCGCCGCGTCGAGCTTTGAATCATGGGGCGACGGCCGGTGGTACGACGGCACGGTCGCCATCCAGCAGCCGCTGATCCTCCCGCTGTTCAACGGCCGGTCTGCGATCGAGCTTCTCGCGTCGATCGTTGGCGCAAGCTCGCTTGCCCAGCCCGGCGGATACGACCTGGTCCGCGCGACGTTCAAGGACGGCGAGGTTCTCAAGGGCGTGAACTTTGAGGCGCACCTGAGCGATCCGGGCTACGCGGCCGAGCTGTCGGGCTTTGAAAAAGATTGGCGTCGCGCGGTGCACCTGGGCTTTGTTCCTGGCAGCGCTCTGAAGAAGGTCTTTGTTGACGCGAAGGCGGTTGCGCCGGCGCTCGCGGCCTCGGCCGATGTCGAGGTGGCCTTCAAGCACGGCAGCGTGTACGACGGTCGATTCGCCAACAGCCCGTGGCTGCAGGAATGCCCGGACGCGATCACGAAGGTCGTGTGGGACAACCCGCTGCTCTTGAGCGTGCCGGACATGAAGGCCAAGGGCCTGATCAACGGCGACCGCGTGAGCATCGAGGCGAACGGCTCGAAGGTCGAGGCGACCGTGTTCGGCCAGCCCGGCCAGGCCAAGGGCGTTGTTGTGGCGCAGGTCGGCAACGGCCGTACACAGGCGGGGCTTGTCGGCGACAAGGTCGGCGACAACGTGTACCCGCTTCGCGGCTCGTCGGCGATGGGCTTTGCCTCTGCAACGGTCAGCGGCAAGGTCGGCTACGAAGAGCTGGCCTACACCTCGGTGCACCACCTGGTGAGCGGGCTGTCGAAGGAAGTCGACGCGACCTCGCTGTGGGGCCTGGAAGAGCGCGCGGGCAAGAAGGGCGAGAGCGGCACCAAGGGCTCGATCATCAAGGAAGGCTCGCTGGGCGACTGGCTGCACAACCCCGCGCATGTCATGGGCCACGAGCACGGCAACGTTCGGCTGCAGATGTTCGATTCACCGTCGATCTACCCCGACGGCAGCTTCGACCGCAAGCACCCCGAGGGGCCCGAGGTCTTCAACGAGCCCCACGCGTGGGGCATGACGATCGACCTGACCTCGTGCATCGGCTGCAACGCGTGCGTGGTGGCCTGCCAGGCGGAGAACAACATCCCGTCGGTGGGCAAGGAACAGGTCTGGCGTTCGCGTGAGATGCACTGGCTGCGCACGGACACGTACTTCAAGGGCAACCCCGATGAGCCCGGGGACGTGCAGGTTGTTCACCAGCCGATCGCGTGCGTGCAGTGCGAGAACGCGCCGTGCGAGCAGGTGTGCCCGGTGGCCGCGACGGTGCACGACACCGAGGGCCTGAACACGATGGTGTACAACCGCTGCATCGGCACGCGGTACTGCAGCAACAACTGCCCGTACAAGGTCCGCCGGTTCAACTACTTCGACTACCACAGCAAGAGCGTGCGTCAGGACGTGGCCAACCCCTGGCTGAACATCCCCGACACGCAGCAGCAGGCGGCGATCGACCAGATCAAGCGTCTGGCGTTCAACCCGGACGTGACGGTCCGCATGCGTGGTGTGATGGAGAAGTGCACCTACTGCACCCAGCGCATCCAGCGGGCCAAGATCACGCAGAAGAACGCGTTCGTGCAGAGCCAGAACGAGGGCGGTTTCACGCACAGCCCGGTCGAGAAGAAGACCGTGCCCGACGGCACGATCGTCACCGCCTGCCAGGACGCGTGCCCGACCGAATGCATCAGCTTCGGCGACCTCAACGACCCCAAGTCGAAGGTCAGCCTGATCCAGAACAAGAACAAGCGTGCCTACGCGGTGCTCTCTGAACTCAACAGCCGGCCCCGCACCAAGCACCTGGCGAAGATCCGTAACCCCTACACGAAGAACGAACACTAAGCGGCGCGGCTTGGCCGTGTAAAGCGATGAACTCGCAACGCTTCAAACCCTAGATACTCAATCATGGCAGCGATCCACCCCGGCAGCACGATCCCCACCGTCGAGACGGATAACACCATCGACGACCCCCGCCGCCGCGCGCCGCTGGTGACCGGCGGGCTCGACTTCGCCGGCGTCACCCAGAGCGTCGCGCGCGTCGCCACGACACGCCCCGACCTCCTGTGGTGGGCCGGATTCCTCGTCCTGGCGCCGATGGCGATGGGCTTTTTCACCTTCATCGGATACCTCTTCGTCACCGGCGTGGGTATCTGGGGCAACAACCAGCCCATCTCCTGGGGCTTCCCGATCATCAACTTCGTGTTCTGGGTCGGCATCGGCCACGCGGGCACGCTGATCTCCGCCATCCTCTTCCTCTTCCGCCAGAACTGGCGCACCTCGATCAACCGATTCGCAGAGGCGATGACCATCTTCGCCGTCGTCTGCGCCGGCATCTTCCCCGCGATCCACGTCGGCCGGCCCTGGCTGGCGTTCTGGCTGTTCCCGTACCCCAACCAGATGGCGATGTGGCCCCAGTTCCGCTCGCCGCTGTTGTGGGACGTGTTCGCGGTGTCGACCTACGCCTCGGTGTCGCTGCTGTTCTGGTACACGGGCATGGTCCCGGACCTGGCGACGCTGCGTGACAAGGCCAAGAGCCGCGTCGGTCAGATCTTCTACTCGTTCTTCAGCCTCGGCTGGACCGGCAGCGCCCGGCACTGGCACCGGTTTGAGAAGGCGTACCTGCTGCTGGCCGCGCTCTGTACGCCGCTGGTGCTCTCGGTGCACTCGGTCGTTTCGTTCGACTTCGCGGTGGCACAGCTCCCGGGCTGGCACACGACCGTGTTCCCGCCTTACTTCGTCGCGGGCGCGATCTACGGCGGCTTCGCGATGGTGCTCACGCTCGCCATCCCCTGCCGCGAGTGGCTGGGCCTGAAGCACATCATCACGATGCGTCACATCATCAACTGCGCCAAGGTCATGCTCGGCACGGGCATGATCGTGATGTACGCCTACTCGATCGAGTTCTTCACCGCCTGGTACTCGGGCCACCACTTCGAGCAGTTCGTCTTCCGCAACCGCCCGCTGGGCAACTACATGCCCGGGTTCTGGCTGATGGTCTTCTGCAACTGCGTCGGACCGCAGGTGCTGTGGATCAAGAAGTGCCGCGAGAACCTCTGGTGGATCATGTGGGCCGCGATGTGCGTGAACGTGGGCATGTGGTTCGAGCGCTTCGTCATCACCGTGACCTCGCTCAGCCGCGACTTCCTGCCCGGCTCGTGGGCGCAGTTCCACCCGACCTGGGTCGACGTGTGCATGTTCGCCTGCTCGTTCGGGCTCTTTGGTTCGCTGTTCTTCCTGTTCCTCAAGTTCCTGCCGGTCATCGCGGTGTCTGAAGTCAAGACCGTCATGCCCGCGGCCCACGCCACGCATCACGGCCACGCCGAGCACAAGGAGCACGCCTAAGCCATGACCGCGATCCACTCCCACCACGCCCACGGACACCACGCCGCCGAACACCCGGCCCCGACCGAGCCCAAGCTCTTCGGGCTCATCGGTGAGTTCGACAACGTCGACGACATCCTCGCCGCCGCCAACGCCGTGCGCGAGGCCGGCTACAAGAAGACCGACGTCCACAGCCCCTTCCCGGTGCACGGCATCGACGAGGCGCTGGGCATCAAGCCCACCATCCTCCCCTGGATCGTGCTTTGCATGGGCCTGACCGGCATGACCACGGGCCTGCTGCTGACGACCTACACGATGGCGGACTGGCTGCCGATCCCCGGTTTCGTGCCGGAGAACTTCGAGGGCTACAAGTTCCTGATCTCCGGCAAGCCGTTCAACTCGCTGGCCGGGTTCATCCCGGTCATCTTCGAGCTGACGATCATGTTCAGCGCATACACCGCGGTGTTCGCGATGTTCCTGCTGAACAAGCTGCCGATGATGAGTAATCCGCTGCTCAAGAGCAGGCGTTTCCGTCGTGCGACGGACGACCGGTTCTTTATCGCGATCGATGCGCGTGATGCGCAGTTTGATGCCGAGCAGTCGGCCGCGTTTGTCCGGGGCCTGCACGGCTGCCTCGGGGTCGAGGTGATTGACGATAATTAAGCGACGCGGCTTGCCGCGTATCGCGACGAAGTCGCGACGCTCCATGCGAAACGCATACGGATAAACCATGAAGCTCTCTGACATAGATCTTGATCTGCGACTGCCCAAGCCCCCCATGGTGCTTGTGTCGGTTCTGGTGATCGGCGCGTTTGTGCCGCTGGGGATCGCGTCTGCGATCTGGTTCAAGCGCAACTATTTTGATCCGAACCCCCGCATCCACATCATCCAGGACATGGACAACCAGGCCAAGGCCAAGGCCCAGTCCAGCAGTGCCGTCTTCGCCGACGGCCGATCGATGCGGGCCTACGCGCCGGGCACGGTTGCCTGGGGCCGAAGCGCTCACACCCCCGACCCGTCGATGCTCAAGGACGACGACCTGTCGTACCGCGGCTACGAGGTCTCGGCCCAGACCGGCGAGACCGAACTGGTCAACAACGATCAGGGCCAGCCTTCTGCCAAGTACCTTGCCGGGTACCCCGAGACCGTGACGGTGGATGCCGATTTCGTCAAGCGCGGTCAGCACGAGTTCATGACGTACTGCTACACCTGCCACGGCGCGGATGGGCGGGGCCTGGGCCCGACCAAGCGTGCGATGGATGTGCTGGCGCTGCGTCCCGAAACGGGCACCGTGGCCACGATCCCCGCGAATCTGACCGACCTGACGAAGTTCGACGAGTCGATCTACCCCAACGGTAGGCTCTTTAACACGATCTCGCACGGCCAGGGCACGATGGGGCCGATCGGTCAGCAGATCCAGGTCAAGGACCGTTGGGCGATCGTCGCCTACGTCCGCGCGTTGCAGCACAGTCAGAACACCAAGCCTCAGTCGGCTTCCACCGAATAAGACGCATTAAAAGGAACCACCTGCAGTGGGTCACGGACATACACAACTGGATGAAGCGGATAAGCAGGCGATCGGTGCCAAGCTCTGGCCGAGCTACCTCAAGCTCGGGGTGGCGGCGCTGGTGGGCCTGGTGGTCCTGATCGTTGGACTTGTGATGGAGAGTGCCTCGGACGGCGGCGACTGGCTGCGGCGTGGTTTCTTCGCATACCTGATCGGCTACACGTTTGTCGTGGGGATCAGCGTCGGCTCGGTCGCGCTGGTGATCCTCACGCACCTGTTCCGCGCCGGCTGGGTCGTGGCGGTCCGCCGCGTGCCCGAGACCTTCGCGGCCAACTTCTGGTTCGTCGGAGTGCTGGGCCTGCCGGTGCTGGTCGGTGCGATGAACTCCGACGCGCCGCTGTACCCCTGGAGCGCGTCGATCGAGAAGGCCGAGGCCGACCTTCACGCCGCAGAGCAGTTCGTCCACGAATACACGCACGGCGGGCACGAAGAAGCTGCACACTCTGAAGAAGAGCCGCACGCCTCCGCCGCGCAGGACACGGAGTACTACACCGCCGCTGATCATGCGGGCTCGGCGCATGCCGAAACTGCCGAGGCTCCCGCAGCCGATCACGCGGGCCACGGCCTGGCCGAGATTTCGGAAAGCTACGAGGCCGCTGCGCTGCAGATGGCGGGCATGGCTTACCCGGCCGACAAGGGCGAAGCGCGCAAGGTTCAGAATGCTTACTACCAGACGCTGCTGGCGTACATGCTCGACTACAAGCGTTACGGCGGCCAGCTTGCCGGCGACGCGCAGGTGCCCGCGGGCAAGGGCTTCCTCTGGTTTACGCCGATGCTCTTCGCGCTGCGCCTGGTGATCTATTTCTCGATCTTATCGGTGATGGGCTGGTTCTACTGGAACCGGTCGGTGAAGCAGGACGAGAGCGGCGATCCTTCGCTGACCACCCGCCGGGAGTGGTGGGCGCCGCCGGCGACCGTCGCGTTCGCGCTGTGCACGACCTTCCTGGCCTTCGACCTGCTGATGTCGCTGGACCCCGCGTGGTACTCGACGATGTTCGGCGTGATCTTCTTCGCCAACAGCTTCACCGCCGGCATCGCCACGACCATCCTGGTGTGCATGGCCCTGCAGAAAAAGGGCTACCTCAAGACCGTCAACACCGAGCACTACCACGACCTGGCCAAGCTGCTGTTCGCCTTCGTTTTCTTCTGGGGCTACGTCAGCTTCAGCCAGTTCATGCTCATCTGGTACGCCTCGCTGCCCGAGACGACCTACTGGTTCGAGATCCACGGCATGACGACCGTCAAGACCGCGCCGCAGTACGGCTCGGGTTGGACCTACCTCTCGCTGCTGATCCTCTTTGGCCACCTGCTCGTGCCGTTCGGCTTCCTGCTCTCGCGGCACGTCAAGCGCAACCTCACCGCGCTGGCCTGTGCGGCGACGTGGATGCTGCTGATGGTCTACCTCGATTTCTACTGGTACGCCATGCCGTTCTTCGACAGCCCCGGCGTGACCTTCGGCCTGCCCGAGATCGGCGCGGTCCTGATGCTTCTCGCGCTCGTGCTGGCCAAATTCATCCACCGCTACCGTCAGCACGCACCGCTGGCCTACGGCGACCCGCGCCTGCACGAGTCCACCGCCCTGAACACCAGCGTCTGGGCACCGATCCACCACTGAACCCTCGCGCGGACAAGCCGCGACGCTTTGTTTGACTTGACCCCTTGCCCCCTAACCCCCTGGTCCCTAAGACATGGCAAGCAGCAGTAAAACCATCAACATGCCCCTGATGTTCGCGATCGCCATCGGCTCGGCCGTGTCGCTGGTAGCGATCTCGATGTTCGGCCTGGCGTGGTACCAGTACGAGTCGCGCGTCGTGATCAGCGAGCAGGTGCTCAGCCAGCCGATGCACGATCAGAACTACGACAAGCATCTGGCCCAGCAGATCGAAAACCGCGGCGACATCGACGCGGCCATGGCCCAGGTCGTCGCCGCTCAGTCGCACGGCCACACCGAGAACCACGGCGAACCGGGGCATTGACCCCGCACACGGTCTTCCCCGGCTGACGCCGAGGCATGGGCCTTTTGGATCACGCGAATTGAAAACCGGTTGCAGGACGCACGCCGGCAGCATGACTAGGATTCCCCTGCGGCGTCGGCAGAAAACCGAGCCTGCCGCGGGCAGACAGGAGCGTTTGTGATGCCCGTGAGGGCGAGTTTCATCATCCCGATCCAGAGGCCCCTGGCTCGTCCAATGGCGTGCGTGGCGGGGCTGTGTCTCGCGCTGATGTCGATGCTCGCCGGCCCCGCACAAGCGACGGTCTACAACAGCCAGAACCCGAACAATCCCAGCAACCAGGCCAACCCCTGGTCGCAGGACATCGCCACGCAGGTGGGCATCATCGAGAGGGTCAACTCGCCCGTGCCGATGGACCTCATGCTGGTGGATGAAGAAGGCCAGGCTGTCGCTTTCGCGGATTTCTTCAAGCCCGGCCGGCCTGTGGTGCTGAATCTGGGCTACAGCCGGTGCCCTTCGATCTGCATCCTGATGCGTGAGCAGATCACGGATGTGCTTGCCGAGACAGGGCTCAAGCTGGGCCAAGAGTTTGTGATTCTGAATATCTCGATCGACCCCAGCGAGACGCCCGAGGCGGCGCGCACGGTCCGTGATGGCGTGTGGGCCGCGCTCGAGGAGAAGGGCATGGAGCCCTCGCCCGAGGGCTGGCGGTTCCTGACGGCGGACGAGGCGACGATCCAGAAGCTGACCGAGGCGCTGGGCTATCGCTACCTGTACATCGCGCCGCAGAACGAGTTTGGCCACCCCGGCGTGCTGGTGCTGGCCGACGGCGCGGGCGTGATCCGGCGTTACATGGACGGCAAGAACTACGACGCACGTACGCTGCGGATGTCGATCGTCGAGACCTCGCAGGGCAAGGCGGGCGGGTTCCTGGACAAGGCGTTTCTGACCTGCTTCGTCTGGAACCCCGAGGCGAACAACTACGCGGCCACGGCCAAGTTCATCATGATGGTGGGCGGGGGCGTGACGATGGTGCTGGTCGGCGGGCTGGTGCTCGCGGGCCTGGCGTACGAGAAGCGCCGCCGCCAGGTGGTTGAGCAGGGCGGACCGCGAGTTCCCGGCCTTTCACAGCCCAACCCTGCCTGAACGAACAAAGGACACAGACTTCGGGCCAGTGCCCGGTGATCAACGGATACGACAAAGACACGACCATGCACACGAGTACCTACAACCTGTTGGCCAAAGTAAGTCCAGGCAACTTCTGGTTCCCCACCGATGCGGCGGCGAGCAACCAGGTCGATTCCCTGACCTACTTCATCCTTGTGATCTGCGGCTTCTTCCTGGTCTTCAACGCCGGGCTGATGGTGTACTTCGCCTACCGCTACCGCCAGAAGAAGAAAGAGGGCGCCGCCACCGGCTCCACGCACAACACCGCGCTCGAGGTGACCTGGTCGATCCTCCCGGCCTTCATCCTCGCGATCATCTTCGTCTGGGGCTTCCGCGGGCACCTCAACCAGGTCACCCCGCCCAGCGATGCTTACGACATCATGGTCACCGGCTACAAGTGGGGCTGGGACTTTACCTACCCCAACGGCAAGAACTCCAAGCCCGGCAAGGATGCTGTCACCGGCAACCCCACGCCCCCGGCCCTGCACGTGCCCGCCGGCCAGCCGATCCGCCTGACGCTGCAGTCCAACGACGTGCTGCACTCGGTCTTCATCAAGCAGATGCGCGTCAAGAAGGACGTCGTGCCCGGCCGGTACAACCAGATGTGGTTCGAGGCCAACTTCGACGAGGCAACCGCAGAAGAAGTCGACCTGCCCACCAAGGACGGCGGCACGGTCAAGGTCAAGCGCAACGTCTACGACCTGTTCTGCACCGAATACTGCGGGCAGAACCATTCGCTGATGCTGACCAAGGTCTACGTCTACACCCCCGAGGGCTATGACAACTGGTACGCCAGCATGTCGCTGGTCGACCCCGGCACGCCGCTGGTCGAGCACGGCAAGACGATCTGGACCGTTAACTGCAAGGCCTGCCACTCGATCGACGGCAGCAAGGGCACCGGCCCGAGCTGGAAAGACCTCTACGGCGCGACGAACCACGCGACCTCCGTGGGCCCGGTTACCGCCGACGAGGTTTATATCCACGAATCGATCCGCCAGCCCTCGGCCAAGCTTGCGGCAGGCTTCGGCAACGCGATGTCGGCTTTCTCGCCGACCCAGCTCGACGAGCGCGATATCGCCGGCGTGATCGAGTTCATGAAATCCATCAGTGCCAGTGGCAAGCCCTCGGATCTGAAGTATGGCGATCTGAACACCGACGGCACCCCCAAGGGTGAAACACCTGCTGGAGCAGAAGGCGGTGCGGCCCCCGACGCGGCACCCGCAACCGAGCAGCCCGCGCCACAGGGCTGATTGACCCACTAACACACACCGGTACGCAGCGACTGCGACTGGAGACTTGAACCATGACCGTAGCAGACCGACCCATTACCACCGACATATACGGCGAAGAGATCGAACTCAAGCCGGGCGACAACTACATCAACCACAGCAAGGGCGCGCTGAGCTGGCTGCTCACGCTCGACCACAAGCGCATCGGTCTGATGTACATGGTCGTCGTCCTGACCGCCTTTGCGCTGGGCGGCTTCTTCGCCATCCTGCTGCGCACCCAGCTGCTGGTGGGCATGCGGTCCAACGTCGATGCGGGCAAGCAGATCCTCGGCACCGCGATCGGCAGCCCCGAGTGGAACAACTTCTACAACCAGGCCTTCTCGCTCCACGGCGCGATCATGGTCTTCATGTTCATCATCCCGGCGATCCCCGCGATCCTGGGCAATATGATCCTGCCGCTGCAGCTGGGCGCCAAGGACGTCGCCTTCCCCCGGCTCAACCTCATGAGCTTCTACTGCTGGATCGGCGGATCGACGCTGCTGGGCTGCCTGCTCATCGGCGCGCTGCTGCACATCGTCATGGGCGGCGAAAACGCGCCCGACTTCCTCAAGTACATCCCCAACGGCCTGGATACCGGCTGGACGTTCTACACCCCGTACTCGATCCAGAACAACAACTCGGTCCTCTTCGCCACCATGGGCGCGTTCGTCCTGGGATTCAGCTCGATCCTCACCGGCCTGAACTTCATCGCCACCATCCACATGCTCAAGCCCAAGGGCATGGGCTGGTTCAACATGCCCCTTTTCCTCTGGGCCCTCTACGCCACCAGCGTCATCCAGATCCTCGCGACCCCCGTGCTGGCCATCACGCTGCTGCTGCTGTTTGCCGAGAACTTCATCGGCATCGGCGTGTTCGACCCCAAGCTCGGCGGCGACCCCGTGCTCTTCCAGCACTTCTTCTGGTTCTACAGCCACCCGGCCGTGTACATCATGATCCTCCCGGGCCTGGGCGTCATCAGCGAGATCATCTCCACCTTCAGCCGTAAGCACATCTTCGGCTACAAGTTCATCGGATTCTCGTCGATGGCCATCGCGCTCTTCGGCTTCATCGTCTGGGGCCACCACATGTTCACCTCCGGGCAGTCGGCGATGATCAACGCCCTGTTCTCGCTGCTGACGATGTCCGTGGCGATCCCCTCGGCGATCAAGGTCTTCAACTGGCTGGCGACGATGTGGCGAGGCCAGATCCGCCTGGACACGCCCATGCTTTACGCCATGGGCTTCATCTGGCTGTTCACCATCGGCGGTCTCACCGGCCTGCCCCTGGCCACGCTCTCCACCGACATCTACATGCACGACACCTACTTCGTCGTCGCGCACTTCCACTACGTCATGGTCGGCTCGACGCTGTTCGCCTTCCTCGGCGGCATGTACTACTGGTTCCCGAAAATGTTCGGCCGGATGTACGGCGAGAAGCTGGGCAAGTGGGCGTGGCTGTTCACTTTCGTGGGCTTTAACCTCACCTTCTTCGTGCAGTTCATGGCCGGCACACAGGGCATGCCCCGTCGCTACGCGACCTACCTCGACCAGTACATGATCTACCACCACCTCTCGACGGCAGGGTCCTACATCCTGACGATCGGGCTGATCATGGTGCTGATCAACTGGGTCATGGCCAAGCGCGGCAAGCGCGCCCCCGCCAACCCCTGGGGCGGCAACCAGCTCGAGTGGCACACCAACTCGCCTCCCCCGCACGCCAACTTCAACTACGAGCCGGTCGGCACCGACCCGTACTACTTCCACGACTGGAAGTACGACGAAAAAATCGATGGCTACGTGCTGGACCCCAACCACGACCCCAGCAACCCCGGTCGCAAGACCGCGCACTGATTGAACGACCTCACGCGGCTTAGCCGCGTCACTAGTGAACGACAAACAGCGAAACGACACGATGAGCGATCACGCACAACACGACGACCACGGGCACGACCACCCCTCGTTCCTCGCCCACCACTTCGACACGCCCGACCAGCAGTTCGAGGCCGGCAAGCTCGGCATGTGGCTGTTCCTGGTCACCGAAGTCATGATGTTCGGCGGCCTGTTCTGCGCCTACGCGCTCTACCGCGCCAACCACCCCGAGATCTTCGCCTACGCCCACGGCTTCCTGGACTGGAAGCTCGGCGGCATCAACACCGCCATCCTCCTCGCCTCCTCGTTCACGATGGCGTTGGCCGTCCGCGCGGCGCAGCTCGGCCAGCAGAAGGCCCTCGTGCTGCTGCTGATGCTGACCATCGGCGGGGGCTTTGGCTTCCTGATCATCAAGTACTTCGAGTACACCGCGAAGTTCGGCCACAACATCTGGCCGGGCACGAGCAACATCTACTACACCGTCGAGAACAACAGGAACACCCTGAAAATGAATGTCGAGGGCCAGGAAGAAAAGCAGGCCCTGGACCGCTCGATGCAGCTCAAGGAGATCGCGCTGGTCGAGTTCGAGACGCTGGGCCTGCATCACGGCTACATGCCCTATCCCACGCAGGCGGCGTATGACCTGTACGTGAAGCAGGGCGTGTTTGACGCGCTTAAGCATGTCGAGGCTGACGCCACTGAAGCAGAGAAAAAGAAGGCCGAGGAAGAGCACCACCACGCCATCAAGTTCTTCGCCGACCTGGGGATCGCCGACGCGGTCGCTCAGCTCGAGGGCCACGGCGGCCAGGGCGAAGCCTCGCACGGCGCGGTTGCGCATGATGATGCACATGCAGACGATCATGCGGCGCCTGAAACCGCTCATGAGTCTTCGCCGATTTTTGTCGCGGACCCGGCGATCGATGCCGCCCGCATCGTGCCCGTCGCCAACGCGCTGGCCGGCGTGTCCAACATCAAGCCCCCCGTCGCCGGCGTGAGCGGGCTGGTCGATGCCCAGGCCCACGCGCTCTCGCTGCCCGGCGAGCATGCCGCGCATGCCGCGCACGCAGCACCTCCCCTGGGTATGCCCAACCTCAGCCACGTCAAGTACTACATCCCCTACGAACTCCAGCCCAAGCCGGTGCAGGACCGTATCCACCTGTTCTTCCAGATCTATTTCTGCGCGACCGGCTTGCACGCGCTGCACGTGATCATCGGCATGGGCTGCATCACCTGGGTGCTGGGCCTTTCGCTTCGGGGCGTGTTCAGCCCCGCCTACAACGTGCCGGTCGACATCGTCGGACTGTACTGGCACATCGTCGACCTCATCTGGATCTTCCTCTTCCCGCTGCTGTACCTGATCCACTGATCGCCAAGAATACATCTGCAAAAAACAGACACTCAAGCCCCACGCGTCGCGAAGCAATGCGTGGTGATCCGAGAGAAACAAAATGTCCCACAACGCATCCCACGAACATCACGACCACGGACACGCAGGCGGGCACGACGCCGAACACCATGTCGTCGGCTGGAAGCTGCTTACCGTGGTCTTCCTCGCCCTCATGGTGCTGACGGTCCTCACCGTCGCGGCGATCAACGTCGACCTCGGCCCGCTGAACCTCATCGTCGCGCTCGGCATCGCGCTGGTCAAGGCGCTGCTGGTCGTCCTCATCTTCATGCATATCTGGTGGGACCGCGGGTTCCACGGCCTGCTCATCGCCGGCTCGCTCGGCTTCGTCACGCTGTTCATCGGCTTCACGATGCTCGACACATGGCAGTACGACCAGGTCATCGACGCACGCGACGCCGCCGCCGCCCAGGCCGCCTCGATCAAGAATGACGGCACCTATACGCCTCCGCCGGCCCTGATGGACAAGGACCCGCACTAAGCAGAGCGTCGTCTGTCATCAATACAGATCAACGATCAGAAGCGCCGCGAGCCCTCGCGGCGTTTTTATTTTGGACTCACCACGGCGACTCGAACGCGGCGGGGTAGTGGCGCACGTCGGCTTCGCGGTCGTGGTGCAGATCAACGCCCACGATGTCGAAGCGGATCGGTCGCCCGACCAGCCCGCGCTTGCGGACCAGCGTGGCGGCGAGTTGAGCGATCTTCTGCTGCTTGTGTTTTCCGACGCGCAGCTCCGGCGGGACCTGTGAAGAGCGGTCGGGCAGGGCGGTCTTGACCTCGACGAAGACGAGGGTCTGTCGGTCGGGCGTGAGCATGAGCAGGTCGATCTCGCCGTGGCGCAGGCGCAGGTTGCGCGCGAGGCGTTTGTATCTCAGGGAGCGCAGGTATTTTTCGGCGATTTTCTCGCCCCGGGCCGCGGGGGAGTCGGGCTCGCGTCGCAGCAGGCGTTGCAGGAGTCGGGCAAGCGGCATGGTGGCTGGCCTGGCTAGCGGTCGTACCGGGCGCGGGCGATCTCCAGCAGCTTGCTGCTCATCTGGTCGATGTCGCTGAAGTTGCCTCGCTTAAGCAGGTCCAGGCGGAAGCGTAGCGCGTGGCGTTCGAACTGCTCGGCCCGAAGGCGGGTTTCGATCTCGAGCTGCACATCGCTGAGCGGGACCTCGACGCCGGGTGTGAACTGGACGACCTGCACGAAGTACTCGTTTTTACCAGCGGTGATGGGCCCGGCGTGCTGTCCGGCCTCGAGCAGGAGCAGGGCGTCGTTGACCGGGCCGATGCTGATGGCCACTTTGCCTTGCACAGGCTCGCCGCCGTTCAGTGCGCCGCCGCCCTCGGGGTCGTAGGTGTTGAGGGTGGCGTCGGTTGCGATTTTCTGAAACGATTCGCCGCGATCCAGGCGCGCCTGCACGCGCTGGGTGCTGGCGGGGTTGTCGGTGCGTATTAGTCGGATCACACGCGTGTCGGGCTTGTTGTAAAGCTCCTTGTTGTCCTCGAACCACCGGCGGATGTCGGCCTGGTTGACCACGATCTTGGGCAGCACACGCGACTGGATATAGAACCCGATCGACATCTCTTCACGGAAAGCGATCAGGTGCTCGTCCAGATCTTTGCCTTGCGCGTCGAGGAACTGGGCTTTCGCTTTGGAGACCGAGCCCTGGCCGTAGAACCGGATGAGTTCTTCTCGCTCGGCCTGGACGCGGGCTTCGATCCCGGCGCGCTGTTTGTCGTTGAGGTTTCGCTCGGCCTCGCCGAGGATCAGCTTGTTAATGATCACGCCGCGCAGGCGCTCCTGAATCGCGGCCGCGGCCTGCTGGTTGAACTGATCGACGTCGTAGCGTTCGCCGAAGCTCTGGAGCTGGGCCGCGAGGTTGACGTCGAAGACCTGGTCGGCGAAGAGGGCTTCGCCGTTGATGTGGCCGACCATGGCATTGACCGACAGGGCCTGCTTGTTGGCGGGGCGTACGGGGTTTGCGGGGTCCTGGTCGGTGTTGTCGCCGGTTGCATTTTCAGCGACGGCTTCTGAGACGATCTGGGTCGTCTGATCTTCGAGTTCCGCCGGCTCGCCGATGAAGTCATCGGGCCTGATCGCGTCGTTCTGTACGGAGTTGTCGGCGAGCCAGGTGGTGACGCATCCGGATATGAACCCGGTTCCCAGCGTCAGAGACGCGGCGAGCAGAGTCTTGGCGGGGCGTAGCGGGGTCGATTGGGGCATGGACATTCAGGCGGTTAGGGCATGTTACCGCTGATGTTATCGGTTATTGGCCGTGATCAACCCGACACATGGTTCATGCCGTGGCAGGTGCGGCGGCCGGTGAGCCGACGTGTTCGAGCCTGCGAGCGCGTCGGCCGGTCTCGACGGTGTTGTCGGGGGTGTGGAGGTTTTCGCCCTCGCGCACCAGTCGCGCGGAGTTGAAGATGACGATGATCGAGCTGATGCCGTGGCCCACGGCCGCGACCCAGGGCGCCATCCAGCCGGCCAGGAGCAGGGCGATCATGGCGAGGATGTAGACCAGGGTGCCGGCGAGGTTCTGGCGGATCACGGTGACGGTCTTGCGAGACAGGCCGACCATGAAGGGGATGCGGTTGAGATTGTTGTTCATCAGTGCGATGGACGCGGAGTTGATGGCAACGTCCGACCCTGCGGCGCCCATGGCCAGAGACACGTCACCAGCGGCAAGCGCGGGGCCGTCGTTCACGCCGTCGCCGACGACCGCGACGGTGTGTCCCTCGGCCTTGAGCTGTTCGACCAGTTCGAGCTTGTCGCCGGGCAGCGCCTCGGCGGTGAAGTCGGTCAGGCCCAGCGCCTCGGCGACACGGCGTGCGGGGCTCCAGCGGTCGCCGGTGATCATCACGCGGCGCTTGACGCCCAGTTCATCAAGTTCGTGCAGCGACTCGGCCGCGCCCTTGCGGGGTTGGTCGGCCAGGCCCAGCCAGCCGATCGCGCGGCCGTTGTACGCCACGAATAACAGGCTCAGCCCTTCGGTCTCACTCGTGTCCAGCACCGACACGTCGATGCCGTTGCCGGTCAGGAACGCCTCGCGACCCACCAGCACCGTCCCGCCTTCATTAAGCGTGGCCTTGACGCCCCGGCCTGACACTTCTTCAAAGTGCGCGGTCGGCGAGGGCTGGAGCTTGGCGCGTTCGGCGACATCGACGACGGCGCGGGCAACGGGGTGGCGTGAGTGGGCCTCGGCCGAGACGCACAGGCGCAGCAGTTCTGCGCCGTCCACGCCGTCGACGGGCTTCATGCGGGTAACGCTCAGGTCGCCGGTGGTCAGCGTGCCGGTCTTGTCGAAGACGATGGCGGTGACGCGGCGCATGACTTCGAGCTCGGTGACGGACTTGACCAGCACGCCCAGCCGCGCCGAGGCGGAGAGGGAGGCGACGATCGCGGTCGGTCCGCAGAGGATCAGCGCACACGGGCAGGCGATCAGCAGCAGCGAGATCGAGTCACGCAGATCCTGGGTAAACACAAAGATAATGAAGGCCAGGATGATGACCACCGGCGTGTAGTACGAGGCGTATTTCGAGAGTTCGCGGACGACGGCGGGCTTGGATTGCGCGGCCTGGAGGATCAGCGACTGCACCTTGCCCAGGGTCGAGTCTTCGCCGGCGCGGGAGATCTCGATGACCAGTCGTCCGGTCTCGTTGATGGTGCCCGCGAAGGCTTCGTCGCCGGGTGCTTTTTCGACGGGGACCGATTCGCCGGTGATGTTGGCCTGGTCGACGGTGGAGTTGCCTTCGACCACGCGGCCGTCGCCGGGGATGTTGTCGCCGGGCAGGACCAGAACGCGGTCGCCGGGCTTGAGCTGCGAGGCGGGTATTTCCTTCTGGCCCTCGGGGGTGAGGACGACGGCGCGGGTCGGCGTGATGCGGATGAGTGATTCGATGGTCTTGAGCGCGCCCGCCGCGGTGCGGTGCTCGATCAGCGAGGCGATGAGCATGAAGAACGCGACGACGGCGCACTCAAAGTACATGCTCGCGGCGAACGAGGCGATGATCGCCAGCGCGACGAGCTCTTCCATGTGCGAGCCGCCGGCGATGTGTTCGCCCTCATGGTGGTGCTGGCCCGGGCCGTGGTCGTGCGAGCAGCGCCCGGTGACCAGCCCCTTGGCGGCGCCGAACACGATCGGCCCGCCCAGCAGCAGCGACGCGACCATGGCCAGGATGTCGGCGTGGAACTTACTCTCAAAAACCATCAGCGCGATGGCGGCGGAGATCAGCACGGTAATGCCCAGCAGAACGGCAACGATCTGCAGGTCGAGCTTGTGCTCTTCCTGGGAGCCGGACTTGCCAAGCGAGGCCATACCCCCGACATCGCAGCAGGTGCCGTCGTGGGCGTGGTGGTGGTGGGGGTGGTCGTGATCGTGTTGGTGAGTCGCGGCGGTGGACATGGACAACTCCGTCGGGCCGATGAAGAGGACCGGGAATTGTATCACGTCCGGGGCCGGTGGTCGGTTCGCGCCGGGCCGGAACTTGCCCGCCGATTCAGGCCGGTCTGCGGCCCAGCAGCCGCACGCGCCAGGCCCGCTGGGCGTAACGTGCCGAGCCGGACACGTTCCCGGCGATCGCCAGGTCTAGCTGCTTGCGACGCAGGCGGGCCAGGAGTTGCTGGACCCGGTGTTCGGCGGTCTGTGGGCTTGGGAGGGTGGTGGACATAGGGTTCTCGATTCTTTTAATGGGCCTGGCCCCGGTGCCGGGCCGCTTTGGTTTAACGCGTCAGGCCGGGCTTTAATGCCGGCTCAGGAGTCATTAGACGATTTTCTACGATGTTTGTTTACACAGGGTGAGAAAGTTTTCACCGGATTGGCGGTTCTGGAGATTTTCAGCCCGCCTATCGCCCACGCAGCCCTCCCCGTCCTCCCGCTAAGCTATCCCCGTGGCCACACACCGACTTATCGCCGCCGACCCCGCCAGCCCACAGGACGAACAGTTCAACCTCGCCCTGCGCCCCCAGCGCCTCAGCGAGTACGTCGGCCAGCCCGCGCTCACCGAAAAACTCTCTATCACCCTCGAAGCCTCACGACAGCGCGGCGAAGCCATGGAACACGTCCTGCTCCACGGCCCGCCCGGACTGGGCAAAACAACACTCGCACACATCATCGCCAACGAGATGGGCACACACCTCACCGTCACCGCAGGCCCAGCCCTCACCAAGCCCGGCGACCTCGTCGGCATCCTCACCAAGCTCCAGCCCCGCGACGTCCTCTTCATCGACGAGGTCCACCGTCTGCCCATCGCCCTCGAAGAGTACCTCTACTCCGCGATGGAAGACTACAAGATCGACGTCCAGATCGACTCGGGCATGCACGCCAAGACCATCACCCTCCCCGTACAACCCTTCACCCTCATCGGCGCAACCACACGCGCAGGCCTGATCTCAGGACCCATGCGATCACGCTTCGGCCTGACCCACAGCCTCGAGTTCTACAGCCAGAGCGATCTATTAAAAATCCTCACACGAAGCGCCGGCCTCCTACAGATGAACATCCCCAAGCCCACGGCGTCGCGCAGCGATGCCGTGGGGTCCACCATACCATCAAAGCCCAGCGATGCCGTGGGGTCCACCACACCATCAAAGCCCAGCGATACCGTGGGGCCCAACGCTCTCTCATCCATCGCCTCCCGCTCCCGCGGAACACCACGCATCGCCAACCGCCTGCTCCGCCGCGTGCGCGACTACGCGCAGGTGCGCCACAACAGCGCGCTCAATCCGCTGGTCGTTGATGAAGCGCTCAAGCTCGAGGGCGTCGACGCGCTGGGCCTTGACGAGCTGGACCGCAAGTACCTCAAGTGCATCGCCGAGGTCTACGAGGGCGGGCCGGTGGGTTTAGAGGCCGTCGCCGCGACGCTGGGTGACGACGCGGGCACCCTTGAGCAGGCCGTGGAGCCGTATTTGCTGCAGATCGGTTTTCTGGCAAGAACACGCAAGGGCCGACAGCTGACGCGCGCCGGTGCCGAGCACCTGGGGCTTAAGCTGCGTATCGACAATGAAGGTCAGCCTCTGTTCGATTAGCGGCGTGCCTCTCAGGTTTCCTTAACACGGGGTCATCATGCGCTATCTAGTTACAGCACCCGTAAGTTTGCTCATGATTTTCTTTGCTGGCGGTTGCCACTTCTCCGCGGGGATCGGCCGAACGCCGGAGCAACTCCAACCCGCACTGAATACTGCGATTATGCCCTCGATCGAGGGCGAGTGGTCAGAGCCTGTTAACGGCGTACGCATGAAGATGATGCACGTCATGCCCTACGGCGGGAAAAGCCCGGACTTGACGCTGCTGATCTTTACCCAGAACGTCAGCGATAAGCCGGTCGATGTGCCACGCATCAAGCCCGAGACATTTGTCGAGGGGCTTCATATCGAGAAAGATTCGAGAAGCATCACCAATGCAAACCTTCGGATCATTGCTGAGCCTGCGGACGGCCAGAAACCGCCGCAAAGCATAGTCAAGTACGCAGCTGAATTGGAAGAACTCGATAGCCACAATCCGATTCAGCCGGGCGAGATACGCATCTTCGCGCTCAAGGTTGTAGACGATGTGGAATTGCAATACCTCCAGCAGATCGCGCCCGACACGATCTACGCCGAGCGCATCACCTGGCCGGGCTTCGACGACAAGCGGTCCATCGGCCGCTGGCGCCTGCACGCGATCTACCTTCCCAGCGGCTTCAACCCGCCGGACGCTGAACTCAAGTGGCTGGTCGATCCGCAGTGGCTCAACCGCCAGATCGACCTGCCTGTCACTTTATTCACGCTCGAACCCTGGCACTACCACCAGAAAGGGGAGATCAATCAACTTCAAGACACTAATCGTTGATGCATAAAAGCGGTAGGGAGTTTTTTTTGCGGGCTAAGAAAAGGTGTCTGGAACCGTATTTTCTTTTTTGCCCAGCGGGGCGAGGCCGGCGACGAGGACGACGGTGAGCAGGATGATGCCGAAGGTTGGGTCGATGCCGCGCAGCCAGGTGGGCTGTGCGAGCATGAGCATGAGCCAGCCAGCGGCCAGGCCGTAGCGCACGGTGATGAGGCGCGAGAGAGCGGGGGGCAGGGCGGTTTGGCCCTTTTCGAGCTCGCTGCGCTGGGGGCTGAGGATGGCCTCGGCGGCGAGGACGATGACGATCAGCAGGAGCATGGTCGTTGACATGCCCGAGAGCTTGTCGAGGTGGGCGTTGCGACGGATCGTGACTTGCCCCAGCGCGACGACGACGTTGTTGCGGAGCTTGAGTTCCTGTTCGGCGAAGCGGTTGTTCAGGGCGATGATCTGTTCGTCGCGTGCGATGGTGGTGGAGTCGTCTTCGCTGCCGACGAGCGCGTACTCTTTGACGATCTTGTCGATCTGTGCCTGGCGGGTTTGGGAGTCGGTGAGGAAGAGGTCGAGTTCTTGCTCGGCGGCGGTCAGGGCGGTGGTGTCGCCGCTGCCGACGAAGAGGGGGTCGTAGGCGTCGGGCGCGAGTCGGCCGAGGACGGCGGGCCCGAGCAGGACACCGAGCACGACGCCGGCGACGAGCAGGTAGAGGTGGCGCTGGTCGGGCAGGGGCCAGAGGGTCAGACGGGGTGATTCGGTTGGGTAAACGATCTTTCAGGCCTCATTGCGTGGTCAGACCCCCCAGCGCAGTGAAAGTGCTGCCACGGTTTTATCGGACGATTCACAAGTGAGCGTTGTAAATCAGCCCGCTCCCTCCGCCGCCCGGCACTGGTCGCGGACGCGCTCGAGGACGCGAACAAGGATCACCGTAGTTTCGTTGATGGATTCCTCGATGCGTTCGCATTGGCAGGGGTCCCCGCCCGTGGTCGCGAAGGCCTGCTCCTGGAGCATGGATCGGATGAGGGGGGCGAGGGCTTCGACGGGCTGATCGGTGTTTTGATAGACGATCCGCAAGAGCTTGGGCAGCACCCAGGACGCGGGGCTTAGTTGGAGTTGGGGGTAGTCCAGCTTCGCCTGAGCGATCGCCTGTTCGCTGCGCTTGCGGGCTTCCTCATGGACCCACTGCAGAGCGGTCTGTTCCATGACCGTCATCATCGCGTACCTCCTTGTTTAAGGGGTTAGGCCAAATTCGGTCCGGCAACTGATTTGTAACCCTGAACGAAACGCTGCTTGTTCCTTCAAGCGCGTGGTGGGCTCGATTCGACGGGTGCCAAAGCTTCTCATGGCTGCACCTCTAGCCTGACATTACTGCGCGGGCGTTGAAAATACAACGGTTTTCTATGTCGTATGTTGGTTTTTTCAGATCGCGCGAGCGTCGAGGAGTGAGAGACGGTTGGCGAGATCAGGGCGTCAGAAAGACGTCGGGGGCAGACGGGTCGGCGGGTTTCTGCAGAAGCCAGATGTTGTCGGATTGGTCGGAACCGCGGAGCATGAGTGTGGGTCGGACCATCCATCGGACGCTGCCGTCGCCGAAGAGGACGTTCTGTCCTTTGCCGGCGTGGTTGTTGGAGACGGTGAGGCCGGGCACTTCGGGGATGCGTACCAGGCCGGTGGGGGTGATGCGGTAGAGCGGGTTGGAGTCTGCAAAGACGGGTCGGTCGCTGTATTGGATGAGTCGTAGCGGTCCGCCGGCGATGGGGTTTTGTCCGTTGTAGAGGCGTGTCGCGGGCGTGGTCGCGGCGGGGCAGAGGAGGTGGTCGGACTCAAAGCGTTTTTGGCTGAGGATGAGCACGAGGTTTGGGTTGTTGTTGGCGGGGACCTGGAAGGCGTCGCTGGGCTGGGCGTAGACAGGGGCGGGCGCGACGCTGCGGACCACGGTCGCGTCCTTGTTGTCGCGAGCGAACTTGGTCAGGTCCAGGCCCAGGCCCGCGAGGTTCTCGCTGCAGCTTGCGATCATCGCGTCGCGTCGGCCTTTGTCGAGGATCGGTAACAGCACCGACAGCACCATCAAAAGCAGCGCCGCCGTCGTCGCGATCTGACGGATCGTGATCCCCGGGCCGCGGCCGCTGCGCCCGGACATCGCAGAGCCGATCACCAAACGATCGTGCTCAGCCCGGTCTGCCTCGATCGCCTTCATGGTCCGCTCAGTAAGCCCCCCCGGAACGGGCTCTGCTTCGTCGTGATCCAGCAGCGACATCAACTGACGCAAACGCTCGGCCCGGGGCGCAGTGCGCGCAGGCATCGGCCCGGACTGTAGACCCGCGCTGCGCAACGCAAGCAGCGCGTCTAGCGCTTCCCCGTCTTCAACCGATAGTTGCACCGGCTCGGAGCCAAGCACTTGAGAGAGGGTTTGACCGACTAGCTCCTGGGGCGGGTTCTCGACCTGCCAGTGACCGAGCAGGACGAGTAAAGAGCGCATGCGGGCCATGCGCTCTGCATCTGCCGAATCCGAAGCGGAGCCCTCGTCCAGCAGCCTGTCCAGCGCTGCCTCGTCTTCGGGGCAGAGCCCGGCCGGATCGCGCTCGGGTTGTTGGGGGGTCGTATTCATGGGCTTTCGTGCGTGTGTAATTTCATACGCCGGTTGAACTATGCGGGTTTGCCGTTTTGGGCTCGATTTTCAGATTTATTTCCCATCCGATTGCGGATAACGCACTTTCCAGATCTGAGCGAAAGTGCCCACTGCCGCATGCAGTCGGCTCTTGACCGTGCCCAGCGGGATCGAGAGCATCTGGGCGATATCCTTGTAGGCAAACTGGTGAAAATAGGCCAGCACCAGGACCTCCCGCAGGTGGTCGGGTAGTTGATCGGCCAGCTCGCGGACTTGCTCGGCGATCTCCCGCTTATTGAGGGTGTCGGCGGGCAGGCAGATGTCGGCTTCCATCAGATCGATGAAGCTGGTGCCTGAGTCCTGGCTGGGGTCGATGGTGGCTGAGAGGGGCGTGGCCCGCCGGCGCTTTTCACGCCGCAGGTGGTCGCGGGCCTTATTCGCAGCGATGGTGAAAAGCCAGGGCTTGAATCGCTTGCTCGCGTCGAAACCCTTGGACGACTGATGCACCTGCAGGAAGGTTTCCTGGAACAGGTCTTCGGCGAAGGCGCGGTTGCCGGCAAAGCGGACGAGGAAGTGGAACAGTTCTTTCTCATAGCGGCCGATGAGTTGGGCCAGTGCCTGGACATTTCCGTCCCTATATGCAACAACGAGCTGCTCGTCACTGAGCGAGTTGAGGTCGGTGTGTTCAGGCCCCTCAGGCATAGCCAAATTGTACGGCAAGGCAGGCGGATGGGATCGATGTGTTGCGCAAAGAAAAACCGCGGACACCTGAGGGATGTCCGCGGCGGTGGTGTTTGATGATGGCTCGAGAAAGCGATTGGCTTAATCGATCGTGAACTGGCTGACGATGCGCAGCAGTTCCTCGGCGCGGGTGCTGAGGTTGCTCGCGGCCTGGGCGGCCTGGTTGGACGCTTCGGTCGACTGGCGGGTGACCTGTGCGATCTGTTCGACGTTGCGGGCGACCTGCTCGCTTGCGGCGGACTGCTCTTCGGCGGCCGCGGCGATCGATCCGACCATGCTCGACACGTTGTTCGAGCCTTCGACAATCGAGGACAGCGACTGACCGGCCTGGCTGGCGAGCTCGACGCCTTCCTCGACCTTCTTGGTGCCTTGTTCGATGCGAGACACGGCCTGTCCGGTCTCCGCCTGGATCGCGGTGATCGACTCGGCGATCTCTTCGGTGGCCTTGGTCGTGCGGTCGGCGAGCTTGCGCACTTCGTCGGCGACGACCGCGAAGCCGCGGCCGTGTTCGCCGGCACGTGCCGCTTCGATCGCGGCGTTGAGCGCCAGCAGGTTGGTCTGGTCGGCGATGTCGTTGATGACTTCGATGACCTGGCCGATCTGCTCGCTGCGTTCACCCAGTTCGCGCACCGCGGTTGCGGCGGCACTGACGACTTGGGCGATCTCGTTGATGCCCGTGACCGTACGCTGGACGACCTGGCCGCCTTCGGTCGCGGTCTTGCCTGCGTTGCCGGCGGTCTGCGCGGCGTCGGCGCTCTTGCGGGCGACTTCGACGATCGACGAGGACATCTCTTCGATGGCCGAGCTGACCTGCATGGCCTGTGACTGCTGCTCTTCCATGCCTCGGCTCAGTTCCTCGGCAGAGCCGGCGATCTGGGTCGATGCCGACGCAACCTGGTTGGCCGATTGTGCGACTTCGCTGATGATGTCACGCAGCGAGACGAGCATGGCGTTGACAGCCTCGGCGAGCTCGCCGATCTCGTCCTTGCTCTTGATGTTGAGTTTCTCGACCGACAGGTCCTTGTTGGCGATCGAGCGGGCACGATCGACGACTTGACGCAGCGACTTGGTGATCTGTCGGCTGAGGACAAAGGCGATCGTGAGGCCGATGATGCTTGCAATCAGCGCTGTGATTAGCGTGATGTTGCGGAGCTGGGCGCCCGACGCCATCAGCTCGGATTCCGCTGCTTCCTGAGATTCGCTCTCATTCTTAACGATCACGCTCAGGAGGCTGTTGGCTTCGATCGAGAGCGGGGTGACGGTGTTCAGGCAGATGTACTCGGACTTGCACCAGTCCGGCTGCGAGCGGAGTTTGAAGACTTCCTTGGCAACAACCAGGAACTGTTCGCGCTCGGCGATGTATTGGTCGAAGTCGGCCTTCTGCTCGGTGGTGAACAGAGCGGTCTTGGTCTTGAGCTCATCGACGCAGGCCTGGCAGTTCGCGACTTCCTCGTTCACGATGTCCAGCTGCTTCTGCGAGCCGTCACCAAGGTAGGCGGTGATCGACTGTGCAACGGTGAGCAGGTGGCCCTTCGCGGCCGAGATATTCTCGACCAGGACCTTGCGCTCGGGGGTCGCCTCAAGCGAACGCTCGGCGGTCAGGATTTTTTCGAGGGAAGCAGCCATCGCTTCGCCGTGGGGCATGGCGTCTTTGTAGAACATCGTGACGCAGGGCTTGTCCTCGGGGGTGTTCGCGACCGCAGCGATCTGGTCCTGTGCGGTGCGGAAGTCCTTGAGCACCTGCTTGACTTTCGAGAACGCCTCTTTCGTTTCCGTGCTTTCCCAATCAACGGAGAGCTTGTCGAGCTCGCTCACGTGGGCATTGATGTTGTCCCAGGTCGACAAGCGCTCGTCGGCCAGCGCCTTGAGGCCCAGGATCATGTAGCCGCGGTGCATCGACAATGCGTGGTGGATCTCACCCTGCGCCGCGATCGCGTTCTGCACCGACACGACGTTGCGATTAAGCACGTGGTCGGCCTGTGAGTTCACGCTGTTGATCTGTTCAAAGACAACGAAGGTGAGGCCGCCGATCATCACGATCAGGCTGCCGAACCCAAAGCCGAGTTTCTTGCCGATGGTTAGCCGCATAAGTGCCTCCGAAAACAATGCGATCGTAAATTGAACGATTTCTGTTCTCGCTATCGGGAGAGAAAACGTTCATCTTGATGTCACGAAATCGCAAGCAGGAAAGGTTATCGCACCACACCGAACGATATGAACGTATTAAAAGCAGAGCCATGCAGCCATCTGCATAGAGACCGGGTTTCAGGAGCGATTACTCCTGTGATTGAGTCAAAAATTTTTCGCGATTAAATTCGCTCGGCAGCGACAAGGTCCTCATAAGTTTCACGCCGACGGATCGTCGTGAAACTCTTTCCGTGGACCAGCACTTCGGGCGGCTTGGGCATCGTGTTGTAGTTACTGGCCATCACCATGCCGTAGGCCCCGGAAGTGAAGACCGCCAGCAGGTCGCCTCGGTCCACCGGCGGCAGCGGCCGGTCCTTGGCCAGGTAGTCGCCGGTCTCGCAGATCGGGCCCACCACTTCACTGATCACCAGCCCCGGCAGGTCAATCTGCTTCGACCGCTTGGCCGGCACAAACTCGGGCGCGACCTTTGTCGGCCAGATGAACTGCCAGGCCTCGTAAAGCGTCGGCCGGATCAGGTGGTGCATCCCAGTGTCACAGATCACAAACTTCTTGCTCCCGCCTTGCTTGAGGTACTGCACTCGCGTGAGGAGGATGCCCGCGTTAGCCGCGATTGTTCGGCCGGGCTCGAGGATCACCGTCCCGCCCGCGGCCTTGAACGGCCTGAGCACCGGCACGATCGCCGCGGCGTAGTCGGTGTACGCCGGTGAAGCGCCCGTCTCGTAGTCCGCCGCATAGCCCCCGCCGATGTCGATCGTGTTGATCTCAAAGCCCTCTGCCCGCAGCTCATTGATCAGCTGCAGCGCCTTGGTGATCGCCTTGACGTAGGGCTCGGGCGAGTAGATCGGGCTGCCGATGTGCAGGTGGATCGCGTCCAGGCGCAGGTGCTGGTTCTTGCCGTAGGTCTGGAAGAAGCGACGCCCGCGCTCGATGTCCACGCCGAACTTCGTCTCCTTGCTGCCTGTGGTCGTCTTCGCGTGTGTTCGGCTGTCGGCCACGTCGGGGTTGATGCGCAGCGCACCGTGCGCCTGCCTGCCCAGACGCTTGGCGATCGACGCGATGTTCTCAAACTCCGCCTCGGACTCGATATTGAACCAGCCGATGCCCGCGTTGATCGCCTGCTCGATCTCCGAGTCCGTCTTGCCCACGCCGGCGTAGACGATCTTCTTCATGTCCGCGCCGGCCTGCTGGGCGCGGAACAGCTCGCCGCCGCTGACCACGTCCATGCCGCAGCCCGCGTCGGCCAGAAGCTTGACGATGTGCAGGTTGCCGCAGCTCTTGATCGAGTAGCAGATGATCGGGTCCAGCTCGGCGAAGGCGGAGGAAATGGCGCGGTAGTGGTCCAGCAGGGTCTGCCTGGAGTAGATATACGCAGGGGTTCCCACGGCGTCGGCGATGGCCGAGACGGGCGTGTCTTCGCAGTACAGTTCACCGTTGCGGTAGTTGAATTGGTCCATGGGGGCGGGGCGTGGGGTGTTGGGTAGGGGTGCGGCCGAGCGGCGTATCATAACGACCCCAACCGGCGGATACCGATGCAGAGCTCCAGCACATGTAAACCCATCATCGGTCAACGCATCGCGGTGATCGGCGGCAGCGGCTCGGGCAAGTCGACGCTGGCAAAGCGGATCGCCAAAGGCAGGGGGCTGGACTACATCAACTCCGACGAGCTTTTCTGGATGCCTGATTGGGTCCAGCGCCCCGAGCCCGAGTTCTTCAAGCAGTTAGCCGATCGCGTGGCCGGTGACGCGTGGGTCGTGGACGGCAACATCGGCGGTCGTGCGCATATCGTGCTGCCGCGCATCGACACGCTGATCTGGCTGGATTACCCGCGCCGCTTCGTGATGCTCCGGCTGCTTGCGCGGACGATCCGCAGGGCCTGGACCAAGGAGCCGATTTTTCACAACAACGCCGAGTCCTGGCGCATGTCGTTTGCCAGCAGGGACTCGATCCTGCTGTATGCCTGGAAGTCGCACGGTGAGCGCACGCGGCACTACGAGGCGCTCTGGCCGACACTCGACCCGGCGATCAGCAAGCACCGCGTCCGCTCGCAGCGGGAGCTCGATGCGTTGCTGAGTCAGTCGGGTATGACATCCGGCGGTTAGCCGGCGGGCTTGTCCCGCCGACTGCGATCTGAAGCCCGCCGATCGGCGGGTTTAAGCGCTCGCCCCGTCAAGCGCGTGGGCTAACTAGAATGCTGCCATGGACTGGGTCTACCTGGACAACAACGCGACCACACGCCCCGCGCCCGAGGTGGCCGACGCGGTCGATCACGCCATGCGAGAGCTCTGGGCCAACCCGTCGAGCGTCCACCGCTTTGGCCAGCAGGTCCGTCAGCAGATTGAGCTGGCGCGCCGGTCGGTCGCCTCACTCATCGGCGCCCAGCCGCGAGAGATCCTACTGACCTCCGGCGGGACCGAGTCTGACAACCTCGCGCTCTTTGGCGCATCGCTGACGCTCGACAAACTCACGCTGATCACCACGAAGATCGAACACGCTGCCGTTCGCAGCCCCGCCGAGCGCATCACGCAACTGGGCGGAAAGGTTTTTTACGCGTCGGTCGATCGTGCTGGCGTGGTTGATGTCGAATCGGTGAAGGCTCTGCTGGCCGAGCATGCAACGCCTCTGCGCACGACGCTGGTTAGTGTCCAGTGGGCGAACAACGAGACGGGCGTGCTGCAGCCGGCGGGCGAGATTGCCTTGGAGGTGCAGGGTGCGCGTGAGCGCGCCGCAGAATCAGGTCAGCGGCTCAAGCTGCTCATGCACCTTGATGCGACGCAGGCCGTGGGCAAGGTTTCGGTCGATGTGGCAAGCGCAGGCTGCGATCTTTTAACGCTCTCGGCCCACAAGTTTCATGGCCCCAAGGGCGTGGGGGCACTCTTCATTCGTCAGGGCGTCCGCCTGCACCCGACCCAACTCGGTGGGGCGCAGGAGAGTGACCGTCGGGGCGGGACGGAGAACGTGCCGGGCATCATCGGCATGGGTATCGCGGCCGAGCTCGCGCGTGCTTTTGTGTCGGACACACAGGCGGTCGATCGGCTTCGTGCGATGCGCGATCGGTTTGAGCGTGGCGTCTGCGCTGCGATGCCGAGCACCGTCATCAACTCCGGCGGGGCCCCGCGCCTGTGGAACACAACCAACCTCGGCTTCCCGGGCATCGAGGCCGAGGCGATTCTGATGGGACTGAGCGAGCAGGGCATCTGCGCGAGCGCTGGCGCGGCGTGCAGCAGCGGATCGCTTGACCCTTCGCCGGTGCTGCTGGCGATGGGCATCCCCGAGCCTGTTGCGCACGGCAGCGTTCGGTTTTCGCTGTCTCGGTATTCGACCGATGATGAGATCGATCGCGTGCTCGAGGCTTTACCCCGGGTGGTGGGCAGGCTGATGAAGACGCTTCCGACGGGGCACTGAGTATTAAAGGTGATACACACCTTGCTTAAGCAGCTTTGACAAACCCGTCGAATTGACTTGCATTTCTGCTTCATTGCTTCGCGTATCATGCCCACCCATGATGACAACACTTGCTAGCCTGATGCCCGAGGGATGGTTTGCCGGGGGAAACATGATTGCGCTCTTCGCGGTTGCGGTGGTCGCGATGGTCGTGGTGATCTTTGGAGCCGACTGGCTGGTCGAGGGCGCCGCCGGGATCGCCGAGCGTCTGGGCATGCCCAAGGTGATCGTCGGCGCGACGATCGTCTCGCTGGGGACCACGGCCCCGGAGACGGCGGTGTCGGTCCTCGCCGCGTTCTCGGGCAACGCGGGCCTGGCGCTGGGCAACGGCGTGGGATCGATCATCGTCGACACCGGGCTGATCTTCGGGCTCGGCTGCGTGATGGTCGCGCTGCCTGCTGACAAGTTTGTGCTGACGCGTCAGGGCTGGGTGCAGTTTGGCAGCGCGCTGCTGCTGGCGGGCCTGTGCTGGGGTCTTTTTGTTATGCACCGCAGCGAAGCGCAGATCGGTTGGCCGGTCGGCGTGCTGTTTCTTGCTCTGCTCGCGGGATACCTGGCGATCAGCGTCCGCTGGGCCAAGCAGCACCCGCACGGCGAGCCGCACCTGGTCGAATCCGCCAAGCCCGACGGCACCAGCGAGGTCGAACTGGATCACCCCGTCGCGAAGAAGTCGCTTGCCGCGCTCTTTGGCCTGGGCCTGGTCGGGCTTGTCCTGGTCATCGTCGCCGGCGACGGGCTGGTCGGCTCGGTCAGCGAACTGGCGCGGCAGTGGGGCATGCCCGACGCGGTCATCGCCAGCACGATCGTCGCGCTGGGCACTTCGCTTCCCGAATTGGTCACCGGCCTGCAGTCGATCCGCAAGGGGCACGCCGAGCTTCTGGTCGGCAACGTCATCGGCGCGGACATCCTCAACGTGCTGTTCGTCATCGGTGCCTCGGCCACGGTCGCGCCGCTGTCAATCGCCTACGACAACGCCACGCAGCAGCCCACGACGATACTGATCTATATCGCGCTGCCGGCGATGATGGTGATGCTGCTCTACTTCCGCCTGTGCATCTTCAAGGCCGCGAAGGACGGCCAATTCAGCAGGTGGATGGGCTGGCCCCTGCTGGCGATGTACGCCGCGTTCGCGGTGGTGACGTACGTCATGGCGAAGTGATTTTTAGTCGTCGCCTGCAAGGCGACGCGGCAATCATCACTCGCGTCGCCTTGCAGGCGACGGCTAACGTAGACCACCCTATAACTTCTGCAGCTTGCGGTAGTGCCGATGCATCGCCCAGCTTGCGAAGCGAGGGCAAGCGGTCCCCAGCGCGAGCGCGTAGCGGGTCAGTGTGCTGGGCCAGACCTCGGGCCGGGGCCTGCGCAGCGCGGCAACGATGTGATTCGCGACTTTCTGAGGCGACTGCTGCAGCGCGGGCGGGGTGTTGTTGTTTTCGGAGTCCCCGGCCACGCGCATGAAGTCCGTCTTCGTGCCGATCGGGTGCACGCTCGTCACGCTGAACCCTTCGTCTTTGAGCTCTGCACGTATCGCGCTGGCTACACAGTCCTGCGCCGCCTTGGTCGCGCTGTAGACCCCGAGCGTCGGCAGGCCGATCTCGCTGGCCGCTGAACTGCACACGAGCATGTGCCTGAGCCCGTCGGGGGTATTCGCGAGGTAGGGCAGCGCGAGTCGGAGCGTGCGGGTTGTGCCGAAGTAGTTGGTTTCGAACATCGCGCGCTCGTCGCGCTCGGTCATGTCCAGCACCTCGACGATCTGGCCGTAGCCCGCGTTGGCGAACACCGCGTCGAGCCGGCCGAAGGTCGAGAAGCAGTCCTCGATCGCCCTGCGGGTTTCTTCGTTGCTGCAGACGTCGGCACAGAAGTAGTGGGCCTTGCGCCCGAGCTTGGCTACCGCGCGGGCCTGCTCGGTGAGCAGGTCGGCCCGGCGTGCGACCAGGCTGACGTGCATCCCCGCCGCGGCGCAGGCCAGCGCCGTGGCCGCGCCGATCCCGCTGCTGGCGCCGGTGATGAGGATGACTTTGTTGGTCAGGTCACGCATCAGGCCAATCCTTATGGAAGCACCGATCCACACCGATTCCTGCTTTGCAGGACATCGCCACGCCTGAATCATATCGGTGTTCATCCGTGTGCATCTGTGGTTTCAAAACTATACTGCTGGCATGCTGAATCGAGACGAAGTCTGTAAGCGGATTGCCCAGGTCGCGCTATTGCGTGGCGATTTCACACTGCGCAGCGGTCGCAAGAGCAAGTTCTATCTGGACAAGTACCTCTTCTCGACCCAGCCGGACATCCTTGAGGCGCTGGGCGTGATGTTCGCACAGCGCATCGCGAAGCTCGGCCAGGTCGATCGTTTGGCGGGCACGGAGCTCGGCGGCATCCCGCTGGTCAGCGCCGCGTCCATCGCCACCGGCAAGCCCTCGGTCCTCATCCGCAATCAGAAGAAGGGCTACGGCACCGCCAAGCAGCTCGAGGGCGCCATCCATCCCGGCGAGCGCGTGGTGCTGCTGGAAGACATCGCCACCACCGGCGGCCAGGTCCTCGAGGCCGGGCATCTGCTGCGCGAAGAGTTCAAGGTCGAGGTCCCCGCGATCATCGCGACCATCGACCGCCAGGAAGGCGCGCGGGAAAACATCGAAGGCGCAGGCTTCAAGTTCGATGCGCTGTTTACCAAGAGCGATCTTGGGATTGATGAATAAATCTTTGGATTAATAACTACCCGATCAAACCCTCGTGGCTGGGTTTGTCTTCGCCGTGGACGATGATGGGGTCGATCTCGGACTCGATGCGCACGTCGCCGGAGTCGGTGACGACCGCGATGGGGACCTTGCCGGCTTTCCAGTCGGCCAGCGGGAGCAGGGGCCAGCGTGCGGCGTTGCTGCGGTCGGGGTCGATGGTGATGTAGGTTCCGCTGGAGCCGGGCGCGAGTTTGTCGATGATCAGGCGCGGCCCTGCGAGGAGGTAGCCCAGCGCGGTGACGCCGCGCGGGTAGTGCGCGAGGTTGTCGGTGATATAGGCGTCGACAAAGCCCTTGGATTGCAGGTGCGTGTTGCACATGACCTGCATGTCCCAGTAGTGGCTGGCCGAGCTGTGCCAGCGCAGGTGCAGGTAGCGTGCGAGCATGTCGCGCCAGAGGTTCTGGCTGATGCGCAGGTGGTCGGTCTCGACGGTGGTGTTGCAGCAGCCGTAGCGGCGGATGGTTTCGCGTTTGCTGCTGGCGAGGTCTTTAACCAGCAGGTCGTCGGGCAGGGTGGTGGGCATGCCGACGATCAGGGGCAAGAGCTCGGCGTTGGCGTTGTAGATGCAGTAGACGTTGGCGAGGTCCTGGCCTTCCTCGGCGGTGAAGGCGGGGTCGACGCAGACCTTGAAGTGGTCGCTGTACCAGGCCTCGTCGATGATCCTGGGCACGGCGAGGTCGGATTCCTGCTCGAAGGCCTTGGCGGCGGGCGCGACGTCGGGGGTACCGGCGTGCTTGAGCAGGTCCGCCGCGGCGCGCAGGCCGACGACGCGTTTGATCGCGAGGTAGGTCTGCTTGGGTGAGGAGCGGAAGGCGGGGGAGTAGCGTGAGCTGTGGGACGTCGAGGTGCCGACGGACGGGAAGCCCGAGCGGTCGCGGTCGGACCACATGAGGTACTGCGCGAGCCTGGTGAGGATCGGATAATTCGCCTTGACCAGCGAGGTGTCGCCGGTCCAGCGGGTGTAGGCTTGAAGCAGCGAGAGCAGGTCGGCGTTCTGCTCGGTGGCGGCGGGGTGTTCGTAGGTTGAGCCTGTCATCTCGAACGCGCTGCCCAGGTCGTGATCGACCACCGCGCCGTCGCTGGGTTCATGGGGTTTGATGCGCTCAAAGAACTGACTGAGCAGCATCTTTAAGAGGCCCGGCCACATGCCCAGGTAGAACATCGCGGCGTTGCACTCGGCGTTGAGATTCGACTGCATCAGCCGTGAGCCCTCGAGCACGCTGAACCACGATGCGCGGGTGCCCTGCGGGCTCTTCTCCTGCTTGATCCCCGGGTCTTCGTGGCTGAGCCAGAACGTGTTGGCCAGGTACGTCTGCCAGGCCTGGCTGACCAGGTGCTGCTGCGCGATATTCATCGGCGCCTGCTGGATGAGCTTCTCGATCCGGCGCGAGTGGGCCAGGTGGTCGTCGCGGGTGCGCAGGGACTCGGTCACGACCTCGTCGATGTTCGACCAGTGGTCGGTGTAGCGGAAGCGTGCGTCGTAGGTGCTACCTGCACGTGAGACTTTGGCAAAGGGCTCTGCGACGTGCGCGCACCAGACCAGGCGCCACTTGGTGCCCTGGTCGGGCATGGTCACGGGCATGTGGATCGTCAGGCCGTCACCCTCGGGGGTGGGCTGGGCCTCGGCGTTCAGCGAGACGATGCGTTCAAATGCAGTGACCTTTGGGCCTGCCTGCGGCGGGAGGTTGGTGTCGGGGAACGGGCTGGACCGGTCGGCGTTGAACGACAGGTGGTTGTCGTAGCGCATGTGGATCTGATGCCCGTCGACGAAGACCTGCGTGTCCGGACGCTTGATGCGGAAGAACAGCCGCAGATTCATGTCCTTGTCGGCTTCCTGCTGCCGCCAGCGTGCGTGGATCACGTGGTGCATGCGGAACTCGAGGTAGAACACCGGCAGCAGGCACAGCTTCTCGTGCTGGGGGTAGAAGGGGCTGTGGATGTTCAGCTCGAAGCGGATGTTGTGCTTGCCCGAGTACCCGCGGTAGGTAATCGAGTTGAAGCGCTCGAACTGTTCGCAGTTGACCAGCGGCTTGCCGTGGGTGGTGAAGGGCAGCGTGCGTTCGGTGCCGTCGGGCTCGACCATGCCCACGCACAGGTCCATCGGTCGATCCAGAAGCCGGCCCATCGCGCCGTGCATGACGCGCTGCTTGTACGGCTCGAAGAGCATGCCGAACCGGCTTCCAAGCCGGGCGATTTGCCATGACATCAGTTGCATAGGCGGACTCGCGCGAACCTTGTATAGATGCTAAGTGACTGCATTGTGACAGGCGCCCGGCGGCGGTCAAGCGCGGGCATCGGGTTTCATGCGCCGGGCTCGAGGTGTTGCACGACGCCTATGCCGAACCCGCCTTGCTCAAGCTTGTTCAGCAGTGCCGGCGAGGCCAGCAGGCGCGTCCTCTCCCAGAGCCAGTCGGCCAGGCGGGGCTGCCGGCTGCGGGCCGCGGCGGTGGCGAGCATCGCGTGCATCGTGGCGCAGTGTGCCGCAGGCATGAGCTCGGCCAGCTCGACCTTGGCGCGCGAGCGCCGCATCGCCGCGTCGTAGGCCCCGACCGCCAGTTCGTAGCGGGTCTGGATCGCCAGTCGCTGCAGCGATTCGGTCAGGCTCAGCCGGGTCTGCTGGAGGTGCGCCAGCGCGTGGTAGGCGCCGGGCAGGTCACCGCGTTCGAGCTGCGCCTCGGCGAGCATCAGCAGCAGGTGCGAGCGGACCGCCGCGGCCGGTCCCTTGAGCGGCTGGTTGATCAGGCACAGGCACAGCGATGCGCACTCTGTGTGTCGGTGCAGGGCGTGGTAGACGCTGGCGAGTCGGTGGTAGGTCAGCAGCCGAGCCCAGGGCATGATCGGGCAGATGCGCAGCGCCTGTTCGATGAGCGGGAAGGCTTGCTGGGGGTCGCGTCCGATCAGCGGGCCGATGTCGTTCAGGAGTCGCGCGACCCTGGCGGTGGATGCCGACCACCAGCCCCAGAGCCCGACGACAACGACTGGCGCGAGGAGCGTGGAGATCACGCCAAGGCCTGGCATCAGCAGCATAACGATGATGCAAAGCCCGGCGGCGGCAAGCATCATCCCGCGCTGGGTCTGATCGATCGCGATCTGCCGGGCAAAGCGTGTGGGATTAAACGGCTCGTGGCTTGAGTCGGGCATAACGTTGTTGGCCTCAGTCCTGCGTGGGCTCTGGCGTGTTCGCGATGATCTGCCGGGGCACGACGCTCATATCCGGGTAGCGGTACAGCAGCGCGGCGGGGGGGATCAGCAGCGTGGCCCTGTCCCACCACCTGCGCGCGAGTTGTGACAACAGCTTCTTCTGTTGGAGGTCCGCGGACGGGTCGTGCAGCGCGAGCTGCTGGTAGCACACGGCCAGCAGCCCATGGCCATAGCCCGCCTCGACACCCAACGGCTGCAAGAGCGCCGCGGTATGGTCGGCCTTTGCGATCGCGTCGGCGAAGTGCCCCGTCCTCATGTCCTGCAGCAGGCGCGCAAGCTGATACGCCGCGGTGAGCGAGGGGTCGTCGCTCTGCTCGACGGGGTTACGCAGTTTGCGGAGTGTGTCGTCGGCATCGGCCAGCCTGTTGGTGCCCAGGGCGGTCACGGCGCACTGCACACGCAGGCGAAGCGCGAGCGGGTGATCCGGCGGCAAGTGATCGAGCAGGTACATGTATGCGACTTCTGCCGCTTCGTCCTTGCCCAGTTCACCGAGGATATGCGCGAGGATCGTCACCACGCGGCCGTGCAGGTCGGGCCTGGATCGGCAGGCGGGCAACAGCTCCCATGCCCGGCCCATCGACTCGCGGTACCGACGGATCATCGCCAGTTCCCACGCGCGCGTGACCTGCTGCTCAAGCTCCTGCGCGGCGCGTGCCCGGCTGGCAAGGAACGTCATTACTCCCAGCACCCCCAGCATCGGCAGGAGCGCAAAACCCGGGCTGCCCGCCAGCAACAGCGCCAGGCCGACGCACATCAGCACCAGCATCGGCAAGCGCTTTTGCAAGTCAAACCCCTGCGCAGGCGCGTTGTTCTCCAGATGCTTCGCAAGCTGCTCGGCCGTCGGCGGTTCAAAGATGTTGGGGTTCGCTTGCAAGAGTTGCTCGGTGTTTACGGGGCGGGCTCTTTGGTCAGCCGGCGGATGTCTGCCAGCAGCGCGGGCGTGTCGTCGTCCGTCAGGCCGTCGTAGTACCCGCGGATGTTGCCGCGCTTGTCGATCAGCACAAGCCGACCGCTGTGAGCCACCGGCGTCATGGGGTCGTCCTCCGAGGGCCCGACATAGAGCTTGAACCCCTCGCTGACGATCTTCCAGAACGCGTCACGATCCTCCGCGCGGGTGTGGACCCATCGGCGGTTGAGCTCTGCTTTTTGTTTTTCATCGCCCCGGGTCCAGATCCCCATGTGCGTGTTGCGGTAGATCGTGAGCCGATCGAGCGTGTCGTGATCGGGGTCGACGCTGAAGCTCACAAGCCGTACCGCATCAAGACTCGGGTCTTGCGACAGTTGTCCGGCGAGGTCGGCCATGCGCTGGCCCAGGATCGGGCAGATGCCGTTACAGCGTGTCAGGAAGAAGTCGCATACCCAGACGCTGCCCAGGAAGTCGCCGCGATCGATCACCTTGCCGGTGTAATCGGTGACAGTAAAGTCGGGCGCGGGCAGGGGCTCATCAAGCAGCAGCGTCGGGCCCGGGGCTTGATCCTTGAACACCCAGCCCGAGATGGCTACGGTCGCAGCGAGCGAGAACAGCCCGGCGATCAGCACATGCGGATTGAATAAGGCCTTATTCATCACCACCGTAGTTTAGGCGCTTCGGCTGGCCAGGCGTGTCGCCAGGCCGATCATCGCCGCGGCAAATACAAAGATCATCAGCCCCGCCAGCCACATCGGCACCAGGCCTTTGGGGGCGTCGTCACCCAGCAGCAGGCCCGAGACGAGCTGGTGGCCGTAGGTCAGCGGGTTCACCGCCATGATCACCTGCATCGCGCGCGGGGCCGTGGACACCGGGAACACCGCACCGCTGAGAAACCACATTGGCATGAGCAGGATATTCATCAGCGCGTGGTACCCGGCCGTCGATTCCATACGCCATGCCATCACCAGCCCCAGGCCCGTCAGCCCCATCGCGAGCACCACCATCGCCAGCGCAGCGCCGATCATCCCGATGACGCTAGGCCCGCTCTCGCTGACGATCGGATACACCGCCAGAAACACAAGCCCCTGCACCATCGCGATCGCCGAGCCCCCGACAACCTTGCCCAGCACGATCGCCCATCGTGGGGCCGGGCTGACCAGCACGCCTTGAAGAAAGCCTTCGTTGCGGTCATCGATCACGGTGATCGTCGAGAAGATCGCGGTGAACAGCAGGATCATCACCAGCGCGCCGGGGAAGAAGTAGGACAGGTAGCCGGCCTGTGATCCCTCGGCCTGGAATACGCGATCGGCCCCAAAGCCGAGCAGCACCCAGAAGATGACCGGTGTTGCAAACGCTCCGATGACTCGGCTTCTTTGACGGAAGAAGCGCGTCCACTCCCGCCACGCGATTGCGCGCACAACAGGGAGTGCTACAGAAAAAGAGGGCGGTATAGAGTCGGCGAGGTTGAGGGACGTCATGGGCTGCACAGTTTAAGCCGGGGCGGGCCCGGACTGCGCATAAAAAAAGGCGATGGCCGGACTTGTTGAAACCCGGCCACCACCGCTTGAAGGAGCAAAGTAAATTGATCTGACTTGTGTAGGTTAGTTTCTTTTGGCACAAAATCCATGTCTAAGTCCGCCAAATTTTAACATATATGCGACAATACCGAACATTCTTGTGCAGCTAACGTCAAAAAACATTCAAAACGGCAATGTGACCGTTTTCATATTTATCAGGGTATAAGAATCTGCATTTATTTAACTTATAGACATTTTCTTAAAAATCTCGATTTTGGAACGCCAGCGAAATTGTTTTTTTCGCCAAACATCGACTTGAACTTACAAAAATACGCCAAAGACTGTCTGAATATAGACTCGTCATCGGATTCGATTTGTCGCATCAGTGCCAGAGACAAGACGCAAGTCTGAAGTCAGCTCGTTCATGTAACGTTGTGTTGTCGTCCCCAGGTGAAATTCTTGCGTGATAACTTAAAAAAGCCTGATGACCCTCAGCCGCGCCGGCGTGTCGCCATTGCCATCGAGTTGGACCATGCGGTGCCTTGGCACTACGAGTGCTATCAGGGGATCCTGCACTACGGAGCGGAGCAGGACTGGCTATGCGTCGTGGACCCATACTTGGTGGGGATGACCGGCCGATCGGGGATTGGAGACTACGACGGCGTAGTGGGGCGTATCAACGCGGAAGTCGCGGAAGCCTGCATCGCCAACTCGATCCCCGTGGTCAATCACTGGCAGAACTCACCGGCCGTCGACCTGCCCTCGGTTAATTTTGATTACCGGGAGGCGGCCCACCTGGCAGGTATCCACTTGATGATGAGCGGGTACCAGAAATTTGCGTACATCGGGATCACCGGCGACTTGGTGGGTGAGAGTGGATATGAAGGATTGTCCTCCGCGGTTGGATCGAAAGGTTTTGAAAAGCCTGACTTCATGGATTTCCCCTACAACTTTGAGGCCGAGCGAGAAGGCGTCATCCGTATGCGCCGTGCACTGACGAAGTGGCTGGGCAGGATTACCCCACCGCTGGGGGTCTTTGTTCAGGCATCGCACGCGGCCCGGTATCTGGCGCAGATCTGCAGTGAAATGGGGATGAGTGTCCCGCACGACGTCGGGATCGTGCTGTTCCTGGGAGACACGATCATCGCGACTAGCGCCTCGCCGACGATCAGCGCGGTGGACCTTGACTACTTCGGCCTGGGCTATGAGTCGGCGGCGATGCTCGATCGATTAATGCGTGCCGAGCCGGTTGAGCAAAATCGGAAGCTGATCGTGCCTAAGCGTATTGTCGTGCGAGAATCCTCCGATATTTTTCTCTCTTCCGATCCAATGGTCACCGACGCAATGCACTACATCGCAGAAAACAACACCAGCATCATGCGCGTGGAGGATGTCGCGAAGTATCTCAAGACCTCGCGCCGAACCCTGGAGCGTCGATTCCAGGAGGTGCTGCATCGGTCGGTCTACAGCGAGATCAGCCGGCTTCGGGCCGAGCACATCAAGCGTATTTTGGTCGAGTCGGACCGTCCGCTCGCGGAGATCGCGGAGGCCTGCGGTTTTTCAAGCGACAGCCACTTCACGCGGTTTTTCCGTAACGTCGTAGGGACGACGCCCAGCCGGTTCCGAAAACAGCAACAGCACGAATCATGAAACCTCGATCGTATTTTTAGAAAGGCGCCTGCGGAGCGTAGGCTGGACATACTTATCGCTGCGGGGCACATCGCCTCGTTTTTGGATTGTTTGTGACGTAGAAATGGTCGATATTAAGCTGATGGTACGAGCTATGATTGGTGCAGACTGAGCATCGCCGTGCCTTGAATGGAGAGCAACTTATGTGCGGGATTATCGGCATCACTTCAACAAAGTCCGTCGCGGCCAAGCTCGCGCAGGGCGTCCGCCGGCTTGAGTACCGCGGCTATGACTCGGTGGGCGTTGCGACGCTGGTCGGCGGTTCAATCGAGCTGCGCAAGGGCGTCGGGAAGGTGGACCAGGTCGATGCCGAGCTGGATTTCGCCAGCGCCCCCGGCGTCGTCGGCATCGCGCACTGCCGCTGGGGCACGCACGGCGGGATTACCAAGGCCAACGCCCACCCGCACCTGGCGCCCGGCGGAAAGATCGCCATTGTTCACAACGGCATCATCGAGAACTTTATGGAGCTCAAGCAGCAGCTCCTGTCCGAGGGTCACCGCTTTGCTTCGGAGACCGACACCGAGGTCGTTGCTCACCTGATCGAGCGGGCGATGGATCAGGCCGACACACTGGAGGACGCGGTACGGATCGCCACCGCGCAGGTGGTGGGCAGCTACGCGCTGGGCGTGGTCTGCGTCGATGAGCCGGATAAGCTCATCGCGACGCGCAACGAGAGCCCGCTGGTCATCGGCTTTGGGCAGGGCGAGCACCTGATCGCGTCCGACGTGGCGGCACTGCTCGAGCACACGCAGACGGTGGTTTACATGGACAACCGCGAGATCGCAGTGCTAACTTCCGATAGCTGCGTGATCCTGGACCCCGCAGGCAAGAAGATCGACAAGCCCCGGCACACCATCGACTGGGACGTCGAGGCCGCGGAAAAGATGGGCTACGAGCACTACATGCTCAAAGAAATTTTCGAGCAGCCTTCCAAGATCACGGACACGATCCGTCCTCGTTTGCGCGAGCACACGGTTCAGTTCGAGGCCGAGACGGGGGTGACCCCGGAGATCCTGCGTGGCGTGGACCGGGTGGTGTTCGTGGCCTGCGGGACCAGCTGGCACTCGGCGATGGTGGGCGAGTTCTTATTTGAAGAGCTCGCGAAGATCCCCGCCGAGGTCGAGTACGCCAGCGAGTTCCGTTACCGCAACACACCGATCCCGCCTGGCACGCTGGTGATTGCGATCAGCCAGTCCGGCGAGACCGCCGACACCAACGCCGCGCTTGAAGAGGCCGTCCGTCGCGGCAACCGCACGCTGGCAATCTGCAACGTACGCGGCAGCACGATGACACGCATCGCCGCGCACACCGTGCACACCCACGCGGGCCCGGAGATCGGCGTCGCGTCGACCAAGGCCTTCACCACCCAGCTCGCCGCGCTCTACCTCCTGACCATCGGCATGGCCCAGGCCAAGGGCGCGCTCAGCCAGTCGCAGATCGACACCATGATCCACGGCCTGCGCCAGATCCCGCTCCAGATGGAACAGGTGCTCGATCAGAACGACGCCATCCAGAAAGTCGCCAAGCAGATCACCTCGCGACACAACGCCATCTACCTGGGCCGCGGCGTCCACTTCCCCATCGCCCTCGAGGGCGCGCTCAAGCTCAAGGAAATCAGCTACATCCACGCCGAGGGATACCCCGCCGCAGAGATGAAGCACGGCCCGATCGCGCTGATCGATAAGCAGATGCCCGTCATCGTCATCGCTCCGCACGACAAGCTCACCTACCAGAAAACCCTGGGCAATATCGAAGAAGTCAAGGCAAGGCAGGGCATGGTCATCGCCGTTGCCACCGAAGGCGACGAAATCATCCCCAGGCTCGCCGACTTCACGATCTTCGTCCCCGAGACGCTGTACTCGCTGGGCCCGCTGATGACGGTCCTTCCGCTGCAGCTACTCAGCTACCACGTCGCCGAGCTCCGCGGCTGCGACGTCGACAAGCCGCGCAACCTCAGCAAGGTCGTGACGGTGGAGTAGTTCTCGCATAGCGGATCGCTCGGGCTGATGTGCCGCATCAATTGACAAGTACAAATGAAAACCGCTGCCTTGTCTGGCAGCGGTTTTTATTTTGCTTGAGATTCGCGATGCCGTTTAGACCTTGAACTTGCCGATCATCTGGGCCAGGCGGTCGGCCTGTTCGGAGAGCTCGCGGGCGTGGTTGACACTTGTGTGGGTGATCTCGGTAGTCTCCTGGATCGTCACGTTGATCGACTCGATGTCCGAGGCGATCTGTCCGCCGGCCTGCGACTGTTCTTCCGACGCGGCGGCGATGCGTTCGATCAGGCCCGCCACCTTCGACGAGGCGCTGACGATACTGCGGAGCCGTTCGCCGGCCTCGCTCGCCGACTTCACGCCCTCACTCACCGTCTTCGTGCCCGCCTGCATCTGGTCCACCGCCTCGCGCGTCCGTGACTGGATGGTCTGGATCGAGCCGGCGATCTCGTCGGTCGCCTTGGTCGTGCGGTCGGCGAGCTTGCGCACCTCGTCGGCGACGACCGCGAAGCCGCGGCCGTGTTCGCCGGCACGTGCCGCTTCGATCGCGGCGTTGAGCGCCAGCAGGTTGGTCTGGTCGGCGATGTCGTTGATGACGGTGATGACCTGGCCGATCTGTTCTCCAAGCCGGCCCAGTTCACCGACGCTTGCAGCCGCTTCGCTGACGACCTTGTTGATGGTCTGCATGCCGTTGATCGTGCGGCCGACGACGGCTTCGCCCTCGCGAGCCGCCTCGCCGGACTGTGTCGCGTTGGCGTTGGCGTCGCTGGCCTGTCGTGCGACCTCGATCACCGAGCTGCTCATTTCTTCGACCGCCGCGGAGACCGAGGCGATGCGTGTGGTCTGGTCGTTAAGCGACTGCGCCAGCGTGCCGTTGGAGTCGGCGATCCCGCAGGCACCCTCGCGCACACGGTTCGAGGTCTGCGTGATCTCGCGGATCAGGCTGTGGACCTTGGAGACGAAGCTGTTGAACCACTCGCTCAGTTCGCCCAGTTCGTCCTTGGAGCGGATCTCGATGCGCTGGGTGAGGTCGCCCTCGCCCTCGGCGATGTCCTTGAGCCGGCTGACGATCCCGGCGATCGGCCGGGTGATCGAACGCAGGGTCAGCCACGCCGCGAGCATCGCCGCGAGCAGGCCGCCCGCGATCGCGCCGACGATGGTGGTCAGCGCGGTCTGGCGTGTCGAGACGATTAGACTGGCCTGCTGTTCGACGCGCTGGTCGCCCTCGCCCTCGATCTTTTCGAGCACCTCGCGCAGGGACTCGGCCGACACGCGGTAGCTGTGCTCGGCCTCAATAAAATCGGTGTAGGACTTGACGAGTGTGCCCATCTCTTCGAAATGCTTCTTCAGCTCGGCGCGGTAGGCGGCGGCGTACGTCTCACCCTTGAACGGGCCTTCTTCGATCGTGCCGTTGAACAGGCCGGTGTCGAGCATGCCGTTGACCGCCTCGGTCTGGAAGGCGATGGCCTCATCCAGACCCATTTTCTCGGCTTCAAAAGGGAAGTCCGCGGTGATGCGGTTGACGTGGTAGAGCTGGGTGAGGAAGCCGATGCTCGCTTCCATGCCGCCGTCGGCCGCTTCCCACTTGGTCGCCAGGCCGCTGTTCCAGCTGATCGCGGTGTCGGGTTCGCTCTGGATCTTTTCGACCGCGCCGTCGCCGATCTCCTCGAGCTGCTCTCCGAGCGACACGAAAAGGTCGGTATGTTTGTCAAAGCTCTCACGCGCATCGCGGTAGCGGTCCCACGTACCGAGCATGTGATCAACATGCTGCATGTACTGGTCGCGTGCTTTACGCAGCTGATCGACCGAAGCGTTCTCGATGAGCCCTGCGGCGATCATGCGCTCGGTCTCATCGAGCGCGGTCTGGCCTGATGCCTTGATGGTTCGAAGGTTCTCTTCGGGCTGATGGCCGCGGGTGACTTCGTTGGCTGCGATGATCTGGTTCTGGATCTCGATGGTGGAGTTCATCGATCCGTCTGCCGTGTCCCATGCCGGTCCGGCGAGGAAGTCCAGCGAGTTGTTCAGCAGCCGGACGCCGTAATAACCCGCGCCACCGCTGACCAGCAGCAGCAGGCACATGACGCTGTAACCAAGCAGGATTTTCGTACGGATTTTCATTTCTATCTCTTGTAGTTGGAATGGCCCTGATTTACAGGAAGCACTTGGTGGATGTGTTTAGAAAACGACTTCGACGCGGACGGTGCCGGTGATCGCATCGTCGGCCCCAGCGCCGCCGGGGTTGGTGATGTACTGAAGGTCGGGCTTGAATCGAGAAGAACGGCGTGAGCTGCAGGCGGTAGAACAGCTCGAAGGCCGTCTCGTAGTCGTCGGTGAAGCCCGAGCCCGGCTCGTCGCTGAGCACCACGGTGGTCATGCCCGCGCCCAGCACGTCTTGATCGCGGCCCGGGATCGCGCCGGTCCAGGCCAGGCCCGTGCCGAAGTGATGTACGACAGCGCTGATGGACTTGCTGGCCTTGCCGTACTGCGCGAAACACGCGAGCCCCTGCGCGTCATTATCGTCGCCCGGGTTCTCACGCCAGAGCATCTGATCGAATACGAGGTAGAGGCCGGTTGCATGGTCTGCAGTGCCTCCGGCAAATTTCGTGAAGTCCCCATCGTGCAGCCAGACGCCCGCGCCAAGTCGGCCGTCGAGCGCGTCATCGGACAGCGACCATGTGACGCCTGCCTCGGCCATGTAAAGCATGTCGGCCGGCCCGCCGAAGAGCGTGCTTGGGCCGCGCGGGCCGGTCGCGATGCCTTCCTGCCCAGCGCCGTCGAACAGACCAACGCCTGCATAGATCGACTCGGTGGGGTAGACAAACGCCGAGAAACCGAACGCGGGGTCGGGGTAGCTTGAGAAGACAAAGATCGTTGGCGTGAAGCCCATCGAAGAGTTGAGGAACTCCCCGCCGTTGTCGACGAAGGCGAACTCGCTGTTGGCATCGAACTTGCCGACCTTAAGCCGCAGCTTCTGGTCCAGCAGTACATGCTCGTACCAGATCTCGCTGATCTGAGTGCGTCCGTCGGCATCGAGGTTGTCAAGCCCCTGAACGTCGCCGACCTCGTCGCCGATGCCCGGGCCCGCGATGTTCTGGAAGTTGATGAAGAAGGTCCCGCCTGCCCAGAGCCCCAGCATTTCGGTGTCGAGCGTGAGGTTGATGTTCAGGAGGTGGCGTGTCGCAGAACCGCGGCTGATCCCGCCGTCAAAGTTGTGCGAGTGGTCGAGTGTGAAGTCGCCCTCGATAAAGATGCCGCGCTCTTCGAGCCTGGTGCGGTAGCCGCCCCAGTCGCCCGTGAGCCGGTCCCTTTCCAGGAAGGTCTGGGCTTTTTCGGGCTCAACGTTTTGACGATTCTCGGGGTGAGGTGGCAGAGGAAGTGTCGGATTCTCTGCGACCACATACGAATCGTCTGCTAGCGCGCTATCAAACGCGTCGGCCTGAGACCATGCAGGCATAGCCACAGCGCATAGCGCGATCGTCGATGTCGAGTATCCAAGCACGGACAGTTTCGAGCGTGATTGCATGTTGCCTCCATGCCCCCCAATCATTTGTGCCATGGCAGCTTCGACCCTTTTTTGTGAACGTTTCAGTTGCCTGTCAGGGTGTAACCTTTCTGGAACCTGGGCCTGCGTTTTTTAGTTGAAGCGGATGATTAACAGATAAGAGCATCAGATTTAAATTTGATTGCGGGTCTGTTCGATAGTTATTCTGACCCTGTAGCTGAGGCTCGGAAGTGAGAGCCTGCAGACGATGTTCAGCCGGGAAATCCCACGGGCTCAGTCCTTTTGGCCCCGATAAGCGGATCGATCGGCGTTCGGGCGGCCGGGCCCCGTCCGCAAGCTTTCGGCCACGCTACAATCCAGCGATATCCGCGGTGTCCCGTCAGATCGCGGCCACACTCCACGGAAGGAACCCCACCGACATGAGCCAACTCATCCCCATGGTGATCGAGAAGTCCGGACGCGGCGAACGCGCCTACGACATCTACTCGCGCCTGCTCAAAGACCGCATCATCTTCATGAACGGCCCGGTGACCGACGACATGACCTCCGTCGCGACCGCGCAGCTGCTGTTCCTCTCCAACGAAGACCCCGATGCCGACATCCACGTCTATGTCAACTCGCCCGGCGGCAGCGTCAGCGCGGGCCTGGCGATCTACGACACGATGCAGTTCGTCCGCCCGCAGGTGGCGACCTACTGCATCGGCATGGCCGCGTCGATGGGATCGATCCTGCTGATGGGCGGGGCCAAGGGCAAGCGCTATGTGCTGCCCAACTCCAAGGTGCTGCTGCACCAGCCGCTCCTGGGCGGCTACCGCCAGGGCCAGGCGACCGACCTCGCGATCGAAGCCAAGGAGATGCTCAAGACCCGCGACCGGCTGTACAAAATCATCCAGCACCACACCGGGCAGGAATACGACAAGATCAAGGAAGACTGCGAGCGCGACTACTGGCTCGACGCGGAAGAAGCCGTGCAGTATGGCTGCGCCGACCAGGTGCTCAAGCACCTGCCCGAAGGGATCGCCGGTTCCCCGTCCGACGACCACGGCGATGAAGACTAAGCCCGCTGAATTTGATGCACCCCGAAGCCCACGCCGACTCGGCGTGGGCTTCTGTCTATTCATGTTCGCTATGCTGCTGCTGCCCGCCTGCACCAATCGCAGCCTGTCCAAAGAGAACGACAAGCTCCGCGCCCAGCGCCAGGACTTGCAGCAGCAGATCGCTTCGTTGCAGGAAAAAATCACGCTGCGCGAGGGCGAGCTCAAGGCCGTGCGCCAGCAGCTCAGCGAGGGTGCCACGCCGATCACCGGCGTCCAGACGCCGCGGCTGGCGGGCATCGTGCTCGGGCTCTACACCGGGCCGATCGACCTCGACGGCGACGCGAAGTTCGACGCCCTGCGCGTCTATGTCCGACCGGTCGATCAGCACGGCCGACAGATCACCGCCGAAGGCACCGCGAAGATCACGCTCGTCAGCCTGCCCGCAGATGGCAGCGCCGTCGGGACGGTCCTGCTGGAAAAAACCTTCGATACCGACGCGTTCCACCAGTCCTACCGCTCGGGCGTCACCGGCACGCACTACACCCTCGCCGCCGACCTGCCACAAGATCCGCCGTTGACCGCGAAACTTCACATCAGCCTGACCGACGCTGCGACCGGGCGATCCTACACCGCCGAGAAACAGGTCACGCTGGTCCGCGGCGCAAGCGAGTAAAATCGCCTCTGATGAGTACGAACACCGCAACCCTGCTGATCGCCTGCGACGACAGGCCCGGGCTCGTCTCGGGTTTCGCTCAGTTCATCGCCGCCAACGGCGGGAACATCCTCGACGCGGACCAGCACACCGAGGCCGACACCGGGCGATTCTTCATGCGACTGGTTTTCGAGACCGACACCTTCGCGCTCGACGCCCCGGCCGCACGCTCCGCGCTCGACGGGCTCGCGCGCACCATCGCCAATATGCGCTGGCAGCTCTATATGCAGGAAGGTCGGCCGCGCGTGGCGCTGCTGTGCTCCAGGACCGCGCATTGCGTCTACGACCTGCTTGTCCGCCACGCGATGGGCGATCTGCCCTGCGAGATCGCGGTGGTGATCTCCAATCACGAAGACCTGCGCAGCGTGGCCGAGCACTTCGGGGTGCGGTTTGAGTACGTGCCTGTCCCCCCGGATGACAAGGGCGCTGCCGAGCTAAGGCAGGAGCAGCTTCTCGCCGAGCACAAGGTCGATCTGGTCGTGCTGGCGCGTTACATGCAGGTGGTCAGCCCCGGCTTCTGCGAGCGCTGGGCGGGGCGGTGCATCAACATCCACCATAGCTTCTTGCCCGCGTTCGTCGGTGCGAAGCCCTACCACCAGGCGTTTGAGCGCGGGGTCAAGATCATCGGCGCTACCGCGCACTACGTTACCGCCGATTTAGATCAAGGCCCGATCATCGAGCAGGACGTCGCGCACGTCGGCCACCACACATCAGTTAAGGAACTGACACGCCTGGGACGCGACGTCGAGCGGCAGGTGCTGGCGCGTGCGGTGCGCTGGCACCTGGAGCGGCGCGTCATCATCCACGGGAACAGGACGGTGGTGTTTGCGTGAGCGGGGGATCTACTGCCGGGGCTGCTGCTACGACCTGCGTGGGATTGAATCAACGCGTTGCCCCGAGTGCGGGCGTTCTTTCAACATCCACTATCCCGAAAGCTATCTGCGATACCCCGCATCGGCCATGCACAGAGAAGTCTGGATCATCGGGGGAATCCAGGCTCTGGCGTTGTTTATGTTACTGACCGGTTTTTTGATCCAATGGATCGATCGATCGAACTATTCATTAAATCTGTCCTTCATAGCGGTGTTGATCTTGACCAGCGCATTGCTGGTTCAATGCGCGGCGGTGATATACGGGACCAACTACGCGATACGCGAAATCAATTCCTTCTCCGGCAGGCGTAGCCTGAAGACCATGTCGATCGCCTTTTCGCCCTGGCTGATCTCGGTGATCTACGTCGTGCTGCTGATTCAGCTTTAATGCCGCACCCGCAGCGACTCGACCAGCGCTTCGAACGCCGACGTCTCCTCGCGAACCTGCTTGACGAAGTCGTTGTCCTCGATCGTGCCGGTGACGGCCTGCTGCTCGGCTTCGTCGTCGAACGTGGCCTGGCGGTAGGGGTTTTCGTAGTCCTTGCTGCGCGTCGTGTAGACCTGGTCACGGACAAAGCGCTGGATCTTCACCGACTCGTCGAGCGCACGGGACCAGAGGTCGGCGGTGATATCGTTGCCCAGGAGTAGGCGCAGCGTGGCGAGCGCGTGCTGCTGCTTCTGGCGGGGGTATTGATCCCAGAGCGTGTCGTAGGCCTGGTGGATCGCGTCCCAGGTGTTGAGCCGGCCCGCGTTGATGGATTCACGCAGCTTGTCCAGGTCCTGCTTGGCCACGATCTGGCCTCCGAGGTTGACCCACCGCGTGATGCGCGGCGGCTGGCCCAGGTCCGTGAGCAGGGAGGCGAGGGTCGCGCCGGGGTTGGCCTGTAAATAATCGACCAGGTTTTTCACGGCGTAGTACAGCAGCATCTGGCGGTAGGCGGCGTAGGCGCGGGCGGGGCTCTTGATCAGCACGCTGCGGTCGCCTCGCTCGGCACCATCGAGCAGGACCACCGTGTCGGAAAGGCGTGCGTCGTTGTTCTTCAGCGCGGTGTGCCCGGTGGACAGCTCGAGGTCCGCGCTGCCCGACTGCTGAAGCAGCGCCCGGCCGGTGCTCTGCGCCAGGATGTCCAGGCCCGCGATGATCTCTTCGACGGTGTCCGGCGCGAGGGTCTCGAACTCGATGTGCTGGGTTTTGCGTCTGCGTTTGTCGCGCTTGGCGTACTTGCCGGCGTTCCGCGCGAGCGCGTACATGTTGTGCGTCCACCAGTACGCGGGGACGAGCACGAGTCGGTCGTTCGCCAGGTCGTTGTTGACCAGCGTGAAAGGCAGGCGGATGTCCATCTCGCTGGGGTAGTCGCCCTTGGCCAGCAGGCAGTAGCTGGCGAAGCGGGAGGAGTGCTTGATGGTGGTGCACAGCCCGGGCCAGAAGCCGCGTCCGGCGACGACCTCGCCGTCGTTCGCGCGGCTGTTGTGATTGCTGCCGATGGTCGCGCCGGCGGCCATGTTCGATTGGCCCATCACCAGGGCGGCGACGAGGAAGGAGTTGTTGTGGTGCTGCTCGTGGGCCGGGAAGATGAGGTTGTTCAAGAGCTCGCAGCAGGACACGGTCGAGTTGTCGCCGAGCACGGAGTGGATCAGGCGTGCGCCGTACTTGAGCGAGCTGTTGTCGCCCATGACAAAACGCACAGCCTTGCAGCCGTAGAACACCCTGCACCCGTAGCCGAGGATCCCGTTGACCAGCTCGACGCCCTCGCCGATCTGCGATCGTTCATCGAAGGCCGAGTGGATGGTGAGGTTCTTGAGTTTGTTCGCGCCCTTGATGTAGGCGGCCTGACCGATGCGGCAGTCCTTGATGATGCGGCAGGACTTGATGACGGACTGCGCGCCGACGGTGCCGTAGTACCCGCGTCGTGAATCGAACTGCTGCTGGGTGATGTCCTTGAGGCGGTTCATGAGCGTCTTGTCGCCGCGGTACTTGGCCCAGAGGTATGCGTCGGCGGGGATCAGGCCGTCGAAGGGCAGGACCGATCGCCCGCCGGCCTCGTTCATGAGGTCGAGCCAGATGCGGACCTGCTCGGGCTCGCGGTTCTTGATGATGCCGTTGCCGAACTTGGCGTAGGCGCTGGTGTGCATCTCGTCGATGGACTGGAGGATGCACTGTTCGCCGATGATGTAGTGGCTGAGGTAGGGGACCGAGTGGATGGCGGCGTTGTCGCCGATGTCGCAGTGGATGATGCGGGAGTTGCTCAGGCCCGCGGGCACGTGCAGGTCGTGGTACGTGAGCATGACCTTCTCGAGCCGGCCGATGCGCACTAGCCCTGCGAAGTCGCAGTTGATGATCGACTTGGCGCGGAAAGGATCCGCGACCAGGACCTTGTCCCAGTCCTCTGCGTTGTTGCCGTTCTTGACCAGGACCTCGAGCTCGTCGGCGCGGAGCTTACGGTACCGGCTGAGGGGTTGTCCCAGCTGCTGGTTGCGCAGGTAGAACTCGTCGCAGCCCGGGGGCAGGTCCTCGGGTTCGAGGAAGCGGTGCGAGAAATCGTCAGACGGGGTGAGCTTGATCGGACCCATAGTTCTATTGTCGGTGATTATGCGAAAAATGCATACTGAGTTTTATGCCACGCATTCCTGATGAACCCCGCCGCCTGGGGCCCTCAGCGTACGCTACGCCGGCGAAGCCACTGCAGTTCCTCGGCCCTGCTGAACCAGGCGACGGCCAGCACCACCACGCCGCCCAGCACCACCAACCCTGCGAGCAGCGCGTAGTTGACCTGCTTGGAAAGCCCTGCGGGATCATAGAAGTAGGTTATCGGCAGGATGACCAGGGCCATCACGGCACTGGCCAGCGCGGTGCGTGCCCAACTCATCATGACGCTGCGGTCGATCGTGTTGTGCACGCGTTTGCGGAGCATGAGCAGCAGCAGCAGGACCTGGCCGACGGCGCTGGCCGCGGTAGACCACGCAAGGCCCACGGCACCCAGGGGCCAGATGAGCGTGACGTTGAGCGCGAGGTTCAGCGCGACCATGCCCATGCTGACGCGCAGCGGCGTCTTCGCGTCCTTGAGGGCGTAGAACGCGCGTGTGAGCGTATGCGTCATCGAGTACGCCCAGATACTCGATGCGTAGCCGGCGAGGATCGTCGCGACGCGGAGCGCGTCCTGGGTGGAGAAGTCGCCGTGCTCGAAGACGGTGCGTGAGAGCGGGACGCGGATGAGGATGAGCCCGACGCTCGCGGGCAGCCCGATGAAGATCGTGAGCCGCAGGCCCTGGCGGACGATGTTGGCAAACGCCTCGGAGGCGCTGACGATGAGGCGGCCGTTGCCCAGGTCCTTTGAGTTGGACTTGGCGGCTGCGGAGGACAGCGCGGGGAAGATGGCGGTGGCGATCGCGATGCCGAAGACGCCCAGGGGGAATTGATAGAGCCGCTGGCTCCAGTTGAGGGCGGCGACGTCGCCCTGTCGCAGAGGCGGCTCGAAGGTCATGCCCAGGAACGAGAGCGTGGTGTGGCCCGGCCCGTCGGCCGGCGCGAAAAAGTAGGCGATCATCGTGTCGAGCATCGAATTGATCTGGAAAACCGCGAGCCCGACCACCATCGGCCCCATCAGCAGGAGCATCGACTTCATGCTCGGCCAGCACCCCGCAAAGTGAGTCGTCAAGCCCGTCACACGCATCATCGCAACCAGCTGCCAGACGAGTTGGATCACGCCCGATACCAGCACGCTTACCGCCACCCAGGTTGCCACGCGGGACTTGTCGGGGTCGTCACCGGCCAGCGAGTGGGCCAGCACGACGGCGAGGATCATGCCGCCGTTGAGGATCAGCGGCGCCGCGGCGGGCGAGCCGAAGCGCTTGTGAACCTGAAGCACACCGCCGAGCATGGCGACGATACACACCATCGGCATGTAGGGCAGCATGATGCGCGTGTAATAGATCGCGAGCGAAGCCTTGTGCTCGGGGTCGATGACATCGGAAGCACGCCAGAGGACGATCTCGCAGACGAGTGTGATCCCGATCAGCAGGACCGAGAGCAGCGTGAGCGTGAGCGAGGCGAAACGCTTGGCCAGCGAGGGGTCTCGCTCGATGAGGTCGGTGTAGCTGGGGATGAAGGAGGCGGTGAGCGCACCCTCGCCGAAGAGCCGGCGGAAGAGGTTGGGCACGAGGAAGCCGACGAAGAACGCGTCGGCCGTGACGCTAAGCCCAAGCGCGCCGGCGAGCACGGCGTCGCGGGCGAGTCCTGTGAAGCGAGAGATCAGCGTCAGCAAACTCACCAGCGCCGCGTGACCGACGAACCCCGACGCCGAAGACACGCTGGATGCAGAGGCCTGCGATGGGGTGTCGGAGTCAGGCACCGCTTGGGCCGAGATCGACGGGGTCATGCTAGGGCTCGTCGCCGCGTTGGTTGTGCTCAGCGACGGCGCCTTGTTGGCCGGCAACTTCGACAGGCGCCACGCCCACCAGCCCAGCGCGACCAGCACGCCGGTCTCGTGCGCCTGGATGTCGCTTGGCTCGCAGGATCGGCCGGCGTAGTACTGCACGATCTCGATGGCCGGCGCGAGCAGCAGCAGCACAAGGATCACCACCGCACCGGTCCGGCGCGGGTGCCTGCATCTGAGTGGCCAGATCGAGATCACGACCATCGCCAGGACCTGCGCGAAGAGGCCGTGCCCGATGGTGTCCATCGGGTGCATGCCAACGGGCCGTCGTCCCTGGATCATCTGCGCCAGATCGAACATCAGATCTACCGCCTTCGTCGTCGTCAGCATGAAGATCATCAGCGGGATGCCCACCACCAGGACCCCGACCAGCCTGCGCGGGATCGGCCCGGGGGCCTGCTCGCGCGGTGACAAGGCAAGCACGTACACACTCAGGATGCCCAGCAGGTTCGACAGATAATCCGAGGCCGTCACACCGCGCCCGGGGATCGACCACTGACCCAGTTCATCGATCAGTGCATAGATCGAGACGATGATCAATGCGCGCCTGCACTGGCCCGACCAGTCGGTCGAGCGCCCGCAGACCCCCGAGCGCAGCAGCAGCGCCATCAGACCCGCGAACAGCGTGAAATGGATCGGCTTGTCGGCCTGAAGCACTTCGCGCAGCGGGAAGTCCCTGTCGATCAGCCCCAGCGAGACGTTGGGCCAGTGTGTGCTGATCGCCAGCGCGATCCAGTAGGGCCAAACCAGCCAGCGCCAACGCACGATCGGCCGGGGATCAAGGGGCTCGGTCACGATCTGTGGAGTGGCGGACATCGGTTCTCGCAAAGCACCGAAAAAGCGACCCTATCGTATCGGTCTGCGGTAGCCCGATCGGAGAATCAGGGGATCATCGGCGCGAGCAAATTCGAATCAGGTTCAGACCGAAAGCAGGCTTTACTTTTGATAACTTTATATAAGCATATAATTAGAAATTAGTTACGATATATTTGAAGCGATTTTATAAACCAAATGGACTATTTTTTAGAAATCTGCTAAATTAACACTCAGTAGGGCTTGAACATGAATCCATAGCTCAGGTATGCTATGGGTGGATTGAAGGGATGTTCCGGGACATCCGTAGGCGCCTGGCCGGCATTGGGACCCTCCCCTGTTTTGTACCGACCGCCTTCGGAGCCGCGCCCTGCGGCAGGACTGGAGCTAGTGCGTGGTGGTTGCAACTGACTAAAAAGATTTAAACCCAGCAGCGGTCTAATGCACGCCGATCGGCGTGCACGAACGTTCGCTGGCGTGTCGCTGTGTAACGACACTTAGACTCGATTGTTCTTATCGTTCCTTTTCCCCAACCCGGAGACTTCTCCATGATTCGCACAACCCGTTCTCGTAAAGGTTTCACCCTGATCGAGCTGCTCGTGGTCATTTCGATCATCGCGCTGCTGATCGCCATCCTCCTGCCGGCCCTTGGTGCCGCGCGTCGTACCGCACGCCGCATGCAGAACTCGACACAGCTCCGTGGTATCCACCAGGGCCTGGTCACCTTCGCCAACTCCAACAAGAACAACTTCGCCGGCCTGAACTCGGCAGGCAAAGTCCTTGAAGACTCGGCCGTTCTGTCCGGCTCGACCGGCCTGGGCGACACCGTTGAGCGTCGCTACCTCATCCTGCTCCTGGGCGACTACTTCACCCCCGAGTACGCGATCAGCCCCTCGGAAACCGCCAACCAGACCCCCTACGTCGAAGCCGCTTCGGGCAACCCGACTCAGCTGGTCTACAACACCGGCACCGGCGTCAAGAACTACTCCTACGCCTTCCTCAGCTTCGAAAACGACGGCGGCACCGCCCCCACCGGCGTCTCGGTCGCTACCGGCCCCCGCGCCGCCGAGTGGAAGCAGACCCTCAACACCCAGGCGATCGTCGTCTCCGACCGTAACATCGGCTCCTCGAACACCTCCACCACGATCCAGTCGATCCACACCGACAAGCCCGGCGAGTGGAGCGGCTCGGTCCTCTGGAACGACAACCACGTCGCTTTCGAGAACGAGAACAGCGCGAAGTTCGAAACCAAGTACGCCAACGGCGCACTCAACCGTGCCAGCGGCGTTGGTAACGACATGCTGTTCGACAACACCACGACCCAGAACACCGGCGGCGGCACCGGTATCCTCGGCGCGAACGCTGTGATGGCCATCAAGGGCAACAACACCACACAGGCTGAATAATTCCGCGATAGATTGCACTTATGCATCCTTCAACACCGGGCCTCACGGCCCGGTGTTGTTTTTTACAGCAGCCTGCTAGCGTAAATGCTGTCATTTCACTTCAATACTTTGTTCGCAGCCTCCGGGCTGCGCCCGGGCGGACGGGTTGACAGTGACCCCATCGGGGCGTTGTGCGGGTATTGCGTTCGAGAGGTTTCGTACGTCCGCGTGTGACGCGGTGGCTGCATGCGACGACACACGCAGACATACATTGCATGAGGATCTACCCCAACTGCTCTGCACAGGGCCCGAACCGATATCGCTCCAGCAACGCGCGCAGCCTGGGCTCGGTCTTGGCCCTGCCGTAGTAGCACTTGAAGCGCTGATGCGCACGCATCGGCAGTGCCGGACCGCCGGGCGCAAAATCCCACGGGTGCAGGTAGAGCACCGCCGGGCGGCCCGACGCCTCATGCTCTGCGAAGCCGCGCTCGATCAGCCGCCACGGCCAGACCCGGAAGTAGCCCCCGCCGGAGAACGCCAACGATCGGCCCAGGACCGGCAGGCGCATCACGCTCATCGGCAGCACACGGATGTCCCGGCCCGACGGCGCAGGAACCTTAACAAACGCGCCCGGGCCGGCTTCGCAGGCCAGCGGGTAGCCGCCGTGCGCCCGCGCGATGGGGAAGACGCTGGCGTCGTAGGTCAGGCCCAGGTCGAGCATGACATCCCAGGCCCATTCGCAGCCGGGGGTCAGCGAGAACGACGGCGCACGGAACCCGCGCACCGGCACGCCGGCGGCCTGCCTGATCACATCGATAGACTGCTCGAGGTCTTTGCGCAAGCTCACGGGCGAGTGCTTGTAGAGCTCGTAGTGCCAGTAGGAATGCGAGGCCAGCTCGTGCCCCTCGCCGGCGATACGCTGCACCAGCCTGGGGTAGCGCTGCGCCACCCAGCCGAGCACGAAGAACGTCGCCTTGGCCTGGTACTGTGCGAGGAGCGTGAGGATCGCATCGGTCAGCGGCTCGACCGTGGGCTCAAGCGATTCCCACCGCGAGCGGTCATCCATCGCCCGCACCCCGACGAGGTGGAACCACTCTTCGATATCAAAGGTAAGCAGGTGTGTAGTCACGTCAGGAACCGTAGACAACCTCGCGGAGCTCATGGCGGTGGGCCTCGAACCACTTGATCGTACGCCCGAGCCCCTCCTCAAAAGAGACCTGGGCGCGCCAGCCCATCCGCTCGGCCGCGCGCGAGGTGTCCAGGCAGCGGCGGGGCTGGCCGTCGGGCCTGGTCGGGTCCCATCGCAGCTCGCCGTTGAAACCGCACAGCCGCGCGACCAGTTCCACCAGCGCCTTGATCGTGATCTCGCTGCCCGTGCCCAGGTTGATCGGCAGAGGCTCGTCCATCTTCTCGGCGCCGGCGAGGATGCCCTCGGCCGCATCATCGACATAGAGGAACTCGCGCGAGGCGCTGCCCGTGCCCCAGCAGTCGATGTGGCCCGCGCCGCTGTCTCGCGCCTCGATGCACTTGCGGATCAGCGCGGGGATGACGTGGCTGGTGTGCAGGTCGAAGTTGTCGCCCGGGCCGTAGAGGTTGACCGGCACAAGGACGGCGCTGTTGAGCCCGTACTCGCGCTTGTATCCGTCGAGCAAGACGAACAGCGCCTTCTTCGCCACGCCGTAGGGCGCGTTGGTCTCCTCGGGGTAGCCGTCCCAGAGGGTTTCTTCTTTGAAGGGGATCGGCGCGAACTTGGGGTAGGCGCAGACGGTGCCCGTCTGGACGAACTTTTTGATGCCGCGCGCCCGGCCGTGCTCGATCAGGTTCATCCCCATCGCCAGGTTGGCGAAGCAGAATCGGCCGGGGTGGTCGCGGTTGGCGCCGATGCCCCCGACCTCCGCCGCGAGGTGGATCACGACATCGGGCCTAGCAATGTCGTAGAGGCGTACCACGTCGGCTTCTCTGGTGAGGTCGTAGTTTTTTCGGCGAGGGATAAAGAGGCGGTCGTCCGTCACGCCGCGTTCTCTGAGCTTGGCGCAGACGGCCGTTCCAAGAAACCCTGCGCCGCCTGTGACGCAAACTCGGTGTTTTTTCCAGTCAAGCATGTTTCGTATTTCTGTCTGGTGGATCAACACTCGCAACCAAAGGTGATCAGGTTCCCGTCGGGGTCTTCTGCGACAAAATCCCGCATACCGTAGGGATAATCCTGCGGAGGTGCCTGCGCCTTCAAGCCTCGCGCCGTCGCCTGCTCGTAGAACTCATCGACCCGATCGCAGAAAATATAGATGCATCCCTGGCCGACTTCGCGCTTATTGGTCGATGCGGGGCCGGACAGGTGAATCTTCACGTCATTGATGGCGACACCCGCGTAATCAGCGAACCTGAACTGCTCACTGAATCCGAGCACGTGGGTATAGAAACGGATCGCCTGCTCAAGATCCTTCACATGCATCGTTACGGCGGAGCTCTGAGCGATCACGTCATGCCTCCAAAGGCTCTTGCGGTTAATGCCTCACGCCTTCTTGCACATGCACGGGGTGGCCCGCGTCCTTGAGCGTCTTCTCGCGCGCAGCAAGGTCCATGTCCGCATCGACCATCATGTCCACCAGCTCGGTGAAGCCGACACGCGGGACCCAGCCCAGCTTCTCCTTGGCCTTGGTCGGGTCGCCCCAGAGCAGGTCGACCTCGGCAGGGCGGTAATAGCGCGGGTCGATCTCGACATGCTTTTTATAGTCCAGGCCCACACGGCCGAAGGCTCTCTCGCAGAACTCGCGGACGGTGTGCGTCTGGCCTGTCGCGACGACGTAGTCGTCGGGCTCGTCCTGCTGGAGCATGAGCCACATCTGCTCGACGTAGTCGCCGGCAAAGCCCCAGTCGCGCTTGGCGTCGAGGTTGCCCAGGTAGAGCTTGGACTGCAGCCCGTGCTTGATGCGTCCGACGGCGCGTGTGATCTTTCGCGTGACGAAGGTCTCGCCGCGTCGGGGCGATTCGTGGTTGAAGAGGATGCCGCAGGAGGCGTGCAGGCCGTAGGACTCGCGGTAGTTGATCGTGAGCCAGTGCGCGTAGAGCTTGGCCACGCCGTAGGGTGATCGTGGGTGGAAGGGCGTTTTTTCGGATTGCGGCGCGGTCTCGGGCATGCCGCCGAACATCTCGGAGGTCGACGCCTGGTAGTAGCGGATCTGCTTTCCGGTGACGTCCTGTGTCTCGCGGACGGCTTCGAGGAGCTTGGCCGCGCCGACGCCGGTGGCGTCGCCGGTGTAGATCGGCTGTTCGAAGGAGACCTTGACGTGGGACTGCGCGCCGACGTTGTAGACCTCATCGGGGACGATGCGAGCGACCAGCCGTGCCAGGCCGTTGGCGTCGGTCAGGTCGCCGTAGTGCAGGCTCAGACGTTTTCCTGATTCGTGGGGGTCCTGGTAGATGTGCTCGATGCGCTCGGTGGAGAAGGTGGAGGACCGGCGGATGATGCCGTGGACCTCGTAGCCCTTGGCCAGCAGCAGTTCGGCGAGGTACGAGCCGTCCTGGCCGGTGATCCCGGTGATCAGTGCGGTGCGGGAGGATTGCGTCATGGAGTTAGTTTAGCGTTTTTCCCCATCCGGCCAGGCGCCGGGCGGTATCCGAAACACCACCGCGTACCCGCCCGACCCGCGGGGGTGCGCGATGAACCCTTGGCTCTTGCGGTCGTGATGCGCGGTACAGCCAACAGGCAGAAACGCCATGAACAAAACGCAGGACCGAATAGAGTCGCTTTAAGCGGTGACGACCTTGTCGCTGGGGTAGGCACGCATCGCCCCGCGCGTATCGACGATCAGCCTGGACTTTTCGGCAATCGCCTTGTAGTCGTAGGCCGCGTGGTTGGTGGCGATCAGCACGCAGTCGTACTTCGCGAGATTGTCGCCCGAGATATCCGCGCTGGACATGCCCAGGTTGTACTTCCGCATGGCGTGTGTCTTGGGGACGTGGGGGTCGTTGTAAACGACGTCCGCCCCGAGCTCGACCAGCCGCTCGATCAGCTCGAAGCTCGGGCTCTCGCGCACATCGTCCACGTCGGGCTTGTACGCCAGGCCCATCACGATGATCTTGGCGCCCTTGACGCTCTTGCCCCGGTTGTTGAGCGCACGGATGGTGCGTTCGATCACATAGTCGGGCATCGCGTGGTTCACTTGGCCTGCGAGCTCGATGAACCTTGTCGTGAGGCCGACTTCCTTGGCCTTCCAGGTCAGGTAGAACGGGTCGATCGGGATGCAGTGCCCGCCCAGGCCCGGGCCGGGGTAGAAGGCCTGGAAGCCGAAGGGCTTGGTCTTCGCCGCGTCGATCACCTGCCAGACATCGATGCCCATCCGGTCGAGGATGACCTTCATTTCGTTGACCAGCGCGATGTTCACTGCGCGGTAGATGTTTTCCAGCAGTTTCGCGGCCTCGGCGATCTCGGCCGTCTGCACGGGGATCACCTCCTTGATCGCATAACGGTAAAGGTCCGTCGCCAGCTCACCGCTGGCCGGGTCGATGCCGCCCACGAGCTTGGGGATCGTCTGGGTGTTGTGGCTCTTTCGGCCGGGGTCTTCACGCTCGGGCGAATACGCCACAAAGATGTCCTTGCCGCACTTCAGGCCGCCGGCCTCGAGGATCGGCAGCATGTCGCCTCGCGTGGTGTCCGGATAGGTGGTCGACTCGAGCGTGATCAGCTGGCCCGGACGCAGCGTCCTGGCGATCGCGGTCGTGGTGTCCAGGACGTACGAAAGGTCGGGCTCAAAGTGCTTACCCAGCGGCGTAGGCACGCAGATCAAGAGCGCGTCCGCCTCCCCCAGCCGGCTGAAATCGGTCGTCGGCTCAAAGCGCTTAGACCCGGTCAGGCACTGGATGTAGTCCTCGCCCAGGTGCTTGAGATAGTTCTGGCCCGCATTAAGCATCTGGCACTTCACCGGGTCCACGTCGAAGCCCATCACCGAGAACCCCGCTTCGTGGAAGGCCCGCGCCAGCGGCAGACCGACATAGCCCAGGCCGATAACTCCGACCTTCGCGGTTTTGTCGTGGATCTTCTTCTTCAGGGCCTCTTGCATGCTCATCGGTTCTACCTTGATATGGCCGTGATGTGCCTCAAGCCAAGTAATCTAGCGGATTATTCACGAGCCACCAAACAGATCGGTCGGATCGGCCCGGGGGTTTCGCCCTGCCCCGCCTAAAGTACACGAACGTACCGGGACCGATGACTTGGAACTCCTCGTTGTATCAGCCCCTTCGCGCGATCAGCGCCAGATACTCGGCGTAGTGGCCGGTATAGATCGGCTCGGGCTCAAAATACTCCGCAACGTATCGCGCCCCGGCTTCGCCCATTTGAGATCGCAGCGACGCATCCTCGATCAGCCGCTCGCACGCCTGGGCTAACGCCTCGGCGTCCCGGACGGGGACGAGGAATCCCGTCCTGGTGTCCTCAACCGCGTCCACGCAGCCGGGGATACGCGACGCAACCGTCGGGATGCCCATCGCCGCCGCTTCTAGCAGCACCAGCACAAACCCCTCGCGGTAGGTGGGCAGCGCCAGTACATCCATCATCGCCATATAAGGCACGACGTCTGACTGCCAACCGGTAATATGTACACGCTCGTCACTCTCAAGGCTGCGGCGCACCGACTCCGGCACCGGGTCCCCTTCCTCAAAAGCTCCGACGATCAGCAGATGCAGGCCGGCAAACCGCGATTTCAACCGCGTCCACGCCTCATCCAGTTCAACCACGCCCTTGTCGCGTACCAGGCGACCAACAAAACCCAGGACCAGTTCGTTCTCGGGAAGCCCAAGCTTTTCACGCAGGGCATGGGCTCGCGCTAAAACCTCGGGCGACCGCGTAAACCTTTTGCGATCCACCCCGCAGATACTGCCGTGCCCGACCACCCCGACCTTGTCGGGCTTGCACAGACCTTCCTCGACGAGAACCTCCCGTACCGAGTAGCTTACGCACAGCACGCGGTGCGCCAGCCTGCACGAGATAAACTCGGTCGCCATCAGCAGCCGACGCTTCCAGCCCGTCCGCGTCATATGGGAAAGGCCGTGCACGGTATAGACGCGGTTGGGAACGCGGGCCAGGAACCCCGCAATCATCCCGATCAGGCCCCCCTTGGGCGTGTGCGCATGGATCACGTCGGGCTTGAGCCTGCGGAAGATCTTCCGCATTCGCCAGATCGACAGCAGATCGTGCAGTGGGCTGATCGACCGCCGCAGCGGCAACTGGTGCACGGGCACCCCGATCTCCGCTGCGAGGTCCTCAACATAGTCGTCTTTCCCGCACACGACCTCCACCGTAGCGCCGCGTGCAGAGGCGTAGCGGATGTGCCCCAGCAAGAACGCCTTCACGCTCACAGGGATCGTCGCAACATGCACAAGGCTAAGGGGTTTATCAGCCATCGCGGTAGGTACTTTAGTTTATCGCGGCAAGCCCGGCCAGATTCCCGTCGGCGCCGAGTTGCGTTCACTGTGGTTTCACCCTGTCAAGCAGCGCCTGCCGCACTCGGCATGAAGTGACCCGCGGCTCAATTTCAACATAGTCGGCGTATCGGAGCCGCATTCCATTACTTGCATCGGGCGTGATAGATACACGCTACTCAGTATTCATGCGTGCTTATCGATTCCCCCCCCGCACTTCTTGCGGAGCTGTTCGGAGAATTCCCAGGCCCGCCTTGTCAGAATATCCCTGTGATATTCTTTAGCCTTATCCAGGTTTTCGCTCGCGAGCGCTTTCATTCTTCCGGGGTTACTCAGCAGTTCACCAACGCTCTGCGTCAGTGCGTCCAGATCGCTCGGCGGCACCAGCTCGGCCTGGTCGACGAATTCGCTAGAGCCCCCAACATCCGTCGAGATGATGGGAAGGCCCCGCGCGCCGGCCTCCATCAGCACGTTTGCCAGGCCCTCGGTCTCGCTCGCAAGAACAAAAACGTCCGCACGATCGAGCTGTTCCCGCACACCCTGCCCCGGGCTTACGCTGCCCGTGAAAGTAACGTAGTCAGCGATTCCCAGTTTTTGAGCGCACTCTTCATACATCGGGCGATACCGGCCGTAGCCGACCAGGATCAGACGAACAGGCAGGCCCTTTGATCGCAACCGGGCGACCATCTCGATCAGCAGGTCCTGTCTTTTATAGACCTGGTCCATCGACCCGACGTTAACCAAGACCCATGGGTCTTCTTCTCCACGAGGCTGCGCGATGTGCGCCTGTTTCGCGGCAAGTTGGTCGTCGCTAATGTAAGCATCGTCCTTTAGGTTGACCGCGGAGAAGTGGGTCGACCAGCCGCCGGGGGGGTAGTCTTTTTGCAGCTGCTGGCGGGTTACATAAGCGGCCGCATCCGCGCCGGCGCACAGCATCTTCTGCATCCGAGTGAATTTACGGCGCAGGTAAGGCCTGAGGATCGACTTGTTCGCCTTCGGCCTGAAGACGCCCCAGGGGTCGCCGATGACCTCCACGCCATAGGGCTTCTTCAATTTTATGACCTGCTTCCAGAGGTCGTACGCAATAATCCCCGGGATAAAAAGCACGAATGCGTCGCCGATCTCGGCCGCCTTGCGGGAAATCGCCTTGATCTTGGAGCGGGACAGGAGGTACTGATACGGGCCGATGTAGCCGGGAAGCTCGATGAAGTGCACGTTCGGTGCGTCAGCAAATACATATCCGGCGGGCTCTTGGTTTTCGTGGTGGACACGAGAGATAACGTACACCTCGTCGAACGAATTGAGGTAGCGGCTCCACTTCTGCTCGTACGTATAGATCGTCGAGTAGTAACGCCCCTGGTACTCGATGAAACGATACTCGGTTGCGATAACAAGTTTCAAGAGTTGCTCGTCTCCATGGAAGGGGGCTGAAGGATGCTGCGGTTCATCTTGTCCGGGATATCGTTTCGATCAGGAAGTGATTTTCCTGTATACATCTTCAAACTGATCGATGCAATGTTGAAGGTCAAACGCATCGGGTAATTCTGCCCGGCCCTCGCCGGGGCCTTGGTTTAAGACCCTCTGGATCGTTTGTGCAAATAGAACAGGCTCCCGCTTGACGGGATGGATCAGGCCCGACAAATCCGAGATCTCTCGGACGCAAGGCATATCGACCGCGACCATCGGTGTCTGGGCGGCGATGGACTCGAGCGCAACGCCGGGCAGCCCCTCCCATCGAGAAGGGAGGATCGCGCAGTCGGCTGCGCGGAACAGCTGGGGTATATCGTTACGGTTGCCCAGCAGCGTGACGTGCGAGCCGATGGCTCTCTGCTGTATGTCGAGCTCGATCTCGCGACGAAGCACGCCTTCGCCGGCGAGCACGAGGTGGGCGCGGGGCTCAAGCTTGACCAGCTCGGCCATCGCGGCGATCGAGAGGTCGTGGCCCTTGGCGTAGTGCAGGTTGCCGACCTGGAGCACGATCTTGGAGTCGGTGTCCAGGCCGATCTCTTCAATCAGCCACCGCCGATCGCGCGGGATTTCCCTGAAACGGGCGGGGTTTAGGCCGTTGTAGATGACCTTTGCACGCGGGTCCTGGCTCCACTGCTCGCCCCAGGCCGAAACCATCGCGGCCATGCTGACGGATAGGATCGCGTTGGCGTGCCGTTCGCAGAGTCTTCGTGCGTAGCTGCGGTAGATGCTGCGCAGGGGCGACTGAAGCTGATTGTCGGTGACGCTGCGGAAGTGCGCGATCCGCCCGGGCACGCCGCACCGGTGGGCGATCCTTAGTGCGGGGCCTGTGGAATAGTGGATGTGCCCATGCACGACATCGAAATGCACGGACTTCAAGAGTTGCGAAAAGCGCTTTGAGAATCCGATGCGCGGCCTGATCGGGCAGTAATAGACCCTGCCACCCATCTTGACGATTTGCTCGTCCAGTTCGCCTTTTTCACCGGACAGGGAACAAAAGTTGAAAACAATTCCCCGACGGTAAAGCTCTGGCATGAGATCAAGCGTGCGCAGCTCGGCACCGCCGCGCGACATTTTTCCAAAGAGGTGCAGTACATTCAATTTCATGCAGGAGTTCTCTGCAGACTGAAAAATTTGCCGAGTATCCAGCTGATCACGAAGACCTGCACGCATGGGGCGAGCAATGTGTTGCTGTCGTTTCTGGTAATAAAAACAACGATGCCAAAAATGCCAAACAGGACAAGCCCCCTGACCATCGTGGGCTGAAGGCAGAAACGTACGACGACCCATCGGAAAAAGAAGCCGATCGCGAACAGTTCGATAAAGACACCGGGGTAGCCGAGGTTGAGGTACCCGTCGCCGGAGATAGTAAAACCAAGCCCCGCGGCATCGCTGGCCAGCGAGGGACCGTACATGGATATGAGCAGCCACTGGGAGGGTGATTCCCGGCCGAAGCCGGCGCGAATCGCTGCGCCTTGAGCAAACGGGACGACGTGAATCAGGGCGTCGCGCCAGCCGGCCCCGTACCAGTAGGGCTCGTACTCGGGGACGACCCCGGTCGTATAGTTGAGCGTGTTGTATACAAAGCCCAGTTCGAGAAACATATTCGCGCTCTTGATATTGCCCTTTTCCCGCTGGGCACTGAGCTCGCTGGCGAGTTGGGCGGGGTTCGCGCCGACTTCGCGGATCGCAAAGATGGCGACGAACAGCATCCCGAAGGCGAGGACGATTGCGCAAATCGTGTACGGCTTCCAGGGCTTAATGAGGTAGTGCCGGATAAACATAGCCGGGACCACCGTCATGAAAATCGGGGCGCGATCCCCCTCGAGGATAAAGAGGGCGATCATCAGGAAGAACAGGAATTGGACGGCCTTAGATTCGAAGAGCTTGCCCGATCGCAGGGCGCTCGAAAGCATGTGTACCGTCAGGCCCATCAAAAACAATCGCGAGCCCAGGGTCAGCAGCAGAATCGTATGAAGGCTTCGGACCTTGACCAGGTCGGCCTGGATGATCGTGTTGCCGTATTCGATGAAGTCGCCGATGCCGGCCGAGAAGATGCCGGCGACGTGCGTCAGGATACCCACGGTCGTCACGACTAGACCCAGCGTACTCCAGTTTTGCGGGACAAAACCAACCGGCTGGGCGTTGGCGCGTTTGAGGGCGCTGGGGCCCGCCAACTCGTAGCCGATGAGGAACGCGGCGAGCCCGATGTTGATGACAAGCATCGAGCGCGGGATCGCCTCCTCAAAGTGGAAGACTTTTTCGGAATAAGGAACGATGTTGAGTGTATGACTGGTCAAGTAGCCCAGGTGCACCAGCGTGTAAAACGCCACGAACGTGATGTCGGGCGCCATGATGTTTGTCCATCCGCCACGGAAGATGCGGTGGACGACCATGCCCGCGACCATGAGGTAGTAGATGATCTGGAAAGGGATCAGCGCGCTGTAGGGATCGCTCTTGGTCGTGTACAGGAATACCCAGGAGGCCGCGACCATGACGAGCTGGAAGACGATATAGAAATAGGACTTCCCACGAAGGCTGTCGCTCCAGAAGCGGGTCTGACTCGACCCGTACAAAGCGGCGACCCTGGGGTCCGCATGTTCGTAGCTCGGCTGCATCAGGATGTCAGGTTGTTGAGTTAAACGCATCGTGGATCCATCGTGGGCGTCAACACGCCCAGCGGCGGTCGGTCCTGTCTCTGCATTATCGGCGCACCGCAGGCCGGCTTTGACCTCTGCGCCCGGCCCGTGATTTTATGTTCGATTATCGGCGTGAGCAGGATAGCGGTTCTCGGCGGTATTTTTCTAACAGGCTGGCACGCAGGGCAGGGCCAGGTGTAGGGGTCTTCGGCCTGCAGGAGCGTTTTTATGTGCCAGCGCTCATGCCGCTCTGGCGCTGCCTTTCGAGCAACCGCCTGTCTCTGATTGAACATACCCGACACCGACACCGAAATGGCTTGGGGTGCCGACCGCTATTGCTGAGACTTCTTCAGCCCATGCATCTTCGGGTCGAACAGGGGCAGGGCCGTCGGATTCAGACCGATTTTGCGCACAACGTAATACACCATGGTGCCGTTCCAGATCAGCATGGTCAGGATCACGGCGATGGCGGCGCCATAGATCCCGAGCGCGGGGATGAGGACCAGGCACAGGATGATATTTGCAATCGCTCCGACCATCAGGATCAGGCACGCCTGATTGTGGTGGTTGGTCATCTTCATGATCGAGCTGTTCGTGCCGCAGAGCGCGTCAATGACTTGTGCCCCGAGCAGGATCAGCAGGACGTAGTAACCCTCTTTGTAGCTCTCGCCGAAGACCCCGAGCACAAACTTCCCGCTCAGGGCAAGCATAATGAAGGACGCGAAGGTGACGGCGGTGATGATCCTTGCGGAGTACGAAATCGTGCGCTGCAGCTCCTCGTGCTTATCGAGGTGATACATCTCCGCGATGAGCGGGTGCAGTACCGTGTCCACGGCCTGGAGGGCGAAGGCGACCAGCAGCGCGATGCGCGTGCAGGCCCCAAACAGCCCGACGGTTTCCTCTGGCGCGAACCAGCCCAGGCAGATGACGGTGAATTGGCTGAAAATCGCGCTGAAACTCGCCATCAGCATGAGGGGCATGGCGATCTTGAAGATGCTGGAGATCCTGTAGACCGGCTGGGCCTTCCATGCTACACGGGGTATCGCGAAAATAATGTATTTGATGCTGAATACGACGGTGACGCCGATCGCAAAGGTCATCACGAGCATCACGTGTGTGGCGCGGACCTGATCGAGGGTGTAATAGCAGGCCCCCACGCCGGCCAGGATCAACACCGGGCGCAACACGTTGAGCGGGACTTCGGACTGGAGGACTTTTTTAAAGGACAGGAGCGCGGCGCTGAGCAGCGGGGTGATGGTGAAGAAGGGCAGGAGGATTGCCAGGGACCAGAAGTGGGGGATGTATTTGGCGTCGGGGTCGCCGGCGTAGAGCAGCTCGATGCCGTATACACCGACCGAGGCCAGCAGGGAGCAGACGAGCGGGATTGTGCAGGCGATCAGCAGCGTGCCCTTGACCTCGCCCCACTTCTGCTCGGCGTTCATCACGGTGAGAAAACGAGGCAGCACGCTGGGCAGGCCCAGCCTTGGAAACGCAGACAGAGGTGTGAGCAGGCCGAAGAGATAGGTATAGACGCCGTACTCTTTCTCATCGAGCACGCGAGCGAGGAGGACTTGCAAGGCAAACCCGATAACCAGCCCGAAGATCCGGATCACGAACGTGGCGGAAGAGCCGCGGAGGATGTAGCGGGAGTAGTTGGTCATAAAGGATCAGGCTGCACATCGAGCTAAGGCTTGTACTCGAGCCGCGGCAACCTCTTGCTTACATGTTATCGTTCGCTTGCGAACAGATACTTGCCTACCGATAACCTCTAGAGACACCCAGCTGCAGATCGAGTAGCCGTCTGCTGGCTTGGTGGCACGTAAACAAGATCGGGCATCTGGAATTCTCACTTGGGGCCAAGCCGATCAAGTTTGGTCGCAGACGAGAAGTCCGTGATAACCTCGGGGTCTGAGTAAGGTTTTCAATAGCAGCGCGAAAAACACCACGCGCTACTTCTTCGCGTCGGCATAGACGTGAAGGCGGTTCCAGCGTCGGATGAAGGGGAACAGCAGCCAAGCGGGCATCCAGTCGCCACGACGCATCCAACGGTTGTCGTAGCGGATCTGCGTGTTGTTGTCGTTGTCCAGGCGCATCCTGTTTCCGCAGATGACGTGGTTGTCGGCACCCTCTGTGCTTTCCGATTCTTCCGACTGTATTCCCAGGAAAGCGTCGACACGCTGCAAAGCCGCGTCCGTGTTCATCGCGAATTCTTCATAACCCAGCGAGATATAAGGAATGCTGTTCTTATTTAAAAAGCGCTGATTGTGTGCATTCTCGAAGTACCACAACAGGCCCAGGACGATGGGGCGTGAGGCAAGAAAACGCTTGAAACCGCGGACGGGGCCCAGCGCCTTCATCTGGGAGATCAGGCGGTTTTGACCATGACGCCTCGCACGGTCGCGCAGCGAGCAGATCCACCCGCGGACATCGCGGACCAGAAATATGACACGCAAATCGACGCCTTCGATACTCCTTACGCGCTCAAGGGCTTGGGTCCCCTTTGAGGCGTCGACCAGGATGTGGTCCGGGCCGTAGTGCTTTTCAAAGTTCTTGAATACCACCTCGTAGCGCCTCTCGGGCGACAGGCTCATGTCTGCTTTGAGGCTGCTTATCACCGGCCCCCAGAATGTACAGTCCTCCCTCCTTGCGCCACAGGTGCACATGTCTTCCTCGGTATCGGCCATGAAACCGACCCTCTCATGGGTCAGAAAAGTATCGATTTCACCGAGCGAAACGTACCGGCTGCGCCGGCCAAGCGTGAGCGAGAGGGCGGTCGAACCGCTGTGGCCCACGCCAAAGATAAAAACAACGGTTGGCATATTAATCAGCCCGAGCAGGATTTTTCGCCGGCATATCCGGCCAAGAATTCGTATGACCTATCGCAGCTTGAACGGGGCGATAGGTACAAAACACGTCCGCAATCGGTTGCCTGTATAAAACCATGGGCTACACTGTAGCAAGCTGGTGTTGGGCCTCCAACACTACACCCTATCGTCCCTTTCAAGAACAGGAGGTATTGTGTCGCCATTTCGCCGATTGATCCTCCTGCTTCAGCGTAAATTGACGGGTGGAAAGCCACTCTACCACAAGGAAAGCGATCAGGCTTACTACCAGTGTGACGAGCTCGGAACCAGCGGCAGGCGCCAGGGGACGGATATCGAAACGCGCCTTCGAGGCATGGATTTTCTGCTCAATGGCGGTCTGCTGCAGGGCGCTTCGCTCCTGGATGCGGGCTGCGCGGAGGGCCTGATCTCAGAGGCTTTTGTGCGTGCCGGGGTGACGCTGGTGCACGGCTTCGAGCTGCAGGACATCTCGGTGAAGTACGCTCGACAGCTCTTTGAAAAGCACAGCGTGGAGCATGTGTTTCGTCAGGCCGACATGAGCCGGTGGGACGACTTCCTGGCGGACAACGCGGACGTCCTCAAGCCCGGTTACGACGCGGTCATTTTTCTGAGTGTTTATCACCACATCGTCCGCGAGAACGGGCGTAAGCTTGCCGACAAGGCGCTGCTGGGCCTCGCGGGGCGCGCTCGAAAATACTTTGTGCTCCGTACGACCATCGATTTCCCGGAAGACAAGATCCTCGCGATGGGCTTCAAAAAAACCTACGAGCAGGATGATGCCTTGGAGAACGACCCCGTGCGAGTTTACGCCAGGCAATGAGCGGGTGTTTTCACCCCGGTGACATGCTTGCTGACCAATGACACCTATGTCCGCCACGCATACCCTTACAACACAAATTGTCCAGACCGTCGGCCGAGTGCTTGGTGACGCGGCGCGGCCGGTCCCGCTGCATGTCCCCTCGTTCGCGGGTAACGAGTGGAAGTATGTCAAAGAGTGCATCGACACCGGCTGGGTTTCATCGGTTGGCGCGTATGTGACGCGCTTTGAGCAGGACATGGCGCGTTACACCGGCGCGAAACACGCGGTGGCGGTGGGTACCGGGACGGCGGCGCTGCATATCGCGCTGTTGATGGCGGGGGTCAAGGCGGGCGACGAGGTGCTCTGCCCGGCACTGACGTTTGTCGCCACAGCCAATGCGGTGAGCTATTGCCAGGCTGTGCCGCACTTTGTCGATGTCGAGCGCACGAGCATGGGCATCGATGCGATCGCGATCCGCGCTTATGCAGACGAGCACTTCGAGCGTCGTGACGACGGCTACAGCTACAACAGGCAGACCGGAAGGCGCATCGGCGCGATCGTGGGCATGCACGCCTTTGGCCACCCGTTTGACCTCGACGCTGTTGTCAAACTCGCCGAGGACCTGGGCTGCCCCCTGGTCGAGGACGCGGCCGAGTCGCTCGGCTCGTTCTACCACGGCAAGCACACCGGCACCTTCGGCCGGATCGGCATCGTCAGCTTCAACGGCAATAAAATCATCACCACCGGTGGGGGCGGGATGATCCTCACGGACGACGACGACTTGGCCGCACGGGCCAAGCACATCACGACAACCGGCAAGCTGCCTCACCGCTACCAGTACGAGCACGACATCGTCGCGTACAACTACCGCCTGCCTAACATCAACGCGGCGCTGGGCTGTGCGCAGCTCGAACGGATCGGCGAGCTGCTGAGGCTCAAGCGTGACCTGGCGGGGCGTTATATCAAGGCCTTTGAACAGGTCGAGCACGCCTCAATCCTGCCCGAGCCCGCGGGGACGCGGTCGAATTACTGGTTTGGCTCGCTGGTGCTCAGCCCTGAGATGGCTGAGGCGACCGAGCCGACGCTCAACGCGATGCACGATGCGGGCCTGCTGGTCCGACCGATCTGGAAGCCGATGCATCAACTGCCGATGTACACGGATTGTCCGCGGATGGCGATGACCGTGACCGAGGACCTCGCGTCGCGTGTGATCAGCCTCCCCGGCACGGCGGGCCTGTAGTTTGTTGATCTGCACGATGTTACTTGCGACGCGCCCGGCGTTAGATCGCTGACGGTCCGCCGGAGTGGAACACGTGCTTGTCGTACCAGGCCAGGGTCTGTTCGATACCGCTCTTGAGCGAGACCTGTGAGGCGTAGCCACAGGCGGCGGTGGTCTTGCTCATGTCCGGGCATCGTCTTGTGGGTGAGCCGGTCATGGTCGGGCCATCGACGAGGTTGACCTTCTTGCCGATGACATCGACGACGGTCTGTGCAACTTCTTTAATGGTGACTTCCGGGTCCTGCGTGCCAAGGTTGAAGACGCCCTTGCAGTTGTCCCCGCCGGTCATGAGTCGGCTGATAATCTCGACCGCGTCATCGACGTAGCAGAAGGATCGCATGTGGTCGGGCGAGAAGACCTCCAGGTCGCCGCCCTCGGGCAGCGCGTGGATCTTCTTGGCTAGCTCGGGTACGACGTGGACTAGGCCCATGCGTGGTCCGTAGACGTTGTGTGGTCGGACACAGGTGAACGGCAGGCCGCAGTGGTAGCACAGCGCCTCGCCATAGAGCTTGGAGAGCAGGTAGGTGTGCCGGACGTCTGCGGGGTCGGGGACGCAGATCGGCGTCGTCTCAGGGGTGGGCACCTCGATCCCGTATTGAAGCAGTGTGCCGGCGACGATCTCGCTGGTGGAGGCGAAGACGAATCGCTGAAGTTTTTTCTGCCGGTGTGCAAGGTCGAGGGCGGCAAACATCATGCCCTCGTTTTTGCGGAGCACTTCGTAGGGTTTGTTGAGCACATGGACGACACCGACGATCGCCGCAAAGTGGACGATGTGGGTGTAGTCGTCGGCCAGATCATCGAGCGAGCCATGCACGAGCAGGTCTTTTTCAATGAGCCCGACGCTGGGGTTGGCCTTGAGCGCGTCGAGGAACGGGTCGTGGACTGCACGGGAAAAGTTGTCGAGCAGGTCGATCTGCACGCCCTTATTCTTGAGCAGTCGGTTGGCGAGGTGGCCGCCGATGAACCCGGCACCGCCAGTGATAAGGATTTTCATGTTGAGTCCTGGGGTTGGGTGTTATATGGGGTGGGATTGAGCGGCCCGTCCGCCTGATGATATGAAAGTGATCTGGGGTGGCCGGGACGGCTGCTCCGCCGCATACCTGTTACATGCCTTCGCCCCGGCCGATGGACTTGACGACGCAGCCGGCGTCAATCGCTCCCTGTCGCTGGGCATCGCTGAGTACGCAATTGCCGTCGAAGATAAAAGGCGTTGCCCCGGCCAGCCATCGCTTCATGTCGATCGCAAGGTACTCGCGGTGGTTGACTGCAAAGACAACCGCGTCGTAGTTCTTTGGCGCGGGGATGTCTGCGGGTAGGTTGACGCCCAGTTCCGCCCAGCGCGCGACCAGCGGGTCGTGGCTGTCCACGCTTGCGCCGCGCTGTTGCGCCTCTCGAACAAAGACTTCCGAGGGCGAGTAGCGGGTGTCGCCCACGTCCGAACGATAGCTCACGCCCAGCAGCAGGATCTTCTTGCCCTTCAGGTCGCCAAGCTGTTTCTCTACCGCGTCCAGCGAGACCAGCGGCATGACATGGTTGAGCTTGACCGCATGGGTGCAGAAGGGGAAGTCCAGGCCGTTGAGCTTGAACAGGTCCCTTGCTGCGAGTTTGGCCATAAGTGGGTCTTTGGTCAGGCAGTACCCGCCGACACCGAATCCCGGCTGCCGCATGTTGCTGTGGGTCGGTCGGACCCGGATCGCGCGGATGATCTCAAAGAGGTCGATACCCACGGACTCTGCGAATCGTCCCCACTCTTCGGCAAAAGCGATTGTCACCGCACGGTAGCTGTTTTCAAGAACCTTGGCAGTCTCAGAGGCGGTGGTGTGTTGCAGGCGAGTCATCGGGTACTCGTCGGTGGCGATGACGTTTTCGAGGAACGCCTGGGCGGCGTCGCCTGCTTTTTCGGTCTGCCCAGCGAAGACGCGCCAGAAGCGGGTGATGGACTCGAAGTAATCCGGGCCGGGCATTACGCGCTCGTAGGAGTGGGCCAGGAGCAGGGCGTCTTCGGGCAGGCCGCGTTCGCGCATGCACTGAGCGAGGTCCGGGCCGACCACGTGTTCACAGGTGCCCGGCGGGACGGTGGTCTCGACCAGAACGAGCGTGCCGGGCCTGGCGAACTCACCGATCGCGCGGATGGCTCTGCGGAATGCGTCAAAGGGCAGGTGCGGGTTGCCGTGAAGATCCGCCACATCAAAGGGCACATCGACGACGACGACCGACGCTAGGGCGTAGGCATGGGCGTTGGGGGTCGCGATGAGGTTGCCTGCGGCACTGCAATCGGCGACGGCCTTGGCGAACTTCTCGTCCGTACAGGCAACAGGGAGTTTGCCTGCGTTGATCGCGTCGATCTTGGTGGTGTCCAGATCGATGCCAATGACGTTGTAATACGGCTGGCCCTTCTGGTCCTTGGCGCTCGCGACGGCGGCGGCCATTGCCGAGCCTACGTGACCAAGACCCTGAATACACACCACCGGCCGATCCGGCGGGGTCTGCGTTTTGCCCAGCGAACGCAGCACGTCCGCATAACCGGTCAGCTCATGAGTCTTTGGCATCAATCCGTCTCGCAAGGGGTTGGCCCGGCCTCATGACAGGCGGGCATGTTATTCTATCAATGATTTTCGGTCGAATCGGCCTGCCGGTCCAGCACCGCAAAGGCCGGATTCCGCCGATATTCGCCCGTAGCCGGGCTCTCACCACGTGAGCCCAATGCACCTTGAGGACCGCATGATCAAACGCCTGTTCGATATCCTGATCGCACTTATCGCCCTTTTCTTCCTTGCGATCCCATTCCTTGTCGTCATGATCGTCCTGCGATTCACCGGCGAGGGCAACGTCTGGTACCGCCAGGACCGCATCGGATACCAGGGCAAGACCTTCCGCGTCTTCAAGTTCTGCACCATGCGTGTCGGCAGCGAATTCGCCGGCAATAAAGACATCACGGTGCGCGGCGACGCACGCGTGCTGCCCGTCGGACGGGTGCTGCGCATGACCAAACTCAACGAGCTTCCCCAGGTCCTCAACGTCCTCTTCGGCGACATGAGCATCGTCGGCTGGCGCCCACTGGTGCCACGCGGGTTCAGCGACTACTCGGATCACATCAGGGAAAACATCGTCAAGCAGAAGCCGGGGATCACCGGCATCGGCTCGATCGTCTTCCGTGACGAAGAGGCGATCGTGACCGCGGCGGACCAGGCGGGCAAAGACCTGCGGGCCTGCTACCGCGAAGACATCTTGCCCTACAAGGGCGCGGTGGAGCTCTGGTACAACGAGCACCGCGGCATGTTGATGGACCTTAAGATTATTTTCTTGACCGCGTACTCGATTGTTTCCCCGGGCAGCAACCTGCTGTATAAATGGTTCCCGGGACTGCCCAGGCCCGAGTCGCCGATTATTCGAGAGCACATCGCGCAGCCGCATTGAGTAACTGCCTTTACATTCTCAGACGATGATCCTTCAATCGTCATAACCCCAGGAACCTCGGCCATGTCACTTTCGGATTGGAAAAGCATCTACGGCGATTCGTTTCAGGGGCGCAAGGCCCTGGTGACCGGCGGCGCCGGGTTCATCGGCTCGCACATCGCCGAGGCGCTGATCGAGCTCGGGGCCAGGGTCGTTGTGCTCGACGACCTGACCGGTGGCGAGGTCGAGAACCTCGAATCATTCAGAGCCAAGGCCGGGGATCGGCTGACCTTTGTCGAGGGCTCGATTCTCGACCAGGCAACGGTTGCGAAGGTGGTGGACGGTGCGACCTGGGTGTTCCATCAGGCGGCGTGGGGCTCGGTGCCGCGCAGCGTCGCGATGCCACGACAGTATCACGAGATCAATACGACCGGCACGCTCAACGTGCTCGAGGCGTCCAGGGCCGCGGGTGTGTCACGCGTGATGTTCGCGGCCAGCAGCTCGGCCTACGGTGATACGCCCACGCTGCCGAAGGTCGAATCGATGCCGATGCTCCCGCGCAGCCCGTATGCGGCGAACAAGTGCTACTGCGAGGCGATGATGCATTCCTGGGCGACGAGCTACCCCCAGGGCGAATCCGGCAAGCCTTTTGATACTGTGTCGCTGCGGTATTTCAACATCTTCGGCCCGAGACAGAACGCCAACTCCGCTTACGCCGCCGTGATCGCGGCCTTCGCCAAGGCGCTTTTTGGCGGCGAGCATCCGGTGATTTTCGGTGACGGCGAGCAGTCGCGTGACTTCACGTTCGTTGACAATGCGGTGCACGCCAACCTGCTCGCTGCGCAGTACAAAGGCCGGCTTGAGGGTCGGGTCTTTAACACCGCATGCGCCGAGCGCGTTTCTGTGAATCAGCTTGCGGAGCAGATGGCGTCGATCGTCGGCAGGCCCGACCTCACGCCGGTCTACAAGCCCGAGCGGGCCGGCGACGTGAAGCACTCTCTGGCCGACCTCACGCTGACATCAAGCACGCTGGGATATCGCCCGCTCGTGTCGTTCGAGCAGGGCCTGCGCCCGACCGTCGCGTGGTATCAGAGCCAGCTCGTCGGCTAGGCCGCGCTGATCATGACGCCTCGATCAGCTTCAGCAGCGGCGCGGGGTCTTCGAGCGTGGGCAACACCAGCTCTCCGCCGGCGTCCTTGAGCTGCGCGACCGAGTAGTGCCCGGTCGCGACCGAGACGACGCGGCAGCCGCAGGCCTTGGCGCATTCAATATCGCGCGGCGTATCTCCGACGATGATCGTGCGGGCCGGGGCAACCGGCTGGCCTGACATCTGCTGAGCAAGCTGCATCGCGATGTGGGGCAGCTCGTTGCGGGTCCGGCCGTGCTCGGCGCAGGCGATGACGGGGAATCGTTCAAGCCCGAGCCCGGACAGGCTGATTTTAAGCTCGGTTGCACGCCGGAAGTTGCCGGTGAGCACGCCGAGCACCACGTCGCCCCGGGCCTGGGCGCGCTGGTCGAGGGTGCTGATCAGCGCCGCGATGCCGGGCAGGACGGTGATGTCGTCGCGGCGTTCGTTGAGCTCGCGCTCGAGCTCGTCGAGGTAGGTTTTTTCGTACTCAAGCCGCTGCCGGGGCGTCGGCGAGATGCCGTTGGCGGCGGCGAGCTGGTCGAAGATCTGCGGGTCGAGCGTGCCGACGGTCACCGGATGCCACTGAAAGCCTTCGCCCAGCACGATCTGACAGGCGCGTTTCATGCATCGGCTCGAAGCGCCCTTGGTGATCATGAGGGTGCCGTCGATATCGAAGAGGACAAGCGTAGTTTTCACGGAGTTGCCGGCCATGGTTGAGGTTCTGCCTCGAAGGGCGTCATCGATGTTGCTCGGCCCGCAGTTAGACCGATTCCACAACTTGTCAGAGAGGTTAGGGATAAACTGGCTTGCGAACCCCGCTTCACCAGAAAAGATTTCGTCAGTCTATAGGGCCTGTTCGTACGCAATGCAGGATCAACTCAGCCCCGCGTCTTCTTTGGAAACAAACACCGCGTCGTCATACCTGAGCATCACAAGCCCATCTTGCCACTGCGTGTCATCAGAGGGACATCGGCCATCGATTTTCTCCTGGATCAGCCAGGAAATGTAGTCGGCACCGCACTCGTGGGTCAAGGGGTATCCGCCGCCAAAGCGTGTGTTGAGCTCGATGATCCGGCAGTCGTTGGTCTTGGGGTCGTGGAAGACCTGAAGGTTCATCACGCCGCGTGCCCCCGGCAGCGCATCGCAGACGCGTTTAGACAGTTCGATGACCGGCTCGATGCGCACGGTCATGCCCTTGCTGACCTCGCCGGCACGTGTCTCCAGCCGTCGGCGTGGGACGGCGCAGCGGCAGCGCCCGGACTGGTCGGCAAAAAGCTCGACCGTATATTCCTGGCCGGTCGCGATCGTCTGCACCAGGTAGGGCTGATTCGCGCTGAGCAGTCGCAGCTTCTCCATATCGTCGACGATGTGCACGCCGATGGAGGAGCTTCCAAACTGCGGCTTGATCAGCAGGGGCAGTTGCCACGCGCCTGGGTCTGCGAGCACCTCATGGGGTGTCGCCTGACGCGGTACGGGCAGTCCGTGCTCGGACATCCAGCGGTGGGTCTGGACCTTGTCGGAGCCGATCGACACGACCTTCGGGGAAGAAATCACGACACGTGTGCCGATGGCCTCGAACTGCTCGAACGCGTTGGCGTAGAGCATGAGCTCGCGGTCATGAGTCGGGATCAAAAGATCGACGGATTGTTCGCGGCAGACCCGCAGCATCTCGGGGATGTAGGCCGGGTCGTTGAAGCGGGTCGCGAAGAACCCGGCATCGCTGAGCTGGAACGCGGCCGACATCGCGTTCATGTCCGCAGCGAGCACCTTGCCCTGCAGCCCGAGCGCATTCAGCGAACGCCTGCACAGCCCCACCAATGCACCGCGACGGCCGGCGGATGATATCAGTATGTTAAACGGCTTTGGCATCGCTTAAACGATCCATCGGACCGATCTCTCTGCGCCTGAACGGCCTAAGTATAGAGATTTATCCTTTACGCAGGACTTATCATGACTGTGGTCCTTATCTGCTTTTGATTATGATTCAGCGATGCATCAACCCTCGGAAAAGATCGATGCGCAGCTCCCGCTGATCCTGCTCGGCGGGGGAGGTCACGCCCGGGTGCTGCTCGACGTTGCTCGGCTTACAGGCCGCACGGTCAACTGCATTTTCGACGACAACCCCGCGCTGCTTGGGAGCTTGATTGATGGCGTCGAAGTCAGGGCCGGGATCGACGCGCTCAAGGCATTGAGCCCGGTCAGCTTCGAATTGATCAATGCCGTGGGCTCGGCCGGACTTCCGGTCACTCGCCGCGCGGTCTATGATCGGGGCCGGTCTGCGGGGTTTAGCTTCGCTACGATCGTCCATCCCGCCGCGATTGTTGCGCAAAGCGCTGTCATTCGTCCCGGCGTTCAGATACTGGCCGGCGCGGTGGTGGGGCCAGGCGCTGTCCTCGCTGAGGACGTGGTGATCAATACCGGGGCAACGGTTGATCATGATGTTTCTATCAAAGCGCACTCGCATATCGCGCCGGGCGTGACGGTCTGCGGCGGGGTATCGATCGGCAAGGGTTGTCATATCGGTTGCGGAGCGACGCTGATCCAGGGGGTCAGGATTGGCGACGGTGTGCTGATCGCGGCCGGGGCGGTGGTGGTCGCGGATGTTGAAGAAGGTCGACGTGTGGCTGGCGTGCCCGCGCGTGACTTCTGATCGGGTCGGCGCGATCTGAAGATGAAAGAGAATTGACTAGCTTGTCGTAGGGTTCTTGTCGGGTATATGGCTGGGGATGACGCCGTTGCGAAGCGCGGGGATCAGCAGGACGCCTAGTATCAGAGTCAGCCAGGGCAGCTGAGCGATAACGAACGCCCGGAAGAGGGCGTTTTGCCCGATACCCACGGGGATTACTTCGCGGTGCGCGAGCAGGTTCAGGATGACTTGGCCGGGCAGGAACATGGGCAGCAGCACGAGAAGGATCGCGTAGATCCAGGCCTTGTTTGGGCTGTTGGCGACGCGTTTGCCGATGGCCCAGGCGGCCGTAACCAGGAGCGCGGTGTGGTCGTAGTAGACGTGATAGAAGGGGATCAGGCCCAGGGTGATGCACAGCGCCGCGAGGCCGAGCGAGTCGACCGATTTGGTCGAGGACCGCAGTTGCTTGAGCAGGCGCAGCCGCCAGAGCGCGAAGGCCCCAAGCGCGAGCGTGATGCCCCAGGCGCTGGCGTTTGCGACGGCCTTTGAGCCGAATAGGATATAGATCGGCACTTGCAGGTTGCTGAAGATGTAAGAGCTTTTGGGCCGGGCAAAATCGGACGCCCCCCCGTGGGTCAGGCGGTAGACATTGTCTGCCCATGCGCCATACCAGGCGGGGTCATTGAGTTGGAGCCAGCCCGCCGCGAGCAGGGTGATCACGCTGCCGCCGATGAATGTTGCGAGGATGATGCGCCACTGCCTGCGGTAGAGGAAGTACAGCAGCAGTGCTGCGGCGATCTGGGGTTTGAGCAGACCGGCGAGTGTCCAGAGCGCGGCGGTGAGGAGGGGCGTGTTTCGCTGCTCGAAGAACAGCGCGCCTGCGCATGCGGCCGAGCTGACCACCGCCAGCTGCCCGAAACTGACGCATGTTTGCAGCGGTGCGAACCCAAACACGCAGCCGGCCCAGAAGAGCGTTGTCGTGCACCTGGCCGACATGGGGATGCCCGCCAGCTTCCCAAGCCAGTAGAACAGAGCCGCGGCGCATGCGAGGTTGAAGACCAGCCAGAGCACCTTCGCCGCCGGCCAGGGCAGGAGTGCAAAAGGGATGATGGGCACATAGCTGAAGGGTGGCGCGATCGCGTTATCCATGAACGCATCGAGCACGCCGCGTGACTGGGCGATTTCATGCAGTCGGCTGGGGGTGTAAGGGTCATTGCCCTGGATCAGCGAAACGGTGGAGCAGTAGTACAGACCGAAATCGGCGCTGTTGTCGATCGCACGATAGACCCCGCGATACAGCAGGAGCGAGGCCGTGAAAATCAGGAAAAGCAAAGCCGCGATATAGATCGGGCGACGACCGCTGGGGGGTGTGAGTGGGTTGGGGCGCTGATTCATACGGAAGGCTATTTGGCGGGTCGGTCGTAAACACGCAGTTCATAACCATAACACCACATTGTCGAATTAATTCGGGCGGCTTCCAGCAGGCCATGCGCGATCGCTTTTTCCTGCACTTGCTCCACCGGGAAATAGTGTATCCATTGCCTGGCGAGCACGAGGTCATGCGCCCGGTTCGCTGCCGCACGCCACAGGGGTCTTTGGCACATGTCTTTATAGATCAATCGGCCGCCGGGCGGCACAAGTTGCATAAGCTGGTCGATGAATGACGATTGGGCGTCAGGCGGGACGTGGTGCATGACATCAATCACGCTGATCACGTCGAACCGCCCCTCGGGCAAGCCCTGCTCGACACGGCGCAGCTCGAAGGTGAGCGGCAGGCCATGGGTCGAAGCGACCTGTTGTGCCAGACGGATCATGGCGGGGTTGGCGTCGAAGCCGACACCTTGCCGTAGCCGACCCGTTGCGGCAAGAAGCGAGAGCAGCAGCCCGCTTCCGCAGCCGACATCCAAGACCGTCGCGCCGGCAGGGACAAATCGCCCGAGCTCATGGAACGGGCAGATGTAAGGCCTGTATACAGCCAGCCACCGGCAAGTCGGGGGGGTGCCGCGGTAGAGCTGCGCCGCAACCCGCGAAATATCGGCAGGTGTCGGGCGGTCAGTCAGGCTCGGCGGAATCATGGGCGGATACTCTATCTTTTCTCCGCTCAAAGCGAATCTTGCGATGCCGTTGCGGTCTGATGCGTTGACGCGGCCTTGGCCCGGTGATTCACGATGAGCCGGCCGGATTCAATGATCAAAAGTGTGCTAGATACATCACCAGCACTAAGAGCCCCAGGCATAAATACGAGATGCGGTCGGTCAAGGCGAACAGCAGCGGGTCGCCACGCATCAAGCCGCGCTGGGCCAGCATCCACATCCGCGACATCCAGTACAGGATCAGCGGGCAGGCCAGCCAGAGCACATGCGGCTCGCTATACACCGTGCGGACCGTATCGGAATTGATATACATCGCGAAGATCAGCACCGAGAGGTACCCGCTGCCCACACCCATCGTCTGCACGATCTGCAGGTCGTCCGTGTGGTAGCCCCGGCCGGCGGTACGCTGCTTGCCCGAGTTCGCCAGCAGCAGACGCAGCTCGCAGAACCGCTTCGCGTATGCCAGTGACAGGAAAGTGAAGAGCGTAAAGCCCAGCAGCCACTCGGACGGCGTGATTGCCACCGCGATCCCGCCCGCAATAATGCGCAGCGTGTACAGCGACGCAAGCCAGACCACATCGAGCATGACCTTGCCCTTGATGTAGAGCGAATACGCCAGCGTCAGCACGAAATACACCGCGAGCACCTGCGTGAACAGATGCGGCAGCGCGATCATGGACAGAAAAAACGATCCGACCATCAGGGCCCCCGCGCCAAGGATCGCGTGTCGGGGCGATAGCCGGCCCGCCGCGATCGGTCGGCTGCGCTTGGTCGGGTGCAGCCGGTCCGCCCGCAGGTCCAGCAGGTCGTTGGTCAGATAGACCGCCGACGCGCACAGGCTGAACGCCACGATCGCAACCAGCAGCGAAAAACAGGCATAGAACGTCCACGCCTGCTGCGACGCGACGAGCGGGACCAGCAACAGCAGGTTCTTGCTCCACTGATACGGCCGGGCCGCGTGCATGAGCTCCAGCCAGAGTCGGCCGCCGCTGCTGGGCACCAGCTCGATGACGCGCTGGCGTGCAACGACCTGGTCGGCGACCTCGGGCTTCACATCCACCAGGTACGCCGTCTGCGCGCCCGACCAGACCGGCAGGTCCGCTCTGCTGTCGCCCACGTAATCAAACCTCTCGCCCCAGCCTCGCTCGGTCAGCAGTGTGCGGATCGCTTCGAGCTTGGCGTCGCCCTTGACGTTCAGGCCGACGGACGTCGCAAGCACCGCATCGAACAGGCCCAGGTGTTCCGCCACGGCCTGCGCGGTCGATTCATGGCTGGCGGTGGCGAGCACCGTCGGTCGGCCATTTGCACGCGCCTCACGAATCAGTTCGAGCACCACGTCGCGGTAGGGCAGGATCGATACATCCAGCGCTGCGTTCTTGGCGAGCACCTGCTTGAAGCGAACCCGGCCGCTTGTCAGCGATGCCAATACTTCGGGCAGAGCCGCGGGTTGTCGGCCGGTGACCTCAAGCGATAGCTCGATCAGCGTATCGGTGCTGACCAGTGTGCCATCCAGATCGACCACCAGCGGCCGCGGCGGGGCGGGCAAGGCGGGGGTCTGTGGCTCGGGTTTAGGGGGATTCAGTTCGTACATGCTCAGGCTGATGCAAGCATACACCAGCATCATCGACACGTCGGAGCCGCCCCTTGGGTTCGGGGGTTATCGGAAGGGGCTTGGAGGCCCGGAGCCTGAGAACGTGGCTGGAATGAGGTTTTTCTGAACGACCCGCGGCCGAGAGGGGGCGAGTAGCGAATGCAAACATCTTCAAGACAGCCCGCTCCCTCACGGTCGCGGCTCGTTCTGCTTTCTCACAGACGTTCTGTAGCCTAAAAAAGTGGCCGACCGCCACGAAACGCGACGGCCGGCCTGGGGTGGTAGGTCAATGCCGGCAATTCACCGGCACGATGCCTTCACAGAGACGGGGCGTTGGCCCCATCACGCTGACGAACTTACAGCGCGTCGTTGTCCTTCTCGCCCGTGCGGACACGGACGACACTCTGCAGGCCGTAGACAAAGATCTTGCCGTCGCCCACGTTGCCGGTGTTGGCGGCACTGGCGATAGCGCTGACAGCCTTGTCCACGTCCTCGCTCTTGACGGCGACCTTCAGGAGGATTTTGGGCACAAAGCCCACATCCATCCGTCCGCCGCGGTAGCGCTCGGTGTGACCTTTCTGACGTCCAAAGCCTTTGACTTCGATGGCCGTGCATCCTACGACGCCGACCTCGAAGAGCTTTGCCTTGACCGCGTCCAGCGCGGAGGGCTTGATGACTGCTTCGATCATATGCATGGGTGGTATTCCCTTTGTTTTGGTTCTTTAAGAGGATTTGTTTCGGGGCGGCAGTTGGTTGTGCCCCTACGTTCGGCACGTTGTGCCGGTGTGTTACGATCGCCGAAGCAGAGATCAGATCTCGCGGGCGTGGTAGCTCTTGATGTAGGTGTGCTGGAAGTCCGGGTAAGCCGACATGTCGTGCTCGCCCAGGTCCAGACCCTCGATCTCTTCGTGTGCACTGACCCGCAGGCCGATGGTGGCCTTGAGGATCGAGAACACGACGAAGGCAAACACGAACGACGTCGCGAAGCACGCCGCGGTACCGATGAGCTGGATCACGAACTGTGAGCTGCTCACGTTGCCCTCGAACACGCCCGAGAAGGCGACGGCCAGTGTGCCGTAGATACCGCACACGCCGTGCACGGAGATCGCACCGACGGGGTCGTCGATCTTGAGCTTGTCGAAGAAGAGCACGGCGAAGTACACGAGGATGCCGGGCACAATGCCGCAGATCACGAAGGCGCCCAGCCAGCTCGGGATGTCCGGACCGGCGGTGATGCCGACCAGGCCGGCGAGGATGCCGTTGAGGGCCATGGAAAGGTCCGGCTTACCGCCGAAGATCCAGGAGATCAGGGCCGCGCCGATCGCACCGCCTGCCGCGGCCATGGTAGTGGTCATGCAGACGTAAGAGATACCTGCCGGGTCAGCGGACAGCTCGGAGCCGCCGTTGAAGCCGTACCAGCCGAACCACAGGAGGAAAACGCCGATGGTTGCAAGCGGGAGCGAGTGGCCGGGGATCGGCTGCACCGAGCCGTCCTTGGCGTACTTGCCGATACGTGGGCCAAGGATGATGGCGCCTGCCAGTGCGCCTGCGCCGCCGACGGCGTGGACCAGTGTCGAGCCGGCGAAGTCGAGGAAGCCCATGTCGGCCAGCCAGCCGCCGCCCCATTTCCAGGAGCCGGTGACGCAGTAGAGCACGCCGACGAACAGGACCGTGAAGATCATGAAGGCGTGGAGCTTGACGCGTTCGGCAACCGCACCCGAGACGATGGTCGCGCAGGTCGCGGCGAACATGGCCTGGAACAGGAAGTCGGTCCAGACGGTGTAGGTGTTCACGCCGTAGGCGGGGCTGAGCATGTCGTGGATGTAAGCCGCGTCGCCTTCGCCACCCTTGTACACGCCGCCGCCGCCGATTCCGAAGCCGAAGGCGAAGTACTTGTCGATGATCCAGTTGTCACCGGGGTACATGATCAGCCAGCCGCAGATGGCGTACATGACCATGCCGATACACGGGATCAGGGTGTTCTTGAAGAGGATGTTGACGGTGTTCTTCGAGCGGGTCAGGCCCGACTCAACGGTCGCAAAGCCCAGGTGCATGATGAACACCAGGAACGCGGCGATGAGCACCCAGAGGTTGTCGGTACGGAACTTGTCGAGGTTGCGGTAGACGGGGGCGGGGTTGCCATCGTCGTCAGCGCCGACTTCGTAGTAGAACGAGTCCTTGAGGTAGTCGGGGATGCCCGCGTTGAGCTTGTCCACTTCCTCGGTAACCTTGGCGGTGAGCGCTTCAAGCTCTGCCTCGGTCAACTCTTTGACCTCTTCGACAGCGTCGGCTGCCGCAGCCTCCAAGGCTGCCGCCGGGTCGGCGGGTGCATCCTGAGCCCATGCTGCGCTGGGGGCGAAAAGCGACGCGGTCAGCGTCAGCCCCAGCATCAGCAAGAGCAGGGATCGGAGGATCCCAAAACGTGTTTCTGGCATTCGAGTGCTCCTGACTGGCGAGCGGTTTCAGAAACAGGCCGTCCGGCTCGCCACCCCGCGGCCGGCCCGTCATGGTCACCCGACTTACCCCGAAAACAGGCACGAGCCTGGGGGTCTGCCGGTCCTGAGTGTTGGTTAAGCGGTTGAGGTTTGCATGCGTCTGGCGTCGTTCAGTTCCGGGCTACCCTGCCCGTGTTCTGTTGCCCGCAGCCGTCCTTGGCCGCTACAAACCCCGGAAACCCGATCTGCAAAAAAAAGAAAAAGATGGGCGCCCCGCAGGACGCCCACCTATCGCCCCCACGACCGCCGTGGGGGTGGCCTGCTTCGAGTCTTAAGAGCGAGGCGGCTCCGGAAGTAGCCGGCTGGCTCATGAGACACTGAGCTTTATTCAATCTCCGTGCCAATCAGTAGTGACAGCACACTTTTTTGCGGACTCAAACTCTTAATCTTCAGACGTAAAACCATAAGTAATTGATGTAATTCATTTTATGAAATTTAAATAAAAATCACGTTTTTGCGACCCTATCGAAATAAGTATCACATGTCCTACGATCCGCTTATTTTCTAGGCACGAAAACCAGGGAAGCTGTGTTTCTGGGCGTTTTCTCGTCCTTCAATTTGTACGTGCGGATGCGTGGCATTCGTTAGAATGCGTTGCCTGCTTTCACATTTAGGAGCCGTGATGCCCGTGTATCAATTCTTTTCACGCTCGCTGCAGCCTTGGCTGTTTCTGATCCTTGCCCTAACGCTGCTGACCCCTGCATCAGCTCAGGAGCAGGAGCCCACGCCTCCAGCCGATCCCGCGGTGGATCAATCCTTGCAAGCCGGCTTTACGCTCGACATCGAGCGCATGCTTTTTGATCCAAACATCCATTCCTTCAGCGATCCGGTCTGGCAGGTCGAACTCTCGGCCGGTCGTCGCCTGTTTGTCGTTCCTTTTAACGTCATCGACGTCCAGCAACAGGTCACGATCACCCGCGCGCCGATCTCCATCCGCGGCGGGCGCTTCATCGGTTTCGCCATACCCAGCATTCACTACGGGCAATCGATGCGCGACACGGCGATCGACCTCGAATCGTTGGTCCATGCAGATACGCAAGGCCTTGAGGATCTGCTCTTTGGTCGGAACAAACCCACGGTCAATTTTGATGAGGATGAGGACTTTGAGGACGATGCGTCCCGGCCTGGTTTGATCGTGGAATCCGAGCCTGCGCCCCAGCCTTTGGATTCACCGCAGCCGCTGGATTCTCTGCCGCCGCAGGATGCGCAGCCCGACGCTCGTTTGGATCTGCCCGAGGTGCCGGAGTCTGCATCCCGTCTGGCACGTCAGCTGACGTTCAGCCCCGACGGCACGGTGTCCTGGGAGATGGAACGTCGGATGACCAGTTGCAAACTGACTGCGCCGAGCGAGCTGCAGTTGTATCCGTACAAGATCGATCCGCAGTATTTGCGTGAAGCCGAGCCGCCGAAATCCGAGCGCCTGGTGCGTGGTCCCGATGAGGACGCGCGGCTTTTTGCCGAGCGTAAGCGTGAGCAGCAGATCAGGGAGCGCGAGGAGCAGGAGACGTTCCGTGAGTTGCGTGACGCGGTGCGTGACCTGCCGGATGAGTTTATGCAGGCCACGCCGGAGGTTTGTTTTGCGCTGTTTGATGTGAGCGAGCGTGAGGTGGTATCGATCCAGGGATTGCCGCCGCTGCCCTGGATGCTCAGCGATGCCGATCGCGATCGGCTGCTCAAGCTTTCGGAAGGAGTGCTCGGTCCGGACACGGCGGAGGGCCGGTCGGCCTTGGAAGCATTGACGCTGCTGGTGGGCAAGGGCCATCCGCTCGATGCGCGGGCGGTCGCGCTCGCGGTGCTGCGAGGCGGGTTGGTCACCCGGCTGCAGCAGGGTGACGCGGGTTTCCAGCTGGCCTCGGCGCTGCTGACTTCCTCCAGCGACGAAGCGGCACGCCGGCTGACGCTTTATGCGGCGGCGCAGACCCCGTCGCCATCGCTGGCCAGCGCACGCCTGCTCGAGCTTGCCGGACAGGCGGTCTCGGGTGAAGAGCGCGCGATGCTGCGTTTTGCATCGCTGCGTTCGCTGATGCGTCTTGAAGCGCAGAATCCCGCGAGCGCATCGCTGCTGATTTCCAAAGCGAATCAGGCCATCCAGGACCCCGACGGCCCCGATGCCGCGGAGGTGCTCGACGAGCTGCTGATCGCCCTGGCAGACGCACAGACCGCCGCGAAAGCCGCTGAATCGGAAAATCTCAAGGCGCTTAAGGTTTACATCGAAAGCCTGAGCCTGCAGGGCATCGGTGAAGCGGAGATGCCCCTTGTCATCGCCACCATCATCCGCCACGCGCCGACCAACCCCGTCGCCGCGGGTTGGCTGGAGATGAAGCTGCTTTCGGGCGGCGACAATGCCCTGATCATGAGCACGCTGGCGCAGCTTGCAGAGACTCCCGGAGAAGAATCGCAGCAGGTCGAAGCCGAGCGGCGCACGATCCCGCTGGCCTCGATTTCGCACAGCATTTTTGCGCTGCTGGGCAGCGGCGACGCTCAGATCAAGGCGCTGGCCTGGCGAGCGATCGCCCGGTTCCACGTCGTTTCTCTGGCGGAGGGCAACAATTCTGCGGAATTCTCGGCCGCGGACGGCGTGGCGATCGCGGTCTTTGAGGCGGTGCTTGACAAGTCCAATTCGCTTGAGAAGACGCCGCTTGCGATGGTTGGCTTTATCAGCAACCCCCACACGCAGGCGGTTCGCGCAATCGCGCCTCAGAAGATGTTTGAACTCATGACTTCCTCGGCGACCGATCCTGCGGTTTCTCAGGCGGCGGTCAAGCAGGTCCTCTCCTCCGGCGGCGCATACAACGAACTGCTAAAGAGCCTGAGCGTCGAGCAGCAGTTGAATATCGTCGGCGTGATCTACAAGGCGGCTTATGGCGAAGCGCCGTTGTCGATCGGTGTGCTGGTTCAGCAGGACTTGAACCTGATGGGTTGGTTCACCGGCGAGCTGACGCGCGGCATTTTGCCCGACAAGCGTGACTGGGCGGCAAACCTGGCCGACCCCGGTTTTGGCGGTGAGCAGAGGCTGATCAAGCTCGCGGCGTCCGAGGACCCGGCGGTCGCATCGGCCGGGGCGTCTGCGTTGGTGGTCAATGCCTCGGGCTCGCCGGAGGAAGAAGTCGCCTTCGCACAGAAGGTGGCTTTCATGCAGTCCCGCACCGAGGAGAGCGTGGCTCAGGAGTGGCAGAAGCTCAAGACGGCGATCTACACGCGCGAGCTTGCAAAAGCGCAGGGCACGTACAGCCTCACGGTGATCATCATGCATATACCGCAGCGGCCAAACGATCAGGCGCAGGCTCCGTCACCCCAGCCCGGGACGGACCACCGCCTGGACCTGGGGCTTGTGCAGCTCAAGATCGACCAGGGCAAGCCGGCGCTGAGCGTGGAGGCGTTGGAGGTGTCGGTATCGCAGAACCGATTGGCGCTGCGGATCGAGTCGCTGTCGGGGCTGCGGACCTTCGGCAAGCCCGAGATCGCGGAGATCCAGTCGGCGCTGCTGAACGTGCCGTTGGAGCTGGCGCCGATCGACGGCGGCTCGTGGTCGGGCCGGCTGAATCTGCCGGATGACCGCGCCCTGGTCGTGGTGATGAAGCCCGAGCGATAAGGATGAAGCCGCGGCGTGCGGTTGCCTGGGCCGCCCGTTTTATTGTTGACACAAATAATGTCGTAACGTATGATTGGGGCATGGCGACCCCCTCGCTCCAGCACGACCTCAAGAAGCGGCACGGCTTCGACTCCCCCGAGCAGCAGGCCTACCTCAACCTCGCGCGGACCGTCGCCCAGCTCTCCGGCCCGTTTACGCGCCTGTTCAAACAGCACGGGCTCAGCGAAGCGACCTACAACATCCTCCGTGTGCTCCGCGGCGTCCGCCAGAACCCCGAGGACGGCACGGACGCGATGCCCTGCGGGGAAATCGGTGATCGCCTGGTGACACGCGTCCCAGACGTCACCCGCCTGATCGATCGCCTGGTGGAGTCGGGGCTGGTCGACCGCTACCGGGCCGATCACGACCGCCGGGTGGTCTACGCCCGCATCACGACGCAGGGCCTGAGCCTGCTGCGAAAGCTCGACAAGCCCGTGCTCGACCTGCACAGCCAGACCATGGGACACCTCACCCGCGACGAGCTGCGCCAGCTGAGCGGCCTGCTGGAGAAAGCAAGGGCGGCGGGGGAGTAGGGAATTTTTTTAGATAAAAACTTGTTGAAACAAATATACAGGCTGGCCAGTTAGTCCGGCAGAAGAGCAAGAACCCAACACCCAGCAAGGAGCTACCCATGTCAGACAAGAACGTACGCATCCACGAACTGCTCGATTACGTCCGCCAGGGACGGATCATGGACGCGATGAAAGAGTTTTACGCCGAGGGCGTGGTGATGCAAGAGCCCGCCTACGGCAAGACGGTTGGCCTGAAAGCCAACCTCGAGCGCGAGCAGCAATTTGTGAATTCGGTCAAGGCGTTTAAATCCTTCGAGACCCCGGCCGTCGCGGTCGGCGACGGCGTATCGATCTATGAGAATGCCATGGACTGGACCAGCGTCGACGGGCAGGACATCCATGTCGAGCAGGTCGCGGTGCAGCAGTGGCGCAACGGCAAGATCGTGCATGAGCGCTTTTACTACACGATGAATTGACTGCGCAGCCCGCTAGCCGTTGCATGCAAGGCGGCGTGCAGCGAAGAAATTTGAAATCGAAAGAACGCGCCGCCTTGCAGGCGGCGGCTAAACAGAATCTGTAAATGAAAGGGTTTTACGATGACGACCACTACCACTCCGATTGAGATCCGCAGGGCAGACGAACGTGGCAAGACACGGATCGGCTGGCTGGACAGCGCGCACTCTTTTTCCTTCGGCCATTACTACGACCCCGGGCGCGTGGGCTACCGCTCGCTGCGGGTGATCAATGACGACTGGATCAAGGCGGGCACGGGCTTCGGCGAGCACGGCCACGACAACATGGAGATCGTCTCGTGGATGGTCGAGGGCGCGCTGCGTCACGGCGACTCACTCGAAAACAGCTACGTGCTGACGCCCGGCGAGGTGCAGGTCATGTCGGCCGGCACGGGCATCCGACACAGCGAATACAACGCGTCGAAGACCGATTCGGCCCACCTGCTGCAGTTGTGGATTCAGCCTGCGAGCAGGGGCATCACGCCGCGCTACGGCCAGACGTCGATCGATCCTGCGGTAAGAAAGAACCGCTTCGCACCGATCGCCTCGGGTCGGGATGCGGATGTGGCGCAGGGCGCGCTGCCGATCCACCAGGACGCGGCGGTGCTGATTGCGGACCTCGATGCTGGCGGCGCTGCGGGATACACCGTTGAACAGGGCCGGGGCGTGTACGTCCACGTCGTGACCGGGAAGGTCGAGTTGTCGGGCCACTCGCTGGAGGCGGGTGACGCGGCGATCATCGAGTCGTCGGGCGCGATCGAGGTTAAAGGTGCCGAAGTGTCACAGGTGATGCTGTTTGATCTGGCATAAAGGGTGAGGCCGGGGGGTTCTGTAAAAGCGGCGGGCCCGGCCTTGTCGCGTGTGCGGCTTGGCCGGGCCCGTCTCATTTTCCGCCCGGGCATGAAAAGCCCTACGCGGGTTCCGTGTAATTCGTTTTTGATCAGGCCGAGTCGCGGTAGCTCAGCGCTTTCGCGATCAGGTCTTCACTGATTTCGGGCATCGGGAAGTGTTTCTTTAGGAAGGATTGGATCTGATCTGACTCCGCGACGCGGAAGTAGACCACGCGGTCCAGCCGGTTGGTGGCGAAGGTGACGGCCCGGGCCAGGCGTCGGCGTGACGCGGCCATGAGCAGCTCGCCGGTGGGCTCGAAGTTGACGGGGATGCATTCGAACTGCCAGGCCTGTCGGCGGTTGATCATGCGCAGGGCCTTGTCGTCAAAGCTCTGGCTGTTGAGGTCGATGGTTCCGGTGAAGCGGTGGTACTGTTCGATCCATGCGTTCTCGATTGATTCGAGGGTGACATCGAACATGCGTTCGGCCAGCATCCCGAAGGGCAGGTGCAGCTTCTTTTGTGCCTGCACGATCTCGAAGACCTGCTGCTCGTTGAGCACGCCCTGTTCGACGAGGATTTCGCCGATGCGGATCGGACGGTTTTCGGGGGATAGATTCAAAGAGGTATCTCCAGTTGGCCGTGCGGTTTACCGGCCTGCACAGACTGGATCGGCTTGATCGGGGAGGTGGTTTATGGGCCTCGTCAATGAAAAACCGGCGTACGTTGCGGTACGCCGGTTTAATACGGCTAATGGGTGGGTTTGTAGCGAAGGATATCCGTGTCTTACTTCGTGTCGGACTCTGCGGGCGCGGTGTCTGCTTCGGGGGCCTTATCGGCCTCGGGCTTTTCGGGTTCGAGGATGATGGCGCGATCAACCTCGATAACGTTCAGCCGCAGGGCGCGGTCGTACGTTGTTTTGCCCGTCACGCCGATGAGCTTATTGAGCATACTGGCGGTTTTGAGCTCGGCGCTCGGAGCGACGTATGCGATGGTGCGGCCCGTCGGACCCGCGTCGGCCAGGCGGTACAGCAGCGGCAGGGCCTGGCCGTTGTACACCGTAGAGGGCTGAAGGATGCCCACGGCTTCGTAGATCGTCGGGGCCTTGGAAAGGTCTTCCTCGGCGGGCACGACGGTCTTGGCATAGTTGGTTTTTTCCGCGGCCTTGCCACGCTCGATCGAGTCGATGATCTCGATGCGGCGGGCGATGAACTTCAGGCGCACGTCGATGATCTGCTGGTCCACGGTCGGCAGGTCGCCGGTGACCTTGAGTTCCTGGTAGGCGGCGGCCATCTTCTTGAGCGGCTGGTCGGTGACCGGCAGGCTGAAGTAGGGCAGCAGCTTCATTTCCAGGGCCTTGAGCTGCTCGGAGCGCGCGGGCGTGGTGACCTCAACCTGCGGGACGTCGGGCCAGCCCTCTTCTTCGGCAGGCTTGAGCTGGATGTCCTGGGGCTTCACTTCAGGCTTGACCGGCGGGACGGGGTCCACCGGCGTGGGCTTGACCTCGGGCTCGGGCTTTACTTCGGGCTTGACTTCGGGCTCGGGTTTCACTTCAGGCTTGACCGGCGGGACGGGGTCCACCGGCGTGGGCTTGACCTCGGGTTCGGGCTTTACTTCGGGTTTGACTTCGGGCGCGGGTTTGATTTCAGGCTTTTCACCGGCGGCTTCGAGGTCCGCGGCCGTCGCTTCACGCAGCATGCCGGCGGGGATGAAGACGTAGGCGCCTTCGGGCGAGGCGATCTTGTAGAAGTTGCCTTCTTCGCCAAGGATCTTGACGCTGTCGCCTTTGCTGAGTGTGCCCTGGACGCGGTAGCTCTCGCCGGGGCCGCGGAGGCTGGCGGCCTTGAACTCGGTGCGGTCGGCGTTGATGGTGCCGCTCTCGCCGTCGCCCTTGGCATCGACAAAGGCCTTGGAGACGTAGCTGAATACGCCCTTGGGCACGCGGATCTGGTACCAGGTCTGGTTGAAGAGCACCTTCTCGACGCGGACCATGTCGTCCTTGGCCAGTTCGCCGACGACGTAATACGCCCGGCCTGCGCCGGAACGGACCTCGACCTTGGCCTGAGTGACAACGCCGATAAACGGCTTGTCCTGTGCGAGGGCGGAGAAGCTCACGAGGGCCGCGAGCACGGTGGCAAACGCGGGGATTAGTACAGGGCGTTTCATCAATAGGCTCCCTAAATCGTCTTGATCGGTCGGCAACGCGTGCCAGCAACTATTTTACAGGACGTGAAGGCTCTTGTGGGTTCTACTGGGCAAGTAAAACATGCTTTTCTCGAACTTGGACGGATCAGACGGGGTAGTGTTCCTGCGGCCCAGCGGTGTTTGCGGCTTGGGACGCTAGGTCGGCTTTGCAACACTGTTCACTCATCCGGCCGATAGCGGGAGTGTGACTGTGCCCCGAAACTGGACATGGCTGTGTCTGCTTCTGCTGACCGCGTCGCTGTTCGTGCTGGCGGATCTGTCCAGCAGCCCGGTGCACGCGGTGGCTCAGGGCGGCGACTGGCTGACCGAGCCGATCCCGCCTCCGAGCGACGAGCAGCGGCAGGCCTCGATGCGTGCCCGCATCGGCTGGGACAACGCAAAGTACCGTCTCAAGGCCGACATGCCCAACGGCAGAGGCATCGTCGTCGGCCAGGTCGAGGCCCCAAACGCCGAGGGCTACCTCGCCAGCCGAGATCATGCCCATACGCCCGGCACCGGCTACATCCCGCACTCGGGAAGCGCCAAGCCCTCGCCTCACGCCACCGCGGTTGCAAGCAACATCGCCGGCCCCCAATCCGCAGGCCAGGGCATCCGTGAGGTCCATGGCTGGCTCGTCAGCGACTGGCTGGGGGATGGCTACCTTCAGACAGCAACGCCCAAAGAGCCCAACCCCGACAAACAACCTATTCGAATTTTTAATCACTCTTGGATCAGCAGCGGGCAAGTAGCGACCCTCGTGCTCAGGCGCGTCGACTATCTCATCGACATGCAGGACATCATCATGGTCTGCGGCCTGGACAACAATAAAGGCCCGGCCCCCGCCATGCTCGCCAGCGCTTACAACGTCATCAGCGTGGGCGTCATGAACGGCCAGCACAGCTCGGACCCGACACAGTTCGACGGCGAAGGCCGATCCAAGCCCGAACTCGTCGCGCCCGGCAGCAAGACCAGCTTCTCCACGGGTGTTGTCACCGGCTGTGTCGCGGCGCTGCTCCAGCAGGCCGACCACAGAGTTGAGCAGGCTGAGCAAGCAGAAAAGCCAGAGCCTGATGATCGGCCAGCGCCCGCCGAGCTGGTTGTGCCTATGCAGGACATGAACCGCTTTGCCTCGCATAGCGAAGTGATCAAGGCGCTGCTCTTGGCCGGCGCTGATCGCCCGGAGAACTGGTCGGCGCCCGAGGGACGGACGCTTGATCCGACATTCGGCGCTGGGGTGGTTGACCTGGACCGCGCGCTGGTGATGCTCGACGCCGGCCCGGTTTCGCCGGATATCGAAGAGGATTCCCGCCAGCGTTACGCGTGGTCGTTCGCGCAGATCAACCCGGGCCAGCAGCGTGTGTACCGATTCAAGGTTGATATCGCTCAGGCCGAGGCGGGCATCGCGCTGGTCTGGAACCGCAGGGTGCTCGGCGGCACGGCCGAACTGGTCAACAAAGAAACCGACGCGCGCCAAACGATCTGGAACTCGGCCGCGTACCTGCCCAACCTCGACCTAGCCCTGATGCGCATGACCGACGGCGGCGAAGAAGAGGTCGCCATCTGTAAGAGCAAGGTCGACAACGTCGAATTGATCCACCTGCGCCCGCTGGAGCCCGGGCGCTACGAGCTGCGGATTGTGCGTGAGAAAGAAGGCCCGCCGATCCCGTGGGACTACGCCCTCGCATGGCGGATCGAAGCGAGAGAGATCGTGGTCGAGCCCGAGGCGTCGCAGCAGGCGAATTGATCTGAAGCGGCCTGTATTCTCCTCATCCGCCACGCCGGGCAAGCCGCCGCCGCGCGACGTCGCGGCGGACAAATTACAGCGACAAGTCGATGGCGTGCAGACCCCCGAGGCGTTGCTCGGGGGCTATGGGACTTCGCGCATGAAGAGAAAAATGCTTGTTGATCTAATCGCCTTCTACAAGCGGCGGCACATTCTGTGCGGCGCTCGTAGATTCAGGCCGCACCCGCATGCCCAGTGCCAGTCCGATGACCGCGAGCAGGGTGGTTGCGGCCATGACGTTGAACATCATGGGCAGGTCGATGTTTGAAAGTTCACCGCCGAGGATATTGCCCAGGATGCGCGCCGGGCCGAAGACCGTCATGGCGTACAGGCCGTGGATCGAGCTGCGGAAGTGATCGGCCGCGAGGGTGTTGAGGTAGATCGGCGGTAGAACGTAGATGCCCACGACGGTCGTGCCGTGGAGCACCTGCGTCCAGACGGCGACGTGGGTGTTTGGAAGAACGCCCAGCAGCAGGTAACGCAGCACCATGAACGACAGGCCCACGATCAGAAGCCACTTGAGCCCGAGCCGGGCGGTGAGGCTGCCGACGCTCGCCATCACGCCGACCTCGAGCAGTACGCCGAGCATGATGATCGGCCCGACCCACTGCTTGCCAAAGCCGATGGTCTGCGTGAGGTAGACGGGGTAGAAGGCGTAGTACGCGCTGTTGCCCAGGTGCGCGATGAACATGAAGATGCAGAACAGCAGGGCGGGCCCGCGGAACAGCACGCTCGCGGCGGCAAGGGTGGGCAGGCGCCGACGTGCTGCCGCGTCGTCGTTCACTTCAAACCGGGCGCGGCGGGCGGTGCCCAGCGCGGTATGCGGCAGGGTCAGGGCGTTGACCGCGCCCAGCGCACAGACGCCGGCCCCCAGGTACAGCGCGACCGCCGGGTCCATGCCGCCGCGCAGCAGGAAGTAGAGCGCGCCCAGCGGCATCGCGAAGCCGAAAGTGCCGTAGAGGCGCGTGCGGTGGTAGGGCGTGGTCGCCCGGCCTTCTGCGGCGGCCTGCTGGTTGTCGGCAAACACCAAGCCGTCCTGCAACGCCGACAACGGCCAGAAGAAAAACGCGAACACCGCATGCGAGATCATGAGCGCAGTAAAGCTATCGCTCATCGCCTGCCAGACGCACGTCACCGACGCGATTGCGAACAGCACCGCGATCAGCGACCGGCTCTGAAGCCGCGTGTCGGCCAGCGCCGTCATGATCACCGGCGTGAGGATCACCGCCAGCCCGGTCGTGCTCATCACCAGGCCGACCCGGTCCAGCCCGCCCAGCCGATGCTCCAGGAACACCGGCAGGTACGCCAGCACCGACCCCATCGCCGCGAAGCAGATCAGGAACTGACGCTGTAGAGCACTGCCATGCATGCGCGGAGTGTAACGCGGCGATGGATAGGCAGCCGCCGGGAACCTCGCCCTCGCAATATGCCCCCCGAGACCGTGCACGAGAAGGTATGACCCGCCGCGACCGGAGGGGGCGGGTGTCGAGCAATGGGCGTGCTCATATAGAAAGCCCGCTCCCTCACGGTCGCGGCTCGTTGAGGCAAGACAGCTTCTCGTACATCTACTGATACACATGCCCTTACCATTTCAATCCAGCGTCCCGATAAGCACGAATAAAATTGCGTTGCCCGCTGTTGCTACAACCCGTCAATCGCCCGATGATTGAGGTGGCCTCGCAAACCCTCGCACCCAACCCCCGCAATCCCATGCGCTACGCCCTCATCATCGCCGGCGGCTCGGGCACCCGGCTCTGGCCGATGTCCACCAAGGCCCTGCCCAAGCAGCTCATCCCGTTCATCGAATCCGACGCAGGACCCAAGTCGCTGTTGCAGATCGCGATGGATCGGCTCGACGGGCTCGTGCCGCGCGAGAACATCTACGTCTGCGCCGGCGAGGCGATGCGTGAGGTGATGCTCGAGAACCTGCCGGGCCTGACCGCGGATCGGTTCATCGGTGAGCCGATGGGCCGGGACACGCTCAACGCGGTAGGGCTGGGCTGCGGCGTGCTCGGGCACAAGGACCCCGACGCGACCGTGGCCGTGTTCACCGCCGACCACATCATCGAGCCGGTGGACCAGATGCTCAGGATCGTCGAGCGTGGCTACGAGCTGGCCGAGAGCAGTGAGCCGACGCTCGTGACCTTCGGCATCGCGCCGACGCATGCCGCGACGGGCTACGGCTACCTGCAGCTGGGCGGCGCGATCAGCGGTGGGGCATTTGTTGTCGATCAGTTCAAGGAGAAGCCCGCCGCCGACATCGCGAACCAATACTTTTCCGCCGGCCCGACGAAATACCTCTGGAACTCGGGCATGTTCGTCTGGAAGGCGAAGAACGTGATGGACTGCATCAGGCGCTACGCGCCCGAAAACTTCTCAGAGCTCGACCGTTTGTGTTCGACCTGGGGCACCGACGCGTGCAGGGCCGAGCTGCACGACACGTTCGGCAAACTCAGGAAGATCAGCGTGGACTTCGCGGTGATGGAGCCTGCGAGCAGGGACCCGAACGTGCGTGTCGCCGCGGTGCCGATGCCGCTGAGCTGGTTGGATGTGGGCAGCTGGCCGAGCTTCGGTGAGACACTGCAGAAGGACACCGCCGGCAACGCGTCGGCCGGCAGCAAGAGTGTCTTTATGGACTCGAAGAACACGCTCGCCGTGAGCGACGACCCCGAAGAGCTGATCACGACCATCGGCGTCGAGGGCCTGATCATCATCCGCTCAGGCAAGTCCACGCTGGTGTGCCGGGCGGAGGATGCTGAGCGCATCAAGGACCTGCACAAGCAGGTCGGTGAGAGGATTGGCGAGAGCTACCTCTGACCGAGTTCTTTCAGTCAGGATTTTGGCATCAGCAGAATGAATAAGACTGCGGCGGTGATCAGGCCCGCTAGAGTGCCGCAGGCCTTGGGCGCAACTCGGATCCATCGCGATGTCATGCCGGAGCGGGTCAGCCCGGCTTTATGGAAATCGGCGCCGCATCTCGGGCACGCATCGGTTTTACCCCAGATCGTGAAGCCACAGCCAGCGCACGTCGGTAGCTTTGACTTCATCTTCTTATCAATGAAATAGATCAAGACGCAGTACACCGCGAACCCGACGAACAGACCCGTGATGAGCGGCACGTAAATTTCGCCGTGATTAGGAATGACGATTGTGTAGCAGAGGGAATTCATTTTAATCGCGCCCGTGTTTATGAATATGATATCGAGCAGCTATGCGATACCTCGCGATTGATCTGGGCGACAAGCGGACGGGCGTGGCGGTCGGCGACACGTTCACGGGGATCGTCACGCCGCTGGAGGTGGTGGAGACGAGCAGCGAGAACGAGCTGTTTGTCCGGCTTCGGAACCTGATCGAGTGGGAGGGGCCGGGCGCGCTGGTGGTGGGCTGGCCGCTGAATATGGACGGCAGCGTGGGCCCGAGCGCGCTCAAGTGCAAGGCGTTCGCGGACAGGCTCAGTGAGGCGACCCGGCTGCCGGTGCACCTGCACGATGAACGGCTGACGAGCGTCGTGGCCGACGAGCAGATGGCGATGACGGGCCTGACGCACAAGCAGAAGAAGGCGCGTCGCGATGCGCTGGCGGCGGCGGCGATTTTGCGCGGGTTTTTCGAGACGCTGGGGTCGGCGGATTCGCAGTAGCAATTACAGCCGCGACGCTAAGCGTTTCCGGCTACCCCCACGACGATGTTTTCGATCGCCAACCCGCGACGCGCAGCTTCGCGGCTGATGTGACCCGAGCGCCTCTTCTTACAGCAGGATGATGTAGATCCAGATCGCGACGGCGCCGAATAGGTTGAGGATCGCGATATAGCCCAGGTTCGCGCGGTTCTCGATGGACAGGAACCGACGCGCGGGCCAGTTGAGCGCAAAACAGAATCGCAGCAGCCGTTCGCGCCAGTTCATCAGCCTGCTCATCCAGCCGTGCATCTCGCCGGACTGCTCCGCATGGAAAAGGTCTTCGTTTTTCTTCGCGGTGCTGGCGATCTCGAGGATCGCGGCCAGCGGGTCCTCGTCCGCCTCGGGCTCGTGTCGCGCCAGGGGCTCGAGCTCGGGCTGGCTGTCCAGTTCGTCGGCGACGTCGCGCGCGGTGGCGGCGTGCAGGTCGTCGTTGGCGTGCGTCTCGGACTGCACGGTCTTGATGCCTGCGGTCACGTCCTGTACGGAGTGGAAGTCTCCCAGCAGTTCGTCGTCGGCGTCGATCTCGTCTGCCAGCATCTGGTCCAGGTCATCGATGCTCGGGTCGCCGGGCTTTACAGGCGCCGCGCTGGCGCTCAGCAGGCTCTCGATCTCCAAAGCGATCTGGTCTTCCTGCGAGCCAGACGCGGGGGCTGTCGATGTCGCGGGTGCAGCCTCGGCTGAAGTGCTGAGCAGTGCATTGATCTCCGCCTGCAGTTTCTCTTCCATGCTCATCGCGGGCGCTTCGGCGGCGGCCGGTGCGGGCGTAGGCGCGGGGGTAGCTGCGGCCGCGGGGGCAGTCGGCTTGGCGGTCTTGGGCTTAATCTCCTGCAGCGCGGCGCTCAGCGCGGCGAGCATATCGTCCTGCGGGCTCGCTGCAGGCGGGGCCGCTTGAGCCGGCTTCTCGGCCGGCGCTGCGGGCTCTTCGAGCGCCTGTTCAAAGGCCGCCATTGCCTGTGCAACATCGTCCTGCGCCTCGGGCTCGGTCGTATTGCTAGAGTTGGGCGACGCAATCCGCTGAAGCTCTGACATCGCGTCTGCGAACACGTCCTCGGCCGGCTCGGGCGCGGAGGGAGCCGGTTTCGCCGCCGCCTTCGCCGCCTCACGCATCGACGCGGGCAGCAGCTCGGGATTGATCGTGCCCGGCTCCTCCGTCTCGATCTGCATCAATAGCTGATCGATCTGCTCCTGGATCGACAGCTCGGGCTCGCTGGCCGGGGGTGTCGGGGGCGTGGTGGGGGTCGACGGGCTCATGGGTGGATAGATGCAGCAGAACGCGCGGCCGCTTGCTTAGCCGCTACACAACGGTTTATCGTCACAGCCCGAGCATAACTCGAAGCCTGATCGCCGATAACTCCGACGGACCCAGCGTAGCAGGAGACGAACCCATTTCATCGCCAAATCCCGACGAAAACGCATCCCCAAGGCTGATCTGCCTCGACCTGACCGATCAGCCTGGCTCCGCCGTCGACCTCGACCCCGACCAGGCCCGGCACGCGATCCGTGTCCTTCGATTATCGGACGGTGCGCCCGTGCAGTTGATCGACGGCAAGGGCCGCATCGCTCAGGCCAAACTCTCAGGCTGCGATCCTCGCTCGGCCACCTGCATCATCCAATCCATCGAACACCAACCCCGGCTGACCCCCGTGATCGAGCTGGCCACCGCTATCCCCAAGGGGCCGCGCGGCGACGCGATGATCAACGACCTGGCCCAGCTCGGCGTCGATCGTCTGGTCCCGCTGACCACCAAGCGCAGCGTCGTCGACCCCCGGCAGACCAAGCTCGATCGATTCAGCAAGGCGGCGATGGAGTCGGCCAAACAGTCGGGCAGGGCGTGGTTCATGCAGATCGATGCGGTCACGACCTTTGAACAGGCCCTGCGTTGCGATGCCGAGCTAAGGCTCGTGGCCGACCCGTATGCGGGTCCGATCGTTGGGCTGCATGAACGTATCGCTTCGTCGGGCTGCGTCCGAGTCCTGGTCGGGCCGGAGGGCGGGCTGACCGAGTCGGAGTTGGACCAGGCGAAGCAGGCGGGCTTCACACTCTGGACCTACAGCCCCCATGTGCTGCGGGTGGAGACGGCCGCGGCCGCAGCGGTGGCGATCCTCCGCGCCCGGGCTTAAGGTGTATGCCATGGAAAGACCCCAGATCAAACCCCCGGACCTCAGCGAAAAAGGCGCGGGCGGTCAGTCCACCGACCACCGCCTGTTCATGCAGCTCCTGGCCTTCGCCGACTGCCCCGACGCCTCGGTGCTGATCGACGGCGCGAAGCAGTTCGGGCTCAGCGCCACGGTCTACCAGGACGTCAACGACCCCACCGGCTGCGCGATCCTCACCTGGACGCAGGACCCTTCCGACTTTGTCACCGGGGTGCGCCCGATGGTGCAGGCGCTGGACTTTGTTTCGATCAAGCACGAGTTCACGATGCTCGGCCGAACCTACACACTCGGCTACGAACACGATCTCGATGAGACGCTGATCCACCGCCCCGTCCGCCACGCGAGCAGCCCCGCCTGGCCCTGGGCCGTGTGGTACCCGCTCCGACGCAAGGGCGAGTTCAGCAGGCTCGACCGGGAGACGCAGATGGCCATCCTCAAGGAGCACGGCATCATCGGCATGGGCTTTGGCGAAGGCGACTTCGCGCACGACATCCGCCTGGCGTGCCACGGCCTGGACGCCAACGACAACGACTTCGTCGTCGGGCTCGTCGGCAAAGAACTTGCACCGCTCTCAAAGCTCGTCGAAACCATGCGCAAGACCCAGCAGACCGCGCTCTACATCGAACGCCTGGGCCCGTTCTTCGTCGGCAAGGCGGTGTGGCGGTCGAACGATCAGGCATAAGATGTCTATTGTCAGCTATAGCATTCATCGATTATCAATCAACAATCAAAACAACATGCCCACCGCACAACTCACCGATCGCTACGACGCCGCGAGAGAAGCCCTTGAAGCCATCGGCCAGGGACACGTCCTCAAGTTCTATGACCAGCTCACCGAGGCGCAGCAGAAAAGCCTGCTGACCGAGATCGAGGGCGTGGACTGGCCCGAGGTCGCGCAGCTCGTGGAGAGCCACGTCAAGAAGAAGCCGAAGTTCAAGCTCCCCGACTCGATCGAGCCCGCGCCCTGGTTCCCGTACAAGGTCAGCGAAGAGTTGCGCGCCAAGTACATCGAGGCACGCCGCGTCGGCGACAAGCTGGTCAAGGACGGCAAGGTCGCCGCGTTCACCGTCGCCGGTGGCCAGGGCTCGCGCCTGGGCTGGGATGCGCCAAAGGGCACCTTCCCCGCCACGCCGCTGCGAAAGCTCCCGCTCTTCGCCTGCTTTGCCGAGTACATCCACAACATCCAGAAACGCTACGACGTCACCATCCCCTGGTACGTCATGACCAGCCCGCTGAACCACAAGGACACCATCGACTTCTTCCTCAAGAACAAGTTCTTCGGCCTGGAAAAAACCGACCTCATGTTCTTCTCCCAGGCCATGTTCCCCGCGCTCGACATGACCAGCGGCAAGGTGCTCATGGCCGGGAAAGACGCCATCGCGCTCTCGCCCAACGGTCACGGCGGATCGCTCAAAGCCCTCTACACCTCCGGCGCGGTGGCCGACATGCACCAGCGTGGCGTCACGCAGCTTTCTTACACGCAGGTCGATAACCCCATCGTCCGCATGGTCGACCCGCTGTTCCTGGGCCTGCACGCGATGGAAAAAGCAGACATGTCCTCTAAGATGCTGCCCAAGGCCTATCCCAAGGAAAAACTGGGCAATATCTGTGTGGTCGACGGCAAGCTCACTGTCATCGAGTACTCCAACCTGCCCGACGAACTGGCCGAGCAGCGCGACAAGGACGGCGAGCTCAAGTTCAAGTGCGGCAACGTCGCGCTGCACGCGATCCGTGTCGACTTCATCGAGAAGCTCAACACCCGGCCGACCGAGACCGGCTCCGGCGGCTTCGCGCTGCCCTGGAACCGCGCGGAGAAGAAGGTCGAGTGCATCGACATGGACACCGCAGCGCCGATCAGGCCCGAGAAGCCCAACGCGATCAAGCTCGAGACCTTCGTGTTCGACGCGCTGCCGCTGTGCGAGAAGTCGATCGTGTACGAGACCGATCGCGTGGACGAGTTTGCGCCGATCAAGAACGCCGACACCCCGGCGGGCGAGGCCCCGGCGGTGGACAGCCCGCAGTCGAGCAAGCTCCTGCAGACCGAGCGCGCCGCACGCTGGCTCGAGGCCAACCGCGTCAAGGTCCCGCGCAAGACCGACGGCAGCGTCGATGCCGTGATCGAGATCCCCCAGGTCGTCGCGATCTACCCCGAAGACCTCAAGGGCAAGAGCCTGCCGGGCAAGATCGAGCCGGGGTCGCAGGTGCTGTTGTGATTATCCCGCGCGGCTTAGCGACCGCCCGCAAGGGCGGTGCGGTCATTAGCGCGATCAGTCCCACTGCTTGACCTGATCCGCCGGGTACTTGGTCGCGTTCTTTTTCATCTTCGCGTGGTAGGCCGCGCTGATGTCGATGTCCAGCGCGTTGGCCAGCGAGAGCGTGTACGCCAGCACATCGCTGATCTCCTCGCGGATGTTCTGCATGCGCTTCTCGTCCTGCTTGATGGTGTTGATGTCTTCGACGCCAGTCCACTGGAAGTTTTCCATCAGCTCGGCCGCCTCGATCATGATCGACATCACCAGGTGCTTGGGCACGTGGTACCGCTGCCAGTTGCGCTCGGCAACGAAGGCGGCGACAAGTTGTTTGAGCTGGGCGATCGAGGCGGTGGCGTCATGCATGATCCCGAGTGTAGCCACTGTTTCTGCAGACTGCCCGTACCGAGCAGGCGATCAAACCTGGCTTGTCAGGCCTTCGACCAGCCCCACGCCACAAGCAGGATCAGGACCAGCGGCGCGGTGCAGATGCTGATGATGATGCTCGTCGTGACTCGGGTCGAGGCCTGGTAATTCTTGGCGGTCCAGACCCCCACGAGCAGCGACAGGTAGCAGATCAGCACAACAGCCAGGGCGATGGGGTAGAACATGGGGGCTCTCGATTCTTGTTGTGTTGATCGGGGTCTGGCCAAAGATTTTTCGATTGCAGCTTTTTACCACCAAGACGCCAAGGAAGGCGGTAAGGCCGCGCTTTGAATTACCACAGAGCACACGGAGGCACAGAGGGCACGGAGGAAGGCAGGTTTATTTTGTTTGACTTTGCCTTACTCTGTGTCCTCCGTGGCTACGTGGGCTTTGTGGTGGTCTTTATCCGAATCTACCTTGATTAAACAGCGCGGCAATTAATGCGATCTCAATCAATATAGCTATCAATGTAAGAAATGCGGCATAGCTGAGTTTTTCATGCGTCGCTTTGTTTCGCATGCCCGGAATCACTGCCAGTGCCACTAAATAACTGATCCCAACAATCAGTATTGATCCCTGCAGGATTAGGTCGCACATGCTGGATTTGCCTGGCACCCTTCGTGCCTCTGTGGTTGAAATCCGAGCCGCTCTCGGACTCACCCAAACGCCACCTGGTAGCCCACATAAAACAGCGCGACGTCCGCGAAGATGTGGCTGAGGTAGCCCGCGTAGATGTTCTTGTAACGCAGGTAGAGGATCGACCACGTCACGCCGCCGGTGAAGACGCCCAGGGACGCCAGCGCGTTGATGCGCCAGTCGAAATAGAGCGACATCGCGATGGTGTGGTGCAGCGTGAAGCACAGGCCTGCCAGGACGATCGCCCCCGGAATCGCGACCGCCCCGGCAGACCTGTGCAGCACCTGGTGCCACTTTGAATAGACGAACCAGCGCCAGACGTATTCTTCGAGCAGCGCGTTGAGGAGGGTGAGGGCTGCGGCGAAGGCGAGGTAGCGCAGCGGCGTGGACAGGCCGATGTCCTGCATCTTCTCGCGGAAGATCGAGACATTGACCATGCGGCTAGCGAAGAGTTCCCACGCGCCGATGATGGTCAGGAGGGTGAGGATGCCGGTGATCAGGGCGGCGGGGATTCCCTGCCAAGACCATCGCGGCAGGCGCGGCCGGACGCGCTGAACAAGGATGAGCCAGAGGATCGGCAGCGCCAGGATCCAGAGCTTGGCCAGCTGATAGAGGGCTTTGCCCAGGAGCGTGTCGGGCATCCAGAACATGGCGCAGAGCACGCCGAGGGTCGGCGCGGGGACGAGCAGCAGCAGGGCGATCGCGGCGCGATGGGTGCGGGCTCGGGGCTGTGCGATTTCGGGCTGGGCAGGGCTGGCCTTCATTAGTAAGTGAAAGCATACAAAAATAAAAACAGGCCGTCAAGCCTACCCGCGCAGGGCGCATCAAAAAGCACAACCCGACACCGTAGGCATCGGGTTGCACTCGATCAGGGGTTGGGAGGGCGCCCCGCTTTCGCAGGACACCGGTAGGATGCCATGGCTTTTCAGGGATGCAAGAGTTGAGCCGGTAAAATCACAACTTTATTTGTGAAAAGGTGTTGCGCTGGATTGCCTAGTTTCGCTGGGGTCCGTATTGTGACAAATGAGCGGACATGATTCGGAGAAATATGGCGCGGGAGGGATTGAACCGGCGGGGCAGATCGAGCACTATAATTAGGTAAGGAAACAATTACGTATCTGGGACCGTCTTATACAACAGTCGTAAAGGAGACTCCAAGATGGCGATGAAGCTGAAGAATCGTGCTGGGCTGGCATCGGCGGGGCTGGCGGTGTTGGTAGCGGTGTCGGGCTGCTCGCAGGCGCGACGGGTTCCTACGGGCGAGACGACGCGGGATGAGCTCAACGACAAGCGGCAACTGCCGGTGTCGTTTGCGGAGTTTGAGCAGGGCGCGGTGGCGGACCTGCTGCAGGAGGTCCCGGTGATGCGCCGGGTCTCTGACACCGCGGGCGGGGTGACGATCCTGCTGGGCGACATCAACAACAAGACGGGGATCACGAGCACGAGCGACTACGAGTTTGTGATGTCGGGGATCCGCAGCCGGCTGATCCGTGCGCAGGCGACGCGTGAGAAGCTGCACTTTGTCGAGAAGCGTCGGCGTGTGGAGGACCTGGCGATCCAGGAGCGAGTGGCGACGGCTCCGGCGCAGGGCGATGCGCAGAGCGAGGAGATCCGCTGGGGCGGGGGCTCGTACTACGTGCCGGACTACGATGCGGACAGGACGTACGGCTTATTCATGGATGTGTACCGCGTGGGCCGGGGGGACACGAACCTGTACCGCATGGAGTTGCAGGTGGTGTCGCTGGCGACCAACGACATCCTGTACAGCTACAGCCGGGACACCAAGCAGGTCAGCGACTGATGCGGCTGTGCAGCGTCATGCTGATGCTGGTGGGTCTGATCGGCTGCACGACGCCGCAGAGCTCGCGCATCACGGTCGAGGACTACCAGGAGATGACCGCGGCGATGGCGCTGAGCCTTCGGCACAGCGATGCCTTTGCTCGGCGCACGCCCGAGAGTGAGCCGTGGATCGTGTCGTTCGACAGGGTGATGAACCTGTCCAGCGAGATCATGACGCAGGGCGAGCAGTGGGGGATCATCGCGGGGGTGCGTGCGGGTCAGCCGATCAACTCGCTGTGGAACGACAAGCGTGTGTCGTTTGTGATCCCCGCGCGGTATGCGATTGATCAGCGGGGCACGATCGATGCCGAGCGTGCGGACAAGGGATTTGGCAGCGAGCGTGCGGTGACGCACACGATCACGGCGACGTTCCGCTCGGTGACGCGTTCCACGGGCGAAGGCCGAACGGACGTATACGCGTGTGAGTTTCAGATGATTGACCTGCGTACGGCCGAGTCGGTGTGGATCGACACGTTTGAGATCAAGCGAGCAGCGAAGGGCAGTGTCCGGGACTAAACGCGATGCTCGATGACGAACCTCCGATCTTTGATGTGATGGACCGCCAAGCCACGCTTGTGCGCAGCAGGGGCGTGGGTCGATGCGGAACGAGAACTTGTACCCGCGCCCCTGCTGCGCACGGGCGTGGCTTGGTGCTGATGCTCTGTGTGTGCGCTGTGTTCGTGTTGTCCGCGTGTACGGGCCAACGGCCTTCGCCGCACGGGAAGATGCGGGTGGGGATGTACGCACAGGCGCGGGACCTGGTGGAATCGCAAGTCGTCGATGATCGCAGTGACCGGCGGTACATGCTTGACCGGATGCGAGCGGGTGTGTTGAACCTGGACGCGGGCGACCCGGTGCGGGCCGAGCGCTGGTTCTCCGAGGTGTACGACGTGCTGCGTACGCAGGGGCTCAACGCGGACAAGACGGTGTCGTCTGTTGTGCTGACCGAGGGTGTGAAGGTCTGGAAGGGCGAGCCTTTCGAGCAGGCGATGGCGCTGGTGTACTACGGCTTTGTGCAGGCGAGCCAGGGCAGCTGGGACAACGCGCGTGCGGCCTCGGAGAACGCGCTGTTTTACCTGCGCGATTTTGACGATGAAAAAGAAGGCGAATCCAAGCGACTGATCGACACCGAGCAGATCGCGCTCCGCGCCGCGGAGTATGAGGCCCAGCAGCGCGGTGAGGGCGAAGACAGCGGCGAAGCGAAGTACGCCAACGGCGATGAGTACCTGGACCACGGCTACATCGTCGAGCGCAACAATTTCACGATGGCATACCTGCTGCACGGGATCGCAAGCCAGCAGCTCGGGCGCAGCGATGAGGCGGACGACTACTACAACCGCGTGCTCACGCTTGATCTGGGGATGCGGCCGCTGGTCGATCGCCTGCGCGCGGGGGACTACAACACCGTCGTCGTGATCGCCGACGGGCTTGGGCCACGCAAGATCGCGACCGGCCCCGGCGGAGCGCTGTCCCGCTATAGCCCGATCGACCGCAACCCCGCCCCGATCAACCTCTACTACGCAGGCCAGCAGGTGCAGCAGCTCAAGCCCGTGACCAACCTCAACACGATGGCGCTCGACCACCGCTGGAACAATCTCGAAGATGTACGCGTGGCAAAAAACACGCTCGGCGACCTGGCGCTCATCGGCGGGGGCGCGGTTCTTGTAAAGGCGGCGGACGAGCGTAGCGGCACACTCGCGATCATCGGCGGAGGCCTGATGCTCGGCGGCCTGCTCTTCAAGGGCACCGCGCAGGCCAACACCGACTACTGCGATGTCTTCCCGCAGCGGATGTTCGTCGCTGCACTCAACGTCACCGAGCCCGGACACGAGCTGCTCGTCGAGATACCCGGACATGCCACGCCGGTCAGCGTGACGCTCCACGGCCTGACGCCACCGGTCGGCCCTTATGCCGATTTCCACTACGTGCGTGCGCCCGTCGACCGCGACCTCAGCGCACCGCTCACCCCGCCCGCCGCGATTGAATAATGAAGCACACCTTACGAAGGGAGTTTGCTATGAAAACGTTGATGACCCTGATGACCGCGTTGTTCGCTGCTGCGATGTTTACCGGCTGCACCTACACCCCCGGCTACGCCAAGGCCGACCCGCTCTCCGACGATCGCTACCCGCAGGTCACGACCTTCGGCTGGCTGGCCAACGACTTCTACGTCGATAACGCGGTGGTCAAGAAAGAAGAGGACACCGGTAAGCCCATGAGCGTCACCATCGAAGTCCGCCGGCTCGAGCCCGCATGGAACCGCGAATTGCCCTGTCAGTACCGCTTCATCTTCCTGGACCGCGACGGCGTAGCGCTCGACCCCGACCCGGCCTGGAACTACCGCAGCATCGAGCCCAAGGTCAAGACGATCCTGCAGGGCAGCGCCCCGGACATCGGCGCGGTCGACTGGCGCGCCGAGATCCGCAAGGAACGGGCCGAACGCAGGCGCTCGCTCTGGAATTGGTACTGAACGCAATCGCGAGGCGGTGTTACTCGCCGATGATCTTGATCAGTGCGCGCTTGCGGCGTCGGCCGTCGAACTCGGCGTAGAAGATCTGCTCCCACGGGCCGAAGTCCAGCCGGCCTTCGGTGACGGCGACGACGACCTGCCGGCCCATGATCTGGCGCTTCATGTGCGCGTCGGCGTTGTCTTCGCCCGTGCGGTTGTGGCGGTAGCCCCCGCGCTCCAGGTCGCTGCCGGGATTAAACGGCGCGAGCTTCTCGAGCCAGTCGTCGTAGTCCCTGATCAGCCCCGGCTCATCGTCGTTGATGTAGATACTCGCGGTGATGTGCATCGCGTTGGCCAGGCATAACAACTTTACCGGGGCTGCCCTTCGAGTTGGCGGGGCAGGTTGGCCGTGGTGTTGCTGCGGCCCCGGATGCTATTGAAACACTTTGTTGAAGCGATACTGACAACATGGGCAGCCCAATTTGCCTAGGTGTATGCCCGGCCCCCCGGCCCGGCCCCCGGTTTGTACCTAAGGAACCGATGCAATGAGCAAACCGAAGAACATGCCACAGCTACGCGACCGCAAGAGCAGCCGGTACGCCACCTACAACCTTGATGATGAGTTTGTGCAGTTTGTGGATGCCGAAGTGCTGCCGCATGTTGAACTACCCGGCTACAAGCAGGCCGAGAAGCGAGCGGTGCTGCGGCATGCCACCCACAACCTAATCACCACCGGGCTGGCCGGGCGTGTTGTTGCCGACAGCCGCGACAACACCGACGCGGCGACCCGCCAGCGTGCGGGGATTTGGGATGCCCTTGTGGCCGCCGGGTGGGCCGTGCAATGCCGGGGCAGTGAAATAAGCGGCAAAACCACCCGCTACGCCGCCACCGCCAAACTGATCCAAACCCGCGAGCATTGGAGACTAAACATGCTGATGGATATTGAACTAGCACGGAACACCGCAACCGCCACCCCGAGCGACCGGGCGTTGGTAGTGTTGCACACAGGCAAAACCGACCCGGCGACGGGCGATCCGTTGCCCGAGGAAGAACAGCGGCAGCCGATCAACTTTGCGGAGTACGTTGCACAGCACGCACAGCCCGGCCCGGATGGCAAGCCGGACCCACGGGCGATTGAAAATGGCTTGGCGTATTGGCGGGCGAAGGAGGACACGATTGAAAGCATCAACGCCCAAAACATGGCCCACGGTTGGGCCGCCACCTGCACGCACACCGACGGCACCACCACGACCTTCCAGCCCAACGTGGCGATCCGGCAAATCCATGTCGGCAACACCTTCCAGGCCGCCCGGCTTTACAGCTTTGGTGAGTTGAGCGGGCAGAACCTGAGCAAGGTGGTGCGGCGGACGATGCGGATTGATGGTGAACCGGCAGCGGAGTGGGACTACAGCGGCATGCACCCCCGGATGCTTTATAAACGTGCGGGCATCAGCCGTGTGGAGGGCGACCCGTACAAACCGGATGAAGTTTTGCCGGGGTGCGGGGTGCCAGGTGTGCGGCCGTTTATCAAGCGGGCGTTGAACGCCTGCATCAACTGCCGCACCCGCCCGGCCGCCCACAGTGCGATTGCAAACATGCTGAAAAACAATGCCGAGCTACGCGGTGCGGTTGGGCCGGTGCCGGGTTTTGTTGACCGCATGTTGGCCACCCATGCCCCCATTGCCCCGTACTTCTTCACCGGTATTGGCATGGAGTTGATGACTAATGACGGCCGCGTGATGCTCGAAGTGATGAAGCAACACCGCGACGCGGGCAAGCCCGCACTGCCGATCCATGACGCGGTGGTCTGCCGGGCGTCGGATGCCGAGTGGACGCGGGGTGTGATGGAGGATGCGTACACCTATGTGCTGCAGCACCAACCCGTCATCAAGCGGGTGTTTTGAAGAATTTCGAATTAATCCAACAATCTCCAAAGTGAGGAGTTGCATCGCCTCGGGACGTTCCCATAGCATGCGGGTGTAGCGAACAGAACCCGAACCCGCCAACAGGAGACCACCCATGGCAACAGCAACGAAGAAGACCCCCGCGAAGAAGGCAGCCCCGGCCAAGGCCACCACAACGAAGAAGGCAGCGGCTAAGAAAGCACCTGCCCCGGCACCGGCCGAACCCAAGAAGCCCACCCCAAAGAAGAAGCCCGCCGCCCCGGCAACCCCCGGCGTACGGGCGGGCCGCACCCGTGCCTACCTTGCCGGGCAGATCATCAAGAAGCACGGCATCACCGCAGGCGTGACGGATGCGATGGTGGCTGAGTTGGACGAGGCATACGGCAAAGCCAACCCCACCGAGAGCCGTTACCGTTTGAGTGATGCTTGGCACGCCGCGAGGGGTTTTGCGGGCCTTGCAGAAAACGCCGTGAGCTGACACCAACCCAACGCCCCGACACCCGCCGCCCCGTGCCCTATACCGGCCGGGGCGGCGGCAGTCATACCCTAGCCCGTAGGTAACCGGACAAACGCGACACGGGCTAACCAGGGCCACCAGCAAACGGAGCACCAACATGGCTAAAGAAAAACCACGCCCGGCCGAAGAAATAATGCACCGCAGTGACCCCCGGTGGAATGAGGTGCCGCAGCCCTGCCAACACTGCAAACACCTGCTGACGGTGGGCAACCAATTTGATGCGGAAGGTTGGACCTGCAAGGCATACCCCACGGGCATCCCCTACACCATCCTCACCCTCCGCACCCCGCACACGGAAATCAACAGCAGCCAAACGGGATACATGGTGGTGTTTGACCCGGTGATCTACACCGAAGCCAACACAGGCAGGCAGTGGCACTACACGGCCGACGCGGGGTGGAAGTATTTAGACGAAGCGTAGCCGGTTGACGCGGGGGCCGGGCAGGAGTGCCTGCGAGCTTACGACGAACAGACTGACTGAGCATAGAAAAAGCCGCGCTGTGGCGGCTTGGGTGAGTGGGAGTGATGTCGTAGGAAACGTCGTATGGGCACGACGAAGGGGGCCAAATCGGGCTCAAAGCCCAAGGCGGAAGGTGATCACATCGATTACTCTAGTTCTTCAGAAGAAGAATGATATTTTCCAAAATCTGGATACTTCATATCATCCTGATCTCCGAAAACACCATTTTTACCTGCCGATACGATTTCAACTAGCTTGGAATTCGTAATGGGATCGTACTTATCATCCACCTGAAACTGCAGAGAGTTCCCCCACCCATCCTTTATATCACCTAACGATTTAATCTTAATCTCAAGGCCATCTTCAACTCGTAATAAAAATTCTTGACTCTTCAACGTCAACTCTGGGTTATTATTATTTAGGTCATGAAAAAGATCAACAAAGGTGTCATAAAGAAATACCAGCCTATGATGCGTTGTGTCGAATTCAATATTATGCTGTCTATTGCTTCTAGTCTCACAGGATAGCAGAAACAATGCAAAAGCAGTCAACAGGCCAAATCTCATACATATCAGAGTTTTCATAGAACGCCTTTCATTTGCTTAGCTGGACCTTGAATATCCAATGCAAGTCGAAGTCAAGATCGCCAGGATTATTGCCCTTATCGCATGTCAAGCAGCAGGCCCCGTCTGCCTTTGTATCAGGATATTTTGCCTGGATAGCTTTTAAATATTTTGGACACGACACATGGAACTCTTCATGATTTTTGTAGACACCGTTAATATAAAGAGGGTGTACTATTTTATCATAATCTTTCCCATCGTATTTGGTCGACCATTTTTGACCAGGCACATTATTATATCGCTTCCATAGTCGCCGCCACGCCGCCTGAACATCCGGACAAGGATCGCCGTCTCTTAGTATATCTTCAAAACTTCGCATTGAGCTCAAACCTTCGTAAAGATACTGCGCGGCATACGCTACATGTTCATCCTGCAAAGTGTCGTATAGAGAATCACGCTGATATTTTCCTTGCTCAGTATGTCTTATATGAATTGATTCATGAAACAAACTGACAAGTCGAATTGATCCAGGCTTAATGGTTGTTTCATTTTTCTGTCTATCAAATTCCAATATTTGACGCTGCCAATCCCATTGTGCTCTTGTTGAGGGGGGAACATTGCCACTAAGAGGGACAACACTTTTAACTGTGCTCGATGCGGATTTTTTCATCGCATTGAGCAGGTCAATAATATTTGTGACACCTGCGTAAATATAACCCTTGTGATTGTCAATCATCCTGTCGTAATATGGCATTAGCACATTTGCTGAAGCCATTCCTGTCGGATCCACCCCGCCCCGCATCACATGGTAGGCCGCATAGGTGCTCATGCCATCGGGTAGGCAGGGTGGTCCTAGATCCAATGTTACGAGGCGAAGTTTAAGCCGTTTGTCTATACCGCCGATCTCGTGTGGCTCACCGGGTGCCGCAACAACCATGCCCACCGGCACCAATTTGCCTAGGTGTATGCCCCGGCCCCGGCCTGCCCCCCCCCCCCGGCCCCCCAGGTGTGTGTGCCGGTAGCCCGTGCGATGGGGACCGGTGGGGGGTTGATGGGTTGAGAGACGAACTACACGCACCCCGGCACCAACACCCCCTACCCCACCCCGGCCCGCAACCCGACGCTTGATGTGCGTTTAGGGTGCACGCCTTTGCAGCAACAAAAAACACGCAACAGGCCACCGCAGGCCCCTGGCATCAAAGCACAACAGGGGCGTACCCTAAACGGCACAACACCACCAACGAGGGCGTGCCATGCAGCGGACGATTGCGGTTTACATCAGGGTCAGCACCACCGGGCAAAACGAAGCAGGCCAACGCGAGGCGATTACCGCGTGGCTACAGGGCCAAGGGCACGACCCGGCGGCGGCAGTGTGGTACGTGGACAAGCACACGGCGACGACGACGGCCCGACCGGCGTTGGACCAACTGCAGGCGGCCATCTTTGCCGGTGAGCATGCGGTGGTGGTGCTGTGGCGGCTTGACCGGCTGAGCCGGACGCAACGCGACGGCATCAACCTGCTCGCCAACTGGTGCGACGCCGGGGTGCGTGTTGTTGCGACGACACAGCAGCTCGACCTTGCCGGGGCAGCGGGCCGGTTGATTGCGGGCGTGTTGTTTGCCGTGGCCGAGATGGAACTGGAGACGATGAAAGAACGCCAGCGGGTCGGGATTGAAGCGGCGAAGGGACGCGGGGTTTACCGGGGCCGTGTGCCCGGCACCACCAAGGCCAAGCCCGCCCGTGCGGCCGAGCTACGGGGCCGGGGGCTGACGCAGGCCGAGATAGCGACGGCCCTTGGGGTGAGCCGCACGACGGTGAACCGGTACCTGAAAGATGCCTCGTTACCGGCGTATAGAGGAGCGATGTAAATTATTGCTGGAGAGTGGTTTACAACGCACAAGGCCGTGCTAAGCTGGGCGAGAAAGGCCGAAGTGTTCCGCCGAAGCTCTGCTGAAACTGCCAAGAAGAATGCGATGCCGAGTAAACCTAAACGCAGTGAATTAGCTACCACCTTCAAACCCCGCTTTTGGGACGAGTTGGATGGTCGCCGCCCGGTTACGCGTGAGATCAATAGGCGGTACGAGGTGCTGCGGCAGGACACCGGGGCCGAGAGCATGCAACGCGAGATGCTTTGCCAGCAGGCGGTGTTCATCAGCGTGTGCCTCGAAACAATGCAGCACGAAGCGGTGGCCACCGGCGAGTTCGATGCCGGGGTCTATACGCAGATGAGCAACGCACTGCTAGGGTTGCTTAAGACGCTAGGGCTTGAACGGCATGTAAAGAAGGCGGGCGGGTTGCGGGACTACATCCGCGAACGGCAAGCTGATGCTGCGGAGTCGGCGGCATGAATATCATCGAAGCCATCAAAGACCCGCAGTTGTTCCGGCACTGGCTTGCCCCGTCGGGCAACCTCCACAGTTGGCAGCCATGGCTTGCCGCGTTGCGTGCCCTTTACGGCCTGCACGGCAACAGCGAAACCGCAGCCCGCCTGAGTTGGCGGGCAACCGGGCACAGGCCAAGCAGGACCCGCAACGCTGCCCCCTACGACGTAGCGTTGTTCCTGACCGGCCGACGCAGCGGGAAGAGCCGCATCGCCGCGATCATCGCCGCATATGAAGCAGTGCTGGCAGGCCACCAAAAGAAACTTGCACCGGGTGAGGTGGGCGTGGTGCCGGTGTTGGCCCCGACGAAGGCCCAGGGCCGCATTGTCAAGAACTACCTCCGGGACATCTTCGACCTACCGCTATTGCAGGGCGAACTAGCCGGTGAAACGGTGGAGGGTTTCACACTACGCGATGGCACCCGCATCGAGATCATGGCGGGCGACTACAGGAAAGTTCGCGGATATACCTTGCTGGCTGCGGTGATCGACGAAGCGGCTTTCTTCCAGCATGATGACACGGCGAAGGTGAACGACACAGAGTTGGTGCGGGCACTGCGGCCGAGCTTGGCCACTACGCAGGGCAAGCTCATCGCCATCACTAGCCCATACGCCCGGCGGGGTTGGTGTTGGTGGCTGTATAACGCGAACCACGGCAGCAGATCGAACACCTGCGGGGCCGCGTTGGTTTGGCAGGCACCGAGCCGCACGATGAACCCGACGCTGCCGCAGAAGGTGGTGGACGATGCGTTGCGGGATGACTATGCCGCCGCGAAGTCGGAATACCTTGCCGAGTTCCGCGATGATGTTGCCGCGTATGTGGACCGTACCGTGGTGGAAGCCGCGACTGACACGGGCACGCCCGAACGCCTGCCCCGGCCGCACACCACCTACGTGGCGTTTGCCGACATGAGCGGCGGGCGGGCTGATGCTGCGGCGTTGGCGGTTGCCCACCGCGAAGGCGAGCAGACCATTATCGACTACGCCCGGCAGTGGCGGCCCCCGCACAACCCGACCACGGTGATCGAAGACATGGCCGCCGAGCTACGCCGGTACGGCCTACGCCGGGTGGTGGGCGACAACTACGCGGCCGAGTTTGTGGCCGGGGCTTTCCGGGCCAACGGCATCACCTACACCCGCAGCCCATTGCCGAAGGCCGGGCTTTACCTTGAGTTTTTACCCCGGCTGACAAGCGGCCTGATCCGCCTGCCCGACAACCCCACCCTGGCCGAGCAGTTTTGCAACCTTGAACGCCGCACCCGTGCAGGCGGCCGCGACACCATCGACCACCCACCCGGTGGGCATGATGACCTTGCGAACGCAGTAGCCGGGGCCGCCACCACAGCAGCAACACCGGCCCGCCTTGTTGGCGGGCTACGCATTTAACCAACACAAAGGAGCCCAACCAATGATCGAACACCAAGCAACACAGATGGCCCGAAAGTTTGATGCCGAGCACGGCCCGGATTTTGAGCAGGACGCCGGGTGGATGTACTACCCGGATGGAGCACGCCGCGAGTTGAACCCGTTGGGGGCATACATGCAACCACCGGCCAAGGAGGTAGAGCGGTGTAGCTTGGTGGTTTACTACCACGAGTTGGGGGTTGCCCGGCTTGTGCGTGAGTTTGACGAGGCGAAGCGGCAGGCCAAGGTAGGGGTGGATGGTGACCATGAGGCCAACATGCGGGAGCTTAAACGCAAGCAACGCATGCTGCGTCAACGTCGCCAACAACTCGAAGCGGCCAAGGAGGCGTACCGGTTTGCAAAGACCGGCCGGACGCTTGATGAAGAAGCAAAGCTCGCACAGCAGGAAGCCGAGTGGCAGGCCGAGCGGCACCGCCGCCTTGCACAGCTTGATGGGGTGGTTGCATGAACACGACAGCACCAACGACGAACACGATGGGCAAGGGCCACCGCTACGAGGTTGGCCCGGACGGCCGGGACTACATCGTCGCCCCCGTGGTGATGCTTGTGCCCGGCGTCCACAACGGCAGCAACGGCCCGCTTTACTACCCGGCGGCGGAGTTGGCCCGGAACCCCGCCGCGTGGGATGGAAAACCCGTGACCGTTGGGCACCCGGCCGGGGGCAGTGCGTACAAGCCCGGCCGGACGCCAACCATCGGGACGGTTAAGAACACCCGCTACGACGGCAAGCTGCGGGCCGAGGTTTGGCTTGACCCGGATGCGTTGGTGTACCACGCCGAGGGGCTTTACCACGCCATCGAAAACGGCGGCATCGTCGAAGTGAGCACCGGCCTTTACACCACCAACGACCCGACGCCCGGCACGGCACCGGACGGCAAGCAATACCACGCAATAGCCCACAGCTACACGCCCGACCACCTCGCCATCCTTGAAGGCCAGGCGGGGGCGTGCAGTGTTGCCGCCGGGTGTGGCCTGCCCGTGGCGAATGAACTTACTGAACCCGTTACCCCAACCAAGGAGCAAACCATGCCCTACGACGACGATGACTTACTGCCCATGCCTGTGATGAACTTTGGCAACACCGAACCCGAGCGGGTGGTGGACCCCGACGAGTACGACACGCTTGCCGAGTACAGGGAGGCGAAGCTCGGCCTGCCGATGCCAACGATGAACTTTGGTGGCTGTAGCTGCGGCGGCGACAAAGGCCACGACACGGCCCCGGCCAACGCCGGGCACCACGGGCACCGGCACACTACGTTAAACGCGACAGGCGGCGGCGACGGGCTGCCTATGCCAAGCACTGTATGAGCACAGCCGGTGGCGGCAACGGTACTGCTTGCCGGGCCTCCCACTCCTTACCCGGTCTTCGCCGCCGGGGTTTCACGGGCGGCAGGCCGCCACCGGTTTTAAAACTTATGCGGGGTGGCACGGTTTGGGTTTGATCCCCCACGCCGGGCACGCACCACCCTTGACCGGCTGCCACGCCACCCCGCACTTTTCAAACCCAAGGTCAAGGGGAAGGTCAAGGGACCAATGGCAAAGAAGAAACTACGCTTCGCAGCACTCATCCGCGTCAGTACCGACAAGCAAGAAAAGCAGGGCGAATCATTACGAACGCAACGCCGTGACCAAGAGCAGGCCATAAAGGTATGCGAGGGAGTGGTAGCAGAGTGGTTTGGCGGGCAGGAGCACGCAACACCCGGCTGGGAGCACTCGGAAGTCGAGCGGTTAATCCAGTACTGTGAAAACGGCCACGCAAATGCCGTGATGGTGCACCACGCGGACCGGTGGAGCCGAGACAACGCGGCGAGCAAACGTGGGCTTGAGCGGTTGAAGCAAAGCGGTGTCCGCTTCTTCGTCCTTGGTATCGAGTACGACCTGCATGATCCAACCGCGAGGTTCTACTTGGGCATATCGGCCGAGATCGGCGAGTACCAAGCGGCGACACAAAAGAAGAAGTCATTGGAGAACCGGATAGCCCGAGCCAAACGAGGGGTACCCACCGGCGGCAAACTCCCATACGGCCGTACGTTTCACAAAGCGACGGAGACGTGGGACGTTGATCCGGAGAAAAAAGCCTTTATCGAAGAGGTAGCCAAGCGGTACCTGGCCGGTGAATCAATGGAGAAGCTTGCCGCCGAGTACGGCGTGAACCACCCCAACCTGAACAAGACATTGATGCAGCGGTGCGGGCCGCAGTGGGAGGTGGTGTTTAAGCCCGATGGAATGGTTGTGCGGGATAAGCCTTTGGTGGTGCCCATGGCCGTGCCCGAGTTGCTGCCTGCCCGGTTACGCGATGCACTACGCAAGCACAGTAGGGCGAACAAGACTTACCAGCACGGCGTGATCAAGCACGAGCACCTCCTCCGCCGCGTAGTTTTCTGTGCACACTGCGGGCACGCGATGTTCGGGCAGGAGAACAAGGGAAACCGCTACTACCGCCACCGGAACAAAGCATGCCCCTGCCCGTTGCAGAGTGTGCCCGCCGACGTGTTGGAAGAAACCGTGATGCTCCACCTTTGGGCTGCGTTTGGTAATGCCGCCCGGCTGGCCGCCGCCGTGGACGCGGCCCGGCCCGACAAGGAGAAGCAAGAGCAATACATGCAGCAGCGGCAGCGGGTGGTTGGTGAGTTGGATAAGTTGAAGCGGGGCCGCGAGCGGGTGTTAGCTTTGGTTGCGAATGGAACGATCCGCGAGGACGAAGCCATCGAACAACTAGGCAAATCAAACCGAAAACTTGAGCAGCTCACCAATGACCGCGAGCGGTTGGACGCGGCGTTGCGTGATGCACCGGACCCGGAGGTGACCCGGCAGCGGGCCGAAGCCGTGGCCGCTGTGGTGGCGGGGCATGGGGGCTATGAAGCCATGACGTACGAGGAGAAGCGGCAGTTGGTAGAGATGGTGTTTGGGGGCACGATGCCGATGGTGACGCGGGGCGAAGCAGAGGCCGCAAAGGCACGCGGTGGTAAGCCGGTGCCGACTGCCCGGCGGATGGGTGTTTACATCGGTTGGGTGCAGGGCGAGGACGCGAAACGTCGGAAGCGGTTTGACTACTACATACGCGGCCACCTTATCGAGGAGGAATGGCAGGCTCCGCTAGATATTGCCGAGAAAGACTACTTGGCCGAGCACTACGACGTAGGCGTTGCACCGCTACGAAGCGCGTTAACTAAAAATGCTTTGTATTGACCAGGCACAGCCCCTCCTGCACGCCCGAGCGGGTCACCGCCTGCTGCACCTTGTCCGTGATGTTGAGATACCCCCGCCGGTCGGGGGTGTTAAACCACAGCTCTTCTCGCAAGTGTTTCATGGCGGGCTCCTAAAGTTAACCTAACCACAGTAGATTCAGAGACTAATAGAAAGTCAGTGCATCCGATTCAATTGATTTGCTTTTCAAATACAGCTATCCCAAATAAGTATCTTTGTTTACAACGGTTGCAGGATTTGCATATCTCATTGACGTATGTTGTTTTCAAAGTTAACGTCATTCTTGCCGGACCTGCACACATGTGTAGCAGGCCCCCCCCACCCCTCGGTCGCTGTAAAGGCCGAAACCCCATGAGACGTGTGTCTACACGTCATAAGAACCGGAAAGGATTTGCGATGAAGTTTCGTAAGATCAACCTGTTGGCTGCGCTGACACTGTTTGCAGTTGCGGGTCTGTGCGTCCCCGCTCAGGCCGCGATGCACGCGTCGGCATCTCAGGACGTGCCGAGCGTCACCAACCAAGAAAAGCCCAAGAAGGGCAATGGCGCGGTCGGCACTATCGTGGCCCTTGACCTGGACAACAACAAGTTCACCCTCAAGGTCAACGGCGAAGGCGACGAGGCGAAAGAAATCGAAGTCACGATCAATGACGACACCAAGTTCATGATCGGCAAAGAAGCCTCCACCCGCGAGGCGGTCCTGGTTCTCGAAGGGCACGTCCGTGTCAAGCACCAGGATGGCGTGGCACAGGTCGTGACCGCCATGCCCAAGGGCGCAAAGCCCAAGAAGCCCGACGGCGATGAGTAATCGTCGGCCCCGAGGCTCCTCCCGGGCCCCGGCTTGGCCTGCCTGCGAAGTTAAGTGCATTTGATCAATCACCTTGCCGTGCACCTGTTGTGAGGGCAGGGGGATGAACGAACTAGGCCGACACGCTGCTCAAGGGCGGCGTGTCGGCTTTTTTGGTCGGTCTGGGTCCGGTAACTCTTGTTCAATTGGGCGGTTGCAGGATTGACCGGCCCCGACGCGGCGGTTACGATTTGGCCCACTTAATCAAGGCGCACAACGTTCAACGTGCGCTTATACACGTATCGGGATGGGGTATCCCGATAAGCACCATGCTCACCATGAGATCGACCGGGCTGCACACGCCTGGCTGACCTCTACACACACCCTGGCCTGCTTAGGAACCATAACCATGAACGATACGAGCACAGGACAACCGATCAGTCGTCACGACAAGATTCTTTTCTGGGGCTGCTTCATGGCCCTGATCACGACCGCGTTTGCGTTCGTGTCGCGTCTGTTCCTGCTGGGCACCTGGGCCGGCGAGTTCGGGCTGGATGAAGCTCAGACCGGCGCGCTGGCCGGTATCGGGATCTGGCCCTTCGCCGTGTCGATCGTGCTCTTTAGTCTTTTCATTGACAAGATCGGCTACAAGGTCGCGATGATCTTCTCGTTCGTCGCCTACCTGATCTGGTCGGTCGTCGGCGTCGCTGCCTACTTCGTAGCCAAGGGCGACGGCACCACCCCCGGTGACACGGACACGGCCTACAAGATGCTCTACTGGGGCTCGTTCCTCCTGGGCCTGTCCAACGGCACCGTCGAGGCCTACATCAACCCCGTCGTCGCCACCATGTTCTCCAAGAACAAGACCAAGTGGCTTAACATGCTGCACGCCGGCTGGCCGGGCGGCCTGGTCGTCGCGGGCCTGATCACGATCGGCCTGGGTAGTGTCGATTGGTACATCAAGATCGGCATCATCGCCGTGCCCGCCGTCATCTTCTTCCTCATGCTTGTCCCGCTGAAGTTCCCCGCCAACGAACGCGTGGCTGCAGGCGTGACCTACCGCCAGATGCTCGCGGAGTTCGGCGTCTCCGGCGCACTGATCGTCGCGTTCCTGCTCTGCCTCCAGTTCATCGAAGTGTTCCCCGGTATCCCGGCCATGGCGATCTGGGCTGTCGGCGCGGTCGCGGTCATCGGCTTTGGTGCTTACACCATGTCCTTTGGCAACCCGTTCGTCCTGGTCATGGCCCTGATCATGATCCCCCTGGCCACCACCGAGATCGGCACTGACGGCTGGATCACCGGCATCATGGAAGGCGTCTTCAAAGACCTGCACCCCGGCTGGGTTCTTGTCTACACCTCGGCCATCATGATGACCCTGCGCTTCTGCGCAGGACCGATCGTCCACACCCTCAGCCCCGTCGGCCTGCTGATGGTCAGCGCGATCCTCGCGATCGCCGGACTGATCACGCTCTCGATGACCGCAGGCGTCATGATCTTCGCCGCAGCGACCCTCTACGCCTTCGGCAAGACGTTCTTCTGGCCGACCATGCTCGGCATCGTCTCCGAGCAGTCGCCCAAGGGCGGGGCCCTCACGCTCAACGCGCTGGGCGGTATCGGCATGCTGGCCGTCGGCGTGCTCGGCTTCCCGTTCATCGGTGTCCTCCAGGCCGAGAACGCCGTCGACGCCGTTAAGTCCAACACCGCCATTACCACAGCGGCCCCCGCGCTGTTGGATGCCAGCGGTGACCTGCTCGTCGTCGAATCGAAGTCGGCTTACTACGGCGTGCTGCCTTACCACACCATCAGCGACGCCAAGGTTGCCGAGGCACTCAAGACCTTGCCCGAAGCGGACGCCGCCAAGGTCACCGCAGACATCAACGACACCCGCGGTGCCAGCAAGCAGGGCGCACTGTTCGACATGGCCCTGTTCCCCGGCATCATGCTCGTGGCCTACATCGGCATGTTCCTCTACTTCAAGTCCAAGGGCGGATACGCCGCCAAGCACCTGAACGCGGAAGACGGATTCTCGGCCGCGGCTGCTCAAGAGTAAGCGGACTACACATCTGAACAAACCTAAGCACCCCGCGTCAGAGACCGCGGGGTGTTTTTTTTGCATCAAGCTACTTGCAGCCGGGCGTTCCCACGCTTGGAACAACGGGTGTTTTTATCTTCATGCGCCGCGTGAACTAGCCCCCGAGCAACGCCTCGGGGGTCGAGCAACACGGCGCTTTCACCCCCGGGGCGTTGCCCGGGGGCTATCCCGCAAATACGCCCCTTGTTTTCCCTCGCTTTTCGTCGTGATTGCCAGCGATTATCATGCCTCCCCTGTTCAATATTCTCTCAGCTTGAAACGAGGAATCAATCATGGCCAAGCGCGACCCCTTCACACCCACCCCCGCAGACCACTTCACCTTCGGCCTATGGACCGTGGGCAACATCGGTGCCGACCCCTTCGGCGGGCCGACGCGTAACCGCCACACCCCGGCCGAGCTGGTCCACCTGCTGGGCGAGGTCGGCGGGGTCTACGGCGTGAACTTCCACGACAACGACCTGATCCCCATCGACGCCACCGCCGCCGAGGAAGCCCAGATCAAGAAGGACTTCAAGAAGGCGCTCAAGGCCACCGGCATCAAGGTGCCGATGGCGACGACCAACCTGTTCTCTGATCCCGTCTTCAAGGACGGCGCGTTCACGAGCAACGACGCCGAGGTCCGCGCCTACGCCGTGCAGAAGACGATGAAGGCGATGATGCTGGGCAAGGAGTTCGGCGCGAAGACCTACGTCTTCTGGGGCGGGCGTGAGGGCACCGAGTCCGACGCGACCAAGGACCCGGTCGTCGCCGCCCAGCGCTTCCGTGAGTGCATCAACTACCTGTGCAAGTTCTCGATCGACAACCGCATGGGCTACAAATTCGCCTTCGAGGCCAAGCCCAACGAGCCGCGAGGCCACATGTACATGGCGACGACGGGCAACTACCTCGGCTTCATCGCCACGCTCGACCACCCCGAGATGTGCGGCGTGAACCCCGAGTTCGCCCACGAGACGATGGCGGGCCTCAACTTCGTGCACCACGTCGCCCAGGCGCTCGAGGCCGGCAAGCTCTTCCACATCGACCTCAACGACCAGGAGATGGGCCGGTACGACCAGGACTTCCGCTTCGGAAGCGTGAACTACAAGGCCAACTTCTTCCTCTGCAAGCTGCTGACCGACTACAAGTACTCGGGCATGAAGCACTTCGACAGCCACGCCTACCGCCAGGCGGACTACAGCGAGGTCAAGGCCTTCGCCGCCGGCTCGATGCGCACCTGGAAGATCCTCGAGTCCAAGGTCGCCGCGTTCAACAAGGACAAAAAGATCCAGTCGCTGATCAAGTCGATCAACCGCGGCGAGAAGTCCGCCGGTGCCAGGGCCGCCACCAAGTACTCCAAGGCCAACGCCAAGAAGCTCCTGGCCATGGACCTGGACCGCGTCAAGCTCGCCAAGCGCCCGCTGCCCTACGAAACGCTCGACCAGCTCACGCTCGAGATCCTCATGGGCGTGCGCTAAGTGTGAGGCGAGATCATTAACCCCACGCGAGCCGGGCCGTCACGGCCCGGCTCTTTTATATTTACACCATGACCATCCGACCCGCCACCCCCGAAGACGCCATCGCCATCACCGCGATCTACAACGACGCGATCGTCAACACCACCGCTATCCTCTGGCACAAGCCCAAGGACGCGACGCTCTGGCGTGATCGGCTAAGCGATCGGCCGGCACGCTTCCCGGTGCTGGTCGCCGAGGATGGAAGCGGGGCGGTCGTCGGCTTCGCGCTGCTCGGGCCTTACGACGACAAGTGCGGCTACGACGACGTGGCCGAGTGGTCGCTCTACGTCGCGGCAACGCAGCGGGGTAAGGGCGTCGGCAGCGCGCTGGCCGACGCGCTCTTTGCCAAGGCCCGCGCCGATCAGCAGCTGCACTGCGTGCTCTCACGCGTCACCGAGGGCAACCAGATCAGCTTCAAACTCCACGAGCGTCTGGGCTTTAAGAAGGTCGGCACGTTCGACAAGCTCGGCCACAAGTTCGGCAAACGACACGACGTGATCGTGTATCAGCTGATCCTCTGACCAAGCGAGCCGTGTCGTGCCGACACGGACAACACACCTCGATCCGTTCCGCGTCGGCACGACGCGGAACGCTATTGTGAGAGCTTCGCCGCGAGGAATGCGTCGATCTTGTCCAGCGCGATGCGCTCCTGCGCGAGGGTGTCGCGGTCGCGCACGGTCACGGTGCCGGTGGTCAGCGTGTCGCCGTCGATCGTGAAGCAGAACGGCGTGCCGACCTCGTCCATGCGGGCGTAGCGCTTGCCGATCGACTGCTTGGCGTCGTATTCGACGGCGTACTTCCTGCGCAGGTCCATGTACAGCTTCGTCGCGATCTCGGGCATGCCGTCCTTGTTGACCAGCGGGAAGATGCCCGCCTTGATCGGCGCGAACTTTGGCTTGAACTTGAGGATGTACTTGCTGCCCTCGCGCTCGGGTGTCGGCGTGAAGGCTTCGCACAAGAGCACCAGCACCGCGCGCGTCAGCCCGCTCGCCGGCTCGATGACGTGGGGCACGTACCGCGACTTCTCGCGGATCGTCTCCTTGTCCACGCCCTCGTTCTGCATCTTGACCTGCAACTCCTGGTCGAAGTAGTCGAGCTTGGTGTTGGAGTCCTTGTTGTTGTCGCCCTTGGAGTGCGCGGTGAGGTCGTAGGCCCCGCGGTGCGCGACGCCTTCCAGTTCCCCATAGCCGGGCGCGGTGAAGGGGTACTTGTACTCGACGTCGACGCAGGCGGAGGAATAGTGCGCCAGCTCGTCGCTGCCGTGGTCGCGGAGGATGAGGTTTTCCTCGGCGATGCCCAGCGTGAGCCACCACTTGTAGCGTTCGTTGCGCCAGAACTCATACCACTGCTGCGACTCATCCGGCGGGCAGAAGAACTCCATCTCCATCTGCTCGAACTCGCGTGAGCGGAAGATGAAGTTGCGGGGTGTCACTTCGTTGCGGAAGGACTTACCGATCTGCGCGATGCCGAAGGGCACCTTGACGCGCATGGTGTCGAGGACGTTCTTGAAGTTGAGGAAGATGCCCTGCGCGGTCTCGGGGCGGAGGTAGGCCTTGTTGTCCTCGTCCCGGATCGGGCCGGGGTAGGTGTCGAGCATGAGGTTGAATGTCTTTGGCTCGGTGAACTTACCCTCGGTATCGCAGTTCGGGCAACGCAGTTTCAGCCGATCATTTTCTGAGAGTTGATTTGAAGGAGACCCCTCAGCGACATAGCTTCTATTTGCTTCAAATACTTTCCTGATTTTCTTTTCGAATGAAGACCATGCTTTTTCATCAAGATGATCTGCCATAGCGGTTACATAGATTTCACCGAGTGACTGATTTTCTGGGAAATTTACTTTGAAAAGTTTAAGATGATCTGCTCGAAATCGTGCATTACATGCTTTGCAATCAACAAGCGGATCATTAAACCCCCCGACGTGTCCGGAGTGGATCCAGGTCTTGGGGTTCTGGATGATGGCTGAGTCGAGTCCGACGATGGAGACGACTTCGCCGTCGGGTCCGATGGGTGGGCACTCGACCATGCAGTGCCACCACCAGTCGCGGATGTTGTTTTTGAGCGCGGTGCCCAGCGGGCCGTAGTCCCAGAAGCCGCGGATGCCGCCGTAGATTTCGGAGGCGGGGTAGACGAAGCCTCTGCGTTTGCAGAGCGCGACGAGTTCGTCCATGTTTTTTTCTTCGGGGCGTGTCATGGTGTAGGCCTGGGGGCTGGGGTCCGGGGTCGGGTCAAGCAAAGGTAATCAGTTTAATTGAGATTGATTGTTGGCGTATAGCGGGCGACGCGAAGCGTCCCGCGCGAACGATCTCACACGCTAGGCGCGGGGCGCTGCGTCTTGCCGCTCAGCGGGTCTTGATGCAAATCAGGCGGTCAGGGCGTTGTCGCGGCTGCGCTGTTCGCGCTGCGAGAGGTAGGCCTCGATGATCGGGGGCTCGGCGGGCTTGTGGAAGAAGTAGCCCTGTCCCTTGTGGCAGGAGAGGGCCTGGAGCTCGGCGATCTGCTCGACGGTCTCGACGCCCTCGGCGACGACGGTGAAGCCGAGGTTGCCCGCCAGCGCGGTGATGGCCTGGATGACGGCGGCGTAGTCGCGGTTGTTGCTGAGGTTGGCGATGAAGGACTTGTCGATCTTGAGCGCGTCAAGCGGGAACTCGTGGAGGTGGCTCAGCGACGAGTAGCCGGTGCCGAAGTCGTCCATGGCGAGCTTGATGCCCTGTTCGCGGAAGTACTGGAGGAGTGCGACGGCGTTGTCGTTGTCCTCCATGATGGTGCTCTCGGTGATCTCGAGGCAGAGCGCGTCGTAGGGCAGGCCGTGCTCCTGCAGGCTCTGGAGGACGTACTGGGTGAGGACGGGGTCTGCGAACTGCACGCGTGAGAGGTTGACGTTCATCGTCGCGTTGCGGAGCTCGGGGAAGCGGTCGCGCCAGATCCTGATCTGCTTGAGCGCCTGGTCGAGGACCCAGCGGCCGATGGGTCGGATGAGCAGGGAGTCTTCTGCGATATAGATGAACTGATCGGGGCGGACCAGCCCACGCTGGGGGTGTCGCCAGCGGATGAGGGTTTCAAAGCCGGTGACGCTGCCGTCTTCGAGGTTGATGATGGGCTGGTAGACGAGGAAGAGCTCGTTGCGTTCGATGGCGTGGCGCAGGTCGTTTTCAAGTTCGATGGCGTCGCGTACGGCGTGGTGCATGGCCTTGTCGAACCAGACCGATCGTGCGCGGCCGGCGCGCTTGGCCTCGTACATGGCGGTGTCGGCGTCTCGGAGCATCTCGTCGGCGGTGGCGTAGCCGTGGTCGGTCGAGGTGATGCCGATGCTGACCGAGGAGTGGATGGCTCTTCCTGCGACGTTGTAGGCGCAGGTGAGTTCGTTCTGCAGACGCTTGACCTGGCGGGAAACGGTCGCGGCGTCGGCGGTGCCGTCGAGGATGACGACGAACTCGTCTCCGCCGAGTCGGCCGATCCTGTAGCTGAAGCCTTCGGATTCGTCGTGATCGTTGATGACATTTTTCAGGCGCTGGGCGATTTGCTTGAGCAGGTCGTCGCCGGCCTCGTGTCCCATGGAGTCGTTGACGAGCTTGAAGCGGTCGAAGTCGAGGAAGAGGAGGGTGATGGGCCGGGCCTTGAGCTCTTCGGGCCGCTTGAGGCAGTCATCGAGTTTTTGCTTGATGGCGTTGCGGCTGTAGAGGCCGGTGAGCGGGTCGTGCTCGGACAGGCGTTTGTAGCGGTCTGCGGTGAACGCGGTGCGGAATCCCGAGAGGTTGAGGCAGAAGCGCCAGGACCAGATGTTGAGAAAGAACAGGCACAGCGCGATCAGGCGGTATCCGGGCCAGAAGAACATGAGCACGGAGGTGGCGTACCCGCAGACGGCGCACCAGAGGAAGATCTGCGCGAGGTCCATGAGTCGGGGGTTGCGGTCGCGGGGTTCCTCGGCGAAGTAGGACCTGCACCAGAAGAGGTAGATGCGGGCGTAGGCTGCGACGGCGCCCAGGCACAGAACGATCAGCACGATGATCCAGGGCCAGTCGGGGTTGCCCGCTTCGTTGACCAGGCAGTGTGTGCGGGGCATATAGCGCCCGCCGTTGGTGAAAAAGTCGTTGTGCGAAACGCGTGCCGAGGGCGCTGCGGCGTGTTGCGCGTGCGCGGGGCTGCTGAGGGTCGATACGGTTCTCGAGTTGTCTGCGGTCGCCCATGTTACGACAACCGACGTGACAACGACGAGGATCAGCGACGCGACCGACGCGATCCAGATGACGTCTCTGCCCCGGGTTGTACTGCTTGCTCGTACGCCCATGTTTTTGCCGAGTGTTTCATGCAGGAACAGATACCCCCAAACCCTACTCGGCGGTTTTTGCGATCCGGATAAGGTTTGGATAAAGCCGATATTGCCGGTTATCCGGCGGCAGAATCGTGGAGCGGATGAACAACGGATTATGGGCCTTAGCGGGTCGCGCGGAACAACACGGACCATGCTCCGGGCCCGGAATCAGGGGCATTTTCGTCGTCGTTATCGGCGGGCTGGGCCAAAGCCTCGGCTTCGAGCCCGGCTTCGAGCATCATCTCCTGCCACTGCTCGATCGAAAAAAGCCCGCAGGCGTGGCGGTCCTCGATGACCTGGACGGCTCGCGTGCGCGGGTCTCGCAGGAGGTAGAGGAGGATCATCTCGAAACGCGTGTCCGACGGGTCGGGGTCGTGCACAAAGCTGAAGTAGGTCACGTCCGGCGGGGCGTCGGCGTGTGGAGAGGGCGTGTCGGTGTCGGTTCTGTCGCTTGCGGATTCGCAGTCGATGAAGGTCTCGCGCGTGTAGGTCGGGGCGATCAGCGTGACCCCGCCGGGGCGCAGGTGTGCGGCGACTGTCTTCAGCGCTGCTGCAGCGTCGCCGGGCGAGGTCATGTAGTCGATCGCATCGCATAGCAGTACCACGTCGAAGGTTTGACCCAGGCGCATGTCCCGCATGTCGCCGACGATCGTCGGCACGCCGGGGTTGAGTGTCTTGCAGTGTTCGAGCATCTGCGGGGACAGATCGGCGGCGGTGCAGTCGTAGAGCCCGGAGAGGTGCGCGATCGTGTGCCCGGCCCCCGCGCCGATTTCCAGGACGGACCACCGCCGACCCGCCGTCGGCTCGCCCAGCGCTTCGTCGATCAGCTCGATGAGCGTTTCCGCCTCGGCCTGGTAGTGCTCGGGCGGGCTGAGGTGGGGCCAGAGGTGAGCAAGTTCGGCGTAGAGGCGTGGGCCTGTGGTGGGCATGGCGCAATGATAGCCGGGTGCCACACAACGGCCGATGGCGGCGGTGTGGCACCCGGCGTTGTGTGCGGGGCTGGAGTTACTTGGGCATCTGCTCAAGCATCTGCTTCACGACCTTGGGCTGCTTGTCGGCGACATTGATCAGTTCGCCGTCTTTAGCGTGCAGGTCGAAGAGCTCAACGCTCTCGGGTCCGGACTTGTTTTTCATGATCAGCCTGTAGTCGGCCGAGCGGATCGACGTTGCGCTGCCCCACATGCTCAGGGCGACGTCTCGGACGGCGGGTTTTGCGCCGGTCACCACAGGCACGAGGCTCATGCCGTCCAGAGGCCAGTTGGTTTTCGTGAAGCTGGGCTTGCACAGATCGACCAGCGTGGGGTAGATGTCGAGGGTCGAGGTGATCGAATCGGTGACCTGGCCGGGCTTGCCGACGCCCGGAGCGCGGAGGATCAGCGGGCTTCGTAGCGCGGTCTCGAGCGCGCTGTGCTTGCCCCACTGAGCGCCCTCGCCCAGGAACCAGCCGTGGTCGCCCCAGAGCACAACGATGGTGTTGTCGGCCAGGCCCAGCTCGTCGAGCGCATCGAGCACCTTGCCGACCTGTCGATCGGTGTAGCGCACGCAGGCGAGGTAGGCGCGGCGCGAGGTCAGTGTGTCGTCGGGCGAAAGCGGCTTGGTTTTCTCGAAGGGCAGCTTGTACTTGTAGAACTCGCTGGAGGCCTTGTTCGCGTACTGTGAGTCGATGCCCTCGCGCAGCGCCGGCTGGGGGATGGGCCAGCTCTTGACGGCTTCGAAGTCCTGCTTGGGCGCGACGAAGGGCAGGTGCGGCTTGAAGAAGCCCAGTCCCATGAAGAAGGGCTGCTTGCGATCCTTGAGTTCCTTGAGCTTATCGATCGCGGTCTGAGCCATCAGGCCGTCGGGCAGGTCGGTGTCTTTGTCGACGGTGAACTGCATGAGGTCTTTGTTGCCCTTGCCGTCTTCGCGGTGCTTGCCGTCGGCGTAGGCGAAGAAGACGCCCCAGCCGCGCTGCCATGGGCCGTAGGGCGTGGCGTAGTCGTCCCAGGCGCCGGGCAGTTCGGGTCGGCCGTCGCCGCTGCCGTTGTACTCAAAGACTTTACCGTCGCCGGTGTGGGAGATCTTGCCCAGGAGGACGGTGTGGTATCCGGAGCGGCGGAAGAGTTCGGGCATGGACTGAGCGCCGGGCTGCTCGTCCTGACTGAGTGCGGTTTTGCCGCTGTAGAGCGCTTCGTTGTTGTTGCTGACGCCGCTGCTCACCGGGCTTCTGCCGGTGAGCATTGCGTAGCGCGAGGCGCCGCAGGTGGGCACGCAGACGAAGTGCTGCTTGAACACGATGCCGTCCTTGGCCAGGCGATCGATGTTGGGCGTCTTGACGTAGTCCACGCCGTAGCAGCCGAGCTCGGGGCGCAGGTCGTCCACGGCGATAAAAAGCACGTTGTAGCGGTTGTGGGCCTGATCAGCGGCGGCGCCTGGCAGGGCGATGAGCAGTGCAAAAGCCAGAGCGGTCATCAATACATGTTTCATCAGAAGACTCCTGCCAATATGATAAGGGCCCCACGTCTTGGACGCGGGGCCCTGCAATATTTTCACTATAGATGATGATCAGCCGGTGATGCCGGTGACCTTCACGCGGACAAAGCCCTGGCGGTGGCCGTTGTGGCGCTTGTAGTTCTTGCGGCGGCGCTTCTTCCAGATCTCGACCTTGGTGTCCTTGCCTTCTTCGAGGATGTCGGCCTTGACCGAGGCGCCGCTGACGTAGGGGGCTCCGATCTTCGCTGCGCCTTCGCCGCTGATCAGCAGGACGCGGTCGAACACCACCGTGTCGGCGTCCTCGGCCAGGTCGCGCAGGTCGATCTTGATGATGTCGCCTTCGGAGACCTTGATCTGGGTTCCGCTATCTTCAATCACGGCGTACATGGCTTGCTCCGGGGGCTTAGGCCCTGGGTTAGGGGGTCGAATCGAGCCGCGTACTATATCCAATGCCTCCGAATCCTGCAATCCCCCGCAGGCCGAATCCCTCCCGCCCGCTTATAATCGCCTCTCCACCCCCGGCAGACGCCCCCGGAGCCCCAGACGTGACCCGCACCCCCACCTCGCCCGCCGTTAGCCCCGCCCCCTCCACGCTCAGCGCCCTGGGCAAGGTCTGGCTGGACGGCCGGCTGCTGCCCGCCGAGCAGGCCGCCATCAGCGTCATGGACCACGGCGTGCTCTACGGCGACGGGGTCTTCGAGGGCATCCGCAGTTACTGCGGCAAGGTCCTCAAACTCAAGACCCACCTGGTCCGCTTCTTCGAGTCCGCCAAGGCCATCCGCCTGGACCTACCCTACACCGCAGACCAGCTGGCCGACGCGATCCGGCAGACGCTCAAGGCCAACGGACGGGCCGACGGCTACATCCGCCTCTGCGCCACCCGTGGCGTGGGCACCATGGGGCTCAACCCCTTCCTCTCGCCGACCCCCAGCGTCTTTGTCATCACCTGCGACCTCAAGATGTACCCGCAGGAGCTCTACGACAATGGCATGCGCGTGATCACCAGCTCGGTCATCCGCAACCACCCCGCAGCGCTCAGCCCGCGCATCAAGAGCAACAACTACCTCAACAACATCCTCGCCAAGATCGAGGCCATCGACGCAGGCTGCCTCGAGGCGGTCATGCTCAACAGTCAGGGCAACGTGGCCGAGTGCACCGGCGACAACATCTTCATCGTGAAGAAGGGCGTGATCTACACCCCGCCCCTGCACGCGGGCATCCTCGAGGGCATCACGCGCAACATCGTCATCGACCTGGCGCGCGGCATGGGGCTCACGGTTAATGAAACCGACATGACCAAGCACGACCTCTACACCGCCGACGAGATGCTGCTGACCGGCACCGGCGCCGAGGTGATCGCCGTCACCGAGATCGACGGCCGAAAGATCGGCTACGGCGAACAGACCGGCAAGCCCGGCCCAGTGACACTCAAGCTCAACCAAGCCTTCCGCGACATGCTCAGCAAGGGCGCGCCGGAGGACTAAGCGTCTAGGGCCTAACGTCTAGCTTCGACCCCAACTCTATGAAATGTTGTGTTTGTCGGTTTTGGCTTTGACGCTAAACCCTAGACCCTACACGCTAGACGCTAAAAATGACCGCCACCGACTCACTTACTTATCTCACCCCCGACCTGCCCGGTGTCGGCGGGGTGCTCAAGCAGCGGCCCGAGGATTTCCTGGTCGAGGAGCAGCCGCTCTACGAGCCCTGCGGCCAGGGCGAGCACGTCTACCTCTTCATCGAGAAGACCGGCGTCACGACCGACGACGCAATCCACCGCATCGCGCGGGCGATGCAGATGCACCGGCGCAACATCGGACACGCCGGGCTCAAGGACAAGCACGCCGTCACACGCCAGCACCTCTCGCTCTGGCTGCCGGGCATGGACGACGCGATCGTCAACGAGCGCATCTTGCGGATCAACGAGTACAACCCCCGCATCAAGGTCCTCTGGCACGCTCGCCACACCAACAAGCTCAAGCGCGGGCACCACGGCGGCAACCGCTTTGTCATCCGTGTGCGCAGCGTCGAGCCCACGCACGTCGTCCACGCCAAGCGCGTGATGGACGTGCTTGAGAAGCGGGGCGTGCCCAACTACATCGGCGACCAGCGCTTTGGCTACCGGCAGAACTCGGACCGCACCGGGCTGGCGCTGCTGCGGGGCGACTATCAGCTCGTGCTCGATGAGATGCTGTCCTCGCAAGCTCCGAACGAGTCGGAGCTGATCGTGCAGGGCCGGGCGCTCTACCGAGCCGGTGAGTACGAGAAGGCGCTGGAGGTCTGGCCCCGTGCGCTGCGGTTTGATCGGCAGGCGCTCGATGCGCTTCGGCAGGGCAAGAACGCGCGCGAAGCGGTGATGACCATCGATGGTGGGCAGCGGGCGTTTCTCGTCTCGGCCTGGCAGTCGGCGGTGTTCAACGACGTGCTCAGCAGGCGCATCCAGGCCGGGACATTCGACAGGCTCTTGCAGGGAGACCTGGCTTGGAAGCACGACTCGCGCGCGACGTTTGAGGTCGATGATTCGACCTACGAGGCGGACAACGCGCAAGGCGGTCGCGTCGAGCAGGGGCTGCTCTCGCCCTCGGGCCCGCTGTGGGGTGTGGACATGCCCCGGGCAAGTGGTGAGCCGGGGCGGATCGAACTCGAGGCCCTTGCGGCCACCGGCGTGACCGAGCAGCAGCTCGCCGGCCCAGGCGACGACCCCCAGGCTCGAGCCGATGGCGGCCGGCGTCCCTTGCGCATCACGCTCAAGGACCCGGACCTCTCGGGCGGGGTCGATGAGTTTGGGCCTTACATCCGCGCGAGTTTTGAACTGCCCCGTGGCGCGTACGCGACGATGGTGCTGCGCGAGGTGATGAAGAACGTCGACAGTTCGAGTGACTAAACCGTCTTCGGCGGCGTCTTGCCGTCCACCAGCCAGAGGTATGCGAACACGCCGCGGCGCTTGGGCGGGATGATCAGCCGAACGATGCCTCGCGAAACCGGACGACCTAGCCAAACAGCGAGCAGGCCCGCCGCGATCGCAAGCCCTTCGACCGATATCGCCATTGCCAGGTGCCACTTCATGTAGTCGATGGTGACTAGACGCCAACTGTAATCCACGCGCCATATGAACCCGTGGAAGATCACGATCACGATCGCCGGCCAGCCGAGCGCGAAACACACATACCCCCAGCGGCGCCAGTGCGGCATCGTGACGAGCGTGATAGTCGTCATCACGGCGCCTATCGCCGCGGCCAGCGCGAGGAAGATGGCGGCGACTAAGTAATCATCATCGCTTATGTCACGCAGGGTCAGCACGTTGCTGCTGTAGTAGTAGCTCGGACTGATGTTATTGCTGCCATTCTCGGCGGCTCGGTAATTCTTTAGCGCGTCATTATCCACCAGCGTGTTCATGTCCACGTGTTCGATCTCTATCCAGTTGCGCCGGATCTCGCCCGACACCACCGCGAGCCCGGTCACGGAGCTGACCGAACCGGCGATCAGCCCCAGCCAGGCCACCAGCCAGAGCATCCAGAAGACCCCGACGAACAGCCGGAACCAGCTGCGGGTCGCGGTCGTCAGCGTGTTGGCCGGCTCGAAGGTGCCGCACTCGGGGCACTTGCACATCAGCAGGCTCGTGGCGGTTTCACGCCGGACCGCCTGCTGGCGCAGGTTGTAGCCGCAGCCCGAGCAGTAGCGGTCCAGCTCGACCACGCCGACGGCGGGCTGGGTTTCAAAAACGGGCGATCCCGTTAGCGAGGCGGTGTCGGGATTCATGGCTGCATAATACGCCGGGGCCTGTCGTAGGGACACTCGAGCCGCGTTGCCTGTCAGCCCGATCGCACTACAATGTGCGGCTCACTCCAACTCCCCGAAACCCCGCGATATCAGCCATGAAAGCCAACGACCTCAAGCCCGGACAGGCCATCAACCAGGACGGCCAGATCTGGATCGTCACCAAGACCGAACACGTCAAGCCCGGCAAGGGCGGCGCCTTCGTCCAGGCCAAGATCAAGTCCATGAAGACCGGCAGCGTCCAGGAAAAACGCTTCCGCTCCTCCGACGATGTCGACGGCATCACGCTCGACCGCCGGGAACTCGAGTACCTCTACACCGACAACACCGGCGCGATCTTCATGGACAGCGAGACCTACGAGCAGACGATCCTGCCCGCGGATGTGCTCGGCGACGCGCTGTACTACTGCAAGCCCAACGAGAAGGTCATCGGCCTGCACTACGGCCCGAAGGTGCTGAGCATCGAACTGCCCGCCATGGTCGAGCTCGAAGTCGTCGACGCGCCGCCCGGCATCAAGAACGCCACCGCCACCAGCGTCATGAAGGAAGCCAAGATGGAGACCGGGCTGATCGTCAAGGTGCCCGAGTTCATCAACATCGGCGACCGCATCCGCGTCAACACCGACTCGGGCGAGTACCAGTCGCGCGCCTGATTATTTACATGCATTGAAATAGCCGCGACGCATCGCGACTCGGGCGAATCTTGACACACCCGTCATGCTACGCCCGCGACGCATCGCGTCGCGGCTGTTGCTATTGTCTGAGGTCATGTGCGGACGCTACCAGCTCAAGACGGAGGCGGGGCGGTTGGCCGAGCTTTTTCATGCCCTGCATGTCGAGGGCGCGGAGCTGCTGGTGCCGCGCTACAACATCGCCCCCGGGACGCCGGTGCTGATCGTGCGTGACAGGCCTATGGGTCGCGCGATCGAGCACGTGCGATGGGGCCTGTTGCCCAGTTGGGCGGATGATCCGAAGATCGGATACCGAATGATCAACGCGCGCTCCGAGACAGCCGCGGTGAAACCCGGCTTCCGGGGGGCGATGAAGTACCGCCGGTGCATCGTGCCCTGCTCGGGTTTTTATGAGTGGAAACAGATCGACCCAAAGCACAAGCTGCCGCACCACATCACGGTGCAGGGGGCCGACGTCTTTGGCCTCGCGGGCCTGTGGGAGCAGTGGCAGGACCCGGCGGGCAACGAGCTTGAGACGTGCACGATCCTGACCTGTGCGCCGAATGAGCTGATGGCGGACCTGCATGACCGGATGCCGGTGATCCTGCCGCCGCGTGACTACGAGGCATGGCTTGATGTCCAGCAGCAGGACGCGGAGCGTGCGTCGAAGCTGCTTGTGCCGTACCCCGCGGAGAAGATGGCCGCCTGGCCGGTGAGCACGTACGTGAACAAGGCGGGCAACGAGGGCGAGCGCTGCATCGAGCCGGCGGGTCAGCAGGGGCTCTTTGGCTGACACTTTGCATCCGGATCGATTTCGGTTGTAATTGCGCGAGTGTCGATACGTTCTTTCTAGATGCGGTATCCCACTGGACATACATCGCGACAGGATTCATGACATGCGAAAAATGATCTCGGCTGTGCTCGCCTTGTTCTGCTGCGTGCTGATGACCGGCAGCGTGCTCGGTGTACTCAAGGACAAGCCGGACGCCGGCGGGCTGGACATCGAAGAAGGCCTTCGCCTGCGCATCTACTGGATCGGCGAAGACTTCGACACGTCGCTGCCCCTGGACCCCAGCCAGTCGCCCAACGTCGACCTGACGGTGCAGGGCATCACGGTTAATACGGGCGATGTCTTTCAGGACGATCAGGCGATTACAGACAAAAAAGACGAGAAGATCACCAACCAGTACATCGCGGAGTGGTCGGGCTGGATCCAGATGCGGTGGGCGGGTGATTATTATTTCAAGATTGACTCTGAATCATCAACGCAGCTGATGATTGATGATAAGAAAGTTGAAGACAAGCCGGTCAAGCTCGACGTGGGTTGGCACACGATCCGCCTGACCCAGCGCGTCAAGACGCCGCAGCAGCAGGCGATCACACTCAAGTGGGCCGAGCCTTTTCAAAACCCCGCCAGGCCGAACGAGATCAGATCGCAGCAGCTCCGTGCACCCGCGTTCTACTTCCGCCCAACCCAGTCCGGCAAGAAAAGCCTGGTCGACGGCAGCGCACGCCCGGGCCTGGGCAAAAAACTCGTCGGCGTCCACCCCGGCTACCGCGTGACCTGCATCCGCCCCTTGAACCCCGACGGCTCGCGCATGGAGATGCCCGTCGGTGGCATCGGCATGCTCTCCGATGGCCGCCTGGTCGTCGCACGCTTTGAAGCCACCACCCTCAAGGCCCCTTCACCGACCGAAGCGCCCAACGGCGAACTGTGGCTCATCAGCAACCCCACCAGCGACGACCCCGCGAAGATCACCGGCGAAAAAATCGCCGACGGCATGTTCGAGCCCTGCGGCCTGATCGTCCTCGATGATGTGATCTACGTCAGCCAGCGCATGGAGCTTTCCAAGTTCGTCTACAACGCACAGACCAAACAGTGGGACAAGGCCGTCGTAGCCACGGGCTGGGGGGACAACGATTTCCACCAGATTTCTGCGGGATTGCCGTGGGTTGCCGGGCCGACGCCCGATCACCCGGGGTTCCTCTACATGACACGCGGCACCGGCCTGGCCAAGGGGCAGAACCCGCCCAACCACGGCTCGGTCTGGAAGATCGACCTCAGCAAGCCCGTCGGCGAAAATATCGACGTACTCACCGGCGGACACCGCACACCCAACGGCATCGGGCTCAACGCCGACGGCGAAGCATTCGTCATCGACAACCAGGGCGGCTGGACGCCGGCCAACGAAATCAACCACGTGCAGAAGGGACACTTCTACGGCTTCTACCAGAACAACAAGCCGCCTAACGCCTACGCTTCACCGTTCCAGCCCGAAGTGAAGGACGGCACCACCGGCGTGACCGAGGCGGCGATCAAGCTCCCCCAGGACGAGATCGGCAACTCGCCGACGCAGCTGCTCATGTTCCCCAGGGGCCACTTCTTCGAGGGGCAGCTGGCGGTGGGCGACATGCGCTACGGCGGGATCAACCGCGTCTTTATCGAGAAGGTCAACGGCGTGTACCAGGGCTGCGCGATGCGCTTCACACAGGGCCTCGAGGCGGGGCCCAACCGCATCTTCTTCGGCCCCGATGGATCGCTCTACGTCGGCGGCATCGGCGGCAAGCACGCAGCGACCTGGTACTGGGTCAACGCTCAGGGACAGCCGACCTATCAGGGGCTCGAACGCCTGACGCCCACCGGTGAAAAGGTCTTCGAGATCGACCACATGACCGCAACGCCCGACGGCTTTGTTCTGTCCTTCACGCAGCCGATCCTCAAACAGACGCTCGAAAACCCCGCGGCCTACAAAACCAAGCAGTGGACCTACAAAGCAACCAACCAATACGGCGGGCCCAAGATCGATGAAGAGCAGATGACCATCACCCAGGCGGTCGCCGCCGCCGACGGAAAGTCTGTCAGGCTCACGATCCCCGGCCTCAAGGCCGGCTACGTGGTCCACATCCAGACCGACCCCGTCTCCACCGACGGCAAAGCCATCTGGTCCGGCGACGTGTGGTACACGCTGAATCAGATCCCGGCGCGGTAATTCATTCACGCAGTGAGGATCGCATGGCATTTTGAATAAATAAAAAACCCGGCGATTGGCCGGGTTTTTCGTTGTGTTTTGGATGATCGGATCAGCCGATGGCGATCTTCTTGAAGGCCTTGATGCTGACGCCCTTGGGCAGGATCTGCTGGACCTGCTGCTTGTCGTCCTTGATGAAGGGCTGGCGGAGCAGGACGATCGAGTCCATGTACTTGCGCATCTTGCCGATGACCATCTTCTCGGCGATGTCCTTGGGCTTGCCCGAGTCGATGGCTTCCTGGAGGGCGATGGCCTTTTCCTTCTCGACGATGTCTGCGGGGATCTCGGCTTCGGTGACGCCAAGGGCCTCGGGGACGATGGCGGAGACGTGCATGCAGAGGTCTTTGATCAGTTCGTCGGTGGGGGTGGTGCCTTCGGCGTCGAGCTCAATGAGCACGCCGACCTTGCCGGTGAAGTGTGCGTATCCGCCGACGCATCCGGGCTTGCCGGCGGCGAAGACGACGCCCTTGCCGAACTGGACGTTCTCGCCGGTGGTGAGCTTGACCTGCTGGATGGCGGCTTCCATGGCTTGGTTGGCCGTGATGTCGCCTGCGGGCAGCTCGAGGGCGAGCTTGGCGACGGTGTTGACCATGTCGATGAAGGCGTCGTTCTTGGCGGTGAAGTCGGTCTCGGTGTTGACCTGGACGATGACGCCCTTGGAGCCGTCGGCATTGGTGGCGATGGCGATGCGTCCTTCGGTGGACTCGCGGTCGGTGCGGGTGGCCATCTTGGCGCCGAACTTGGCGCGGGCGATTTCGGCGGCCTTATCCATGTCTCCGCCGGCTTCTTCGAGGGCTTTTTTGCAGTCGGTCATACCCAGGCCGGTGGCATCGCGGAGGGCTTTGACGTCTTTAGCGCTGATGGACATAGGGTTTCTCCGTAAAAGGGATCGCGGCGGAGCCGCGTCGCTTCGTGGGTGTTTGAATTCCGGGTTGATCTGAGGTCAGGCTCAGCCCTGTGCTTCGGTCGCGGCGGCGTGTTCTTGTTCACCGGCTTCTTCGGCGGAGAACTGGGCGCGCTTGGAGCGACGGCGGGGCTTGGCTTCGCCGCCGGCGGCGTCTTCCTTGCCCTCGTTCTTCTCACGGCGGTGGGTCTTGCCTTCGTTGACGGCGGCGGTGAGGGAGGTGATGACCACCTCGATGGCGCGCATCGCGTCGTCGTTGCCGGGGATCGGGATGTCGGCGAACTCGGGGTCCGAGTCGGTGTCGATCAGGCAGACGGTGGGGATGCCGAGCTTGCGTGCTTCACGGACGGCGTTGTGCTCGTGCTTGACGTCGATGATGACCATCGCGCCGGGGAGCTTGTGCATGTCGCGGATGCCGCCGAGGTTGCGGGAGATCTTGGTCTTTTCGCGGCGTAGCTGGGACTCCATCTTCTTGGAGTAGCTGTTGATTTCGCCGGATTCTTCGATGCGTTCGAGCTCTTCGAGGCGCTTGAGGCGCTGGCGGATGGTGGCGTAGTTGGTGAGCGTGCCGCCGAGCCAGCGCTCGGTGACGTAGGGCATGCCGGCTTCGCCCGCGTGCTTCTCGATGATGCTGCGTGCCTGGCGCTTGGTGCCGACGAACAGCACGTCCTTGCCTTCAGCGACGACCTTGGTCAGGAACTTGCGGGCGAGCAGCAGGCCCTTGATCGTTTCCTTGACGTCGATGATGTGGATCTTGTTGCGCTTGCCGAAGATGTAGGGTTCCATCTTCGGGTTCCAGTGGGTCGAGCGGTGCCCGAAGTGGATGCCGGCGTCGACGAGTTCTTTTGCGAGAGAAGACATTGTTGGGAGGCTCCTGGTTGCGGGGCTTTCAATCGAGCCGCGCGGTTGGTCGGATTTCATACCCACAGCCCGAAGGGGCCCGGGGCGGGGTTCCGGTACCCGCATGGGCCTCGGCCGGGGTTTATCACCGGCGAGAGGTTAAAAAACACAGGCTGGGAGCTACATCGCTCATCAGCCCGATGGTGTACGTCCTGTACAACTGCACCGGCGGGGGCCCCTGAGCACCCCAAAGGTGGATCTGCCGATCGGAACGGCTGCGAGGGGTTATTGTAACACGGTTAACCGTACCCGCAAGCGTGATCAGGGCCCGGGTATGCGTCGGGTCGGTGAGGACCTGGCGCCCGGTATGGTGCACAAATTCGACGCTTTACGACAGGGTCGGGGGTGTGGCGGTCGGGGTTCCCGGGGCCTCGGCGGGCTGAGGGTGGGCCGATTCAGAGCGCTGGAGCCGGCAGCTGACCAGGAAACCGATGGTGATGATCGCGATGACCACGCTTGCAAAGATGGCCAGCGAGATCGACCAGTGGACCGAGAGGGCGACCAGGCCTACGCCCGAGACCGCGAAGATCAGGCCCAGGGCGTACATCGCGAAGACCGACTGCTTCACGCTCAGTCCGGACCTCCGGAACATGTGATGCATGTGCATGGCATCGGGCGCGAAGATCGGCTTGCCCTGTAGCCTGCGTCGGATGATCGCCAGGGCGGTGTCGGTCAGCGGCAGCGAGAAGCACATCACCGCGCCGGTGAACACGAGGGGCGCCAGACCCGCGTTGTTATCAAGCCGGCCGATGAACAGGATCGTTGTCACGCAGAGGTAGCCCAGGAGCAGCGACCCGGTATCGCCCATGAAGATGCTGGCGGGGTTGAAGTTGTAGATGAGGAATCCGAGTGTTGCGCCGATCGTCGCGATGGCCAGGAGCATGGGGATTCCCAATTGCCCGAGGATCGCCTCTTCTTGGCCATAGCGGGCCAGGACGATCAGGCAGATGGTCAACATGCCCGACATCGCGATGACCGTGACGCCCGAGGACAGGCCGTCGAGCCCGTCGATCAGGTTCATCGCGTTGCAGCAGCCCACGACAAGCACGGCGATCATCAGGGTGCCGATGATCTGCATGATCGGCTCGGGCGCCTGGATGTGTAAGATATCGAGCGAGCGCTGGACCAGGTCATCGATCGCGCGTGCCTGCGCGATCGCGGCGGCGGCGAAGAGCTGCCCGCCGATCTTGACCCGTGCGCGGATGCCGTAGACGTCGTCGAAAAGGCCGGTGATGACGATCGCGGTCGCGCCCAGGGCGATAAATGTGATGGAGGTGAGGTTGTTGCCCAGCACGCGTTCAAGCCAGCCTGATTCCTTGGTGAAAAGCAGGGCGACAAAGACGCACAGGCCCACAAGCCAGCCCAGGAAAATGCTCAGCCCGCCGAGGTAGGCCACGGGCTTGGCGTGAGCCTTGCGCCGAGCATCGGGCAGGTCCACGATGCCGTTGGCGATCGCCAGGCGACGCATCAGTGGAGTCAGGATGACCGAAGCGCCAAAAGCAAGCATCAAGACCGGCCAATACTCGAACAGCACTTGCCCCACTGCGTTCCAGTCCGCTGTGGGGTGTGTGACAAGATTGGTTTGATCCGGGCTTGGCATTGGCGGGTGTTCGTCTTTCAATGAATAAGGCTTGTTGGCCTTTATGCTCTAGACAACAGGCCGGGCATGAGCCCGGCCCGGAGGTTTATCGCGGATCAGTTAACGGGTTCTGATCCGGTCAAATCTGTATACATGTTTTCAGCGGTCTTGCTCGTCTGAGTCAATTATGTCTAGCCCATCGAACACGTCTTCATCTTCCTGATCAGCGGTCAGGTTAGCGGCGGGGGCCTGATCGCCGTTGTTCGCCTTTCTGGATCGACCGCTGCTGGCGCGCTCGCCCGTTCGTCGATCGGGCCCGCTGTAGTCATGGAACTCGCGGAAGTTGCGCTTGAGGTAGCCGCCCACCTCGGCCTCGACGCCGTTGAGCACGACACCGAGGATGTCGGCACGCTGTCCGTCGAGCTCGCGGTAGAGGCGTTGGAGTATGCCTCTTGTATCAATCTTGGCGCGGCTGACAAGAAGCATCGCATCGACGTGCCGTGAGAGCAGCTGTGCATCAGAGGTAAGTAGCGCCGGCGGGGTGTCGATGATCAGCATGTCGTAGTCGGCCTCAAGCCTGGCCATCAGTTCACGGAACCTCGGGCTCTCGAACATCTCGACCACGGCCTGATCGGTATTGCCCGCGGTCAGGACGTCCAGGCCTTTGGTCGAGGACCTCTGGATCAGGGCGTTGGCGTTCTCGATCGGCTTGATGTTGGTGAGGATCTCCGCCAGTCCGGGCTGGTTGTTCAGGCCCATGAGTTTGGCCAGAGCGGGCCTGCGGAAGTTGGCGTCGATCAGGAGCACTCGTCTGCCTGAGAGGGCGCAGCTCGCCGCGAGGTTCTGAGCGACGTTGGTCACGCCGGCGCCGGGCTTGGCCGAGACGATCATGAGGGTTTTGTAGCCTCGCCGGTCGATCTTCGAGAGCACGGCGGTGCGTATCTGCCTGAAGGCTTCGGCGAGCAGTCCGGAGGGCTGCTGTTCGACGACACGATCGATCGTGCGGACGCCGCTGGGGTCTTCTTCGGCGCTGGGGATCATGCCCAGCAGCGAGGCGTCCGGGATCATCTTGATGTCGGCGGCGCTGCGGACGTGCTGGTCCATGATCTCCCTGAGGAAGATCAGGCCCGTCACGATGCCCGTGAACATGAACGCGAAGCCGGGGACCATGACAAACGGGCTGGCCGGGAAAGTCTGTTTGGCTTTTTGTGGCGGGAAGGACTCGGTGACCGTCACGCGGGATTCGCTTTCATCGATCATCAGAAGGTCATCGATCGCCTTCTTCGCGGCCTGCTTTTCTTCTTCCGCCTGTTCCTGCTCGCGGATCAGTGAGTCGTATTCCTGCTTGAGTCGGACAAACTCCTGCCGCTTGAGCGTCCATTCGGCGAGCGACTCGCGGGTCTTGCCCAGTTCCTGCTCGAGGATCTGCTTGCCGAGGGCGGCCTGTTCGAGCTTTGCGTTGAAGAGGGTTCGTGCCTGAGTGTCATATTCCTCGGTGCGCTCGCGCTCATAGAAGAGGATCTGCTGGTCCAGGCTCCGTACCGCGGCGTGCTCGGGCTTGAACTTGTCCAGCAGCGAGTCGCGGCTTACACGCAGCTGTCGCAGCGCGCTGTCGATCTCGACGATCTCGCGGGCGTTTTCGATCATCTGCCGCTCTTCGTCGGAGGGGTCGAACTTGCCCTGGGCCTGACGCTCAAGGAGCTGGCCGTAGGTGGCCTGGAGCGAGTTGTAGGACTTCTCGATCTCGTTGACTTCGATAACAAGCTTCTGGACACGCAGCGCCGCTTCGCTCGAACGCTCGTCAAGTGATTCGAGCGGAGTCGCGGTCAGGAAACGCTTGATCGCGCTGCGCATGGTGGTGATGCGTTCTTCGGTGGTATTGAGCTGGCTCTGTGCGGCCTGGAGCTCGCGCGCGGATATGGCGCCGACCTGCGCGCTCTTCTGGCGGATGTACTCGTCCCGTAAGGCGGTCAGGATGATCTGTGCGTCGCCAGCTTTTCGGGTTGTTGCACGAACCGCAAACAGCGGCGTGTCACGGATGTGGTTGGCACTGAGTACGTTCTCGTCCAGGTCCTCGTAGGCTTTATCGAGGTTGTTATTGAATTCCTTAAACCACTCGGTCTGTTGAACAGCGGTGTTATTCAGCGTCTGGCGGAGCGTGGGCTCGGCCCTGACTTTCTGAACTTCGCGCAGGATCAAGGGCTCGAGCACGTTCATCGGCACCTGGCCCAGCGGCCGACCCGAGGCGCTGATGTTGCTGGCCTGGACGTCGAACTGGGCCACGGAGGTGTACTTTGGGATCTTCGTGTCCAGGCCGTACCACGTCCCCAGGCCGAAGCCGCCGCCGACCACCATCGCCAACACAAGCCAGTACCACTTGGCACGCAGGATGCGCAGCGGATCGATCGGCTTGAACTTGCTCGTTGCTGCGCTGGGCATCATGCCCGTCGGCGGGCCCAGAGGGGGGATGTTGGAGATAGGGTTGTTCATGCTCATGGGGCTGTCCTCGATCCGACACTTCTTGTCGGTGGTTATTAGTGATTGATCGGCTGAATCTTGGCCTTGGTGGTGGGGTGTATCCCCGAAAGGGTCATAGGGCTTGGCGGTACCACTTCTCGGCCTCTTCGATGGCCTGCTTGTCTTTCTCGGATTTTGCCTGGTTTAGAGCAGACTCGAGTATCAGCAGGGCACGGTCTTTATCTTCCTTTGCTAGATATACCCGGCCCAGATGCAACTGGTTTGCAACTAACGGGTATTTATTGACCGACCGCTGAAGGACGCGGATTGCTTCGGCCTCCTGGCCGGCCTTGAATAAGGCCCAGCCCAGCGTGTCCTCGATAAGCGCCACGTTCCGAGAAGGTTCTTCTCCACTCAGCAGATCCATGGCTTGCTGGGCGAATTTCACGGCTTCTTGCTCGTATCCCGTCATCTTGTCGACCAGCAGGTAGGCCGCGTTATTGAGCATATGGACCTTCTCAAGGTCGGGTACCTTGTCGGGGTACTTTTCCATGATATCGTGGGCCCGCTCATAATTAGCTTTAGCCTCGTCCAACCGGCCGGTCTCCTGCTGAGCCAAGGCCAGCTTACTTAACAGTATGAACTGTTGGCCGAAATCGGCTACCGGTTCCTGCTGATATTTTTCCAGGCGAACCGCCGCCAGGGCGTAATTTTGGGTCGAAATCAGGATATTGGTCAGGTACTGCTCGACCAGAATCGAGGGGTTTTTACCCATCGTCTGGTCGATCAGATCAATAAAACGCTTGGGATCGGAGGCAAAAGCGATCCCCGCCTGCTGGACCACCATGTATTCGGTGTCGGGGTCGTTCTTGGAACCGAGGATATTCTTGAACAGGTTCGATGCCAGTTCGGATTCACCGACCGAGGCCAGGGCACGGCCACGCAAGGCACGCATATAGACATTGTTTGCGATCAATTCCAGGTTAGCGGGGTCTTCCAGCAAAGCCCGCGCATCTTTGCCCCGGCCGGCGATCAGCAGCGCGTTTGCATACAGGCCCAGGTCTGAAGATTCTTTCGTCTTCGTGTAGGCAGTGCGGTAAAAATCGATTGCCTGATTGGTCAGCCCGGCCAGGGTGGCGGCCTCACCGGCAAGGCGGTAGTTCTGCGGGCTCACCTCGCGCTGCTGGATGACGGCAGAGACGATTGCGAGGGCTTCTTTGGCAACCGATTGGCTCGCTTCTCGATTGGTTTGTGCAAGCGATCGGGCCTTATTGATCTTCAGGTTGTACAGCCGGTCATTGGCGACGGGGTACATCGGCGCGGTTTTAAGCAATTTCTCCAGCGTGGCGATGGCCTGATCGATCTGGCCCGAAGCAATCTGCACGTCGGCCTGAAGAAGCTGCACTTCAACACGGTCGGATTGATTACTAACCAGCTCACTGACCATACCCTGGAGCTCGGTGAAATCACGCTTGTCCTCGGGCTGGCCAATCACTTGTGCGAGCAGAAGGCGTGTGAGCTGGATTCCCAGCGTGTACTGGTTCGGGAAGTCCTTGACCGACGCCCGCGCCTGTTCGATTGCTTCAGGAAGCTTGCCCTGAGAAGACGCCGACGCGATCAGCAGCTGATATCGCTGGACCGAGTTAGGCAGAGATTTAGCGATGGCATTGGCCTTCTCAAAGTTCCCTGACCGCAGATAGGTCTCTGAAGTCAGGATCTTCAGCCTGTCGTTCGAGGGGTCTTTCGCAGAAACCTGCTCGAACAAAGCGGCGGCGTTCGCGGCCAGCCCGCGAGCAAGCAGGGTATTACCCCACGACATGGTCGCCTGATTACCGCTATCGCCTTCCAGCGCAATCGCCTTGGCGTAGTACTTGTCGGATTCTTCGGGCTGGCCCGTCGCCTGGAACAGCAGGCCCCCGGTGACGTAGTCCTTCCAGTCGGCCTGGTCGCCTCGCTCGGCGAGGTAGGTGGTGTATTCCTGAACAGCTCTGTCTTTCTGATCGGCTTGAACCAGAACCTCGCAGAGCGTGCCGATATTCAACCAGGTCCGGCCTTCGATCTTGATCGCTTCCTGCATTTCGTTCAATGCCTTGGTATAGGAGCGGTCCTGCGTATAAAGCGTTGCGAGGCTGCGGCGGTTCTGGGTGTTGCTGGGGAACTTGTCGCGCAGCTGTTCTCGCACGTTGATGGCGCGACCGGGCACGCCCAGTTCACGAGAGAGGTTGCTGTATGTTTCGAGCACTTCGGCATTCGTCGGCTGCAGGCGCAGGAGCTCTTCGTAACGATCCAGCGCCGCGGCGCGGTTGCCGGACTGCAATTCCGCGGCGGCCATGAGCTGCAGCGCCTCGTTGTTATTGCTCTGGCGGTTGAGCGCTTCGCGGAGGCTGCTCTGTGCGGCGAACGGGTTTTGAAGAGCGATCTGGATGCGTCCGAGCGTGATCCACCCGTCGACGTAGTGGCTGTACTGTTTCAGGGCGCTCTGGTAGGCGGAGGCGGCGTCTTGAAGGCGCTTGTTCTGAGCTTCGCCGGGTTCCATGGCCCCGGCCTTTACCGCGAGCAGCTTGGCATTCATAAATGCGCCGTCCGCCAAGGCAACGTCCGTCCGCTCGCTCACGGGCAGCGCCATCATGTCCTTGATCGCGCGTTCGGCCTGATCCCACTGCTTGTCCTGCAACGCGAGGTTGTAGCGGGCCTCGATGACCGGCGGGAGCTTGGGACTGAGCTTGCTCGCCAGCTCCAGCTGCTCACGCGCCTCGGCGGGCATGTTCCGGGCCTGATAAAGCTGGTATTTGCGGATCGCCAGGTCCGCCGGCTCGAAAGGCTGCGACTCGAGCAGAGCCATCTCGTCTTCCAGCTCAAGGGCTCCGTTCTCGACATAACGCTGCAGCGTCGTGGAGAGCCTGGGGCTCAGCCCGTCTTCATTTTCGAGGCGCTTGATCTCGGCGATTTTTTCAGACTTCTCAGCGATCGTAGAAATCAGGCGCAGGACGAGCTCCAGACTGATGGGCTTGGACTGGTCTCGAGACTTGATCTGCTTGCGCAGCATCTCGACCGCTTGTCCTAGGTTGCCCATCTGAGCCTGGAAGTTGGCGATGTCGTTACGCAGGTCGGGGTGTGCCGCCAAATCCTGCTTCTGCAACAGGTCGATCGCTTCCTGGGTCTTGTTCTGCAGGGCGAGCAAGACGGCCTGCTGGCGGATCACGTTGATATCTTCGGGGAAAAGAGCGAGGTACTGATTGATGTGGAATTCGGCGCGGTCAAGCTGCTTGCCGTCACGCTGAGAGAGGTAGCTGAGGATCAGATTCAGGCGCAACGGCGAGGTCGGCGCCACCTCAATGACCTTCTCGTAGTATTCGATGGCGAGCTTGTCGTTGCCGAGCATGCGGTGGGTCTCGGCCAGGAACTGCAGGGTCTGCAGGTCTTTGCCTTCGTAGGCCTGGTTGGCTTTTTCGAACGGCAAGACCGCTTCTTTGGGCAGGCCCTTTGTCAGCGCGAGTCGCCCCCGGAGAAACTGCGAGCGTGCGTCGCGCCAATCGGCGCGTGTCGTGCTCATTTGGTTGAAGGTTTCAAGCAGTGCCTGGGCTTCGTCGATCAGTGCGTTTTGCTTGGCTTCATCTTTTTCTTGTGAAGCAAGGATCAGCTTGATTTCCACCTGCAGGGACAGCAGGTCAACACGGGCCTGCTGGTCGCGAAGAAACTGTTTGCCGTTGGTCAGGCGTTGGATATTGAGCCCCTCGGTCGCGGCTTTCTCCGCTTCCTGGATCATGCCCTGTGATCGGTGCAGCCGTGCGAGCAGGGCGTGGATCGCGGGCTCCTCCGGACGGTCCTTGATCAGGGCCTGTGCGAGTTCAAGCGATCGGGCCCGGGCGTCGAAGCGGAACTCTGCGTTGCCCACGCCGATGATTTCCATCAGCTGAATAACACGGCTGAGTTCTTCGGCATAGAGCTGGTCGCGGAAGGTTTTATCCTCGAGCTTTGCCTGAAGGGAGATGACGGCGTTGATCTGTTCGCCGACGAGTTTGGGACGGATCTGGTCATCGTTGCTGCGGACATCGAGCAGCAGCGCGGTGGCGTCGACGAGCGCGGGCGGGTTTTCCTGCGCGAGCTGGATGGACTTCTGCAGGGCCTGGTATGCGTTTGCGAAGTTGTCGGTGACTTCCTGATTGAAGTTGTTGCCGCTGGCGCGGTAGATTCGCCGTGCGTTGCCGATGAAGTACCTGCCAAGCGCGATGTTGGACCAGGTGTCTTCGGGGCTATTTTGAATCGCCTGGTTGATCAGGTTCAGCGACTTGATCCGCTCGCTGGCGCTGGTCTCAGTTTCGGCCGTGTGGGCGCGCACGTATGCGTTGTATTTGAGGGCGATCTTGTCTTCGGGGTGGGACTCCAGCCGCTTGTTGCTGTAGCTCAGCAGATAGCCAAGCGGGCTGTTGTTTTTGACCACCAGGAGCATGCGGACGCGGTCCTGCAGGACTTTGTAGAGGAATTCGCGATCTTTGTCGGAGGAGCCGGGGGTGTCGTGGATCGTAGCCGCGGCCATCAGTTCAGAATCGAGTTCGTTGCTGGCAAGCGTGAGGTCCGAGCAGATGACCAGGTTGTGCGCATCGATAAAGCCGTAGAGATACTGGACGTTGGTCGCGTCCTTGTTCTTCGCGGCGTAGTAGTGTGATGCGGCGCGAAGCGCCAGGCCGTTCGAGGTCTTGTAGTCTCCCGTCGCGAGGGCGGCGCGGCACTCTTCGAGCGTGCTTTTAGCAATCGCGGCGTGTTCGGCGGCGGTTTTCTTCAGCTGGGTGAATGCGAAAATCAGCCCACCAACCAGCAGCACAAGCGAGGTCGTGAGGATGATGACGAATTTGGTGTTAATGCGTGTGGCCATTTAAGCCCTGTCTCCTGTCTTGCCGTGACATCATGCCCGGCGCTGTTCGCGGTTGGCTTTCGTGTTTCGCTTAAGGTTGCTGTCCCGGGCTCTGCGTCTTCGGGGTCGGGTCAGCCGGCGCGGGGTATGTACCGGCCTTGACTTCGGTCCAGTCGGGGAGGCAGGCCATGACTTCAGGCATCAGATCGCTGAGCAGGTCCTGGGCGTATTCAGCGACGAGGTCCGGGTCGTTTACGCCGGGGAACATGACTTCAACTTTGCAGTAGTAGTTGTAGCGGTCCTGCACGTTGAAGCTGAAGCGCACCTGGTGGTTCGAAGCCACGGCCTGGCCGTTGGCCAGGAAGAAGTAAAGCGCGGTCGTGGCTCTGCCGTCGGCGTCAGCGCCTGTGAAGGTGATGACCGGGATCTTGTCCGTAGGCAGACGAACGGTCTGGTTGAAGCCTTCCGATTCAGCCAGGACCATGCCCGGGTGATCGGGGTCGGGGCGGTAGTCGTCCCGCGAGAGCGTGAGTTTTTGCTCTCTGCGTTCAACAAGCTGTTGGCCCGCGGCCAGCCAGCACTTGTCCGGCACGTGCGGCACGGCGTCGAGCATGCCCGTGTAGTAGGCGATGTGGATCTTCGCCAATTCGCCCGGCTGCACTTCGCCGGACCATCCGGAAAGGCGCTCTCCAAGTGGGGTATCGATCGTCTGCTTGCCGATCGAGCGTTTGTTCAGGCCCGCGGCGGTGCTGAAGTAGAAGCGGTTGAAGTATTCCCGGGTGTCCAGCTCGTCCTCGATGTCTTTGGGCAGCTTGGGTTCGTGGTGGAGCAGCTGCCAGTGGCCGGCCTCGTCGGGGAAATTCAGAGCGAAGCTGTGGCGCAGCGGCACGGGCAGCTTGCTGAGGTACATGCCTTTGTACTGGATGACCGCGCCCTGCACGACCACGCCCGCCGTGAGCATGCCGAGGGCGACGCCTACGAGCAACGGGACACGCCGCGAGTTGCGGGACAGGGCCAGTCGGGCCGCTTGCCAGGCGCCCAAGGCGATTGTCATGTGCAGGACAAGTTGTCCCAGAAGCCCGCTGAGATTGAGCGAGCCCTTGAGCACCGTGGGCAGACCGATGGCGGGCAGCGCGTACTGTAGCGCGAGGACTTCGATCCCTGCGAGCAGGACGAACGAGGCTAATCCGATCGCAAGTCCGCTGGCGGTTTGCTTAATCTCGGGGTTAAGCGGGTTGTTGTCGAAGCAGTGAGGCAGAGGCTTGGGGGCTTTCTTTCTGCCGGGGTTTTCGACGATGATGATTTTTTCCAGGCACCAGCCGACGAGCATGAGCAGGCCCGCTGCGGGGATGAGCGTGAGCATGCCGATGAACAGGTGGAAGTCGCCGTGCGCCAGTTCGGGGTCGATCAGGTGGAGCCAGCCGAGGATCGAAACGCGCAGGGCGTTGACGAAGATGGCGATGGGTGCGGACAGCGCGATCATCGTCGCGCGTTGCCACCAGCGGCGGGGGAAGAGGAACGCCAGCGCGACGCCCAGGGCGAGGAAGGCCATGAGCATGCGCATGCCCGCGCAGGCCTCGGCGACGTTCATCGGTGTGGGTCCGCCGTTCTGGCCGTAGTCCAGGTCGATCGTGCTGCCGCGGAGGGTTGCGTGCATGCCTGAGATGGCGCTGGTCAGTTCAAGGATCAGGACCGCTCCGTGCGCGGCCATGGCCTGCATCTTGGTGGCGATGATCGACCAGATCACGTCGGAGATTTTGACCGCGAAGACCATGAATGCGATGGGGAACCAGAGGATGCGCATCATGGCAGGCCCGAGCAGCATCAGCGTCAGCCCGAAGAGGGTGACGATCATGCAGTAGCCCTGGGTCATGGGGTTGTGCAGGAAGAGGTTTGCGATGATGTATCCGGCGACACCGACGTAAATAAATGCCGCGCCGATCGGGGTGATGCTGCGTGGCGTAGCCATCAGGCTGTCGCGGTGCAGCCAGATGTAGTAGAGGCTGATGAAGGGGATGATCAGGACGTGGGACCAGTCGGAGCTGCTCATCCCGGTGAGGACGGTGTAGCGGATGAAGTGCCAGTTCAGGATGAACATGAGCAGGCCCAGCACCGTGATCCAGAGCCAACCGGATTTGGAAACCAGTGCCGGTTGGGCATGAGGATTAGCCAGGTTGGTGACCGGTGTGCTGGTCATGCTTTAAAAGGTCCTCGGCAGGCGCGAAGTCCCGGCCCGGTGTGGCACACGTTGTTGCGTGTCCCAGAGACCTGGCGCGACTGAGCTGTACTCGTCCTTGAAGCTGGTTGATCGAGCGGGGTCTGATCTCGCCTCTGTGCCCGATCCCTCCTGTTACGGGCTTGAAAGCTCGGCCGGGCCGTTAGACCGGGCCGAGCGGTAGTATGCAGGTTTGTAGCTACACCAGCCTTGTTCGGGTATTACGCCGCGGGAGGTGGCTTAGATCGCCTGATTTATTAATTGGTGCCAAACACATCGCGGTCGAAGTTGCGATCGAGCACAAAGCCAAAGCCGTAGGTCATTCTCAGGCCGTTGCGGAAGACCGCCAGGGGCACTGCTGCGGCGCTGGTACCGATGTTGATCACGTCGTTGGAGCGGAGGTAGATGTCCGGCTCGGTGCCGTTGACGATGGCGCGGAGGTCCAGACGCACGATGGCCTGCTCGGTCTCGCTGATCTGACGGATCAGGTCAACGCGCTCGGGCCAGGCGATGCCGCCCAGGCCGCCGGCCGAGGCGACCAGGCGGTAGAGGGTCAGCTCGTTTTCGCCGGGCACGGTATAGGCGCCGGGGCGGGCGATCGAACCCATGGCGTAGACGAAGCCTGCGTTGGGGTCCGGCACACTGATGACGTCTCCGGGGCGGATGACGACGTTGTATCGCATGTCCCCGTCCTTGAGCTGCTGGAAGGGGATTTCGATGATGCGCTGGGTGACGAGCTTGCCCAGCTCAGCGAGTCTTTCGTTGTCTGCGCCTTGCGAGGAATCCGCTTTGGTGTCGCTTTCTTGCTTTTTCACGCGGACCCACTTGCCGTCAACGTAGACCCATTGACCTGCCTCAGCGGTCGTGTCCAGGCTCTTCTCGACGCCGGAGGGCGGTGCAACGCGGTTGGAGCCGCCCGGGTTGTCCAGGCCTTTTTCGATGCCCTTAAGCAGGTCTGCCGGGTCTTCCGGTGCCGGGGGCTGCTTGGGTGAATCCGACTGTCCGGGCTCTGTATCGAAGTCGCCGGTGACCGACGCGTCGAGCGCAGCTTGGCGGATGATGTAGATGCGGCGGGTCCGGCCGGGGATGCCGCGGGCCAGCGTCAACGCTTCGATGATGCGGAAGTCGGGCTTAGGGATAACGTAGGTGCCCGAGGTGGTGCCGCCCGTGGTCGACTGAGCAAAGAGGCTGAAGGTGTTCTGCCGTGAGTCGAGCAGCTGAACGGAGACGATCGCGTCGCGCAGCTTGTTGTCCTGGTCGAGTTTCTTGGTGATATCGCGCTCGAGCTGGCTGGGGCTGCGTCCTGCGGCCTGGATCGGGCCGACGATCGCAAGGCGGACATCGCCGGTTTCGGTCACGCGGCGCTGTTGGTTGTCGTCGACGCCGGGGACGCGCAGCTCGTAGATCGTGACCAGGATCGTGTCGCCGGGCCCGATGATGTATTCACGGGTCTCGGGGATGAGGTCCTCAGGCCTGACCGTATCGGTGGGCAACTGGTAGCCGTTGCCGTCTTCGATAATGCTGATGGATTCGAGGATCGGCTGAACCAGAGGAGTCGGCTCGCTTCGGATGACCGCAGAAGGGTCCAGCCAGGAATCGACTTCGCAGCCGGTCAGCGTTGTCAGGGCCGACAGAGCCAGTACCCAACCCGCACGTGTAATTTGTTGCAGTCGCCTCACTATGTTGCTCCCAGCTGACTCGGTTGTGGGCCGACAACGTCGGCCCTGGTTCTTGCCCCGTATGTTAAACCCGGTAAGCCTTATACGCACGCCTGATCGAACACGGGGGCTCTGGTAGGACCATCCAAACACCAATGTGGCCTCGGGGCCAGCGTGACCGGCCCCTTAGTCAGTTAAATCCGTCGCCCGACGCCGGGCTTTCGATTTGATCGACATCGACCGCATGTTCTGCCCAAGTTAGCACTTGTCAGTCCGCATTTAATCGAAACCCGACCAATAACTCTAAGCGAGCAATTCTCTTATTATGAACCGGCAATACATTGCCGCCAGGAAACCTCACTCATGCCACAGCAGATCACGATTATCGGAGATGGGTCCATGGCCTGCGTCATGGCGATGCTACTGGACTCCAGGGGCCGGGCCGTTACGGTCTGGGGCCACGACCCCGAGACCATCGCCGAGATTATCCAGACCCGCGAAAACAGGGCTTACCTGCCCGGATATCGCATCCCCGATGCGATTCGTTTCACCGCCAAGCCCGAGCAAGCCTTGGTGAACGCTGAACTTATCGTCAACGCAACACCCACCCAGTTCATCCGACCGGTCTGGGAAAAGCTCGTCCGCTTCACCCCGGCAGGCGTCGGGATCGCCTCGGTCTCCAAGGGGATCGAAAACGAAACCCTGCTCAGGCCCACGCAGATCATCGCAGACGTCCTTCAGCAGAACCGCGACAACCCCGATCGGCCGTCCAGGCCCTTCGCCTCGATCTCCGGGCCAACCGTCGCCCATGAGCTGGCGAAATGCCTTCCCGCCACGGTTTGTGCCGCTTCGGACGACGAGGGCTTTGCGAACGCCATTCAGGACATTTTCACGACCCACTGGTTCAGGGTTTACACCACCACCGACCTGCTGGGTGTGGAACTGGCAGGTGCGATGAAAAACTGCATCGCGCTGGCGGCCGGTATCCTCGACGGGCTCCAGGCCGGCAACAACGCCAAGAGCGCGCTGCTTTCGCGCGGCCTGGCGGAGATCACCCGGCTGGGCACCGCCATGGGCGCCAACACGCAGACCTTCTTCGGCCTGACCGGCGTGGGCGACCTGGCGACCACCTGCTTTTCACCGACCGGGCGCAACCGCACGTGCGGCGAGATGCTGGGGCGGGGTAAAAAGCTTGAGGAAGTTCTCGAGTCGATCCCCGGTATCGTCGAAGGCGTGCCTACAACGCGTTCGGTCATGGCGCTGGCGACCAAGTACCGCGTCGAAATGCCTATCTGCGAACAGATCTACAAAGTACTGTTCGAGCAGTTGGACCCGCTTGAAGCCATCAGCCGGCTGATGTCACGCGACCCCAAGCCCGAGCGCGTCGGCTGAACCCTACGGCCGATGATGCGAGTCCAGTTGGAAGGATGAATCGCGACAGCGCTTATTTCTCGCGCATCTTGATTTCATGGAACGTGATACGCGAGGGGCATGAAAATCGCAGGATATTGCCCTTGTCCTGGGCCGGGCTGTATGACTCGCTGGGCGTCAACTCGTTCGCCGGTCCTTGCCAGGTGAGTACAAGCTTTTCGGCATTAAAGACCTTGATGCCCAGCTGATCGTTTTCGCCCACACTGACCTCGAACATCAAGTCGATTTCCTTGCCGATCCGGCTTGTGCTCTGCCCGTCGATCATCGCGCCGGGCAGGCCGTCGATCCAGCAGACACGCTGTCCGATGTGTGTGAACTGGAACGTAGCTCCGGCCGAACCGACGGGGAGGTAGATAATCACCGCCGCTTTCCCCTCATCGACTTCAGTGATGGTCAGGCGTGTGCGCAACTCGTAGCTGCCGATTTGTGTGCTATGCAGATAAAAGTCCGTGTGATTAGTGCTGATCGCGCCGTCTCGTACGCTCAGCCGGCCATCCGCGCTGCTTACGGTGTCCTTTTCAGGGTCGAAGCGATCCACGATCAGGTCGATCCACCCCGACGCGAGTTCGGGATCGAGGCTATGACCCGCCCGCTCGAGCCGGCCCCTCGCGACGGAATCCATCAGCTTCACACGCTTCATCAGCGTGTCCTGCCGGGGATAAGTACTTGCGAACCGGCCGTACCAACGGCAGGCGCGCTCAAGCATCGCTACCGCCTTGTCATCCTCTAGCTCTTCCGCCCGGCCGAAGTACCAGTCGCCAACGCGCAGCGCCTGCGGGGCGCCGGCCTGATCGATCCCTTTCGAGGCGATCAGCACGATCTCGGTGAAGTCTTCGTCGCCGATCAGCTCGGCAAACTCGGCCGCCGCTTCCGCATTGTCCTGTTCCACGAACAGAAGCTGCACGAGTTCCTTAGCCGCCGCGCGATTGCTCGGATTCTTGCGCACGGAAATCGTGAGCATACGCACGCGATCGGCTCGGTCGCTTGCCTGCGATAGGCGGGACATCGTCTGCTCGACCCGGTCGCGTTTGGGCGAGTCCACGGCACGTGCGATCAGGTACGCCTGCTTGCAGTAGGTCATGGCCTGGTCGAGATTGTCTTGCTTCTCGGCGTCCTCGGCCACGACCTGCAGAAGGTCAAGGTAGATGTCCGCGACATCGGCCCGCCGGTCCGACGGGCTGTCGCGGTACGCGTGAGAGGCCAGTTCAACCAACGCCAGAGGTGTAGCCGCGGGGTGCTCTGGCCAGATCTGGTTCAGCAGTTCCGCGGCTTGTTGCATCAAACGCAGGTCGCCGCCCTCCGCAGCGAGCGCGATCGCATCGGTATAGATCAATGACTGCAGGGTCGCCGAGTCCGGGATCGCCCTGGCCTGCCGGATCATCTCTCCGGCCAGCGTGAAGTTGTCGACGCTCGAGGGCGTCCGTCTGACCAGGGCCAGCTTCTCTTTATAGAGCTTGGCGTAGACCTCCTGATCGTTCTCGGTCACCACGAGCGCGGCTTGAGCGCTGACGCTGGACATCCAGGATAGGGCCAGGGTCACGAGCAGGGCGGTTGCGGTTTGTCGCATCATTCGGCACTCCTCGGTCGGCGTATGCCGATCTTATCAAGCCTCGCCCTTGAGGAAAAACGTTCCGCCGATGTTGGGCCGAGCAAGCACCGCTCCTGTCGCGTTTGGCAAGGGTTGTAGCGGTTATGTCAGGTGGAGAAGCGGGGGAAATCGCCGCCGCCCGCCTTGGGCTTAGGGCGTGTACCTGCGGTGCCGATGAGTTATGGGCCCAAAAAGCTCAGGAGGCACTTGTGATTTACCGCTACGACGAAGACCTGGTCAAGCCCAGTCAGCCGATCGATTCGACCCGGCTGTGGGTGTCGGACCAGCAGTGGCTTGCGATCCTCGAGCGCATCCAGCGTGGGGCCAGCGCCCCGATGGATATCGAATCTTATTCGTGCAGGCGTGAACACCCGCGTGTTCAGTACGACTGCCGTTGCCTGCTGCGGATGAACGCACAGGCGGGGACCTACATCGTCCGCACGCGCGACATCTCCGCCGGCGGGCTCTGCTTTGTCCACGGCCAGCCGCTGCGCCCCTCGACCCGGTGCACGATCGCGATCCAGTCGGACCTGGGCCCGGGCCGGATCGTCTCGGCCGTCGTCGCCTGGTGCAAGGAAGTCGACCTCTTCGATCCGGACGTCGAGGCCTACGAAATCGGTATCAAGTTTGATGCGCTGATCGATTTCACCGCACTGTTTGGCGACGCCTGCCCGCTCAAGCTGACCTGAATTGATCTTGTGACGGACGGATCGCATCACGATCCGTGTGTTACGACGATCTTGCCGACGTGCCCGCCTGCTTCGGCGTAGGCGTGTGCCCCTGCGATCTGATCAAACGTGAAGCGTTTCTCATCGATCAGGGGCTTGAGTTTGCCCTGGTCCACCATCGCCGCGGCTTGCCGCAGGATCCCGCCGTGGCGTGCGCGTTCCACGCCGAAGAGCAGCGGAATCAGCATAAAAACAAGGTGAAACGACAGGCCCTTCATGTGCAGGCTGCCGCCGTCGATCTGCGCCCGGCCGGCGATGCAGACGACATGGCCGTTGAGAGCGGCGGCCTCGATGCTCGGCGGGATGTTCGCGCCGCCGACGGTGTCGAACACCACATCAAAGCCTCGGCCCCCGGTCAGCCGCGCGACATACTGCTCAACCTTTTCGTTTTTGTAATGGATGATTTCATCTGCGCCCAGCGATCGGGCGAGCTGCGCCTTGTCCGCGGACCCGACGGTAGCGCTGACCTTCGCGCCGCGCGCCTTGGCAAGCTGAACGACGACGTGGCCGACCCCGCCCGTGCCGCCATGCACCAGGATATTTGTGCCTTGATTGACGTCGGCCTTATCCAGCCCTTCCCACGCGGTGATCGTGACCAGCGGCAGCGCGGCCGCATCCTCCAGCGGGATCGATTTGGGCGCCAGCGCAATCAGATCGGCGTCGGCCAGCGCGTAGTCGGCCAGCACGCCCTGGGTTCCCTTGAGCCCGCCGACGCAGCCGTACACGCGGTCGCCGGGGTTGAAGGTCGCGACACCCGGGCCCAGCGCATCGATGGTGCCCGCGACGTCGCCGTGCAGGATCGCAGGGAAAGCGGGGGGGATGGGCACGGCTCCGCTGCGGATTTTGTAATCAACGGGGTTGACGCTGGTTGCCGCGACGCGGATACGCACCTGACCGGGCCCGGGCTGGGGGGTGGGCAGTTCGATCGGTTGAAAGACATCCGGCCCGCCGTGCTCGTGGATAACCCATGCCCGCATCGCCTTGCTCCTGTTGAAGGTAACGGTCGAACGCATCGTAGCGGCTGTAACGGTTGTGGGTGTTGTGCGTGATGTGGTGCGGCTGCGGGTTGTGCGCTTTCGGTTGTCGGCGAGGACGCGCGGGAATGGGGGATGTGGTTATGCGCGTGCCGTTCGTGGTCGATAGGTCGATGTCCGGCCGTGGAGCCGGGATGCTTCTTTCCTTTAGACGAGAACGCCGATGGACCTTGAAAAGATCCTCAAAGCGGCTGCCGAGGCCGACTCTTCAGACATCCACCTGATCGCCGGCCACCCGCCGATGACGCGTACGCATACGCAAATGACGCCGCTGGACTTCCCTGTGATCACGCCCGAGGGTGCCATGCGCATGCTCAAGCAGATGGCGAGCGAGGACCAGATGCGTGTGTTCGAGAAGATCAAGGACGCGGACTTCTCCTACGAAGTGCCCGGCCTTGGCCGATACCGCGTGAACGCGCACCTCCAGCGTGCGACCGTCGGCATCGCGATGCGTTCGATCAAGACGCAGATCCCGCCGCTTGAGAAGCTCAACCTGCCCGAGGTGATCTCGCGCCTGACCTACCTGCCCCGCGGGCTGGTGCTGGTGACCGGCGACACCGGTTCGGGTAAGTCGACCACGCTCGCCGCGATGATCGACTCGATGAACAAGCGTTACCGCAAGCACATCATCACGCTCGAAGACCCGGTCGAATACACGCTCAAGAGCGACAAGAGCGTGATCGAGCAGCGCGAGTTGGGCCAGGACACCCCGTCCTTCGCCTCGGGCCTGCGTCACGTCCTGCGTCAGGACCCCGACATCATCCTGGTCGGTGAAATGCGCGACCTTGAAACCACCGCCGCCGCGATCACCGCCGCCGAAACCGGCCACCTGGTGTTCTCCACCCTGCACACCGTCAACGCCTCGCACACCGTCGAGCGTATCATCGACATGTACCCGGCCGACCAGCAGAACCAGATCCGTTCGATGCTGGCCAACACGCTGCAGGCCGTGATCTCGCAGACCCTTTTCAAGCGGATCGACCAGAAGGGCATGGTGCCCGCGGTCGAGGTGATGCTCTGTACCCCCGCGGTGCGCAACCTCATCCGCGAAAACCGCGCGTTCGAGATCCCCAACGTCATCGAGACCAACCGCCAGCTGGGCATGAACTCGCTGGACAACGCGATCGCCGAGCTCTACTTCAACGGCATGATCAGCAAGGAAGACGCGATCGCCCAGGCGGCGTACCCCGAGAAACTGGAGCGCGCCCTCGCGGCGTGATGTTTGTTCCGTGCCGCGTCGTCAAGGCGCGGCTGACCGTGAAGTTCATTTATCAACCGAGGCGCAAGTATGCCTACGTATCGATACCAAACACGCAACACCAGCGGGCAGGTCACGGTCGGCACGATCGCGGCCGAGAACGCGCTGGGCGCCGCGCAGCTCCTCCGCAACCAGGGCGGCACCGTCCTGTCGCTGACACCGATCAGCTCCGGACGCTCGGCCAAGTCGCTCAGCGAATCGCTCAAGGCGCTCAACTACACCTCGGGCCCGTCACAAAAGGACGTGCTGAACTTCACCACCCAGCTCGCCGTCATGGTCCGCGCCGGTATCTCGCTGCGCCAGGCGCTCGAGGGCATCGCGGACCAGACCGACAACCCCAAGTTCGCCAAGATCCTCCAGGGCATCAAGCAGGACGTCGAGTCCGGCAAGCCCTTCTCCGAGGCGCTGGCCAAGCACCCCAAGCTGTTCGGGCCCCTCTATATCAACATGGTGCGCGCTTCTGAAATGTCCGGCTCGTTCAGCCAGATGCTTGAGCGCATCGCTTCCTACCTCGCCCAGCAGATCGAGACCCGCGCGATGGTCATCGGTGCGATGATCTACCCCGGCGTGATCGCGTCGATGGCGATCGGTGTGACGATCTTCCTGCTGACCTTCGTGCTGCCCAAGTTCGCCGACGTGTTCAAGGGCAAGGAAGCGGCCATGCCCTGGCCGACGATCTTCCTGATGAGCCTGTCCGAGTTCATGGTGCAGTGGTGGTGGGCGGTGTTGTGTGCGATGTTTGCGGTGCTGGTCTTCCTGTTCTTCCTGGTGAAGACCGAGCCGGGCGGCTGGTGGTTCGACCAGATCAAGCTGCGTGTGCCGGTGTTTAGCCGGATGTTCCGTGCGCTTTATATCAGCCGATCGCTGCACACGATGGGCGAGCTGGTGAACGCGGGCGTGCCGATGCTCGACACTCTGGCGATCACGGGCGAGATCTCGGGCAACCGCATGTACAAGCGGCTGTGGCGCGGGGTCTACAGCTCGGTGAAGCAGGGCAAGAAGATTATTCAGCCGCTGCAGAAGACGCCGCTGCTGCCCAAGTCCGTCGTACAGATGGTCGGCGCGGGCGAAGAGTCGGGCAAGCTCGGCGAGGTGCTCGACGAAGTCTCGACGTACTACGCCAAGCAGCTGCGCGAGGCGATCAAGACCGTGACCAGCATGATCGAGCCGATCATGATCGTGATCATGGGTACGGTCGTCGGCTTCGTCGCGATGGCGGTGATCCTGCCGATCTTCAAGCTGTCGACGCTGGTGAAGTAAGGCCCGGGGCCTAGCGTTTAGGCTCCGGTTTGAAACGGTTGTAGCGTACAAGACGGCTGTTGTTGTGATTCGGTTGAGATTCGGATTGTCCCGCGAAATAGATGAATCGTAGGTTTAACTGACCATGAGAAGCCTAGACGCCAGACCCCAGACGCCAGACGCTAAGCATCGGCTACGCCGACGCGCGAGCGGTTTCACGCTCATCGAGGCGTCGCTGACCACGGTCATCATCGGCACGGGTGTTCTCGCGATCCTCGCCGCACAGCAGGCCTATCACCAGAAAAACAACTGGTCTACACGCACCAGCACCGCGATGCTCCTGGCCAACGAGATGCGAGAGCGCACGCTCTCGATGCCGCTGCACGACCCGCTCACCGGCGAAATGACCCTCGGGCCTGAGTCGGACGAGACCGTGCCGCTGGCATACGACGACCTGGACGACTTCGCGGGCAAGGTCATCGCGGGCTACGGCTCGGGCACGAAGTTCAACCCCCCGATCAACGCGCTGGGCCTGACTTTGAGCGACCTGGGCAAGTGGACGCAGGTGATCGACGTGGAGAAGGTTCCGATCGATCACGTGGACACGACCTCGCCGATCCCGCTGGACACCGGCGCGTCGGACATGTTCCGTATCACGGTGTCGGTGCTGTACCAGGACCCGACGCTTCAGACCCCCGAGACGGTGACGCGCATGTCGTGGATCGTTACGGACACGCCTTAATCATGTCCGATGTTTGATGTTCGATGTGTCACGAAGACACGATTTGGAGAGATGGGGTTAGAGATTGTCGGTGAGGTGTTGGAGCGAACTAATGAAAATCAGCACATCGCACATCGCACATCGAACATCGCACATGCGCCAGCGCGGCGCCGCGGCGGTGCTGTCGATGATGTTCCTGGTGATCTTCGGGTCGCTGGCGGCGGCGATGGCGATTGTCTCGCAGGGCAACCTTCACACCGCAGAGACTCACCTCAAGGTCAACCGCTCGCTCGCGGCCTCGGAGACGGGGCTTCGGCTGATGATGTACCGCCTCGCCAAGGCGTCGCAGCTGGTGCAGACGCGATCGGGCACGGTGTGGGACCCGGCTTCGGGCAACTACATCACAACACTGAAAGAGAGCGACATGGCCGGCGACCCCAGCGGGATGCCGGTGAATGTTCTGATGGGCAAGGCCGACGCGGTGTGGGATGAAGTCGCAGCGACGCTGATGACCGAGCTTTCCGGTGAGCCGCACAACCAGGCCGAGCCTTACATCGACTCGGACCGCGTGCTTCACGTTGGACCGATCGCTGTCGCGCCTCAATCGCCCTCATTTACGGCGACATTTGCACCGCACCCGATCCCCGGCGAAGACTACGACAGCGAATACTACAAGCGCCCGCCCTACAGCGACATGGGCATCAGCAACGCTCAGCCGCTGGACGCGCGGTTTGTCCGTATTACGGTTCAAGCCTACGACGGCTCGGCCGGGCACCGTGTGAACCGCTCGGTGTCGATGGACTTCCAGATGGTCAAACGCATCGAGTACGCGGTGCTGTCGCGCAGCCGCGTCATGATCGGCCGCAACGTCATGGTCGAGGGCCGGATCGGCTCGACCTTCACGGAGACAAACCTGAAGAACGGCCACCCGATACAGGTCGCTTCCGACTTCCGCGGCATCGACCCCGACCTTGACGCTAAGCTCGACGCGCTGCTGGGCTCGATCATCGAGGACGACCAGGATGGGGACAACCGCCTGTCCATCCACGATTCGACCGAAGTCTCCGACTACGCCGACCCCTCGTCCTACGATACCGACGGCGACGGTTACATCACCGAATTCGACTTCTTCCTCTCGCACTTCGACTCGGGCTCGAGCCCGGGCCAAGTCACGATCAGCGAGTTGGAGTCGAAGATGAATCCGCTCGACGCCGCGCAGCTGATGCAACTGATCGACACGTTCGGCTCGCCTAGCCGCGCCGGATACAACGACGGCGTGATCGATGAATTTGATCGATACGCGAAGATCCGTGGCGAGATCCACATCGCCGCCGACCTCGCGGGATGGGAGGCCGGTGCCGCCTCGCCGACCGGGTCGTATAAAGACTATCTGCAGGGCCCGATCGTGCCCGGCCACAACCAGGTACCCCTGACCTTCGAATCCAAGGAAACCAGCGAGTACGAGCTCAATCCGCAGCAGTTTGATGTGTCTTCATTCCAGGCGATCGCGACCGGCGATTTCGCTTCGCAGGCCGGCAGCCCGTCGAGCTACGTCAAGGAAGCGGTGCCCTTCGGCGCGACCTACCCGTACGACTACTACGATCGGCCGGTCTATCAGGACATCAAGTTCGACAACGTAATGATCCCCAAGGGGACCAACGCGGTGTTCATCAACTGCCGGTTCATCGGCTGTACTTTCATCGAGTCCGAGCACCAGAACGACGACCCAGACTACAACTATGCCGGCATGCAGACCGTCGCGGGGGAGCAGAAGCACCCCGACCGCTTCGTCACGATTGCCGGCAAGAATATCTACGACACCAAGACGATCTCGAACAATATCCGTTTCCACAATTGCAAATTCGAGGGCGCCCTGGTCACCAGCGTGCCGATCGAGTACACCCACGTCCGCAACAAGGTGACGTTCACCGGCAACACGGGCTTTGACATCGACAGCTCGGTCGTTCTCTCCGACGCGGAGAAGAACCTGTACAAGCGATCGTCCCTGATGGCGCCGCAGTACTCGATCGAACTGGGCACGTTCATCTCGCCCTACGACAGCTCCGAGGCGATCAACCTCTCGGGCACGATCGTCGCCGGACTGATCGACATGCGTGGCCAGATCTTTATCGACGGCCAGCTCATCACGACCTTCGAGCCCAAGTCTAATACCGGTCCGGTGCTCGGCGAGACCTCGCCGCAGTTCAACACCACGCTGGGCTACTTCACCGCAAACGAGGGTGACCTCGAAACCGAGCTGCCAGATAAGGGCTACGGCGTGATCCAGGTCCGCTACAACAAGGACCTGCCCTTACCCGACGGCATTCTTGGACCGATCAATGTCGTGCCGCTCTGGGGAACCTACTTCGAGGGCGGAAAGCATGACTAACCCCGAACACGGGGCTGACCGAAGATAAACCGCCGGCGTCGGCGGAGGAGAAGTCGAGCAGGGGCGCGCGGGAGAGATTTAAACCCTCCCGCTCCCCACTCTCTCACGCAGGAGCGCACGACCGGCTGACCGGACGATAGACATGGCCAGTACATCACACAACACGATCCGGGTCAGGCGCGCAAGCCGCGGCTTTTCGCTCGTCGAAATGCTGATCTCGTTGGCGATCACAGCGCTGCTGCTGACCGCGACGATGGTGGCCATCGACGCCAGCTTCCGCGCCTACGCCTCTGCAGCGGAGTCCGCCAGCACGCAGACTTCCACACGCCTGGTCACTTATCGCCTGTTGTCGCTGATCCGCACATCGACGGCCCACGGCCCACTCTTGCCCGACGCCAGCGCAACCCCGCCTGTCACTCTCTCGGGCAAGACCCTTAGCAGCTCTTACATCGAACTGATGGACCCCGATGGCAACTTCATCCGTCTTGACTATGCCGAGGATGAGAAGATGCTCTACGTCACCGTCACGCCCTTCGGCGGTACGGTCGCGACCAAGGAGCCGCTGCTGGGCGGCGTGACCAAGTGTGATTTCATGCTGGTCCGGCGCTTCGACGAGGACGGGGTTTGGATTTTGGACCGTGGCAGCGTTGATATGACCGTCGAGCCGGACGAGGACGCCTCGCTGTCGCTGGACGGCGATGAGCTCGAGCCCATCCGCGTGATCGCCTCGACGATGCCGCGCAAGCTCGAAGACCAGTAATTACCTCTGCGCCAACGCCGGGCTATCGATTGGGCGCTGGTGGAGCGGCCTACATTCGAATTAAGAAACGGTACTGCCTGATCAGGCGGTTTTTTCTTGTCACCGCGGGGGTTGGGTCTGTAGCGGCTGGGAAAACGGGCAAGCGGCTGCGTCCTGTATCCCCGGATTTCTGCAGGAAATTCGGTGTTTTGGATTGACAGCTTGCGGGCAAATAAATCCGGGGCACACTTGGGCTATCTCACGGACCGGCTCACCGCAGACCGGACCACTCACCGGCCTACCCGCAACATCGATAGAAAGCCCAGCCATGATCAAGACCCTTTTCAGCATGACCCTCGCACTCGGCCTGACCGGCGGCGCCCTTGCCAAGACCGGCACTGACGTGATCGTCCCGCTCGGAGAGCCGGCGGTTCTGCAGCACGCCAGCTGCTACGTCGACACCTACGACCCCGCGGCAGGGGTCTACGGCGGGGCCAACATCGGCGGCGTGCCGACCTTCACCACCGGCAACTACATGCCCAAGTTCACCGCACCCACCGGCGTGGGCGCTACTCTGACGGACGTCGCCTACAAGGGTTCGAAGAAGGACGAGATCATCAACGTCTCCGAGTCCTTTACCTGCAACAACCTCGAGCTGACCACCTTCGCCGTGGTCAACATCGTCAATGACGTGACGATCGTTGTGAAGGGCGATTTCATGATGAAGAGCGGCAGCAAGCTGACCGTTGCCAACGGCGCCAAGCTGACCCTCTACGTCGAGGGCGAAGCCGAGATCAACGAAAAGAGCGTCCTGAACCCTGACTCCAGCAGGCCCGGCGCGGTGCAGTTCATCAAGCTCGGCAAGTCGCCGCTGAAAGTCGACAACCAGGCCCAGCTCTGCGGGACCGTCTTCGCGACCCAGTCCGGACTTGAAGTGAACAACAGCGCCGAGTTCTTCGGCCCGATGCTCGCCTACACGCTGCGGCTGGAGAACAGCGGCGCCGCCCACCTGGTGCACTACGACGCCCCGGCCCCGACCACCGTCGAGCCGCTCTACGACTGATCAATCAAGCCTCTTGATTCAATCTGACCCTTTTCTAAACAGCCCCGTCGCAAGGCGGGGTTGTTTTTACCTATTTTTACGCCGTGTTTAACTGCTGAATCTTTAACGGTCAGAGCGTTTCGGGGCCCGGGGCGGGGGTTTCCGGCTGGTCCGAGGGATTTACAGGCGATGGCGGAATTCGAGATCCCGGGGCTGGCGTAGTCGTTGGATAAATCGTTGTGTTTGATGTGTATCACACGGGGCGTGCAACGTGTCCGGCACGCAGTTGAACTCCAAAGTCATGTGAGGTCAGTTAACACAGGTGAGCCCATGTTGAAATCGCTAATCACATCCGTTTGTGCCCTGGGGCTGTGCGGTGCTGCACTGGCCCAGACGGGAGCCGACGTTGTCGTCCCGTTGCAGAACAAGCAGACCATCCTCGACGCCAAGAGCTACGTCGACACCTACGACCCCACAAAGGGGCCTTATGGTGGAGCGAATGTCTACGGCGCGCCGACCTTCTCGCTAGGCAACGTGCTGCCCGACCTGTCGGCGCCGACCGGCGTCGCCAGCCTCTCGGCCGACGTCGTCCACGACAAGGTCAACGTGACCCTAAGCTCCAACATGGTGGTCGACAACTACACGCTCATCAACTGGGCGAACCTGACCATCAAGGGCGATATCACCCTGGTCGTGAATAAGAAGTTTGCCGTCTCGAACCAGTCCAAGATCATCCTGGACACCGATGCCCGGCTGACGATCTACTGCCTGGGTGACGCGTCGATCAACGACCACTGCGTGGTCAACAGCGACACCACCCGCCCCAGTGCGGTCCGCATCATCAAACTCGGCACCAGCCCGATGTACGTCCAGAACCAGAGCAAGCTTGTCGGCATGGTCTACGTGCCTAACAGCAACCTGAGCGTGATCAACGGTTCGGACTTCTACGGCGGGCTCCGCGCCAAGTCGCTCTACCTGGCCAACACCGGCGCAGGCCACTTCACCACCGTGGGTCCCTGCCCGACGACCACGGCCCCGATGTACGACTGATTCCCTTTGCCCCCGCACCCTGTAAAGAAGCCCCGCCCCACGGCGGGGTTTCTTGCGGGGGATGCGGCCGATCATGGGCCCGGGACTGTGGGGGTGAAGTTGTGACGGTTATTCGGAGCGGGTCGGGATTGCCGGGGATGACGATTCAGCAAATCCTCGACGAGATTATTGGACGTTCTTAGCTGGCATCACACGGTTCTGAATCCTACGTTTGGCATTGAGAAGTTTATTACAAACCCAAAGGTGAAACCATGAAACGCTTCTTAATGACTGCCATGCTGAGTACCGGCCTTGTGCTGCCCGCCCTGGCCAAGACCGGGGCCGACGTCGTGGTCCCTCTGAGTGAAAAAGAGACGATCCTCCACGCGAACTGCTACGTCGACACCTATGACCCCGCGGCGGGTCCTTATGGTGGCGAGAACGTCTATGGCGCGCCGACCTTCACCACAGGCAACAAAATGCCCATCTTTTCGGCGCCCACCCACTGGGGCGAAGACGGTGGCGAAGTCATCCACTCCGATACTTTGTACCCGGACGTGATCTTTGCGAACAAGAAGAAAGACGGCACGGTCATTCTTAGCGAGTCGTTCTTCTGCAACAACTTCGAAATGCGGGTGTTTACGGATATCGAAATCCAAGGCGACATCACGATCGTCGTCAAGGGCAACTTCCTGATGAAGAGCGGCAGCAAGCTGAGCCTGGCAGACGGCGCGAAGCTGACAATTTATGTCGAAGGTGAAGCGGTTGTTGGCGAGAAGAGCGAGTTGAACCCCGACACCACCCGCCCCAGCTCGCTGGTCTTCTATAAGCTCGGGACCGAGCCGCTGCTGGTCGACAACCAGTCCAAGCTCTGCGCCAGCGTCTATGCGACGCAGACCCAGCTTGAAGTCAGCAACAGCTCGGACTTCTACGGCGGTCTTCTGGCGAAGACCTTCCTGGTGCAGAACATCGGCGCCGGCCACTTCACAACGATCGCGGGAACCCCGACGACCGTTGACCCTCAGTACGACTGAGCCGGGCCTTGTAAATCATTTTCTCCTGATTGGGACCCCGCCTTGTCGGCGGGGTTTTCCTTGCGCCCGCAGATGCTTTAGATGCGCTTGATCACCAGCGTGTCGTTCTGCCCGCCGAAGCCGAAGCTGTTGGACAGGCAGATATCGACCCTGGCATCGCGGGCGACGTTGGGCACGTAGTCCAGGTCCAGCGCGGGGTCGGGGGTGTGGTAGTTGATGGTCGGCGGGAGCTTGCCGTCGCGGATGGCCAGGACGCAGACGATGGCCTCGGTCGCGCCGGCGGCGGCGATGAGGTGGCCTAGCATTGATTTGACGGAGCTGACGGGCGGGGCTTTTTTCACGTCGCCGTCGTGGCAGAAGACGGTCTTGATGGCCTTGGTCTCGATGGAGTCGTTTTCCTTGGTGCCCGTGCCGTGTGCGGAGATGTAGTCGATCTGCTCGGGCGCAACACTCGCCATCGCCATGGCCTGACGCATGGCCTGTGCGCCGCCGCGGCCTTCGGGGTGGATGTCGGTGATGCGGTAGGCGTCTGCGGTTGAGCCGTAGCCGACGACTTCGGCAAGCGGCTTTGCGCCGCGCCTGGTGGCGTGCTCGAGGGTTTCGAGGATGAGGATGCCCGCGCCCTCGCCCATGACAAACCCCTCGCGGTCGATGGAGAAGGGACGGGATGCGGTCTGCGGGGTGTCGTTGCGGTTGGAAAGGGCGGTGAGCCGGTTGAAGCCGGTGACGCCCAGCGGGTGGATCATGGTGTGCGCGCCGCCGGTGATCATGACGTCGGCGTCGCCGCAGCGCAGGATCTCGGAGGCTTCGCCGATGGCCTGGGTTGAAGCGGCGCAGGCGGTCAGGCAGTTGTAGGCGGGGCCTTCTGCACCGAACTCGAGCGCGAGGTGGGTCAGGGGCATGTTGGGCTCCTGCTCGATCTCGACCAGTGGCTTAAGACAGGTGTGTGCTTTATTGGCCCAGGCTTTGCCGTCGATCTTGTTCTGCGCCGCGTCCCAGCCCGCGAGGTTTGCCGCGACGTAGTTGTAAAAATCCAGCGAGCCCTCGCCCGAGCCGAGGTAGATACCCAGGCGTGACGAATCGAGCTTGTCGAACGTGTCGAGCCCGGCCATCTTCCACGCCTGCGACGCGGCACCCAGCGCGAAGCTGGTGTTCAGGCCAACACCCTCGTGCAGGTGGGGCTTGGTGACGTAGGGCTTGTGGTCGTAGTCTTTGACTTCGGCGGTGAAGGTGGTGGGGAAGGTCGATGCGTCAAAGCGTGTCGTGCGATCGACGCCGGACTTGCCCGCGAGCAGGGCGGCCCAGACGGTCTCGAGATTGTGCCCCAGGGGGGTGATCCATCCCATGCCGGTGATGACGATGCGTTGGCTCATGTCTTGAATCCTCATCGGTGAGGCAGGCAGGAGTGTCTGCCCCACCTCATGCACTCATACTTTTTCAAGGATCGTTGCCGTGTTTTGTCCGCCGAAGCCGGTGGTGAAGACCAGCAGTTTTTCCAGTTTTTTGGGCGTCGAAGCGCTCATGCCATCGATCGGCTTGGTGCGGTTCATGATCGGGGGCAGCTTCTGTTCGCGCAGCGCTTTCGCGCCGATGGCGAGGTCCAGCGCCCCGGCCCCGGCCGAGCAGTTGCCCAGCGCCGCCTTGGTCGAGATGACAGGCACCTGCGTTACGCGATCTCCGAGCACTTCACGGATCGCGCTGGCCTCGGCGGCGTCCCACGCGGGGTGCCCGCAGCCGAAGGGGATCACCGCATCGATCGCGCTGGCGTCGAGCCTGGCATCGCGCAGCGCCGCCTTAATAGCAAGCATCGGCCCGCGCCCGCTGGGCGCCGGTCGCTGCGATCTTGTCTCGGGGTTCAGCGACTGGCTGGCGCCAAAGCCCAGCACCTTTGCGTAGGCGCTGCTGCCACCGCGCTTCTTGTAGGTCTCCGCCGCTTCGAGGATGAGGATGCCCCCGCCCTCGCCGACCACGGTCCCGTCGGCGTTCTGATCGAAGGGTCGCACAGCCCCGGCCGGGTCGTCGTTACGCTTGCTCAGACGATCAGAAAAGACCTGGCGGATGAAGCTCATGGGGTTGAGATTCGATTCGCCGCCGCCGCAGAAGCCCGCGTCGGCCTGGCCTCGCTGGATGACACGCAGCGACTCGCCGAAGCTCAGCCCGCTCGACGCCTCGGCGCAGGTGATTGTGTTGCTCGGGCCCTGCAGGTCGTGCACGATCGTCACGTGGCAGGCGAGCATGTTCGGCAGGTACTTCAAGAGCCACAGCGGGGTGAGGTGCTTCATCCCCTCGTTGCCCCAGTGGTGGATGTCGAACGAGCCGTCGGCCCTCTGCGACTGCACGAGCGCCGCGGTCAGCTCGTCGGTATCGGCAGCGATCAGGCCGGCACCGATATGGCATGCAACCCGCGCGGGGTCGTAGCTGGGCGTACTCTCGGTTGCGGCGGTGATGAGCCCTGCGTCCTTGGCAGCGAGGTCCGCGGCGGCGACGGCGAGCTCGATATCACGGGCCATGACCTTCGTCGCCTTGCGGTAAGACTTGGGCACGAAGTCGCGGATCGAGAACTCGGCGGGGACCTCGGCAGCGATCGATGATCCGAACGTCGAGGCGTCAAAGGCGCGGACCGGTGCGATCGCGGTCTGACCCGCCAACAGGCGATCCCAGGCCTGCTCGATCCCAATCCCCAGGCCACAGACCGGGCCGACCCCGGTGATATAGACATCTCGTTTCATCCGCGGGATTTTAACGAAGATTGTGCAGTCGGTGGGTCGGGAGGGCTTCGAGTCCGGTCAGCGATATCGCGCTGCTCAGGTTGATATGGCCCGCCGGTTACAGCCTTTGGATCCGGCTTCTCGAGCGGTTCGGCGTCAGGACACGCGTGCAGGCCTTGCACGGCAATTGACTACACTATGGCCCGATGTCCCTGGGCACGCGATTAACGCTTAAAACGGCGATGCTGTTGCTGGCCTTGGTGGTCGTTGCCATCGTTGCGCTCTGGGGCCTGGGCGGGCTCAACCGCGACCTCGGCGCAGCGCTCAAGCAGTATGACCGCCTGCGTGATATTTATATCCTCTCCAACGATGTCAAGGTGGCGCAGACGGTCCTGCGTATCCCCACCCACAACCCCGACAAGCTCCGCAAGATCCTGACTCGACTGGTCCTCCGCGCCGAAGATAGTGAGGATCTGATCAGCCCCGAGCGATTCGAGCTATTCAGTACATCGCTGAGCGATATTCTGTTGAGCGTGGATCAACCGGCCGAAGACGTGAATCCCTACGGCGACGCCTCGGTCCGACTGAACGTGCCCCTGGGCTATCTATCAGCCGAAATATTCGACACCAACGAGCGGATCAAGCAGATCCAGCGTGAAGCGCAGGTCCATCGCTATCGAATCCAGAAGTGGGTCGCGGCGACGGCAACGATCGCGGCGCTGCTCGCCATCGCGGTAGGTATCTGGCAGTACCTGGCGGTGATGAACCCGCTGCGCCGGCTGCACCGCGGGGTGCGCATGTTGGCGCAGGGCAACTTCGGCAGCGCTTTGCGAGTCAGCGGCGACCGTGAGTTTGCCGACCTCGCTAATGACTTCAACAACATGGCCGAGGAATTACAGGCGCTCTACCGCGACCTCGAAGACAAGGTGCGTCTGCGCTCGGCCCAGCTTGCACAGAGCGAGCGGCTAGCGTCGGTCGGCTTCCTCGCTGCGGGCGTGGCGCACGAGATCAACAACCCGCTGGCCATCATCGCCGGTGAGGCGGAGCTCGCGATCAGATCGCTGCCCGGCGGAGCGACCGATCCGTCGCTCGAGGTGCTCACCGCTATCCGAGACGAGGCGTTCCGCTGCAAGGCCATCACTCAGAAGTTGTTGTCGCTGGCGCGTCCTGGTAGCGGCGCGCGGGAGCCGGTCGCGCTGCGAGAGCTGGCGGAAGAGGTGGGCGATCTGGTGCGTACGCTGCCGCAGCACTCGGGCCGGCGTGTCGAGGTCGAGGGGCAGGCTCAGGTTCGTGCATTGTCCGACACCTCGCAGGTCAAGCAGGTGCTGCTCAACCTGGTGGTCAACGCGCTCGAGGCGATCGAGCCGGGCGTCGGAGTCGTGCGTGTGTTGGTTTCGGCGTCGGGTGAGCGTGCGAAGCTGGCGGTGCAGGACAACGGCAAGGGGATCAGCGCCGAGGCGCTGCCTCGCGTGTTCGAGCCGTTCTATACCGAGAAAAAGTCGCCGACGACGCCCGGGCTCGGGCTGGGTTTATCGATCAGCCACGCGATCATCAAGGACCTTGGCGGCCAGCTGACCGCCTCCTCGCAGGGCCCGGGCCAGGGCAGCACGTTCACGATCGAACTGCCGATCGCCGGGGATGGTAAAACAGAGTGATGCGGACACAGACCCGACCCAACGTACTGATTGTTGATGATGAGCAGCGGCTGCGCGATGTGCTGGTGCGAGGCGTGACGCAGATGGGCTACGACTGTGCGGGCTCCCCGAACGGCGAGGACGCGATGCGACAGATGCGGCAAACGCCGCGCGGTGTGGTGATCGTTGACCTCAACCTGCCGGGGATGGACGGCATGACGCTGTTTGAGAAACTGCGCCTCGGCTGGCCGGCTGTGCAGGTCATCGTGCTCACGGGCTTTGGTGATCTTGACGCGGCCAAGCACGCGATCCACCTGGATGTCGTCGACTTCCTGACCAAGCCCGCGCACCTGGGCGAGATCGAGCAGGCGCTCACACGCGCCTGGCAGCGCATCGACGACGCGGCCGGGCTCGATGCGGTGAAACTTCCGGAGATGGATTTGACGGAAGAGGTCGAAGAGTCCTTCTCAACGGACACCGACGCACTTGGCCCATCGAATATCGACCGCGCATCGCTACAAGCGCTCGAACGCAAACACATCATGGACACCCTCGCACGCCATGACGGCAACCGTCGCATGGCGGCCGAGGCTATGGGCATCAGCCTGCGCACGCTTTACTACCGCCTGAGCCAGTATCAGAAAGACGGGCTGATATGACGCAGGCTCGCGCACTGCGCATCTGGATCCTCCCCGCCATGCTGCTCGCCGCGGTTGCGCTGGGGATCTCGTGCTACCTCTCCTATCAGTCCTTCAGCGGCGGGGCGGTCGCGGGCTGCGGTGCCGACTCGGGCTGCGGCATCGTGCTCGCCAGCAGATGGTCCATGCTCGGCCCATTGCCTGTGTCCCTTGTGGGAGCCGCAACGCATCTTGCCGTTCTGCTATTGCTCGGCGCGGTGCTGATGCGCGGTGCTGTTGATCAAGACTTCGCAAAGCTGCTGTGGCTGCTTGCAGCCTTACTCATCGGCGCGGCGATCTGGTTTATCTACCTTCAGGCGGTCGAACTCGGCGCTTTCTGCCCGTACTGCATGACGGACCATCTCATCGGGCTGGTGCTGGGCGTGCTGCTGATGATCATCGCCTCGCAGCAGAAAGTCAGCCCGATTGCGCCGGTCTTTATCGGCGCTCTTGCGTTAGCGGTTCTGATCGCGGTCCAGCTTGCGACACCGCATCGAGTCACGCCAAAGTCTTCTGCCAACCCTTTTACCGATCGTGATGGCGACGCCGTCATCAATGGCCGACGCTATCTCAGTCTCTTCGGCGGTGAGCTTCAATTCGCGCTCGATGAAGTGGCGACGCTCGGAGACCCGCAGGCCCGGCAGGTGGTGTGCCTGCTATTTGACTACGCCTGCCCGCACTGCCGGACGATGCACGGCCACCTGATCGACTGGCTCGCGGAGCACCCGCAGCGGTTCGTGGTCGTGCCGCTGCCGGTGACGCTCGATGTACGGCACAACCCCTACCTCTCCTCGGACAACCCGCGCTTCCGCGACAGCTTCGAGCTGGCGGTCCTCTCGCTCATCGTTGCGCAGGCGAGCCCGCAGCAGTGGGCGGGGTTTGATGGCTGGCTCTTCGCGATGGACGGCGGAACATACCCGCGCGAGGCTGGCGACGCTCGCATCCAGGCCGAGCAGCTCATCGGCCCCGCACTCGCCAAGCAGCTCTCGCCTGTAAACGCAGAAAAATACGAGCAGCTTCTGAAGCGCAACATCGAACTGCTTAGGCTCCTGCCCGAGGACGCGCGTTACCTTCCCGTCGTGACGACGCCCGGCGCAAAGAGCCACCTGACCGCGAGCTTCGACGACCCCGCCGTGCTCTTGTCGCTGCTCGATGAGGCCAGGTCCGCGCTTGATAAAGGCTCTGGCGAAAGCGATAGCGCGATCAGCCCGCCAGCTTCTTCCGGCGTCGTGCCGTCTTCAAATGATTGACCGCCGCCCGGCCGGCCTCGTCGAAGATCACGCCGACGAGCAGCACGCTGCCGATGATGATGTATTCCCAATACGTGGGGTACTCGAGCAGGTTGATCGCGTTGTAGAGGCTGCGCATCACGGCGGTGCCGATGACCACGCCCGCGATCGAGCCGACGCCGCCACGCAGCGAGCACCCGCCGAGCACCGCCGCGGAGATGGCGTAGAGCTCGTAGAAGTTGCCGTGGGTCGAGGGCTGTACGGTGTTGACCTCCAGCGCGAAGAGGACGCCGCCCAGCGCCGCGAGCGTCGCGCACAGGACGTAGGCCAGCAGCGTCATGCGCCTGGTGTTGATGCCCGAGAAGCGGGCCGCCTCCTCGCTGCGCCCCATCGCCAGCAGGTACCGCCCGGCCACCGTCTTGTGCAGGAACACAGCGCCCAGCACGGCCAGCACCAGCAGGATCAGCATCGGGTAGGGCAGGGGCACCCACGTGAACAGCCCCGCGTCGGCCTCGCTGCTCGGGGTGTAGATCAGGTGCAGGAAAGGTACGGGCACATCGAAGGCGCTGCCGATGGCGATCTCGCGCAGCGGCGCGAAGGACTCGTGCATGGTCCGCGTCTTGTCGCCGGAGATGAGCTGGGCGAGCCCGCGGTAGCCCATGAGCCCGCAGAGGGTGACGATGAAGGGCTGCAGCCTGCAGTAGCCGATGAGCACGCCGTGGAAGACACCGATGGCTACGCCCACGCCCAGCGCGACGCCGAGCGCGAGGACCGGGCTGGCGTCGGGTTTCTGCAAGAGTTCCATCATGACGATGCCGGTGAGCGCGACGACCGCGCCGATCGAGAGGTCGATGCCGCCGGTGATGATGACAAAGCTCACGCCGAGACCGAGGATGCCGAAGAGCGCGGTCCACTTGAGCAGGTTCGAGAGGTTGTAGGCCCCGACGAAGACGGGGTTGTAGAAGGTCGTGAAGACACAGACCGCCAGGAGCAGCAGGGTGATGCCGAGGATGCGTGTGAGGCCGTGTCTTGCCATGTGGGAATGATCTCTTGTTTAGCGAGCCGATTCAACAGCCCTGCCGTGCGTGTTCGTCGCCAGCGCCATGACTGCGGTGGCGCTCAGCCCGCTGCGCTTAAGTTCACCGGTGATCGCCCCTTCGTGCATGACGATCGCGCGGTCCGCCACGCCGAGCACTTCCTCGAGGTCGCTTGAGACAAACAGAATCGCGACGCCCTTGTGCGCGAGCTCTTCCATGATGCGGTAGATCTCGGCCTTCGCCCCGATGTCCACGCCCCGCGTCGGCTCGTCCATCAGCAGCACCCGGGGCTCAACCGCCAGCCACTTGGCCAGCACCACCTTCTGCTGGTTGCCGCCCGAGAGGCTCTGCACCTGCTGCTCGATCGTGGGCGTCCTGGTCGCGAGCTGGCTGTTCATCTCGGTTGCGAGTCGTTTTTCCTTGCGTGCGCTGATGAATACTCCGGCGTGGGCGTCGCGCTGCAGCCTGGAGAGCGAGGTATTCTCGCGGATCGACATGGCGAGGATCACCCCTTGCTCTTTGCGGTCTTCGGGCACGAGCGCCAGGCCCGCGCGGATCGCGTGTACGGGGCCCGTGATGCGCGCGGCCTTGCCCGCGACCTCGATGCGCTCTGCGGTGCTGGGGTCGATACCAAAGAGCGCCCGCAGCATCTCCGTGCGCCCCGCGCCGACCAGGCCCGCGACGCCTACGATCTCGCCACGCCGCACCTCGAGCGACAGCCGGTGCTCGGGGAACGCGCTGGTCACAAGCCCCTCGACGCGCAGCGCGACCTCACCGATCGGCCTTGGCCGGTACTGGTACAGGCTCGACGCCTCGCGACCGACCATCAGACGGACCATCGCGTCGTGTTCGATCTGCTCGCGATTCAACTGCCCGGCATTCTTACCGTCGCGCAGCACGGTCACGCGGTGCGCCAGGCGCTTGACCTCGGCCAGGCGGTGGGAGATGAAGATGACCCCCACGCCGCGCGATGCGAGCTTCTCAACGACCTCGTAGAGCTTGCGTGTCTCCTGCTCCGACAGCGAAGCGGTGGGCTCATCCATGATCAGGACGCGCGCGTTCGTGCTGATGGCCTTGGCGATCTCGACCATCTGCTGCCGACCCGTCGACAGCCCGGCGACCGGCGTGCTCGGCGGCAGGTCCAGCCCGACCGCGTCGAGCGCTTCTTTCGCGCCGCGTTCCATGGCCTTGCGGTCGATCAGCCCAAACCTTCCAGGCTCGCGCCCGAGGTAGATGTTCTGCGCAATGGTGAGGTTGTCCGCGAGGTTGAGCTCCTGATGGATAAGCACGATGCCGTGCTTGATCGCGTCGTGCACGCCGCCGAGCGTGACTAACCCGCCATCGATGAGCACCTGCCCGCCGTCGGGCGTGACGATGCCGGCCAAGGCCTTCATCAACGTGCTCTTGCCCGCGCCGTTCTCGCCGATGATCGCGAGGATTTCGCCCTGGTGAAGACACATCGACACACTGTCCAGGGCGATCACGCCCGGGTAGGCCTTGGACACCGAGCGTGCTTCAAGCAGCGGGGCGGCGGGAGACATTGCAGACTCCAGTCGCTACTGCCCCAGCAGCGCATCGATCACGCCCTGTGCACGCTCGTTCGCGTTGGCCTGTGACAGGTCGCCGACGAAGATCATCACCTTGCCGCCCTCGGGCGCAGCGTTGGCCAGCAGTTCTCCCGCCTGCCGGCCCGCGGCTACGTTGCTCGTGCCCAGGTAGAACAATCGGTCCGACTTAGGCGCATCCGAGTCGACCGCGATGACTTTCATTTGCTTGCACCACTGATTGATGTCCTGCGTCTGACCTTCCGGGTCCTTCACCGAGATCGCCAGTCCGTCCGTGCCGTTGGCGATCATCGACTCGACGTGCGTCTTCTGCTCGGTGGCCTGGCCCTTGGGCGGGATGTAGAACACGACGTCGGCGTTGAACTTCTCCGCCGCCAGTTTGCAGCCGCTCTTGGCCAGGTCCCAGAACGGGTCGTCCACGTTCGTCACGAAGTGCATCGAGATTTTCTTGCTTGTGTCGTATGCCGACGCGTCGTAGTCGGGCGTCGGGCCGGTGTTTTCGAGGATGTTCTTCGTCAGCGTGTGGAAGTCGGCCACGTTGTCTTTCGTGATCACGCGCGTGGGCACAATCATCAGCTTGTTGTCCGGCACTTCGACGGCCTGTTCGCGGATCACCGCCGAGAGGTACTGCACGGAGCGGAAGCCAAACTCATAGGGGTTCTGCACGATCGTGCCGACGATCTTGCCCTCGGCGATCGCGTTGAGCGTGACCGGGTTCTCATCAAAGCCCACGATCTTGACCTGATCAATCAGCCCGCGCGCTTCGACCGCCTGCAGGATCGCCGGGGGGTTGTACGCCCACAGCCCGACCATCCCGACCATGTCCGGGTGCACCGCCAGCGCGTCCTCCGCGTTGCTCTTGGCCTTGGTGCGGTCGGTCCCGCCGTCGGTGCGGATGCCAAGGATCGTCCAGGTCACGCCCGTGTCGGGGTTGGTCCGCGTCACGGCGCCGTCACGCACCATCTGCCAGGTCACCGGCCCCTCCTGCTCCGTACTGCCGCCTCCGCTGCTGCTTTGCTTGCCGCAACCGGCCAGCGCCAGGGTCAGCGCAACGACAACAACCAACTGCAGGCAGGCTCGTGCGATCATGGGCAGACTCTCCGAGTAGAGAACAGAGAACAGAAATAGATAGCGCACCAAAAAAGCGGAGAGGGTGGGATTCGAACCCACGGTACGGTAATAACCGCACACCGGTTTTCGAAACCGGCTCCTTCAGCCGCTCGGACACCTCTCCAAAGGCCTGATCCGGGGCGTGCCCCGTTCGGCGGCGAGCCCGAGAGCATACCAGACCCCGCCGCGGCGCTCCACGCGGTACACTTCTTTTCATGACCACGCCGACGACACACGACACCCTGACCCCCGACTCCCTGGCCCCCGGCACCCGCGTCCGCATCACCAAGCAGGTCCCGCGGCAGGGCCAGCCCCCGGTCATCACCGTCGAGGGCACCGTCGTCGCCTTCGAGCAGCGCAAGACCGGTTCGTGGTACGCCCACGCCAAGGATGACAGGCTCTGGCTCGATCGGCTGGAGATCACCAAGGACGACGGCGAGGTCTACGTCTGCAACGTCGAGCCCAGCACGCGCATCGAGATCATCGCCAGACAAGCGGGGGCTTGACATGGCCGGTGTAAAGCTCAACGCGCAGGGCGTGCCCGAGGGTTGGCCGATGCATGAGGCGATCGAGCTTGGCCCGGGCAGGGTCAAGACGATGCTCGATGCGGGGGAAGAACTCTTGCTGCTCGACTGCAGAACGGACAAGGAAAAAGCGGTCGCCTCGATCGACGGCAGCCTGTTCATCCCGATGCAGGAACTGCCCGGCCGACTGAGCGAGCTGGAGGACTACCTCGACCGCAAGGTGGTTGTCTTCTGTCACGCGGGTGTGCGCTCGATGAAGGTGGCGCTGTTCCTTCGTGATCGGGGGTTTGAGGATGTCTGGTCGATGGCGGGCGGGATCGATCTGTGGTCGGCGGCGATCGATCCGTCGGTGCCGCGGTACTAGATCATGGGTCATCGGTTCGCACCTGACCGAGGCGCTGATCGGCCTGGGGCTATGGTTGTGGTGTTCAAGGGCCCGGCGGTCGTTGATGTCTGTCATGGAGAGTGCCGGCGCGGGCCATGCGTGCCCGGGTCGTGGGTCTTACCGACGCCTTGAGCCTATGTATGATGTAGCGGTACCGAACTGAAGCGAATCGCCAATATGTCTCAGATGCCAACCGAGTCGGGGCTGGGCAGCCGATACGAGCCGCCGGGCAACACGCAGTTCAATGTGTTTCTGGACAACCGCGTGGGCCGTCTGCTGCACCTGGTGGACGTGTTCCGCGGTCAGGCGCTGACGCTGGCGGGTTTCTCGGTGCTCGAGTCGACGGGCCACGCGGTGGTTCGTATCGTGACGAGCAACGCGGACCTTGCGCGTCGGCTGCTGCAGCGGGGCGAATACCCCTTCAGCGAGCAGACGATTTTGTGCATCGAGCTCGACGATGTGACGGGCCACGGGCTGAGCGACTGCTGCCAGCATCTGGTGACCACGGAGGTGAGCATCAGCTACGCGTACCCGCTGCTGGTCAGGCCGCGCGGCCGGGCGGTAGTGGCGCTGCACTGCGACGACTGCGAGTTCGCGTCGATGGTGCTGCGCAACAAGCTGTTCACGCTCCTGGGCGAGAACGACCTGGGCGACAACGCGCCGGGCACGGCGCCGGACTTCGAGGGGATTTAATCGGGCTGCATGTTGCGTAAGCAGTAAAAGCCGCGACGCGACGCTTCGCAGGCACGCTATGACCTGTTTTTCAGAATGATCCGGCGACGCGACACTTCGCGGCTTTTATTCGGTCACGCACTCAGCTCGCTGCCGGTGCCATCGACAGCAGCGACACGCCCGTCATCGCCTCGGGCTTGTCCAGGCCCATCAGGTCGAGCGCCGTCGGGAACAGGTCGGCCAGTCGCGCGTCGTCGCGCAGCGGGGTGTCCTTGTTCAGGTCCGGGTCGACGATGATGCACGGCACGTCGTAGGTGGTGTGCGCGGTGTGTGGTGCGCCGGTCTGCGGGTCGAACATCTGCTCGGCGTTGCCGTGGTCGGCGGTGATGATGAGCTTGCCGCCGCGCTTGAGCACGGCGTCGACGACCTTGCCCACGCAGGTGTCCACGGTTTCGACGGCCTTGATCGCCGCGTCGAGCTTGCCGGTGTGACCGACCATGTCGCCGTTGGCGAAGTTGACGAGGATGAAGTCCGGGCACTGGACGCCGTCTTCGTTGACGCGTTTGAGCACCAGCTCAGTGATGCCGGGGGCCGACATCTCGGGCTGGAGGTCGTAGGTGGCGACCTTGGGCGACTGCGCCATCTCGCGGGTCTCGCCGGGGAACGGGTCCTCGCGGTAGTCGTTGGCGAAGAAGGTGACGTGGGGGAACTTCTCGGTCTCGGCGCAGCGGAACTGTGTTTTTCCTTGTTTTGCAAGGTATTCCCCGCCGATGTCGGTCATCTTCGGCGGCTTGGGGTAGGCGACGCTGAGGCCGGGGAAGTCCTTGAACTTCTCGTCGTAGGCGGTGAGGCAGACGTAGCGGATGTTGAGTTTCTCGCCGCGGTCAAAGCCCTTGACGCCCGAGTCGGGCGAGGGCGGGACGTTGCCGAAGAAGTCCGGCTGCATAAAGGCGCGGGTGATCTCTCGCGGGCGGTCGCCGCGGTAGTTGTAGAAGAGGACGGTGTCGCCGTCGGTGATGGGTGCATCGCTGCCGACCAGGCGCGGGGTGATGAACTCATCGCCCTGCTGCGAGTCGTTGGTGGGTTTGTCGTAGTAGTCCTGGATGGCGGCGACTGCAGAGGCAAAGCGCTGCGTGTTGGCGGTTTTACCTGTGAGCAGGTCGTAGGCTTTCTTCACGCGTTCCCAGCGGTTGTCGCGGTCCATAGCGTAGTACCGGCCGCAGATGGAGGCGATGCGTCCCGCGCCGATGTTGGCCAGCTGCGCTTCGATCTGCTCGATGAAGCCCTTGCCGGTGAAGGGCCCGGTGTCGCGGCCGTCGGTGAACAGGTGGAGCAGGATCTTGTCGCCGGGCACGTTTCGGAGTTTGCAGAGCTTGACCAGGCCGTAGAGGTGGCTGAGCAGGCCGTGCACGCCGGCGTCGGAGGCGATGCCCAGGAGGTGGACCTTGTGTCCGTGGCCGTTGGCGTTCTCGATGGCGTCGCAGAGGGCGTGGTTGGAGTTGACCTCGCCCGAGCGGACCTGCTTGGTGATGCGGACGGACTCCTGGTCGACGACGCGGCCGGCGCCGATGTTCTGGTGTCCGACTTCGGAGTTGCCCATGGTGTCTTCGGGCAGTCCGACGTCCTCGCCGGAGGTGTGCAGCAGGGTGGAGGGGTAGCGCTGCATGAGCTTGTCGGTAACGGGGGTGTGTGCGAGTTTGACGGCGTTAAAGGCGTCGTGCTCGGGGTGGGGGTTTTCGCCCCAGCCGTCACGGACGATCAGGACGACAGGTTTCGGTGCTGCGGGCATGGTGTGTTCCGGTGAGTTTTTCGGTCAGAGCGTATTCTAGGGCATGCACACGACCATGACCTGCCCCATCTGTGGCTACGAATTGACCGGGCTGGCGGCGAAGGGGACCTGCCCGGAGTGCGGCAGGTATTACGACCTCAACCGGCCGTCGACGTTCTTGCGTCAGGGCCCGGCTTGGATGCGCTACGGCAAGTCCATCTTTCTGGGCCTGGTTGCGCTTGGGATCGTGATCGTCGGCTTGCCGCTGTCTTTTTACGCCAAGAGCCACTTCGGCGGGCTGATGCTGACGCTGATCATCGCGTTTGTGCCTGCGTTCGGCGCGTTCAGCTACTGGTGGGCCGAGCGCAAGGAGCGCTACGAAGAGTAGCGTGGTCAGGCCTCGGGCTCTGCGGCTTTTTTACGCTTGGCCCACTCGACCTGGTCCTCGGTGCCGGCCAGCAGGCGCTTGATGTTGCTGCGGTGGCGATAGATCACCAGCGCCGCGAGCAGCGCGCTTACGCCAGTGTTGATCGCGATCTGGCCCGGCTCGTAGCCCATCAGAAGCCCGAAGCCTACGACCAGCACCGGCAGCACCGCCGCGGCCAGCACGCTCGCAAGCCCGACGTACGCCGTGAGCTTGGTCACCCCAAACCACACCACCGCCGAGGCCAGCGTCGGCACCGTCAGCACCGGCCAGAAGCCCAGCAGCGCCCCCGCGCTGGTCGCCACGCCCTTGCCGCCCTTGAACTTCAGGAACACCGGGAACACGTGCCCGAGCACCGCCGCCACACCCACCGCCAGCCACAGCAGCATGCCCGTCGCCCCGTCCCCGGGTTCATCCGCGGCGGCCAGCAGCGTCATACGGTATCCCAGAACAGGGATCAGCCCCTTGCCAAGATCGAGCACAAAACACAGGATGCCCCATTTCTTGCCCAGGGCCCGGCCGAGGTTGGTCGCGCCGACGTTCCCGCTGCCGTGCTGACGGATATCAATACCCTTCATCCGACCCAGAAGAAGCGCAAAGGACACCGACCCCAGCAGGTAACCCCCGATCAGCCACGGCAACCAGTAGATCAGCATGTCGGCATGGTACCGCCAGCGATTCACGCCTGTCATACAAATAGACGATTGTCACTGGACCCCGGGAACCGTATGATCAGTCCATGCTCAATCGCTTCTTTAACCTAAGCGCACGACTCGTTCTGCCGTTTTTAGGCTTGCTCCTCGCCACGCTGCCCGCGCTGGCGCAGCAGCGCGAAGAGACCGCAACCCAGGCGCCCAAGTCCAGCGCCTGGCTGGCGATGATGCTGGCGATCTTCTTCCTGATCGTCATCGCCATCGGCTGCTTCAAGACCCCCAAACGCACGCACCTGGACTGATATACCTCACCGATTCCATACGTCCTTTATTCAGACTGACTCGATCAGAAGCTACAACCGGAGTTGCATCATGACCCAACGCTCCCTGTCCGTCCTCATCGTCCTTAACGCCGTCCTGCTCGCGGCCATCGCCCTGACCTTCGGCCCGGTTCAGCCGGCCAAGGCACAGATCGGCGGCGGCAGCTACCTCATGCTCGCGGGCAACACCTCGCAGGCCTCGCAGCAGGTCATCTACATCATGGAAACCCGCTCGGGGAGGCTCGTCGGCTTCACCATCAACAGCGCTAACGGCGACGTCAAACCCGTCGGCACCCGCGAAATCAGCAAGGACCTCACCGGCGCCGGAGACGGCCGCTGAGCCATCATCCTTCTTACAACGAACTCATAAACCACCCTCCTTACGGAGCTAAACGATGAATCGCATACAGACCGCCTGTTTCGCACTCCTGGCCTCGGCATTCCTGCTCGCCGGCATCCTGATCGTCCGAGTCGATCAGAAGGCCGCCCAGAACGCCGCCCTCGCCGATCAGGTCATCTCCCAGCCCTCGTTCACCATGATGACCTCCCGCACACGTGGCGAAGGGGACCAGAGCGAAGAGTCCCTGTTCATCCTCGATAACAACTCCGGCGCCCTGCTGGTCTACACCCCCAACGTCGGCCGAAAGCAGCTGCAGTGGGTCCGCACCATCAAGATGTCCGAACTGTTCGGCAGTTAATCGGTGGCGGCGCTGGCCACTGAGCCCGCAATTAAAGAACGCAACCACAGGCCGGCGATTCGCCGGCCTTTTTCATGTATAAACATGCGATGAACCCAACCCTCCTCGACCCCTCCGCCCAAGCCAGCCCCTTCCTCAACGACACCGCCATGCGCCTGGGCATCCAGGTGCTATCGGGCACGCCGCTGACCCGGGACCAGGCACGCGAGCTGACCAAGCTCGAGGGCAACGACCTCTACGACCTGTTCTTCTGGGCCAACAAGATCCGCACCCACTTCGTCGGAGCCAACGCCAAGTTCTGCTCCATCGTCACCGGCAAGGTCGGCGCCTGCTCGGAAGACTGCTCGTACTGTTCGCAGTCGGGGCACTACAAGACGCACGTCCAGCCCTCACGCATGAACGTCGACGAGATGCAGCAGGCCGCGGAAGAAGCGCTGGCCAGCGGCGCGTCGAGCTTTGGCATCGTCAACTCCGGGCGCGGGCCGACGGACAAGGAGCTCGACTGGATGGAGCCGTTCTTCCGCCAGGCCGCGGAGGGCGGGAAGATCAGGCCTTGTGCGACGCTCGGCGAGCTGCGTCCCGACCAGGCCCAGCGCCTGCGCGACATGGGCGTGCAGCGCATCAACCACAACCTCGAGACCAGCCGACGTCACTTTGGCAACGTCGTCTCGACCCACACCTACGAAGACCGCGTGCGCACGATCCGCACGGCCAAGGAAGCCGGGCTCTCGATCTGCTCGGGCGGGATCTTCGGCCTGGGCGAGGACTGGGAAGACCGGCTGGACATGGCCTTGGAGCTGCGCGAGCTGGGCGCCGACGTCGTTCCGATCAACTTCCTCAACGCCATCGCCGGCACGCCGCTGCACGGCAAGCGCGACTCGCTCTCGCCGATGCAGGCGCTCAAGATCATCGCGGTCTACCGCTTCATCCTGCCCGACCGTGAGCTCAAGGTGGCCGGCGGGCGCGAGACGATCCTGCGTGACCTGCAGAGCTGGATGTTCTTTGCCGGCGGGTCGAGCTTCCTGATCGGCAACTACCTCACGACCTTTGGCCGTACGCCGCGTCAGGACCACCAGATGCTCAAGGACCTGGGGATGAAGATCCACCTGTTTGATGAGCGTGAGGTCGAGGCCGAGCCGACGCTGGCGCCCGGCGCTGGCGCTGGTGCGATGGGGATCGGCGCTGAAGCGGACAGCCTGATGGTGCGTCGCCGCGGCTCGGTGGTGGCGCTGCCTGTGGTTGAGCGCTAAAGCCCTGGTCGAATGCTGATCACGCGCGTAGCCCCGACGAATCGGCCCGCCGATGAGGGTTTTTGCTTTTAATCGAACGGATCAGGTACCTGCCGAGTATGATTTTCCGCTGGTCCGCGTCGTGTCCCTGTACCGATGAATAACCCCGTGATACCTATGAAAACCAACAACTTACAGACGCCCCTTCGGCTGGCGGTGCTGGCGTTGATGCTGACCGCAGCGGTCGGCGCAGCGCTCATGGCCCGCGCCCAGGACGCCCCGACCCCGTCCGCCCCAGCGCCCTCACCTGCTGCCGAGCCTGCTCCTGCTCCCGCGCCCGAACCGGCAGCGGACCCCATGCTTGCGCCGACCGATCAGCCGCTGTACCTGCTGGGCGACCTGTTCATGATCTCGCCGGTGATCAACGGCATCATCGCCGGTCTGTCAGGACTCGGCCTGATCTATTTCCTTTACTTCATGGTGTCGATCAACCGGCGGACCTTCGCGCCGCCGCGCTTTGTCGATGAGATCGTGAAGCTGGTGGTCCGTGGTGACTACGAGCGTGCTGCCGATGTCTGCCGCCGCAGCCGTGGCGTGTTCGCCGCGTCGATCGTTCAGCGCTGCGTCGAGAACCACAACCAGAACCACGCGGTGATGCTTGACATGATCGACAGCGAGGGCCGGCGACAGGCCGACATCATCTGGAACCGCGTGAGCTACCTGGCGGACATCAGCAACGTCGCGCCGATGCTCGGGCTCCTGGGCACGGTGCTGGGGATGATCAAGGCGTTCTACGGATTGCGCAACGAGCTGGGCGGGGTGCAGGCGCAGACGCTGTCCAACGGCGTGGCCGAGGCGATGGGCACGACACTGTTTGGTCTGAGCGTGGGCATCCTGACGCTTGTTTTTTATTCGATGACCAAGGCTCGGGCGACGCGTGCGCTGGCCGAGGCCGAGCAGGCCGTGCACATGATCGCCGACCACATCAAGCGTGAAGAGAAGCCCGCCGGGGTGTCGGCGATGCACGCGGGCCGACGCCCGCTGGACTAAGCACACAACAACAGGCGTAACGACCCATGGGTTTTGCATCTGAATCTCGGGAACGATCGCGTCCGGTCCTGCCGCTGGCGGGGATGGTGGACGTGCTGTTCCTGCTGCTGGTGTTCTTCCTCTCGACGTATTCAATGCGTGAGCAGGAGATGGAGATCGACGTCGATATGTCGACGTCGAGGTACGCCGAGCCGAGCACGAACCAGGCCACGCGTGTGATCATCACGTACTTCGAGGATGGTCGGGTCATGCTCGGCAGCCGCGAGGTCCGCCTCGAGATGCTGCAGGGTGAGCTGGCCAAGCTCGCGCAGATTACGACGGAGCAGCCTGTGATCCTGCGTGGGGATCAGGCGGCACAGGTCGGCCTGCAGGCGAAGATCATGGACGCGGCATTGGCGGTGGGCCTGACGGATATCCGCCTGGGCCGGCTGGGCGAGGAGCAAGAGTGATGTTCGATGTTCGATGTTCGATGTGCGATGTGCCACGAGCAGGGCGGTGGCTATTTGTTTTTGCCCTGGCGTTTGTGGCGTCGGACATTGCGCTTCGCACGCCGGGCATGGCCTTTGCGCAGTCTGATGCCGAGCACCAGCAGTTTTTGTTTGCGTACAAGCTGCTGCAGCGGGGCGAATTGGACGAGGCGGCCGAGCAGTTCGATGCGTACATGGGCCAGTTCCCGCGCGGCGAGAAGCTCGGCGACGTGCAGTACTACCGGGCGCTCTTGTACCGCAAGGCGGGCCAGAGCGAGAAGGCGGCAACGCTACTGAAGGATGCCGCAGCGCCGACGCTCGTGCCGGGCTACGCGGTGCACCTGCTCAGCGGGCAGGCGTGGATCGATGCGCAGAAATATGTCGAGGCGCTGGGGTCTCTGGAGAAGATCGACACGGACAAGCTCGAGCCCAAGGTCGCTGTTTCAGCGCTGTACCTCAAGGGCCTGGCGTACCGCGGCGCGGAGAACCTCGAAGCCGCGGCGACGGCGCTGGGCGATGCGTCCGAGCTCGACACGCCGATGAAGGCCCGGGCGCTGCTGGACCTGGCCAAGGTCCGCGCGTTGATGAAGGACCAGGACAAGGCGATGGATTCGCTGGATGACTGCTTGAAGATCGAGGACCCGTCGGTAAGCCCCGAGGCGGCGCGGTTCGCTGGCGACCTGAGCTACAACGCCGGGAAGTACGGCAAGGCCATCGGCTACTACAGCACCGTCGTCTCGCGTTACCAGAGCTCGACCCACTTTGCGCCGGCAGTGATCGGCTTGATGTGGGCCCAGTTCGCCGACGGCCGATACACGGCGGTGCTGCAGAGCTTCGAGGCCTCCGTCGCCGCGCTGCCGGTGCAGGACCGCCTGCCGGCGTACTACCTCGCGGGCTCGGCCTACCAGGAGCAGGGCGAGCACGCCAAGGCCGCCGAGATGCTGGACAAGATCGCCGGCGGCGACGCAAGCGTCGCGCTGATCGAGAAGGTGCTTTACAAGCTCGCGGTCAGCCGGTACGAGCTCAAGCAGTACGACGCGATGAATGTCGCCGCCGAGCGCATGAACAAGCTCTTCCCGCAGTCTTCGATGAAGGTTGACGTTGCGTTTCTTCAGGCGACCGCCGAGGCCCAGGCGGGTAACGTTGAGAAGGGCGTCGCGCGTCTGACCGGGTACGTCGACGGCGGGCCGGGCTCGATCTACTACGGCCAGGCGCTGCTCCGCCGTGCACACCTCTACCAGACGAACGGCAAGATCGAGCCCGCCGCGGCCGATTACGAGGCCTACCTCGCCGCCAACCCCCAGCCCACGACGACGACGCTGCAGGCCGGCTTCCGCCTGATGGAACTGCTCGGCGCGCTGGGCAAGCACGACCGCGTGATCGAGCTGGCGTCGGGCGTGCTAGCGATGCAGGACAAGGCGCTGCTCACGCCCGAGACCCAGCAGGAGGCGCTCTACCGCCTCGCGCAGGCCTACCGCTACAAGGGCAAGCTCGACGATGCGCTCAAGACGCACGACCGGCTGATGAGCGCTTACCCGATCAATCCTTACGCGGCGAACTCGGTGTTTGAGCAGGGGCTGATCTGGATGGCTCGGCGTGACGCGGAGCGCGGCGTGCCGATGCTGCTGGACGCGGCGGGGCGTGAGGGCCTGGACAACGAGTCGAAGGTGAACGCGCTGCGTGTCGTTGCGCAGCACGATCAGGACTCGGGCAACACGCAGCGTGCGTTTGATCTGCGGATGAAGATGCGTGAGATCGCGCGTAATGATCGAGTGCTGACGGATGAGGAAGCGTTGTGGATGGCCGAGCGATTGATCGAGAGCGGCGACATCCAGGCGGCGGGCGTTTACGCCGGGCAGGTCGCCGGTAAAGACCAAAAGGAGCGGGCGATGCTGCTGACCGGCCGCATCCAGCGGCTGTCAAATGATTTCGACGCGGCCATGCAGACGCTCAATGAAGTCCGCGCGGTCAGCGAGCGTTACAACCTCGAGGCCTGGCTTGAGATCGCAAAGGTCTACCGCGCACAAGGCAAGACGGACGAGGCGCTCAACGAGCTCTCGGCTTTGCAGGACCCCGACCGAGGCCACGCGATCGCCTCGCAGGCGCTCTACGAAGCGGGCATGATCCACAAGGAGCTGGCGATAAAGGCCCTGCGCACGGACCCCGGGTCTGCGCAGATCAGCTCCAAGGCCGGCCGTGACTCGCTAAAAAAACTCTGGCTGCTGTACCCCGACCGCGAGGGCGAGACGCTGGCCAAGTGGGCGGCGCTGCAGCTCGCATCGCTTCAGCACCTGTCGGGCGATGCCGAGGGCGAGGTCAAGACGCTAACCGAGCTCATCGAGTCCGAGCCCGACACGCCGCATGCGACGCTGGCCAAGGCGGTGCTGGCCCAGCGTGCGGGGCGTGGTGAACGCTCGGACACGTACCTGCGTCAGATGATCAAACAGACCGGCGGCGATGCCGCATTTATCAAGCTCTCCGATGAACTACTCAACGCGGACCGTTAGCGATGGCCGAGCGTGAACCCAAGCCGTATCAGCCCGGGCTCCTGATCAGGGGCCGGCATGTGCTGATGATGCTGATCGTGGTCATCGGCGTGCTGTCGCATGCGGCGCTGGGGGTTTGGGCTTGGGACAAGCCCATCGCGCTCGTACAGGAATTCAGCCCCACGAAGCTCAACCCGATCCGCGTGAAGCGCGCGGCGGCGGACGAGTTTGACTACAGGCCGGCGATCGTTGATGAGGTTGCGGGCCCCACGGCCGAGGAGCTGACGAAAAAACTGCTGGAGTCTGAGCCGCCCGAGTTGATCTCCGGCCCGCTTGATCTGGATGTTGAGCTGCGGCCGTTGGATGAGCTGCGCGAGGGCGCGAAGGGTGATCTGAACCTCGACCTGCCGGACTTTCAATTAAGCGAGGATGTGCTCACGCAGCTCGACACACGGCCGGGCGAGCTTTCCTTTAACGAAGGCGCGGGCAACACGGGCAACGGCAACGGAGCGGGCAAGGGCAGTGCCGATCTGGCCGGCGAAGTACTCGGCACGCCGGGCGCCGCGCCGCTCAATACCCCACCGACCACGACGCTGCTGGACCGCACATCGCTCGACGGCCCGGCGGGCCTTGACGAAGTCTTGCCCGAGTTCGGCCCATCGCTCGCAACCCCGGCCATCGATTTTGTAGACCTCGCGCTCGGCGATACCACGCAGATCAGCGTGCCCGACATCCTCGACGATGACTTTACCTACCGCGTCACACGCTACGACCCGACCGACTGGCGCGGCAACCCCGTCCCGCGCAGCGAAGAGCAGGGCTACTTCCGCGTCGACATCACCGCCAAACGCACGCTGCAGAAACTGGCGACCAGCCCCAAGGACCTCATCTTCATCATCGACACCTCCGCGAGCGTCTCGCAGGAATGGGTGGAGGGGGTCACGCGTGGCGTAAGCGAATCGCTGATCTCACTCAACGCGACAGACCGCTTTAATATCGTGCTCTTCAACGAGAAGGTCAGCCTGCTCTCGGACGAGGGCGCGATCGACGCGACGCGTGAGAACGTGCTCGCCGCGAGGCAATTTCTGTCCAGCGCCAAATCGGTCGGGTACACGGACGTCAACGCCGCGATGCGTGGGCTGCTGATCCGTGACGCCGACCCCAAGCGGGTGTACGACCTGGTGCTGATCTCCGACGGCAAGTCGACGCGCGGCGTGGTCAACACGCGCGACCTGATCAACCTCATCACGCGCGACAACGATCTTGTCGCGAGCATCTACTGTGTGGGCGTGGGCAATAAGCAGGACCGCGAGCTGCTCAATTTCCTGGCCTACCGCAACAAGGGCTACTCGGTCTACGCCGAGGATGAAAAGCGTGCCTCGGTCACGATCCAGGACCTCATCAGCCGCCTGCGCTACCCGATCATCAAGGATGTCCGTCTGGACGTCGCGGGGATCGACAGTGAGTCGGTCTTCCCCGCCGACCTGCCCAACATCCACCAGGGCCAGACCATCCAGGTGTACGGCCGATTCACCGAGCCCGGGCCCTTCACGATGCGACTGACGGGGCGCTCGGCGGGCAAGGACATTGAGTTCACCTTCCGCAGAAGCCTCGGCGAAGCGGAAGTGGGCGACAAGGCCGTTGCAAATGAGTGGGCGTTCTGGAAATTGCACGACTTGTATTCACTTATAATCCGTGAAGGCGAGCGTGAAGCACTGCTGGAGCAGGTCAAAGCACTAAGGGGCAAATATGGACTCAAGACGCTTTATTGATCGGGCATGGCCTCTGTTTTTCGTATTGCTCGTCGCGTCTTTTTTTGTTTCGGGTCAGTCCCGGGCCTCAGATACCAAACCGCTTAACGTCATCTGGCTGAGCGTCGAGGACATGAGCCCGTGGATCGGGCCCTACGGCGACAAGACCGTGCCGACACCCAACCTCGACAAGCTCGCGGCCCAGGGCGTGACCTATGACAACGCGTTCGCCACTACACCGGTGTGCGCTCCCGCACGGTCGTCTCTGATCACCGGCGAGTTCTGCACACGCATCGGCACGATGCACATGCGCAACAACCGCTCGCGTGAAGCCGGCGAAGAGGGCGGAGCCGAAGCCCAGATCCAGATCCCGGGCTACGAGGGCCTGCCGCCCGAGTTCGTCCGCTGCTTCCCCGAGCACCTGCGCGCGGCGGGCTACTACTGCACCAACAACAACAAGAAGGACTACCAGTTCAAAGACCCGGTCACGGTCTGGGACGAGTCCTCGAACACCGCGACTTGGAAAATCCGTGCGGAAGGCCAGCCTTTCTTCGCCGTGTTTAACTTCAACGGCACGCACGAGAGCAGGGGATTTCCTGCGGCCAAGCCGACCCCGGTAGCCGTCAAGACCGAGGATGTCACCGTCCCGCCGATCTACCCGGACACCCCGGCGGTGCGTAACGCGCTGAGCCTGACCTACAACAACATCGCCGCCATGGACAGTTGGATCGGCCAGCACATCGAAGAACTCGAAAAAGCAGGCCTGATGGACAACACCGTTGTCATCTTCTTCAGCGACCATGGCGTGGGCCTGCCGCGCGGTAAGCGCTCCTGCTTCGACACCGGCACACGCGTGCCGCTCATCGTGCGCTACCCCGACGGCAAGCTCGCCGGTACACGCGAGAAGCGCGTGGTCAGCTTCATCGACTTCGGGCCGTCCGTGCTCTCGCTCGCGGGGATCAAGCCCGACGAACGGCTCGACGGCACGCCCTTCCTCGGGCAGTACGCCACCCAGCGCGACGACTACCGCAACGGCTACGCCTATGCCAACGGCGACAGGTTTGACACCGTCTACGATCGCGCCCGCACCGTGTCCGACGGCCGGTTCCGATACACCCGCAACTACGACACGAACATCCCCTACATCCTCCACAATAAATACCGGGAGAGCATCCCGATGACGTTTGATCTCTACAAGCTTCAGGAGAACGGCCCGCAGCGTCCCGAGCAGTGGCAGATCGCGTCGATGATCCGACAAGCCGAGGAGTTTTACGACTCGCAGTCCGACCCCTGGGAAGTGAAGAACCTCATCGACGACCCGCAATACAAGGACAAAATCGCGGAGCTGCGCACGAAACTCGACGCATGGATCAGGGACACCGGCGACCTGGGTTTCGTATTGCCCGAGACCAAACTGGTGGAGGAAAAGATCTGGCCGCCCGACGGCAAGCAGCCGACGACGCCGGCGGGCGAGTTGGTCGTCGCTAAGCGCGAAGGCATGTACAACATACAGTGCTCCGACGGGGGGGCATCGATTGGCTACCGCCTGAGCGAGGACGGCAATTTTTCGGGCGCTTGGCAGGTATGTACCGGTCCCGCGATCATGATTGCGCCCAAATACACGCACATCCAGATCCAGACGCACCGCATCGGGCACAAGCCGACCACGGTAGTGAAGGACTTGAAAGCGGAATGATCGCGTTAGCCGCCGCCTGTCAAGGCGACGCGCAAAGTGCGATACCAATCCCGCGTCGCCTTTTCAGGCGAGGGCTAACGGTTTACCCTATCACCCATGCGTATCCTCCTTCAGCGCGTCTCGCATGCCTCGGTAGTGATCGACAGCGAAACCGTCGGCGCGATCGATCGCGGTTATCTGCTGCTGGTGGGCATCGGTAAGGACGACACGCCGGACACCGTGGACAAACTCGCGAAGAAGATCGTCAGCCTGCGCCTGTTCCCCAACGACGAGGGCAAGTTTGATAAGTCGCTAGTCGAAGTCGGCGGCGGGGCGCTTGTCGTGTCGCAGTTCACGCTCTTTGGCGATACGAAGAAGGGCAACCGCCCGAGCTTCATCGATGCGGCGCCGCCGGAGCTGGCCTCGCCGCTGTGTGATGCGTTTGCGCTGGCGCTGCGAGGGGTGGGTGTCACGCAAGTTCAGACCGGTCGTTTCGGCGCTCACATGCAGGTGACGCTGTGCAACGACGGCCCGGTGACGTTGTGGTTGGACTCGCACACATGACTTCCAACTTGGCGGCGGCCCGCAAGGGCCGCGCTTCGAAGACGGATGTGATGTCCGTGACGTCCGTTTGCCGGGCGGGCCCTTCCTGGCCCGCGCTAAACATAGACTGCGGCTTAGTCCAGGTCCTTGAAGAACCGCCCCCAGTCCGGGTCGGGCGGGATCGCGAACATCTTGTTGTCGTGGAAGGAGATCGCCACGCCGAAGGCCTCGCCCGTGATCTCGCTCCGCATGACCGGGCCGAAGTAACGCGAGTCGTGGCTGTTGTTGCGGTTGTCGCCGACCATGAAGTACTCGTCCGGCCCGAGGGTGATGGGGCCGAAGCTGGTCATCATGGTCAGGTGGAACACCACAAGCGTCGACTGCATCGCGTTGATCTGCGACAGGCCGATCTGATCCAGCTTAGTCCGTCTTTCGTCGAGCGCGACGCGGAACTGCTCGAAGTGCGTCGGCTTGCCGTCCACCAGGAGCTCGTGTCCCTGCACCCCCAGCCCGATCTTGTCGAGCGTGTTCTTGAAATCGCCCTGGGAGTAGGGCTTGAGCATCAACTCCGCCAGCTCATTGAATGACACGGGCTTGTTGTCGATATAGATCGCGCCATCGCGCACTTCTGCGACGACGTTGTACTGGAAGGTTGGGCTGCGGGCGATCAGTTTTTCGAACTTTTCTCCGCGTTCAAAGCCGTACTTCATCCAGCCCTTGTCGACAATGAAGAATTGGCTGGCCGATGTCCCGGGCACTTCGATGATCTGCGCGTCGGTGGTCCAGTGAGCGGGGATGTGCTGGATGACGCGGGTTTCGCCGAGCAGAGTTTCTTCGCGGTAGGCCAGGTCCTTGTACTCGTACTGCTTCCCGCCGAGCGGGCTGTCCACGAGATACTTGGTCTGTGGGAGGAGGTTCTGCGCCGCGGGATCGATGTCGGTGTAGGTTGCGGCGTTGCCGTTGATGGTGAGGACGCCGCCGCTCATGGAGATCGTGTCGCCGGGGATCGCGACGATGCGTTTGACCATGCGGACCTTGGTGACGGGGTTCCAGAACGTGACGATATCACCGCGCGCCGGCCCGTTGCCCCATGCGAATTGCGGGATGCCGTCGAGTGGGTTGTCCCACTGTAACTGCGTGAAGGGGACGCCGATGGTCGGGCCGGTGAGCGGGCACTGCAGCCCGTACGCCAGTCGGTTGACGGCGATACGGTCGCCGACGTGGATCTCCGGCTCCATCGACCCGGTGGGCACGTCGTTCCAGTCGATCAACGTCGAGCGCAGCACGACGACCACGACCACCACGCTGCCGATGGGCTTGACCCAGTTGAACCAGAGCTTGCCCAGAACGGTGGTCGGCTCGGGGCGCTGTTTTTTGCCAGACTTTCCAGCATCAATGCGCGTCTCGGACGAGGGCGTCATCGCGGGCTTGCCAACGGTCGCGGTGTGCGGAGCGGGAGGCTCGCTGGGCGTCGGCACTTGCGGCTTCGGGTTGTCCGCGTTTTCATGGCTCATCATGGGTCGCTTCGGGGCCGGGTGGAGCGTCGGATTGTACCGGGGCGAAGAGGTCCCCTCGCGGGGCGTAGTGCGCAAGGCCGGTCTGTGAGTGGGTATCGGCCATTTCGAGGTACATCCCCAGCACGGGCTTGGCCTTGGCGTAGGGGCCGTCGACGATCTGGACCTTGAGGAGCAAGCGGGCCTGCTGATTGTCGGGGTCCTCGATCACCTCGGTGAACTTGACCGGGGTGTTACGCTCGACGATGCCGATGAGGTCGTGTTTCTCAAGCTCTTCCGCCGACATCGCCCGGATTTCATCCGTAGTCGGAACAGAGCGTCGGCCGTACGCGTTAGCGGGCAGGTCCTCGCGCGTGGGAAAGAGGGTCGGCGTGCCGTTGGAGGTGTAGCCCAGGAGCAGCTCGCGCTGGGTGAGATAAACGCGGTCGGGGTCGAAGTCGTGATGCAGTTCGTCGCCCGGTTGCTGTGCCATGTCGCTCTTGAGATCGGACATGGCCTTGAAGAGCTGCGTGATGCCCCAGCCCATGCCGATGGCGATGAGGATGAAGACGGCCACGCCAATCCAGGGCCCGCCGAGCATGTCGCGGGAGGGACCGGTGGTGATGCGACTTGTTTCAGCTGATTGGGGCATGGTGATTGACGGCGTTAAGAGTAGGCCCCATGAGGGGCCTCGCTAAATCGATGATGACCCATCAACCGACCGCGAACATCGCCTCGACGAAGCTTGCCGGGTCGAAGGGCTGGACGTCGTCTGGAGTTTCGCCCACGCCGATGAACTTGACCGGGAGGTTGAGCTCTTCGCGGATGGCGATGACGATGCCGCCGCGTGCGCTGCCGTCGAGCTTGGACAGGAAGATGCCGGTGACGTCGGTGGACTGCGCGAAGACCTTGGCCTGGTTGACGCCGTTCTGCCCGGTGGTCGCGTCGATGACCAGCAGGACTTCGTGCGGCGCGCCTGGAAGTTGTTTCTCAACCACTCTTCTGATTTTGCTCAGCTGGTCCATCAGGTGCGACTGGGTGTGAAGCCTGCCGGCGGTATCGAGGATCAGCACATCCACGCCGCGCGCAATGGCGGCCTGGGTCGCGTCGAACGCCACCGCCGCGGGGTCGCCGCCTTGCTGGCCCTTGACGACCTCGACGCCGAGCCTGTCCGACCAGACTTCAAGTTGTTCGACCGCCGCGGCGCGGAACGTGTCGCACGCGCCCAGCAGCACGCTCTTGCCCTGCTTGCGCAGCGCGCTGCAGATCTTGGCGATGCTGGTCGTCTTGCCCGCGCCGTTGATCCCGCAGACCAGGATCACCGTCGGCTTCTGCCCATCGGGCGCGAAGTTAAGCGTGCGGTCTTCTTCCGGGAAGTAGGCGGCGAGCTGATCCTTGAGCGAGGCCAGCGCCTCGTCCCCGCTGTTTATCTCCGAGCGCTCCCACCCGGCCTCGATGTCCTTGCGCAGCTCGATGGCGGTCTTGATGCCGACGTCGGCCTGGATCAGGGCCTTTTCCAGGTCGCGCAGCAGCTCCTTGGAGAGGGGCTTACCGACCAGCAGCGAGCGGATCGCCGAGCCGGTGCCCTCGGAGGTGCGCGAGAGGCCTTTCTTGAGTTTGTCGAAGACGGCTTTGAATAGGGCCATGGTTGGGGTAGGGTATCCGGTGAGCGGATGGCTTTCCATTAGCCGCCGTGGATCCGCGTGTCACAAATTAAAAGGCAATCCTGAGATGAGCAAAAGCCCCAAGTTCCTCCGTCTGCATTGGGCCGACCAGATCACGGCCAACCCGAAGAAGACTGCGGATTTTTACTCCGACCTGCTCGGCTTCACGCAGCGCCCCTGCGACGAGGGCGAAGGCTATACGTCGTATTCCATGACCGACGATGCGGGCAAAGATATTTTCGGTGTTGTCGAAGAAGCCGTCTTCCCGAACTGGGCCCGCGGCTGGGTGATGTATTTCGAGGTCGAGGACTTTGAAGCCCAGTGCCAACGCATCGAGTCACTGGGCGGCGAGATTATCTTGCGTGGTAAGCAGCAGTGTCTGTTCAAAGACCCGGCCGGCTCGCCGTGCGTGCTGGTAAGAACGAACGCGACAACTCCGAGCACTCCGTAGGGACGATATGAAAAACATCTCCGCATCCGTCATCACGAGCTTCTGCCTTACCCTCATCGGCTGCGGCGTCTCGCCGGGGCACCCGCACCGCCGCTCGCTCACAGACGAGAGCCACCTGTTCAAGATGGAACACAGCGCCGACTACCGCAACAACGAGTTGAAGGGGACCGAGTACGAGCGCAAGCCTTTCGATTCGATGAAAGGCGACCCGAGGTGGAGTGAGAATCGGTAAATCGCGGGTACTGGCGTGGATGTTTTTTCGCGCGGGCTTGCTTTACTTCTCTATCGCGTCGTCGAGCCAGGCGTCTTCGTCGCTGGGCTTTTGTTCAGTGGCACGCTGCGCGTCGCCCGCTACGCCTGCTTGGTCGGGCGCGTTGATGGTCTTGGCGATCTTGTCGAGCACGCCGTTGATAAAGGGCGGGGACTGCTCGCTGCCGAACTGTTTTGCGAGTTCGACGGCCTCGTTGATGGCGACCTTGACCGGCGCGTGGCCGGAGATCATCTCGTAGTAGGCCAGGCGCAGGATCGCGCGGTCCACCGGCGGCTGGCGGTGCGTGGGCCAGTCGGGTGCGAGGGCGGCGACTTTTTCATCGGCGGCGGGGCGTGTGGCCCATGCCTCGAGCGCGAGCGTCGCGGCGAAGCGGCGCGTGGCCAGGCTGTCGTGGTCCTCGTCGAGCGCCTCGGCCAGTTCGTCGATGCTGGGCACAACGGTCGGCGGGCGGCCGGGCTTGTGCCTGGGCGCGGTGACGTCGAGCTGGTAGAGCACCTGCATGGCGAGTCGGCGCAGGTCGCGGCGGTTGGGGGAACTTCCGGGGGTAGTCATGGGGTGTAGTTTAGTTGTAGTTGAGTCGCCGCGACACGACGCCGGGCCTGCGACGCGTCGCGGCTATTGTGCGGATTTGTTCTCAATCGCCTCGATCAGGTTTGCCATCTCGACGCCGGCCATCATGGCGTAGCGTCCCTGGTTGCCGAGCTTGGCGCCGGTGCGGTGGATGGCCTGCTCGAGGTTGTCGCAGGTCAGCACGCCGAAGATGCACGGGATACCGGTCTTTATCGCGGCGTCCTTGATGCCCTTGGCGGTCTGCTCGACGACGTGGTCGTAGTGGTCGGTCTCGCCACGGATGACGCAGCCCAGGCAGATGACGGCGGCGTACCTGCCGGTCTCTGCGAGCTTGAGCGCGGTCAGGGGCAGCTCGAACCCGCCGGGGACCTGCACGACGGTGACGTTCTCGTCCTTGCCGCCGAGCATGGCCCATGTATCGAGCGCCGCCTCGAGGAGCTTGTCGACGATGAACTCGTTGAATCGGCCGCAGGCGATGGCGATGCGGTGCTCGCCGGGGGTCAGTCGGCTTGGGATCTTGTGGGGCATGTCGGGGTCAGCCGTAGGGGTCGGGGTCGGTCCGGGGCCCAATCTTAGCGGGTCTTGGACGGCGGGCTTTTCGGAGCGTCGGCAGGGGCGACCTGATCGCCTCAGATGCCCCGAGCGCGTAAGATATATCCCCTAACGCATGTCCCTCTAACCCGAGGGCTGCGTACCCCAAACCCATTCATTTGAGACTTTATGAAGCGACTGCCTTTTGAGCGATGCTCTATCCTCCTGCTGGCCCTGCTGGTGCTGGCCTGTCCCTCGCTGGCGCAGGACAAGAAATCGGGCGATCAGACGATCGACCCGTCGAAGTTCATCACGATCCCGCCCAGCCCGGTGCTCTCGCCTGAGGAAGCGCTCAAGAGCTTTGTGATCGACGAGGGGTTCGAGGTCCAGATCGTTGCGGCCGAGCCCCTGGTTGAAGATCCGGTGTGCATGGCCTGGGACGAGCGAGGCCGGCTTTGGGTCTGCGAGATGCGCGGGTACATGCCCAACCTCAACGGCGACGGCGAGGACCAGCCCAGCGGCAACATCGTCATCCTCGAAGACACCGACGCCGACGGCGTCATGGACAAGCGCACGGTGTGGCTGGACGGCATCGTCCTGCCGCGCGCGATCGCGTTTGCCAGGAGCGGCGTGCTTTATGCCGACTTTGAGTCGCTCTACTTCGTGAGGATGAACGCCAACGGGTCGGCAGGGGCCCGCATCCCCGTGGACCGAAAGTACTCGGACAACGGCGGGTCGAAGTCCAACGTCGAGCACCAGGCCAACGGCCTGCTCTACGCGCTGGACAACTGGTATTACAGCGCAAATTCCAGCAAGCGTTACCGTCAGTCGGGCACGCGCTTCCGCCCCGAGGACACCGAGTTCCGCGGGCAGTGGGGCATCTCACAGGACGACGACGGAAACCTGCTGGCCAACCGCAACCCCGTGCCGATCGAATACGAAGTGCTCCCGCCTAACGCGAGCAAGCGCAATCCCAACTTCAAATTCAACGCCCCGATCGTGAAGGTCAACCCGGACGTGTACCCGGCCCGCGTGACGCCTGGCGCCAACCGCGCGTACAACGAGTTCGAGGTCGATCACACGACATGGAAACTCAAGGGCGCGACCTCGGCCTGCGGCCCGGTGATCTACCGTGGCACGCAGTTCCCCGCCGAGTACTACAACAACGTCTTCATCGCCGAGCCTGCCGCCAACCTCCTCAAGCGTGTCATCCTCGAGAAGGACGCCGGGGGCAAGCCCAAGGCGCGTCAGGCCTACAAAGACCATGAGTTCCTGGCCTCGACCGACGAGCGCAGCCGGTTCGTGAACACCTACGTCGGGCCGGACGGCGCGCTCTATGTCGTGGACATGTACCGCGGCGTGATCCAGCACAAGACCTACGTCAGCGATTACCTGCGCAACCAGGTCAAGTCGCGCGGGCTTGAAACGCCCGTCGGCCTGGGCCGCATCTACCGCATCGTGCACAAGGCAAGCCCGATCGATCACACACCGGTCAACCTCGCGGACATGGACAGCGCACAGCTTGTCGCGATGCTGGGACACCCCAACGCATGGCAGCGTGAAAACGCCCAGCGCCTGCTGGTTCAGCGCAACAAAGAAGAATCGGTGGCCCTGCTTGAGAAAGCCGGCGCCAGCGACGAAAACCCGCAGGCGCGCATCCACGCGCTCTGGGCGCTCGAGGGCATGGGCAAGCTCACGCCTGCTGCACTCGTCGCGGCCGGTCAGACGACCGACGAGCGTGTGCGCGTTCAGGTGCTGCGCCTGGCCGAGAAGTTCAGCGGGACCGAGGACGCTGCGGCGCTGGTCGCGCTACTCGAGCGCTACAACCAGAGCCCGAGCTATGCGATGGACCTGCAGGTCGCGCTGAGCGGTGGCGTGCTGGCGGGCATCGATACGCCGCAGGCGTACGACGTGCTGCTGAGCGTGCTCGAACGCAGGGGCACAGATGCGCTGTTCCGCAGCGCGATCGTC